>Magnolia_p2__coassemble_812_pt1 | contig 31514 bp, 29 predicted proteins | sample Magnolia_p2__metabat2_high_PE_017 | metagenome-assembled genome bin Magnolia_p2
AACTTCAACCGCACCACGTTGAAGCCCGAAGGCAAGGCCATCCTCGACGATCTCGTCTCCCGTCTCGGTGGCGTTGATGTCGAAGTGATCGTTTCCACCGGTTACGCCGACCGTATTGGTACCGAACAGGTCAATCAGAAGATTTCCGCCAAGCGTGCCGATGCCGTGAAGGCTTATTTGGTTGAAAAGGGTGTTGATGCCAACCTCATCCAGACCGAAGGCAAGGGTGAACTTGATCCGGTCGTGAATTGCCCGAATCCCTCCAAGAAGGGCGAAATCAAGAACTTCCGTGAACTCGTTCAGTGCTTGGCCCCGAACCGCCGCGCTGTCGTCGAAGTTGTCGGTACGCGTCAGTAATCTGACCTGAGTTCTGATTGACATCGCCGTTGGCGGTGTTCTTCGAAAACCCTCGGATGCATTTCAATCCGAGGGTTTCTTGTATCAAAGGCGTAGCTAAACGTGACAGTTAGAGTATTTCTTTTCGATCTAGACGGCACACTGGTCGATACAGCCCCCGATCTCGTTCGTGCAACCAATTTGGTCCGTACTGACCGCGGCCTACCTGCGCTACCCGACAAAGTGCTCCGCCCCATGGCCAGCAAAGGGGCCCCAGGACTGATCGGAACCGCGTTCTCCATCACGCCGGAAGATTCTGACTTTCCCGCTCTCAAGCGAGAATTCCTGACCAATTATCAACGCGATCTTGCCCAAGCCTCTCTTCCCTTTGACGGGATCACTGACCTGCTTGATCAGCTGCGTGCCCAAGGCATGATGACCGGCATTTTTACCAATAAATATATCGAGCTCGCAGACTCTCTCATCGATCGTCTTCACCTTCGCCGGTACTTCGACCTTATTCTGGGTAGCAATTCCGAAGGCTGCGCTATGAAACCGGCTCCGGACGCCTTTTTTCGAGCAGCGGAACTGCTGAATGTTCCCCCGCAAGAGATGCTTTATGCCGGCGACGATCCTCGTGACGTTATAGCGGCTCATGCCGCCGGTCTTCGCTGTGCTGCCGTACGCTGGGGCTATCTTGACAGTGATCCGAAAACCTGGAATGCCGATTTCATCGCCGATACTCCACAGGATTTATTGAATTGGGCAACACGTTTGAAATAAATCAGCTATACTTTTCTATCAACCTATACAGGGGGCGCCTTGGCTTCGACGGGGACGCGGACGCTGTATGGTGCATGTCGAGGTGCAGTCACCTCGTAAATCCGCTGCAAACAAAATAAACGCCAACAATAAGCGTTTCGCTCTCGCTGCTTAATTGCGAGATGCTGCACCGGTTTGTCTCTGGGCCGGGTCGGGTAACCGACAGCAGTATCATTTGACAGAGTCTAGGATTGGTGGCTGTCGCCGACATCCATCCGAAACTTAGGTGACTGGCCGTTTGCTGGCCCGCCGCTCGGCAGGGCAGACGGTAAGATTCAAATTTTGCGGCTACGCATGTAGATCCAACAGAAAAAGGTTTCCGGACGCGGGTTCAACTCCCGCCGCCTCCACCAAACACAGGGCTAAAGATTGATCGTCATCAGTCTTTAGCCTTTTTCTTTATTTGCTCTCCTTCCCAATATTTTTTAGCGTTTCAGAAAATTACAGCTTCTTGCTTCTTCATTCTCGTTCCCCGAACGTTTATGTTCGTTCGCCCCTAGTCCAGTTGTAATATCAGTATTCTTGAAGAAAACAAAAAAGCTGTTACGGAATCTCTTCTGCAACAGCTTCTTAGAGCATTTTCGTTAGATTTTCTTCACGAATTCAGACTTCAGCTTCATGGCACCGAAGCCGTCGATCTTGCAATCGATGTTGTGATCCCCCTCGCAAAGACGGATATTCTTGACTTTGGTACCGATTTTTAGCATCGACGAAGCGCCCTTCACCTTCAGTCCTTTAATAATAGTGACCGTATCGCCGTCAGCGAGCAACGTGCCGTTGGCATCCTTCACGATCAGGCCGGCCTCTTCTTCAGCAACCTCAGCCGAAGCGCTCCATTCGTGGGCACATTCGGGACAGATACAGAGACCGTTATCTTCGTAGGTGTACTCGGAGTTGCACTTCGGGCAAGGAGGAAGAGTGGTCATAAACTTGAATCCTTAATCTCGGAAAAACAGTCTGTACTTGGAACGACTGTATCTAAAAAGAAAACCCGCATTGTATCATCACACTTTTGAACCATTGGTTACAAGAGCGTTTTTTCTTGAATTTCAAGCCGGTATCAATACAAAACGTCTGTTTCGTTTCCATCATTTCCGGATCGGCACTCACAGAGAGACGCTCTCGAATCCATCGTCATCATAAGATCGTTATGATGGATGGTGAAATTTTGTTTTTCGGAGATCCCGATAAACGACCGTCCTCAGAATACGAGGCTGCGTCTTCGGTTTCCTTTTCACCGAGCATGAGGCATTAGGCATGGCGAATCTTTTGAAACTCACAGCAGGTACCGTTGTTACCCTTTCCGCTCTCTATGCAGCAACCGGCTATCTGGCCGTTCCCGCCATAGTAAAGTCCGTTCTGGCCGATCAGATCGAACAGAATCTTCATCGAGAAATGACGGTTGAGAACGTCAGCTTCGACCCGTGGAACTGGACTTTAACCATTCAAGGACTTCGGGTCAACGGTGACTCTCCCGACTCAGCATTACTCGCTCTTAACGAGCTTTCAGTCGACATTTCCTCCGAAACGCTTCAGCATATGGCGCCTGTTGTCGACCATCTTCACATCGACGGACTTCATGTCCTAGCCTCACTCGATGATCCGACTATCAGAAAACTGACTATCGAAAACTCCGAAGAGCCTTCCGAGCTTCAGCAAACGGAGTCTTCCGACAAGAGCGAAGGAGGCATCCCCAACTTTGCCATTTATGACATTGCCGTCAAGGATTCTTCCATTCGCGTCACAGACAAAGCCAGAGCTCTCAATCAGTCCGTCACGGATATCAATATCAGTCTGCCCTTTATCAGCACGATTGCCCGAGACAAAGACAGCGCGGTCACACCGGCTCTGTCATTCAACATCAACGGTACCCCGATCGTTGCCAAAGGAAAAACTACGCCCTTCGGAGACTCTCAGGAAACCCAGCTCAACGTGAAGATTGACGGGCTTGAAATTGCTCAGTTTGCCCGCCTGCTTCCCGCCCTTAACAGTCCCGCCATGAAATTGGAATCGGGACGCTTCTCCACGGATCTGTCTCTCATTTTCAGGAATCCCTCTCCGGACAACCAAGGCAAAACTCTGCTATCCGGTACGGCTTCACTCAAGCAAATCAAAGCCACTCAAAAAAACGGCATGAAGGTTGAAAACCTCTTGGCTGTTGATGCAGTCGAACTGAGCCTGCGTGAACTGGATCTTCTGGACAAAGAGGCCCATATTCAAAACCTTCTTGTCAAAAAACCTTCGGTTAATCTTGTCAGAACACCCCGCGCAGTCGGTCCGATTTCCACCCGCTCCGAAGCTTCGAAAGAAGTGTCGTCATCACAATCGCAGCCTGCAAATGACTGGCGTTGGTCTCTTGACAACTTCCAGATCCAAAACGGCAGTGTGCGTTGGCTTGATCAGACCGTCCGCCCGAAAGCATCTCTTCAAATCACCCGTCTCAACGCCAAGGTGTCCGATTTGGACAGTCAGTCGGAAAAGAAAACGGCCAAACTGCATGTCGATGCCGCTCTATTGGGAGGCAGTTTCGCGGCTGACGGGACGATTTCAGCCAAGCAGAAACTTGTCACCGTCTCTCTTAACGGCAAAAGTCTCAATACTCAACAGGTTGCTCCTTACATCCGCGATCTTTCCGGTCTCGATCTCTCCGGCTCGCTGGGCTTTAACGTCAAGGGTCGCCTGCAGGACGGCAATTTCACGGGTAAAGGCAGCCTCAACACAACCGGTATCGCTCTGAAAGACGCAGGCGCACCGCTGGTCAGTGCCGCTTCTGCCTCCGTCTCCGTGAAAAATATCGACCTGCAACAACGTCAGATTGACATCGACCGGGTCACCCTGAAGAAGGCCGATATTGCCGTTGAAAAAAATCGGCAGGGCATCAACCTCCTCACTCTGGGGCAAAAAGGACAGCCGGCCTCCTCCGGTAAAGCCTCTCCGGCAGAAACGCCCGAAACCCCGGCAGAGGCCCCGTGGCAGTGGTCTCTCGAACAACTCTCCATTGAAAACAGCCGGGTGAGTTTCCGAGATACGACAGTTACTCCGGCCGTCGCGACGGAACTCAACAACATCCGGGCCAATGTCAGCAATCTCGCCTCGAGCGGAAAAACGCCGGGGAAGATCAACGTGTCGGCTCAGTTGGCTAACGGTACGCTCGCATCTCAAGGTACGCTGCTGATGGCCCCTCTGACGGTTGACCTTCAGACGGATATCAGCCGTGTCTCCATGGACAAACTCTCTCCCGTTCTCGTCGCTTACACGGGAATTGGCGCCAAAAGCGGTCAGCTGAATACCCAAGGACGTCTCTCAATTCAGAATGACGTCACAGCGTGGGCCGGCAATATTAACTTCCAGAATTTTGATATTCGGAATAAAAACGGCACTTCGCTGATGTTGTGGAAGAATGCCTCTCTGAACGGACTGGACGTTCGAACGACCGATCCTCTCTATCTTGTGATCGAGAGTGCCGTTATCGAACAGCCCGGTACCAAACAGACACAAACCGTCCGCGAAATTGCCGGACTGGCCGGTGCCCTGGCCGCTCTCAGCGGCAATAGCAAAACGGCGCAGAAAATCGAAAAATTCGAAGGCAAGATGGATCGTAACCTCGTTCTGAATGACATCCGCTACGTCAACGGCCGATTTACGGCTAACGGCGTTACGCCAGAATCTCTGGCAGGACTCCTGCTGAACAAACTCAGCCAATCCATGCATTTCGGACAAACGGAAACTCCGTCGACGAACACGGGCAAATAATCCGTCATCGGCAAGCCGGGCAGCTGTCAGTCTGCAAACACAGCCGCTCGGCTTGACTGCCGTCGTCCTGTCTCAACAGCAAAAAAAAACGGCCTCGGAGAAAATCCTGAGACCGTTCATTTGGATGGTGCCGGAGAAGAGATTCGAACTCCCGACCTTCGCATTACGAATGCGCTGCTCTACCAGCTGAGCTACACCGGCTTACCATTTTTATCCCGTTGACTACATCAGTCAGCGAGGATTTGAATTATGAAGGGAGTGAGAAAAAGATGCAAGAGGAAGATACATTTAGTTACACTATCCAGCTCCCATTCTCATCATGTTCAGAAAACAAAAAGAATGACGGATGAAGCAAGTCATTCTAAAATAGCGGTTTCTCTTTCTTTTTTGCCGTCAGACAGGTATGGACGAGTTTTCTCTCTCTTTTGATCTCCCCCATCCGGACAACACGGATGCGCTCGGTACGCTTTTTGCTGGCTTTATTGCTGACAATCAAACAACGCTTGCCAGGCAGGGGCTGAGCGTCCGTCTGAACGGTGATCTGGGGGCAGGAAAGACCTCATTTGTCCGGGCCTGCCTTCGTGCGCTGAATTTTCAGGGACCTGTTAAAAGCCCGACCTTTTCCTTGGTTGAAACCTATCCGATTTTCAACCTGACCCTGAATCATTTTGACTTTTATCGTTTCGAAGATCCGATGGAATTCGAAGACGCCGGTTTCCGAGATTTTTTCGGACCGGGATTCGTGACCTTCACCGAATGGACCGACAAAGCGGAACCTTACGTGCCCGACGCCGACATCGTCATTGAGCTAACTCACGTCGGCCTCGGACGCCATGCCCTCCTCACCGCTCACAGCGATCTGGGAAACACAGTGCTGACAGATTTACGGACTCGCCATGCCTGACATTGACCGACGACGCTTTGTTGCCGGTACTGCCGGTACCCTTCTCTTTTCTCTAGCTCCCTGGCAACCGGCCTCCAGCGCCAGGTTGGTCGACGTGCGCATGTGGCCTGCCGAAGAATACACACGCGTCACAATCGAATACGACCGGCAACTGAAATTCAAATATTTCTTCCTTCGTTCCTCCGCTCCGATTCGTTTCGTCATCGACATCGAAGGGTTGGAGCTCACGCCGAAATTTCGGAAACAGGTTGCCGACGTGGCTCCCGACGATCCCTATATCCGTGCCATTCGCGTCGCTCAGTATCGTCCCAATGTCGTTCGACTGGTCATGGATCTCAAAACGGACATCAACCCCGAGATTTTTCAGCTGAAACCGTTCGGAGACTATCAGTACCGACTTGTTTTCGACATCTACCCCAAAGTACCGAAAGATGAAATCGGCAAACTTCTGGCAGAAGGAGATAACGATCCGCTGAAGTCGCTCCTCTCCGATCTGGAGGCCGACAAAAAACCGCCCCAGATTGCCCAGAGCCGTCCGGAAAAAAAGCCCGCTCCCCGTCCGTCGCCGAATCCCGCTCCTAAAGCGAAAAACGAAAAATTCGTCGTTGTCATCGATCCCGGCCACGGAGGAGAAGATCCGGGCGCGATTGGTCGGCGCGGCAACCGAGAAAAAACCGTCGTTCTCCAGATTGCGAGACGACTGGCCAATGTCATCAACAGCGATCCGAGAATGAGTGCGCTAATGACTCGAAACTCCGACCATTTCGTCAGCCTCGGAGGACGAGTCAAAATTGCCCAGAAAAAGCAGGCTCACCTGCTCGTCAGCATTCACGCCGACGCCTGGATCAAGCCGACAGCCAAGGGCTCCAGTGTTTTTGCACTTTCCCTGAGCGGAGCTTCGTCCGCCGCCGCCCGCTGGCTGGCACAGAAACAGAACGAATCGGATCTGATCGGCGGGGTCAGCATGAATGAAATGCGCAAAGACGTCGCCGTCAATGTGGTTGATCTGTCGCGAGGCTGGACCATCGGTTACAGTCTCGCACTCGGTGCCTCGATCCTTCGCGAAATGAAGGGCGTCAACCAGCTCCACAAATCCAAGGTGGAACAGGCAGGCTTTGCCGTGCTGAAGGGACAGGGTATTCCGTCCGTCCTCGTTGAAACCGCTTTTATTTCCAATCCTCAGGAAGAACGTCTGTTGATCACACACAGTCATCAGCAGAAAATTGCCGAGGCCATTTACCGGGGAATCAGAAATCAGATGCTTGCAGACACGAGTTGGAAACACTGATATCGGCTAACAAAAGCCCCGTTTTTCCTATAATGAAAAGAAGGGCGGTCTTTGGCATATTCGAAGATTGCCGACTCTCCCGAACACAAGAAAGCGTTCGGCTCTCGCTCGAGATAAAACAACTTCCGCAGGTTGGGTATTTTTTTGTGTCAAAAGCACTCACGAATACCCGTCCTGACGATACAATTCTTATCAATTATTTTCGGTACGGATCGGTTCCCTGCGAACCGACGCTACCGGCATCATTACCTCATTCAATCGGAGTAAATTGTCATGGCTCTTGTTTCCATGCGTCAGCTGCTCGATCATGCTGCTGAAAACGGTTACGGCGTCCCTGCTTTTAACGTCAACAACCTTGAACAGGTTCAGGCCATCATGAGTGCCGCCCAGGAAGTCGGCGCTCCCGTCATCATGCAGGCCTCGGCCGGCGCCCGTAAATATGCCGGCGAACAGTTCCTCCGTCATCTGATTACCGCCGCTGTTGAAGAATATCCCGAAATCCCCGTCTGTATGCACCAGGACCACGGCCAGTCTCCGGCTGTCTGTCAGGGCGCCATGCGCATGGGTTTCACCTCCGTCATGATGGACGGCTCCCTTATGAGCGACGGCAAGACGATTGCCAGCTTTGACTACAACCTGGACGTCACCCGTCAGGTCGTTGAGATGGCTCACTGCATCGGCGTGTCCGTTGAAGGCGAACTCGGCTGCCTCGGTTCTCTCGAAACGATGAAGGGCGATAAGGAAGACGGTCACGGCACCGATGCCACGATGACCCGCGATCAGCTTCTGACCGACCCGGACCAGGCTGCGGAATTTGTCGAAGCCACCCAGCTCGATGCGCTGGCCATTGCCATCGGGACTTCCCACGGCGCCTACAAGTTCACGCGCAAGCCCACGGGTGAAATTCTTTCCATCGCCCGCGTGAAGGAAATTCACGACCGCCTTCCGAACACCCACCTTGTGATGCACGGTTCTTCCTCTGTTCCGCAGGAATATCTGGCTCAGATCCGTGAATTCGGCGGCGACATGCGCGAAACCTACGGGGTTCCCGTCGAAGAAATTCAGGAAGCGATCAAGCACGGCGTACGCAAGGTCAATATCGACACCGACATCCGTCTGGCCATGACGGCTGCCGTACGCAAATACCTCTTTGAAAATCCCTCCGGCTTTGACCCGCGTGCCTATCTGAAGGTCGCTCGCGCCGCTGCCAAGGATCTGTGTATTCAGCGCTATCTTGCTTTCGGTTGCGAAGGTCAGGCTTCCCGCATCAAACCGACCAACCTGAGCATCATGGCCGCCCACTACGCCGACGGTACGCTCCGTCAGAACGTCCGTTAATCATGTTGTTCATTCATCGATAACGTTGCACAGCGCGTCCGACCTCAGACCGGGCGCGCTTTTTATTCCATGAAAACCAATCGTTCCGCTACAGCAGAAAATCTGAAGGGCAAACAGGGTATTCAGCGCCTGCTCAATGCCACCAAATATTCCATGAAGGGCTTTAAGGCTGCCTTTCAGCATGAAGCCGCCTTCCGCGAGGAAACGTTTTTGGCGTTCATCCTGATTCCTCTTGCGATTTTTCTCGGGCTTCCGGCCGTTGAAACACTCCTCCTCATCGGTTCGGTACTTTTGCTCATGCTGGTGGAAATTCTCAATTCGGGTATCGAAGCCGTTGTCGATCGTATCGGTCCGGAACTTCACCCGCTCAGCGGCCGTGCAAAGGATCTGGGCAGTGCCGCCGTGTTTATCGCGATGGTGATTCTCGGACTCACATGGGGAGTGCTGGCAGGGCCTGCTCTGTGGAATCTGATCTTTTCCTGAGATTTCCGCATCCTCTTCGGCATTTTTCAACCGTCTCAGGGATGATTTTCTCCCCGTTGATGCCTAAAATATCGGACAACACCCAATTTCAGTTAACTATTCCGGTTAACGTTCTCTAAACGGAGACTTCAACCATGGCTGGTCTTTCCAAGATCGAACTCAAATCTTTGCCGAAGGTTTATACCGGTAAGGTCCGCGATACGTTTGCCGTCGGCGACGACAAACTGCTCATTGTCGCGAGCGACCGTATTTCCGCCTTCGACGTTATCCTCGACGACCCCATCCCCGGCAAGGGCAAGGTACTCACCTCGCTCACCGACTTCTGGTTCAAGGAACTTGCTGACGTCGTCCCCAATCACCTGACCGGCATCGATCCCGAATCCGTTGTCGCGCCCGAAGAAATTCCTCAGGTTCGCGGCCGTTCTGTCGTCGCAATGCGCCTCAAGCCGATTCTTGTCGAATGCGTAGCTCGCGGCTATCTGATCGGCGGCGGCTGGAAGGACTACTGCGAAACCGGTGCCGTCTGCGGCATCAAGCTGCCCGAAGGCCTCCAGATGGCCCAGAAGCTGCCGGAACCGATCTTTACCCCGGCCGCCAAGGCTGAGGTCGGCGAACACGACGAAAACGTCTCCTTCGAGCGCGTCGTTGAAATGTACGGTGAAGAGATCGCCACGAAGCTCCGCGACATCACGCTTGAGCTCTATCGCCGCGCGTCTGAATACGCCGCCACCAAGGGCATCATCATTGCCGACACGAAGTTTGAATTCGGTCTGGACGAAAACGGCACGATCCGTCTGATGGATGAAGTCTGCACGCCGGACTCCTCCCGCTTCTGGCCGGCCGACCAGTACAACGTGGGCATGTCTCCCCCGAGCTTTGACAAGCAATTCGTCCGCGACTGGCTGGAAGAACAGCCCTGGGATCATCAGCCGCCCGCTCCGGCTCTTCCGGCAGACATCGCCGAGAAGACTTCCGACAAGTACCGCGAAGCGCTGCGCCGCATCGCCGACACGGATATTGAACTCTAAATAACCGTTGTCGCCCTGAAGGACCGACAGTCATCTGCCGGTCCTTCGGCTATCCTCTCTCCCTCAAAACAGGACCGATGGGAAAGCGAGCTAGCGTTTTCCCATCGATCTTCTGATAATTTTTTTGTGAGGTAAATCGCAATGACTCAAGCCAAGAAGCCGCTCGTCGGTATCGTGATGGGAAGCAACTCCGACTGGGAAGTCATGAAGAATGCCGCCGACATGCTCACGGCCTTCGATATTCCGTTTGAAGCCCGTGTCGTCAGTGCCCACCGCATGCCCGATGAAATGTTTGACTACGCCGAAACGGCCCGTGAACGCGGTCTTCGCGTCATCATCGCCGGTGCCGGCGGTGCAGCCCATCTGCCCGGCATGATTGCCGCCAAGTGCACGTTGCCGGTCTGCGGCGTTCCGGTTCCGTCCCGTTACCTCCGCGGTCAGGACAGCCTGTACTCTATCGTCCAGATGCCCAAGGGCGTCCCTGTCGGAACGTTTGCCATCGGTGAAGCTGGCGCAGCCAACGCCGCTCTCTATGCGGTACAGATTCTGTCGACGACCGATGATAAGCTCGCTGAACGTCTCGGCGAATTCCGCGCCGCCCAGAATGCCAAGGCCCGTGCCATGGAACTCCCGCTCTAAGGAACCGAGATGCCCGACAATCAGAAAATCATTCTCCCTGGTGCCACGCTCGGCATGATGGGTGGCGGTCAGCTGGGACGTATGTTTGCTCAGGCTGCCGCCACGATGGGTTACCACGTTGCCGTGCTGGAAAAGGGCGACACCTGCCCCTGCAGCGAAGTCTCCCGCGATCATATTGCCCGTGCCTACACCGATGAAGAAGCCCTGCGAGAACTCGCCGACAAGGTGAAAGCCGTCACCACGGAATTTGAAAACGTGCCGGCTCCGGCTCTGGAGTTCCTTGAAAAAGCAGGCCTTCGCGTCGCTCCGCCGGCGGCCGCCGTCGCAGTCACTCAGGACCGCAATGTTGAAAAGCATTTCATTTCCAAGATCGCCGGCGTACCGGTCGCTCCGAACGCTCCCGTTCTCTCGGAAAGCGATATTGACGGTCTCGATGCCTCTCTCCTGCCCGGCATTCTGAAAACAGCTCGTCTCGGTTATGACGGTAAGGGACAGGCCCGCGTCAACACCATGGACGACGTCCGAAAAGCCTTTGCCGATTTCGGCGGTGTCGAGTGCGTCCTCGAAAAGCGCCTGAATCTCAAGCTTGAAGTCTCCGTTATTGTTGCGCGAAATACCCGCGGAGAAACGGCTACCTTCCCGGTATCCGAAAACTTCCACCGCAACGGTATTCTCGCCGTCTCCGTCCTTCCGGCCCGTATTGATGAAGACACGGCCTCCCGTGCCCGCGCCTATGCAGAACGGATCGCCGACGCGCTGAAGTATGTCGGTGTTCTCTGCATTGAGTTCTTCGTACTTGAAGACGACTCCCTGCTTGTCAACGAACTGGCCCCGCGCCCGCACAATTCCGGTCATGCCACGATCGACGCCTGCGTCACGAGTCAGTACGAACAGCAGGTTCGCACTATGGCAGGCCTGCCGCTCGGTTCCACCGAACAGCACTCGCCGGCCGTCATGCTCAATATTCTCGGTGACGAATGGTTCGATGCCGACGGACAGTTCCGCGAACCGGACTGGGCCGGCGTCACGGCTGTTCCCGGAGCCAAGCTTCATATTTACGGTAAGGCCGAAGCCCGTCGTGCCCGCAAGATGGGACATGTCACGGTTCTCGGCAAAACGCTTGAAGACGCAATGAATCGTGCCTGTCAAGTTGCACGCATTCTGAATCTTCCCGAACCGAAGTAACAAGTCAACAATGTCCACGCCTCCTATCAATCAAGAAGAAATCGACAAGGCGGTTGACGTGCTCTCGCACGGCGGCCTTGTCGCCATCCCGACAGAAACTGTGTACGGTCTGGCCGCTGATGCCGACTGCCAGGAAGCTGTTCTGGCAACGTATACAGCCAAAGGCCGGCCTGCCGATCATCCCCTGATCGTTCACGTCGCCGGCCCTGAGGCCATTGACGCCTGGGCCGAGGACGTTCCTCCGGAAGCCTGGCTTCTCGTCAAGACCTACTGGCCGGGCCCGCTGACCATCGTGCTCAGGAAAAAAGCGCGTTGCGGCGGATGGGTGACGGGGGGCCAGGATACCGTTGCACTGCGCTGTCCGTCCCATCCGTGGACACGGGCTCTTCTGACGGCCTTTGCCGGTCCGACTCACAAAGGGTTGACGGCGCCGTCGGCCAATACTTTCGGCAGAATCAGTCCTTCAACAGCGCAACACGTTGCCGAGGATCTGGGCATCAAGCCTGACGGAAAGCTCGACATGATTCTGGACGGCGGTCCCTGTGAATTCGGTCTCGAATCCACGATGGTCAATCTCTCCCAGGGACAGCCGACCCTGCTGCGTCATGGTGTTGTCACTCGGGAAATGCTCGAAAATACGCTGGGATTTGCCGTTCCCGATGCCGGGAAAGACGCTCCCCGTGCCTCAGGCCGCCTTAAGAGTCATTACGCGCCGAAAACAAAACTCGAACTGGTTTCGGCCGACGATCTGGCCCGGCGTATCGACGAACTCCGCGGCACACCGATCGCTGTCATGGCTTCCGAAAGCACTCTGAAGACTCTGACGGCCGACACCGTGCTTTCGATTACCGCACCTAACGACGTCCGTCGCTACGGTGCCGAACTCTACGAAAACCTGCACCGTCTGGATGCCGCCGATGCCGGACGCATTCTGATTGAAACACCGCCAACGGCCCCTGCCTGGGCAGCCATCAACGATCGTCTGGGCAGAGCCGCTGCCTGATCACGCTCTTACCTGAGGTATCAAATGGTTCATCTCTACGGAATTTCCACCTGCGGCTCTGTCCGCAAAGGACTGGCCTGGCTGAAGGCCAGGGATATTGAGGTCACCTTTCATAATTTCCGCAAGGAAGGCCTTTCTGCCGACGAACTGGACCGGTGGCTCGCCCGAGTCGATGCACAGACTCTGCTCAACCGCCGGGGACAGACATGGCGGACCGTTGACGAAAGCCGGCGGGAGGCCGTCAAAAACGATCCTCTCCTGATTCGGGAACTCCTTCTGGAAATGCCAGGACTGATCAAGCGCCCCGTCATAGTCTTCCCTCAGGGGCAAGTAACGGTTGGGGTCGATGAAGCGCAGTGGGAACACCTTCTCGAAGCGTAATCCCTTCTCCCCCTGTCCGGACTCTTATCGAGCCGACGCCCTGACCGCGTCGGCTCTTTTTTCTCAAGACTTATGCTCAAGCGACTTCAAGAACAACACGCCGACCTGCTTCCGGTTCTCGCGCTCTTTCTGGCAACGTTCTTCTGGGGGAGTTCCTTTATTACGGTTTCCTCCACGCTGAACTATACGAATCCTCTTACGCTGATGCTGTTGCGCTTCTCCATCGGTACCCTCTTCGTCGCCCTGATGCTGAGACGGGGAATCACACGGATTCCTCTGTCAACCTGGAAGGCCGGTGCCGTCTGCGGCGTTCTTATCTACGCTGGCTACTGCGCCAACGCCATCGGTCTGATGACCATTGAGAGTTCGATGTCGGGTTTCCTCACCGCGCTTTACGTACCCCTGACACCGTTTTTAATTTGGGTTGTTTACGGCAAAACACCGGCACCCGGTGCGTTTATCGGAGCGATGATGGCCTTTGTGGGACTCATTTTTCTCGCCAATCCCTTCACGCTTACCTTCTCCAACAACGCGGGAGAATGGGTCACGATCCTCTCAGCCTTCCTCTCCGCCGCCGAAATCATTGTCGTCGGAAAATATGCCCCCGGCACACAAGCACGCCAGCTGGCCTTCACACAACTCTTCAGCGTGGCCGTGATATCGGCCGTCGGCCTCGGCATCGCGACCTTGTCGGGTATTCCCCTGAGAGAGACCACTTTTAACTCCACCGTTTGGAGCGGAGCCGTCTGGCTTGCCGTCATTGTGGCTTTCGTTCAGGTGTTGCTCTCATGGGCTCAGCGCTATGTTCCTGCCGGCAGAGCCGCTGTCATTTTTGCTATGGAAAGCGTCTTCGCGGCCATTCTCGGTTGGTTTGCCGGTGAAAATCTGGGCATAACCGGGCTTTTCGGCGGACTGATGATCGTCAGTGGTATTCTGTTGGGCGAAATGCGTTTCACAAAGAAAAAATAAATTCCATTGGACAGACATCATGCACACTCAAGCTCCAGTTGGCATTTTCGATTCCGGATTTGGCGGACTGTCCGTCGCCCGGGCTGTCCGTACACGACTGCCCGGAGAAAACCTCTGTTATGCCGCTGATTGCGGAGGAGCTCCCTGGGGAGACAGAACGGACAACTATATTCACCGTCGTGTGGATGTCATCGTCGACTTTCTCCTTAGCCGACAGGTCAAGGCTATCGTCATTGCCTGCAACACCGCCACCGCCGTCACGGTAAAGCGTCTTCGCGAAGAGCTGAAACTGCCGATCATCGGCATAGAGCCTGCCGTCATGCTGGCCGCCAGAGAAACCCGTAGCCGTCACATCGGCGTTCTGGCTACCACCAAAACGCTTTCCAGTCAGAAATATCATCACCTTTGCAATCGGACGGCCGAAGATCTTCATGTTTTTGACTGCCCCTGTCCGGGGCTGATGGACTGCGTCGAAGCCGGTGACATGGATTCCCCTGCCACGATGGCACTTCTGCATCGCTATATTGATCCGTTGATCGATCAGGGCGTGGATACACTCGTACTCGGATGCACCCATTATCCTTTCCTTGCTTCGGCAATTCGCCAAGTCGCCGGTCCGGGGGTAACGCTCATTGATCCGGCACCTGCCGTTGCTCGCCAGCTGGAAAGACGTCTGGCAGAAACTGGGCTTCTCTCAGACAAAAAAAACGGCGGAACCGAGGTGTTTTACTCCACCGATGCCAATCCGGTCAGGGAAAAAGTTCTGCAGACACTCTGGGACCCGGCAAGCCGGCTCCTCAATATCGAATAACGGGCGGAAGCGTTCCGCTTCCGCCGCAACATACGGCCGATTACGCACGCAAAGGCAGCGTCTCCGTCGAAAGATACTTTTCAAACGCCGCACGAAGCTCCGCCGGGATTTCAGTTTTTTCAAGTTTTTTGCCCCGAGCCTCGACGCAGACAGCAGTCTCGGTCGCCTGAACGCGCACCTCTCCCTCACACTCCAACGTCAGAGCAAAGCGTACGGAGGTACGGCCGATCGATTCAATCCAGACTTTGCCGATACACTCTTCCCCATGACGGCTCGGAACACAGAAATCCGAACGGATACCGACAATCGGGAAACCGAAACGCTGTCTCACGCTCTCCTCATAACTCAGATCCGTACATTCCCGGAAAAAGTCCTCCATCAGACCGTTCAAAATGACGAAATACTGAGGATGATAGACAATACCGGCCGGATCACAATGAGACCAACGAATACGAACGGGCTGTTCAAAAACCAAAGCCATTTTATTTTTTCCTGTCAATTAGTTAACGATTAAGCGTGCGGAGAACGGCCCGTACCGGACTGGCCTCAACCCCTTCCAAGCGAAGCGGCAGAGCGATCAGTTCATAGAGTCCGGCAGGAACAGCCTGCAGATCCAAATTTTCTATCACGGAGATCCCGTTCATCAACGCAAGACGGTGTGACGGCAGACTTTCACTTATTGCCTCGTCTATGCTCGGCACATCCAAACCGATCAAGCATACGCCTCTTTCCATCAAAAGACGGACCGCCTCCGGAGATAGCGATCGAAAATCCGGCGTCCATTCATGTGAAACCGTGCGCCGGGTTTTAATCAGAACACGTTCACCGATGATTTTCCCACTGAGCTCTTCCGGCTGAATCGGTCCGGTTTTTCCCCCGTCTGACAAATCGATCACACGGCACGGGCCGACAAACACCTCAAGATTCAAAGCCGATACGTCCGGTGCCTCTTCTTCCAGATGTAGCGGTGCATCAACATGCGCGCCAAGATGAGGCGTCAGGCAAATCGTTGAAACATTGGCCGCTGCGCCCTCACCGGTTCTTGCATTCCAGCGGACGCTCAGAGGCGTATCTCCCGGAAAAACGGCAGAGGCAGTCGATACGGTTGGCGTAATATCCCAAAGGCTTCTCATGAAAGAATCTCCAAAAGGTTGGCGGAAACGGTAGCATATCGAACAAACAGGCGCATCATCCGTATTGCCTCCCCCCTGTAACAGCCCTTCTGTTTCGGGCGAGCCATACGGCCCTGCCGTGCGTACGCTCGGATACCGCCCCCGGCATTTCTGCCCCCATGGCAGAAAAGCCGACCAGAAAAAGACGAATCTCAATCAATAACCCCCGTCTAAAGACAGAGGTTTCCGCGCCTAATTTTCTATGATTGAGAGGTTTTCTTAACACAAACCGTAAAACTCCCCGCTCGTCACAATACGAGAGGCATCAACGGAACACAAAAGGAGAACGGCGCTTCCTCCCCCGTCTAAAGACAGAGGGATCTGCACCTAAATTGCTATGAACGATCAATTTTTCCGTCTCATCCTGTCACGTCGTCCGGTGGATCCGGAAAATCAGATGATTCCGGCCCCGGATGTCGGAGCCATCCGTCTTGCCACCATTGCAGCCTGCCATGTGCCGACTGAAGCGGAAAAGCTTCCTTTCCGTTGGATTGAAGTGGTGTCGCGCGACCGTCTTGCAGCCGTCTTCGAATCTTCGTTGCCGGAAAACAGCACCGAAGAAGAACGCCAGGCTGCCCGTGCTCAGGCAATCCGTTCCCCCGCCTGCATGGCACTCGTCGGACCGCGCACGAGTCCCGAAGACGGTCGCTTACACGACGAAGCCCTGATGCTCGCCGGCGCGTCCCTGATGAATTTTCTCAGTGCCCTGCACGCTCAGGGTTTTGTCGCCAAGACCATTCCCGGCCGAGATTTTCCGGCACCAGACGGTCTTTACGATCCCAGTTTCGAAAAGCTGCTCACATTGGTTTTCATCGGCACACCGACACAACCGCTGGATTACTACGATATCGGCATGGGCAATGACGAACGCCAACCCCTGACACGCTGGTAACCCTCTAGGGATAACGGCTTCGAACAATTCCCTCAATCAGTGCTCTGATCGTTTCGGGAGCAGAGCCTTCCGCTCTGTTTCCGATGAGCACCACCGCATCCTGCCGGCTTTTCACTGCTCTGAGTACCAATGAGGTAATGACCGCTCTGGTCGCCGGATCATTGGCTTCGGCTTCGGGGGCGGTGGAAAAGCGCGTATTGGCCAATGCCGCCGACTTGCTCCAACGAACGATCAGCGGACCGCTCAGCAACCAGTCCGAATTTTTGCCGCCGGGATCCTCATAATTTCGAATGGCGTTGAGCTGCCTCAGTGCACTCGGCATGGCCGGATGAAGGCCGATAACCGGACGAATCTTTCTCTCTCGCAAAAGTTTGACCATCAGCGGTGTTAAGAGCTGAGGATTTCTCAACTCCACCCCCAGCGGTCGGTCAAAGGGATTATGGGAACAGACTTCGTCAAAAAAAGCTGCCAGACGATTCCGTATCCCCTGTCGGGCTTCCGCGCTTTTCAAATCCTCTTTAGGAAAGGGAGCCAGCTCAAAAATCAGCGGTCCCAACTTGTTGCCGAGTCCTCGCTCTGCCAGAAGAAGATAGTCCCTGACCGCCATCTCGGCATTGAGAAAAGAAGGATTTCTCTCCAGAGGCCGCCCGTAGCGGTCACGAAGCATGGGATCCGTTAGAGCCATGGGAGAGCGCATGACAAAGCGGAAATTCTCCGGAACCTGCGACGCCAAATGCCGTAACTCTATCACACCGTACGGCCGATAATAATTTCGCTCGAGACAGACACAGCGAAACATCGGATTCGCAGCATAAGCCGGCAGCCCCTCGCTGATAAGATGTTCAATCCCGCTCTGAGGAGCGTAAACCGTTCCCAACCAGTTTTTAAAGCCCCATCCCAAACAACCGGCATAAAAGCGACTCGGCAACAGACGGCAGATTCTGAGCAGGTCGGCATCCGGCGTCATCGGCAAAACGGGGCCGTCAGTCACGGACGTATTGTCATACAGGGGTTCTTGAACCCTATTGTCCATACGCGCCCTCCCCCTTAAAAAAACGTCTTCTTTTTATTCTACTCAAGTCGTATTTGCTACTATTGTCGGATTGACGGCTCACTTTCTTTTTTCTTATGGACAAATTCTCGAACAGCGTTGAGATTTCCGAATTGCCCGTCTGGGTAATTGATGATGACGACGTACGATTTTCCATTCGATTCGCTCTGGCAACCCATAACCTCACCGTTGAAACCTTTGCCTCCGGACGCGCATTTCTCTCCACGATCAGGCTTGATCAGCCAGGCTGTCTTCTGCTGAACATGGACATGCGTACCAGCGAGGGAACTGATGTCCTTCGGGCACTGACTGAAGCAGGCAGCCCTATTCAGGTGATCGGTCTCTCCGGTCACGCTACCGTTCGTTCGGCCGTCACCGCCATGGAAAGAGGCGTCTCCGGCTTTTTCGAGAAACCCGTTGACCCTGAAGAACTGGTCCAAAAAGTCACCCGCTGCCTTGCCGCCTCAAAGCTCGCTTTTGCCAAGTATCGAATCCGCGAGGTGTTGCAGACTTTTTCACGACGGGAAGCACAGATTTTCGAGCTGACCTGTCAGGGCTTGACCAGTGCGGAAATGGCGGAAAAACTCTTTCTTTCACAACGTACTGTGGAAGTACACCGGGCTCATATCGGAAAACGTCTTGGCAACACACCGCCCATCGCCGTTCTCTATACCCTCCTGAAAAGCTCCCCGGACGATCCCCCTTTGGCCGGCAAAAACGTAAAGAGGGAATAAATCGACTTATTCCCTCTTTAACCGTTCAAGGTTTTCACCTCGAAAGCTTCTCATCCGATTCAGTTCTCTCCGTCAAACAAATCGTGAGCCAGTTTCATCGGACAGAACTTCGGTCCGCACATACTGCAAAAATGTGCCTTCTGCGAAGCGGCGCCGGGCAAAGTTACATCGTGATATTCACGCGCCCTGGCCGGGTCCAGCGCCAACGAAAACTGATCGGCCCAACGGAACTCAAAGCGTGCATCACTCATCAGGTGATCACGCAGAATCGCCCCTGGCACTCCTCGGGCCACATCCGCCGCATGAGCAGCCAGTTTGAAGGCAACCATCCCCTCCCGTACATCCTTTGAGTCCGGCAAGCCCAGATGCTCCTTCGGAGTAACGTAACAGAGCATGGCCGTCCCGGCAGCTCCGATCATGGCACCACCGATCGCGGCCGTAATATGGTCGTAACCAGCACCGATATCGGTCACCAGCGGCCCTAACGTATAGAACGGCGCATCGTCACAGAGTTCGGCTTCCTTCACGCTGTTCAGAGCGACCCCCGGCATCGGAATGTGTCCGGGACCCTCAATCATGACCTGTACGTCCCGCTCACCCGCACGGCGATTCAACTCACCAAGGGTTTTCAGCTCGGCAAACTGTGCCTTGTCATTACCATCATAAATGGATCCCGAACGAAGACCGTCTCCCAGGGAAAGCGTCACATCGTAGTGACGGGCAATTTCAAGGATTTCCTCGAAATGCTCATAGAGAAAATTCTCACGTCGGAACGAGCGCATCCAACGGGCCATCATGCCGCCGCCACGGCTCACAATCCCCGTCAGACGCTGACGCGTGAGTTCGACATGAGCCTCTAAAAGACCGGCATGAATGGTCATGTAGTCGACTCCGGCACGGGCCTGATCTTCCATCACATCCCGGAAAATTTCCCACGTCATGGCCAGAGGATCACCTCCCGCGCGTTCGAGCGTCTCATAAAGAGGCACGGTACCGACCGGAACGGGAGAGGCACGAAGAATCATTTCTCGGGTTTCACGAATACACTGCCCAGTCGACAGATCCATCACCGTATCCGCACCTCTGGCCAGAGCTTCCTGAAGTTTGCGTCCTTCCTCACGCCAGTCCTTGGATGATGAGGATGTTCCGAAATTGGCGTTGACCTTCGTCGTAAAATGCCGACCGATCACGGTAGGTTCCAGTTCAGGATGACAGAAAGAGGCGGGAATCACGGCCGTTCTTGCCGCAATCTGCCGGCGTACCCGCTCACCGCTCCAGGGTTCGATGCGTTCAAGCAACGGCAGAAGACGCGCTGTGAGTTTGGCGTTTCCGCTGGCCAGAAGAGAAGCCTTAAAACCCTCGAGATTAGCATTTTCTCTTGCAGCCACAAAGCTCATTTCCGGCGTCACTTCTCCGGAACGCGCACGCGCCAACTGCGTTCCGCTGCCGGGAACCGGTCTCTGACGACACGGCAGAACCACCGTATCGCCACTACCCGCATCACCGTACGGACCGGTCACATCCGGTATGAAAAAATCGGGATTCTTGGCACCGCCGAAGCACGCCGGCGTATCCGTCAGCCGGATTCGTCTCAGAGGAACCGATTCTCCATGTTCACTCCTGACATAGAATTTTTCGCCGACCGGTTGCAAATCGGCATTCTCAAAAAAATAGTTTTGCATCATCGCGTCCTGAAAAAGAAATTGACGGGCGCGACCGGCGCAGAGAAAAGCTTGTTCACGGTACGCCCCTCCGAAATGAACGGCAAAGAGCATGTGAAACAGGGCGGCGTTTCCCGACGCAGGTCTTAACCTGATCCGGTGCGAAGGGTGTTTCTCAACCGTTGAAAAAACGGTACCCCCAACGCGCTTAGATGCCATTTTAACGACTTCCGCGGAACTCCCTTCCAAGCTTTGGTTTGAGAGGGAAGTATTAATGATAGAAAGGCTGCTTTTCTTCTCTTTTTACAACGGCTTTACTCAGTAAGAAGTTCGACCCGATTTAAAAAATAATCGTTAGATTAGGAGGGGAGCATCAACAAATGAAGTCTATATTTTTGTTAAAATATTTGAATTCCCTTTTTGACGTCCCGACCGTTCTTTTCATTCGCTTGCAACGGTTGCGACGACTTTAAATAATTTTTCATTTCAATTTGAGGTTTCCCGACATGGAACTGAATCCGCTTACCGCCCTCTCTCCGATTGATGGTCGTTATGCTCGTCAGACCGACGCTCTTCGTGACATCTTCTCCGAATGCGCCTTCATGAATGCCCGCGTTCGCGTTGAAGTTGAATGGCTCATCAGCCTCTCCGAAGCCGGCTTTGCTGAACTTCCGCAGCTGAGCGACGGCGGCAAGGCTTTCCTGCGCGGTCTCGCCGACAACTTCAGCCTCGAAGACTGCCAGGCCATCAAGGAAATCGAAAAGACGACCAATCATGACGTCAAGGCCGTTGAGTATTGGATCAAGAGCCAGGTTGCTCATGACGAAGAACTGAAGTCCGCCTCCGAATTCGTGCACTTCTCCTGCACGTCCGAAGACATCAACAATACGAGTCATGCCCTTATGCTGACCCGCGGCCGTGCTGAACTCGTGGCCTTCCTCGAAAAGATCCACGCCACCATCGTCGGCTTTGCTCACGAATGGGCCGCCATTCCGATGCTTTCCCGTACGCACGGTCAGACTGCTACGCCAACCACCGTCGGCAAGGAATTCGCCAACGTTGCCATTCGTCTCGGCCGCGTGATCGAAGCCATCAAGGCCGTCAAGATCTACGCCAAGATGAACGGTGCCGTGGGTAACTATAACGCGCACCTGATCGCCTATCCCGACCATGACTGGGAAGCCTTCTCCCGCAAAGTCGTTGAAGAACGTCTCGGCGTGACTTTCAACACCCATACAATCCAGATTGAACCCCACGATTACATGGCCGAACTCTTCCATGAAATCGAACGCGCCAACACGATTCTTCTTGACTTCGACCGCGACGTCTGGGGCTACATCTCCATGCACTTCTTCAAGCAGAAGCTCAAGGAAGGTGAAGTCGGTTCCTCCACGATGCCGCACAAGGTCAACCCGATCGACTTCGAAAACTCCGAAGGCAATCTCGGTCTTGCCAACGCCGTCCTCGGCCATCTCGCTGGCAAGCTTCCGGTTTCCCGCTGGCAGCGTGACCTTACCGACTCGACGGTTCTCCGCAACCTCGGCGTCGCGTTCGGTTACTGCTTTATCGGCTATGCCGCTCTGATGCGTGGCCTCGGCAAACTCGAAGTCAACGAGCAGGTCATCGCCGCCGACCTCGACAATGCCTGGGAAGTTCTGGCCGAAGCTGTTCAGACGGTGATGCGTCGCTACGGTGTTCCGCACCCCTACGAACAGCTGAAGGCTCTCACCCGCGGCAAGGACGGCATCAACCAGCAGACGATCCGCGCCTTCATTGCCGAACTCGACATCCCCGAAGACGCCAAGGCTCGCCTGATGGAACTCACGCCGGCTACGTATATCGGTAAGGCCGTCGAATTGGCCAAGCGTTGCTAAGTCAAGGCACTGCTTCCGTGAGCTGTCCGGAATCTTTTTCCGGACAGTTTTCTTCGCGGTCATTCCGACCGAACCGCTTACCGTTGCGGTTCTGCCGGGGTGACCGTTTCTTTTTACCTGTCAACTGATCTTTTCACCAAGTTGCCAACCTCTTCTCATTCGAGCACTTTTCAGGACTGTCCCCATTCGGCGCAGGCAACTCCCCGCTCTCCTGCAAGCAGGGTGTGAGACTTTTGTCTACAATCGAAAGACTCCGAACCAAACATTCCCGCATGTCACTGACATGCCACATGAACGCAATATGGCTGACACTACTTACCGCAAGGACTATCAGGTTCCTTCCCATCTGATCGATACGGTCAATCTCGTTTTTGACCTCGACCTCGAAAGCACAAGCGTCATTAACACCATGCACATTCGTCCGAATCCCGACTTCCCGGATCAGGACGGCACTTTGGTACTCAATGGTGAAAATCTGACTCTGGTCTCCGTTACGGCTGACGGCAACACACTCAGCGAAAGTGACTACGAGCTGTCTGAGAAGACACTGACGCTTAAGAAAATTGACACAGAATGTGACATCACAATTGTCAACCGTTTCAGCCCCGCCAACAACAAGGCTCTCTCGGGGATTTATGCTTCCGGTCCCAATCTGATGAGTCAGTGCGAATCGGAAGGCTTCCGACGCATTACCTACTATCTCGATCGCCCCGATGTCCTGGCCCGTTTCACGGTAACCATCCGAGCCTCCAAGGATCAGTTCCCGATTCTTCTCTCGAACGGAAACCGCGTAGAGGAAAAAGATCTCGAAGACGGACGACATGAATCCCATTGGGAAGATCCCTTCCCGAAACCCAGTTATCTCTTTGCGCTCGTCGCCGGCAATCTTAGCTGCCGTCGCGAAGTCTTTCCCTTAAAAGACGGACGCAATGCCACTTTGGAAATCTGGGTTGAACCGCAGGATGCCGATAAAACGGCTCACACCCTCGAAAGCCTCAAGAAAGCCATCCGCTGGGATGAGGAACGTTGGGGGCTCGAACTCGACCTTGACGGCTTTGCCATTGTGGCAACAAACGACTTCAACTTCGGAGCGATGGAAAACAAGGGGCTCAACATTTTCAACGCCCGCTATGTTCTGGCCAACCCCAAGGTTGCTACGGACAGCGACTATCACGCAATTGAAAGTGTTGTCGGACATGAATATTTCCATAACTGGACCGGAGACCGCATTACGCTGAGAGACTGGTTCCAGCTGACCCTCAAAGAAGGCTTGACCGTATTCCGCGACCAGGAGTTCTCTGCCGACATGCTCGGCGACGACTCTGCCAGAGCTGTCGAACGAATTAAAAATGTCCGTACGCTCCGCACGGCTCAGTTTTCGGAGGATGCCAGTCCGATGGCGCACCCCATCCGTCCGGACAGCTATCAGGAAATCAACAACTTCTATACAGCGACGGTCTATGAGAAAGGGGCTGAGGTTATCCGCATGCTCCAGACACTGCTCGGCCGGGAAACGTTCCGTAAGGGCTTCGATCTCTATATTCAGAACAACGACGGCCATGCCGTCACCTGCGAAGCTTTCCTCGCCGCAATGGAAGAGGCGAGCGGTCGTTCTCTCGAACAATTTCAGCTTTGGTACAGTCAGGCCGGCACGCCGCGCGTGAGCGTCTCCACTGTTTGGAATGAAAATCTTCAGACGTTTACCCTGACGGCCGAACAGTCCACACCCATGACTCCCGGCCAAGCGATCAAAGAACCGTTCCTAATGCCGTTCCCGGTTGCACTACTCGATGCCGAGGGATGTGAAATGCCTCTCGTCCTGGAAGGTGAAACGGCCGAAGCAGCTCAGACAGAACGTATGTTTGAACTGTCCGAAGCCCGTCATTCCTGGACCTTTACCGGCATTACGAGCCGTCCGGTTCCCAGTCTGAATCGAGGCTTTGCCGCTCCGATTATTCTGGATCTGAAACAGTCGGACAGCGATCTTGCTCTGCTGGCCCGTGCCGACAGTGATGCGTTCAACCGCTATGAAGCCATGAACCGTCTCATGATGTCCGCCATCCTCACGCAGGTCCGCTCTCTGCTGATGACCCAACAGACCACGGAAGTTTCTCCGATTCTCATTGAAGCATTCGGTACGCTTCTTAAGGACAGCACTCTCTCTCCCGCGTTCAAAGCCGAGGCCATGATGTTGCCGAGCGAGCGTACCGTGGCCGATCAAATGCCGGTTGTAGATCCCGATGCCATCCATAAGGCACGTGAATATATCCGTAAAGTTCTCGCCGTACGATCTCTGACAACGCTCCAGAGCTTGGTCGACACCATGCAGACGCCGGGAGAATACTCTCCCGATCCGGAAAGTGCCGGCAAGCGTGCATTGAAAAATGCCTGCCACGGATATTTGATCGCCTCCGGCTCCAAGCATCCCGTGATTGCCATCCGCGATCAACTTCTGAAGGCTGAAAATCTGACCGACAAACTGGCCGCCCTGACACTGCTGTCACACTCCGATACGCCGACGAAAAACGATTTGTCCGTACAGGCATTGCAGGAATGGATCAACGAGCCCCTTCTTGTGAACAAGTGGCTTACAATCCAAGCAACGTCCCCTTGCTTTGACGATGAAACACCGGTTGTGGAACGTCTCCGACAGCTCGTCCGCTGCAAATTCTTCTCGATGACGAATCCGAACAACGTCTATGCGCTGTTGCTCGCCTTCTTCATGAATAATCCGTCCGAATTCCACCGACTCGACGGTACGGGATATCAGTTCTGGGCCGAAGTGGTTCTTGAACTGGACAAACACAATCCGCATGTTGCCGCCCGAGTTGCCCGTTGTCTTGAAAACTGGCGTCGTTATACGCCGGAACGAGCCACCGCGATGTTCCATCAGTTAAAGTTCATGGAATCTCGTCAGGAAACACTGTCTGACAGCGTTAACGAAATTATCACTAAAGCATTGCACAATCCCGTATAAGGAAATTCATCGTGTCCACTATTTCCCTTAGTCAGTATCTTGCCCGTGAAGAGACCCAGCACGGTATGGATCCTCAGCTCACCCGCCTTCTGACCGGCGTTTCCGAAGCCTGCAAACACATCAGCTGGCTGGTGCGTAGCGGTGCCTTGGCCGGTGTGCTCGGTCTAGCTGGCAGTGAAAATGTTCAGGGTGAAGATCAGAAAAAGCTTGACATCATCAGTAATGACATTTTTGTCGATGCCGTCGCTCAGACGGGTACCGTTTGCGGTATGGTCAGCGAGGAAATTCCGGAAGTTATCCGCGTTGACGACAAGCTTCCGATTGGCCCTTACCTGATCTGCTTCGACCCGCTGGACGGTTCCTCGAACATTGACATCAACGTGTCGATCGGCTCCATCTTCTCCGTCCTGCCCGCCAAGGACATCAAGCGTGATGTCACCGATGCAGACTTTATGCAGACGGGTGAACACCAAATTGCCGCCGGCTACTGCATGTACGGTCCGCAAACTCAGCTCGTTCTGACACTCGGTCGCGGCGTAGCCATGTTTACGCTTGATCCGAAAACCGGCACATTCGTCCTCACGGCCGATCACGTTCAGGTCTCCCGGGAAGCTAAGGAATTTGCCATCAACTGCTCCAATATGCGTCACTGGGAAGATCCGGTAAAGCGTTACGTGACCGAGTTGCTTGAAGGCAAGACCGGCCCTCGAGGCAAGGACTTCAATATGCGCTGGATTGCAGCCATGGTCGCTGAGGTTCACCGTATTCTTCAGCGCGGCGGCATTTTCATGTACCCCCGCGATCACCGTGATCTGAGCAAGCCCGGAAAACTCCGTTTGCTTTACGAAGCCAATCCGATGGCCTTCCTGATGGAAAACGCCGGCGGCGCCGCTACCAACGGTCACCAGCGAATCCTCACAATTACTCCGGAAAAGATTCATCAGCGCGCCGCTGTTTTCCTGGGTGCCGCTGACGAAGTGGAGCTGGTCACCGGTTATCACGCTCAGTAATACCGCAAAACAGCGATCCTCGACCTATCCTGTCTCCTCTTCCTCCGCAGGAAGAGGAGTAAAAAAGGGGATGTTGCAAAACCTAGGCTGACCTGAGTTTTGCAACATCCCCTCTGATTTTGAAGAAGGTTTTTCCTCAGAAAAGATCTCCGAACATCTTCTTTTCCTTTCTGGCATTATCGGCGTCCTGCTGCCCCTCCTTCTGCTCGGCAGACTCATCCTTCTTAACCGCCGGCAAACCGGTCAATAATTTCTTCTCCATCACTGAGAGATCTTTGTTGATCTGCTCAATCGCCGCATCCTGACGCTTCTGACCGTCTTCAGAATACCCCTTCAGCGTCTTTTCCATGCGGTCGATACGTTCATCAAGGCGGGCCGTCTGCTTCTGCACGCAAGAAAGCATTTCGTCAGAACGGGTCGTCACCAATGCCTCCAGCTTCTCCAGACGCTCCGACATCAGGCGGTTGCTTTCCTGAAAACGGCTCTTTTCAGCATGATCAGCCACTCCACGGGCATTACGGGCTTCTTTATAAGCCGCCCGCAATTCCATCGTTACACTGGCTTGCTGCCACACCATATAGATCAGAAGAATCAGAGTCAACGCTACAAAACTTCCGACAACAATGGCTCCCAGAGGAGCCTGAATCTCCGTATACACCAGATTGACAGTCATTACGGTAGACAATGCTGTCCAATTGACGATCAGGAATACCGCCATCAAAATCAAGACCAGCAACAAAAGCATGGTTCGAATCTTCATATTTATCCTCTTTGCGTGTTTCCGGAATCCGGCACCGATAGCCTCATGCGGGACAGCGCCCTGCATGTTTTTTTGATCACGATTCGCGAAGTCCGCGCCGATCGTGTAACTTTGACTCATAATATCAAAAGCACCGCTAAAAATCGCTCATCTTCTTCGATCAAACGGTTTTTATTGATGTCATTGTTGCGAGCCGGAGACTCTCCGGGACCTTGGGTCCGAGTCCGGCTCATTTGATTAACTCCACGGATATTTCACACATGCGTACAGATCCTCGTTTTCCGACTCTTCATATTGTCAATCATCCCCTGATCGAGCACAAGCTATCGATCATGCGAGACAAGAATACGGTCACGAAGGATTTCCGTACTCTTCTCTATGAAATCACTCTGTTGATGGGATATGAAGTCACCCGTAACATGGAAACGGAGCTGGTTGAAATCGAAACCCCGATCTGCCCGATGAAAGCCCCCATGCTCAAAACCACCAACACGGTTATCGTTCCCATTCTCCGTGCCGGACTCGGCATGACTGACGGTCTTCTGGCCCTGCTTCCGACTGCTGTTGTCGGGCATATCGGTGTTTATCGCGATGAAAAAACACACCTGCCGAAGGAATACCTGGTCCGCCTTCCCAGTGCCGATCACGACCATTACATCGTCTGTGACCCGATGGTCGCCACCGGACATTCCGCAGTCCACGCCATCGATGTGCTAATTCAGAACGGCGTACCCGAAGAAAAAATTACCTTCATGGCTCTTGTCGCAGTTCCGGAAGGCATTGAAGTTCTGAGTAAAGCTCATCCCAAGATGCCGATCTACACAGCAGCGCTGGACGATCATCTCAATGAACATGCCTACATTGTTCCCGGACTCGGTGATGCGGGAGACCGTATTTTCGGCACGCTCTGAAAACCAGCGAATTTTCACCGGCCAAAGGCTTCAACCTTGTTGTAACGCCTGATTATTTTAGGGATGGGACTTATCGTCCCGTCTCTTTTTGTTTTTTCGGAAGGCCCTCCGTTCTACTGTTTCACAAGCGAACACTCCAACAGAAAAAATTCTCTTTTTACATCCATAAAAAATAAGGGTTATCCCTTTATTTTTGTTATACAAACCTTAAGAGCACCTTTTTTCATACGTATATACACGTAGTTTGTTGCAGATTTGATATTCTTTGAAATATTCAGACTTAATTTAATTGACATAAGTCAAACTTAATTTTCGCTTAAGGGCGCATCATACGGTCTGACAAGATGCAGTCTTCTTTGTCTGCATTATTTTTTCAGGTTGGGCCTTAAGGTCTCACCACATAAATCATCGTTATTAAGGACAGTCAAATGTCGACCCCTGATTCTGTCAAGTACAGCAATACTCCGTCTCCGAACGAAAACGTTTGGGGTGTTGGCCTTAAGGATGCCAAGCGCCAGGGCCGCGGCACGGCTTATGCCGACGTCGCCCAGTCCGTTACTGGTGTTATCCTCGGTCTCTTCCTTTTCTGCCACATGGCTTTCACGTCTTCGATCCAGTTTGGTAAGGATCTCTTTGCCAACCTGATCAACACGTCCGGCGGTGCTTTCCTCACCGGTGGCCATGAAATGCTTTGGCTCCACGTCGTCTTCGTTGGCTTCATCTTCCTTTGCGTTGTGATCCACGCCTTCTGCGCTCTCCGTCGCTTCCCGACGTCTTATGCCAAGTTCCGTGACATCCGCGCTCACACCGACATGCTCAAGCATGAAGACACGACGCTCTGGATGGTTCAGCTCGTTACGGCTTTCCTCCTCTTCATCTTCGTCTTCCCGCACTTGGTCGGCATGCTGACGAACCCGGGTGGTTTTGACCCCAACCTCATCGGTGTTCATACCTATCACACCGGCATGATCTGGACGTTCATCTTCCTCGTTGTTACCGAACTTCACGGTATGATCGGTCTCTATCGTCTGGCTGTTAAGTGGGACATCTTCACGTCCAACCCGACGACCGGTATCATCGACCAGCGTAACAACACGGACCGCACGGGTCTTCGCAAGACCTTCCTGATCATCGCTCTTCTCATGATCGTTTGCGGTACGCTCACGGCCTGGAAGAACTACTCCATCGGTGCTGAACAGGTTGCTCTTCAGGAAGAAGCTGTGATGGCCGGCGAAGTCTACAATCCGCGCTACCAGCTCGCTGACGAAAACAACTGGTGGAAGTAATCTGACCGATTTGATTCCTTCCCGGAATCAAATCATCAGACACTAGATCCAAGCAGCTCCCGTAGTCATACGGGAGCTTTTTTTATTCCTGCTTTCGGAAATCACGCTCCCACAACGCCATCTGAGTTTTTTATCCAATCTCGTCATACCCCCAAAGGCGTATTTCTTTTTCGATTTTTCATCCTTCAGAAGGATAGATTTTTCAACCGCCATTGCCTAGGATAAAAGGAGTTCTCCCCATTCGGATTACCCTATGCTGACCCTCCGTTTATCTCATTTCGGCGTCGCCTACAGCGGCATTCCTGCCATTGTCGATCTTTCCCTTGAATTAACATCTGCCACGCTGGCGGCTGTATCTGGAGTGCTTGGCGCAGGAAAATCCACTCTTTTGCGCGCCATCGAGGGTCGTATCCGCCATACCGGCAAAATCACCATTACCGACGGCAATACCACCGTGAATGAATCGGCTATTGTCCGACCGATCAAACGACATTTGCTGACTGCCGAAACCTCGGTTTACCAGTTTGTTCTGTTGGGATTGTTGCAAAAGTCCTGGACACGCCCTGCCGATGCCGACGAACGCATCCGCACGGCGCTGACACGTTGCCAGCTCCTGCACAAGAGCCATCAACCCATCTCAGCCCTTCTTCCGAGTGAAATGCGTCTTGCCGAACTGGCTCAGCTGTTTGTACAACAGCCAAAAATTATTCTTATTGACGAACCTGATGTCCATCCGCGCCACATCAGCACGGATTATTTAACCTGTATTTCCGATTGGGTTAAGGAAAACAGAACCATCGCTCTGGTAGCAATGGAAGGAGAACCGGATGCTCTCCGGTTTGACAGAATCATTCCTCTGGCCAACGGACATTTGCAAGCGGCCGTCTGACCGGGGACACTAAAGTCATTTCAATATTCCACAAAAAAAGCGACCTTTCGGTCGCTTTTACTTTTTGAAGCTCCCCTGTCTGAAGACAGAGGATTCACTTTGGCCTTCAGATGGCTCTTCCAGGGGGCAAGTCCGCCTGAACGTCACACATCTGAACAAAGTGTTTGCGGCAGACCTCTTCCCCGTTCCGCCTTGCTATCGCAATTCGGCTTCGTGAGCCCCGAGGCGTCTGTCGACACTTCAGGGCTTCTCAATCTTGATCGTGCCAGCGGTTTGCAACAGATCGTTCACAAGCTTGCCGTGATCGCGTTTGCGGGTAGCCGCCAAACACCGGTGGTGGTTGGCAAGCTTGGCCGCCATTCTGAGCCCGCGATTGCCGGTGTGCCAAACCGACGAACCTTTCTTTACGGTTCCGTCGGGGTTGTAGTTGTCGGGATTGTTCGCCCGTCTTGAACGGTCGATCTTGCGTTGCAGACGGCGAATTTGCGGCTCCTGCAGATCCACGTTAGGTGCAACCTCTGCAATCGCCGCATGATGTTCATGGAAATAAGCAATGCGACTCGGACCGGGATCGATGCCCACAACCTCGCATTTGGGCGCGTAGACCTTTCGAACAGGTGGGAGCCCTTCGACCACGAGTTGCACAAACCAACGCTTGACGCCGTTAAGCGACCTGCGCACGATTCGGCAGTATTTCACTTTGCGGTCAGAGGCAAGCGCCTCTTTCATGTAGCCGGTATCGGGCTTCATGTACTTGATGGCGTGTTTGCGCCAGACAATGGCCCCAAGTTTGGGCTTGTACATGATTTCCTGATTGTTCGAGCCTTCGATGGAATTGAGTCCACGCTTCAAGGACTTGAAGCGAGGCCTGCCGCTTTCTTGAACAGGTGCCTCTGCAGAGCCTTCCAAACCGTCTTGCCGATGTTCTGCGCCTCGTGAGTCCCTATATCGTTTCGGCCGCTCGCCTTGCGATGATCGTTGGCGATGGTAACCAAGCCAAACTCAGTCAGACCAAAGGATTTGTGAATCGCATAAAAAGCCTTCGTGCGTTCCCGACCTTTGGATATATCTCTCGCCTTGCGCCACTCCTTCGTTTCACGCATGCGTTGAAGACGCCCGAGAGCAGTCCCGAGCGTCGCATTGTAGATGCGTGCGTCCGAATTCAAAAGCCTTTTCGAGAAAACGATTCTGCTGATCGTCCACACGAAGCGGGAGTTCGACAACGAAGGAAGAGGTTTTGGTGCGCATAAGGTAATCTTACTGCCCAAGATACAATTTTGTGCGCCTTATACCTTCATTGAAATCCCAAAATCTCGGATTTCGGAGCTGTAGACGACGAAGGAAAACGGTCGATCTC
>Magnolia_p2__coassemble_817_pt1 | contig 31303 bp, 27 predicted proteins | sample Magnolia_p2__metabat2_high_PE_017 | metagenome-assembled genome bin Magnolia_p2
GTCTGCTAAACGAGTTCCAGACGTGTGGATTGGAACTAGTGAAGGAGTCAATCCCCAAGCGTTGCCGAGATTTGTTTGAGGTTTTAGGTGTCGCTCCCCCCGAAGACCATGTACCGTTAGTATCTAGTCAAGCGGGGGTTCAAGTTATTTGGTACCGGTTGAGCCGAACCCACCCGTACCGCGCTCGGTGGCCTCAAACTCATCGACCACCCGGAACGTCGGTTGCAGAACAGGAACAATCACCAACTGCGCCAAACGCTCCATTGGATTCAGAACAAACGGTTCCTGCCCACGATTCCAGGTCGAGATCATCAACTCTCCCTGATAATCACTGTCAATCAGTCCGACCAGATTGCCCAGAACAATTCCTTTCTTATGGCCGAGACCGGAGCGCGGCAGAATCATGGCCGCGTAACCGGGATGGCCGATATGAATCGCCAAACCGGTACGAACCAGAATCGTCTCACCGGGCTGAATCGTGACCGGCTCATCCAGCAGGGCACGAAGATCCAGTCCGGCAGAGCCCGGCGTTGCATACGCAGGCATCGCCTCACGAATGCGTTCATCGAGAATTCGAACGTCAATTTGCATGATGATTCCTTATTTTTCTTACTGAGAAACATTGAGTAAGCGACTCGTATGAGCGATGATCTCTTTCGCGACCCGACTTTTCGGAGCCGGACCAAAAGCCACGGTTGAATCGGGCGTCACAAATAACACGCTGTTCTCCTCCGAGCCCAGCGCCTCTTTGGCCACATTGCCGACAATCATCCGGCATCCCTTTCGCCGACATTTCTTTCTGGCATAGTTTTCCAAATCAACCGCTTCGGCGGCAAAACCGACGGTCACGGGCACATCTCCCCGGGCCGACACATCCGCCAAAATATCGGGATTTTCCACAAACCGCAACACCGGTACGATCCCGTCCTCTTTTTTAATCTTGCCGTCCAGAGGCTCCAGAGGACGCCAGTCGGCAACAGCCGCCACCCCGATAAAGACATCTGCCGGATCACGATCAAGTACCTCCATCACCGCCCGGTGCATCTCGAGGGCAGAGCGCACATTGATACGCGTCACCTCGGTCGGTGTTCTGAGTGCCACCGCCCCGCTCACCAGAGTCACCCTGGCACCGGCATTACGCGCAGCCCTGGCCACCTCGAATCCCTGTCGACCAGAACTGCGGTTGGTCAGGCCGCGGACATCGTCAATCGCTTCATAGGTTGGTCCGGCCGTCACCAGCACATGACGCCCGGCCAGTATTTTGTCCTGAAAAAAGCCTGTGACCAAATCGGCAACATCCTGAGGCTCCATCATCCGTCCCGCGCCGGTATCGCCACAGGCCTGAAAGCCTTCGTCCGGACCGGCAAAACAACAGCCGTCTTCGCGCAATCGGGCCACGTTACGCTGCGTAGCTGGATTGGACCACATGTACCGATTCATCGCAGGCACAAAGAGAACCGGTGTACGGCGAGCGAGAAGAGTTGAGGAAACGAGATCATCGGCAATCCCCTGAGCCGCCTTGGCAAGAATATTCGCTGTAGCAGGCATCACGACCAACAAATCACACAGTCGGTTCAGTTCAATATGAGGGATCGTCCCATCGGTACCCGCCCATTCCGTCAGCGCGACCGGATGTCCTGTCAGAGCTTCAAAGGTCAGCGCACCGACAAATCGCGTTGCATTTTCCGTCATCGCGACTCTGACATCCGCTCCCTGCCTGACCAGCAAACGGACAAATTCGCAGGTTTTATAGGCTGCGATCCCGCCGGTGACGAGCACCGTGATCCGTCTTTCTTTCAACATGTCCGTTCCGCTCAAGACAATTCTTCCGTTTCGTCATCCTCATCGTCGCCGAAAAGGATCTCGTCGAGTGTCCTATGCGCCTGTTCCGTGAGTCCGCTCCGCTGCTCTCGCCCCAAAGAGGAGGTCGTCGAAACGCTGAAAATCGGACGACGGTCTTCAGCGAACCTCACTTCAACCTCGGCCCCCATCGCATCGTCATAGCCTGGAATCTCGTTGGCGAGCGTCCCCTTCCCGGACAGACGGTTGGCGTCCGGAGCACGGAACGCCTCCAGATAGGCATCGTGGAGACACTGATCAACCTCAATCCAACATCCCCAGGTAAAACTCCCCTCGGTATAAGCCAGCGGCACTTCAATCACGCCAAATACATAAAAACGCCCGTCCATCCGGGCAAAATCGTCGGTAAACGACGCGCCCCGGCAATAACGTTCAAGAGGATCGAGCATCCAGATCTCGTCAGGCAGCTTCATTTGAATATCGCGGCACAGTTCATCCATCTCGGTCATATTTTTTCTCTCAGAAAATAAAAATTTGCCGCCACGTCCGGCGTTCGGAACGCAGCGGTCTGAACAGCCGTCAGACGGCCGTTCGAATATCGACACGCTCGTCGACATAGTCGATGACAACTCGTCCTCCGTCGGTCAGACTGCCGAAAAGCAATTCGTTGGCCAACGGCCGACGCAGTTCGTCGGCAATCAGACGGCGCATCGGACGAGCCCCCATATGCGGGTCGTAACCCTTCTCACGCAACCATTCCTTCAGTGACGGTGTATATTCAGGCGTAACATTCTTTCGTTGAAGCTGCATCGTCAACTCTGACAAGAATTTGTCGACAACACTCATCAGCGTTTCCTTGCCGAGAGGCTTAAAGCCGACAATGGCATCGAGACGATTGCGGAACTCAGGCGTAAAGACGCGTTTAATTTCCTTCTTGTCATCGCCGGCATCCGCGGTATCGTCGCCAAAGCCGATTCTCTGACGGTCGTAAGCGCGTGCGCCGACATTACTCGTCATGATAATGATGGCATTGTGAAAATCGGCAATACGGCCGGCCGCATCGGTCAGCTTTCCGTTGTCCATCACCTGCAGAAGCAGATTGAAGAGAGTCGGATGCGCCTTTTCCAATTCGTCGAAAAGGATCACGCAATAGGGATTCTTGGTCACCGCCTCCGTCAGCAGACCGCCTTCGTCGTGACCGACATATCCGACCGGAGAACCGATCAGACGACTGACAGTATGGGATTCCGAATACTCCGACATATCAAAACGGAGCAGTTCAACCCCGAGAGCCTTCGCCAGCTGACGTGCCACTTCGGTTTTCCCTACCCCCGTCGGACCGGTAAAGAGGAAGGAACCGACAGGACGCTCCAAATTCCCCAGACCCGAGCGGGAAACCCGGATAGCCGAGACCAGCGAATCGATGGCGGGATCCTGACCGAAAACGGCGGCTTTCAACGTCGTATCGAGTTTAGCCAGCTGATCGTGCTCATCATGACCGACCTGATCGGCCGGCACACGGGCAATGCGGGAAATGATCCGGGGAAGCCCTTCGGCCGTCACTTCGATCACTTCATCGCCCTCGCGATACATACGGGCGTTCGCTGCCAGTTCGTCCAAGACGCTGACAGCCTTATCCGGTAGCGGACGGTCGACAATATAGCGATTGGACAGCGACACCACGCTTTCCACGACCCCATCCGCAAAACGGACGTGATGATACTTTTCGTACTGCGGAGCCAGACCCAGCAAAATTTCCTTGGCATCCTCTTCCGAAACAGAACCGAGTTCAACCGGCTGAAAACGTCTGGCGATCGCCTCGTTATGAGAGAGCGTGCTTCGCCACGGCTTGAAACTCGTCGAGGCAATAATGCGCAACGCATCGTCCGACACCAGTCGCTGTAACGCGTTGAGCTGCTCCGCACCGCCTTCACCGTTGCCGTCAACCAGCACATGAATGTCGTCAATGAAGAGAATAGCGTCCTTCATCGCGCTGAGGCTCTTCGCAATTTGCTCCAATTGCGAAGAAAACATTCCTCGGTAACGGGATACCAGCGTGCCCGCATTCAGAACATAAATACGCTTGTTCTTTAGAAAAGGCGGGACTTCTCCATGGACGATTTTCAGGGCAAGCCCTTCGATCAGGGCCGTTTTCCCCGTCCCCGACTCACCGATCACCAACGGTTTGTTCTTACGGCGGCAACAGAGAATTTCAAAGAGACGCTCCATTTCCTTTTCGCGACCGATCAGAGCGTCGATCTCTCCCCGATCGGCCGCGGCGGTCAGATCCCGGGTAAAGCTGAGAAGCTTTCGTTCTTCAGCCGTCAGCTTTCTGGATTTGCTCTCCTGTTCGGGAGCCTCTTCCTCGATTGAAGGCGTTGCCGTCTCCGTCACCTCCCGAGCGTCTTCGGTCGGTTTGCCCTGAATGATTTCAAGGTGGCCCATATTGTTGGCCAGCTTTTTAATCACTTCTCCCATCGGTCCGTTTTCAATGGCCTTCATCCGCTCTTTCAGCATCTTGAGCAACTCTTCCTCATCAATGCCGCCAAACTGACCGTCTGTCGGAGCCTTGATCGTCAGCACCGGAGCTCCCTCACCGTTGTCCGAGGGGGTCTGCATAATTTCGACCGCTTCCGCCTGTGCATTCAAAATCGGCACGGCCTCGATTTCGTGATCCTGCATGAGGCCGTCTTCCCCATGAACCCGGGGATCGCACAATTTCATGCCAAGCGAAGTCAGACCGGCCGCCCCCAATTTCAGACAAAGGTCCGGATCGCTGAGCTCTATATTGTTGAGAATGGAAACCAACACATCATGCGTATCGGCGGCTTTAATCCGGCGACCGCAGGAATATGCATGAATAGCCGCATTCACCAAGACCGTCATCAGAAGAGACTCCAGTTCGAAATCTTCTTGATAAGTCTCCTCGTCTTCCGGTCGAATTTCCCAGTCCACAATCTCCGGATAACGCGATTCCACCACTTTGGTGAGAACGGACAGAACACGCTGATGATCAATCTCGGCGAGTTCAAAAATCTCCTCCGTCAATCCGTCCGGTTCGGTCAACAGATTATGTAAAAAAATCACCAGCGGAACATTTTTCAGTCCGTAACGCTGAGCAATCACTATCGAAGCCTGCAAGGCACCGGCTACAGGATAATCAAAATCAAACGTCTGATTAATACTCACGAAAATTCCTCTTTCTTTTTATTCGACCTCGCCGAAAGGCTGAGCGATACAGGTAAAAGGATGCCCCGCCTCACGGGAAAGCCGGTTAGCCTGCTCTGCCAGACTCTGGGCCTTTTCCCGGGGAAACACACCGGCAATCCCCTTTCCTGCATGATGAACGGTATTCGTAATAATGACCGCGTCGTCGTGCGCTCTTTCAAATACACGCACCAGAATGTCAATCACCCAATCAAAAGGGGTGTAATCGTCATTGAAAAGAATGACCACCCATTCAGGCTCGCGCAAACTGAGTGTCTTGGCCTGAACGGCACTCTCCGGCGAAGTACCGGACTCGAAAGTATTCGACATGGGTAGGGCCTTTAAAGATATCTGCCAATCGTTCGGGAACATTACCACAGTTTTCCCTCCCGTCAAGTGCCCGCCCCAATTCAAATCTCCCTCACGACGGCCCCCTTGCCTGCGTCGATACGCTTGGTGCTCCCCCCTGCGTTCACCGTTAGAATGCGCCCATGCCGGGCGCACCAAGAAGAAAAAGCCCGAGCACGGGCTCGAGCTTTTTCGGGATAGAAAGGATTTATTCCTTCCCTGAAATGACTTTCTTTGCGAAAGAAGTAAACGTTTTAGGCGAAGTTGCGTTCAGCAAACGACCAGTTGACCAACTTGTCAAAGAAAGCATTCACAAACGCCGGACGGGCATTGCGATGATCGATGTAGTAGGCATGTTCCCAGACGTCAATCGTCAGAATAGCCTTCTGACCGGCCGTCATCGGAGTACCGGCATTGGAGGTATTGACAATCTCAAGCTTACCCTCGGCATTCTTCACCAACCAGGTCCAACCGGAACCGAAGTTACCAGTTGCTGACGCCGTAAAGGCCTTGCGGAATTCAGCAAAAGATCCCCACGTTTCTTCAATAGCGGCCAACAAAGCTCCGGTCGGTTCACCACCGCCCTGAGGCTTCAGGCAGGACCAGAAGAACGTGTGGTTCCAGACCTGAGCGGCATTGTTGAATACGCCGCCGGAGGAGTTCAGGACGATCTCCTCGAGAGACTTTCCTTCCAAATCGGTACCGGCAATCAGTCCGTTCAAATTCTGGACATAGGTGTTGTGATGCTTGCCCCAGTGATATTCAAGCGTTTCACGGCTCATAACAGGCTCAAGCGCATCAAGTTCAAACGGCAGGGCGGGAAGAGTAAAAGACATATCGGCTTCTCCGTTAGCAATAATTAAGCGTTGTACTCAATCTATCATAAAAAAACAAGCGATACATAATATCTACCATTTTTTTACATTTGTGACCGTCAGCGGATGGTCGCTTCGCGTTGCCGATCGGCAAATTGCAGGCAAACCCGTTCTCCCGCCTTTAGTTCCTCTCCCCGCGTGACCGGCTCTCCCTCTCGGGTCACCAACACATATCCGCGCTTCAGAGGACTTTCCGGATCCAGTGCCTGCAGGGCACGCTGCAACAGATCCAACCGCTGTTCGGTCGTCTGCAAACGGCGCTGAGGATCCGGCAAAAACCGTTCGATTCGGGAAAGCTCCCGCGCCTTTCGTCGAACTTCCCGCTCAACCGCCGGAGAGAAAGCCCCGAAACTCCGCTCGACATGTCGATCCGCTCGCTGCAGATTCTCCCCAACCCGACTCTGCAATGCCAGCCAAGACCGCTTCAGGCGTTCGGCATGTGCCATAAGAGCATCCTCCGGACTTCGGAAAACCCTCGAATAAACCTGTAAACGATCCTCCTCACGAGCCAATCTGTCGTTGATGGCAAGAACCAGCCGTTCCTCAACGCGACAGACATCCTCTTCGCGATTTTTCAAGAGACTCCGTGCACTCAGAGAACGAGTAACCCACTCCAACTTCGAAAACCGCTCACGCCATGACGTGCGTATTGCTCGAGACAGCTGAACCGAGCTCAGTGTCCGCTCGAGCTCTCGCAGGTGCGACCGTGAAATCAGAGTGAGCTCGCCTGCCTTACTCATGCAACGACTCTCTTTGCTCTCGACGTTCACCCGCAACCAGTCCCTCATCGCCAGAGACAGTTCGTCCAAACTCTGTTCCCGATTCGACAGACCGCGTTCGAGTCCTTCACCGAGATCGCGCTGACAACGATCCAGCTTATGAAGCCACTGCCCCTTTTCATCCCCGAGACGCTCAGCCGCTGCAGTCGGCGTTGAAGCGACATAGTCCGCGGCCAGACCTGCCAACGTTTCATCGGTTTCGTGTCCGATACCGGCAATCACCGGCTTGGTCATTGCAGCAACCGTTCGGACCAGTGCCTCGTCATTAAATCCGTTGAGATCCTCAAAGCTTCCTCCGCCCCTGACCAAAAGCACCGCATCCACCGCCAGACGGTCTGCCCGCTTGAGCGCCGAGATCAGCGTACCGGGAGCCAGATCCCCCTGGACATAAGCCGGAACCAGTGTCAAAACAATCCAGGGAGTCCGCCGCTGAACGGTACGGATCACATCCTGCAGCGCCGCGGCATCGCGGCTCGTTACCACCGCGACCCGTCGAATAAATTTGCGAATCTCTTTTTTTCGGTCGACACTGAAAAGCCCTTCCGCCGTGAGCCTGCTCTTGAGCCTCAGATAGGCCTCATACAGTTCGCCCGCTCCGGCATGACGCCAGTCCGTCACCCGCAACTGCAGGCGACCTCCTTTGGGATAAATCGTCGGAGCCGAGGCAACCTCGATCCGGTCCCCGAGACGAAAGGTAGCGGGATGCCTGAAAGACTGACGACTGAAATACACACAGGCAATCTGAGCATCGCCTTCCTTCAGAGTGAAGTACACGTGGCCCGAGGCAGGCCTGGAGATTTCGCTCACCTCTCCCGTAATCCAAAGCCCCGCAAACATATTGCCCAAAACTCCCTGCATACGGGAAATCGCCGTTGTGACGGAAATCACCCCGGCGGGATTGGGCGTGGGCTCTCTCCCGACGACGGTCCGCCTTTCCGGCAGTTTTGTCTGTGTCCTGCTCGGAGTGGAGCGGAAGGAATAAGGTCTGGCCGTTGAACGGACCGGTTCAACGGCCGTCAAAAAATCGTCGCTGTCAGCCATGAGCTGATCGTAATCGGCAAAGTTTGGCATGAAAAAGAATCTGATACGAACAATGTCTGTTGGCTTTCTATTTTGGTCATTTTCCCCAAAATCTGCAAAGAACACCGACGACCGAAGAAAAACCTTCGGTCTTTCACCCCCGTTACCCACAAAAAGGCAAACAATCCCCGTTTGCTTAAAAAATAAGCAATAATAGTTTTTATCTTTACTTTTAATAACTTAGATATGTTCTCCCCTACTTATCCACAGGACTATTCACACTTTATGGGGAAAACCCGAGAATAATTCCTGTGAGAAAGTCCCCGATCTCGGAGCGAGGACAGTTTTATCCACAAAAAATCGAAGCTATTCTTTTCTCGGCATTTTTTCATCTTATCCCCAGTTATCCACAGCCCATCCTCTCTAAGGAAGCTTGTCGCAGAAGGGAAACGCCATCATCAGCCTATTCCCTCTATTCCAAAAAAACATCGAATAACACTTATAAAATAAGGAATTTCAACACTTATCCACGTAGTTATGCACAGAGTAAAGAACAACTTATTCCGCTTTCTGCCGGATGCGAAATTCTCCCGTCCGCAATCAGCCCTTTTCTGCCGTCTGCCGTTTCCGACGAAGATTCTTCATCTCGGAGACTCAATACGGTCAATAATCTTGATAAAATCGAACAACCGGTCTTTAGACCGCAGACGGCTGTATCCGTCACCATTTCGCTTTTGATTTCCGACGTTGCGTTAACGTCATTAATTACGGTCATGTCCGACAAACCTCCTCCAGCGTTTTTTTTCCCTCCTCTCCGTCATCGTTACTTCGCCGTCTGGGAGGCTGAACGATGAGCGCCTTTCATGCCAATCTCGAAGCCTGGGCACACCGGCAATGGTCTCACCGCGGTCTTTTTGCCTGGCTTCTGTCTCCGCTGTCACTGTTGTTTCTGGCGATTACCCGCTCCCGCAAAAAGCGGATTGTTCCTCAGCGCCTTGACGTTCCGGTGATTGTTGTCGGCAACATTTATGTCGGAGGAACGGGAAAAACGCCGGTAACCATTGCTTTGGTCCGTGAACTGCAGGCTCGCGGCTGGCGTCCCGGGATCGTCTCCAGAGGCTTCGGACGAAAAGGTGAAGAACCGGCTATTGTCGGTCCCGACTCTCAGGCCGCCAATGTCGGCGACGAACCGTTGCTGATTTACCGTGAAACCGGCGTTCCCATTGCCGTCGGTCAGGATCGCTACCGCGCAGGCATCAAGCTGCTGGAAGCGCATCCCGAAATCAATCTGATCGTCAGCGACGACGGTCTTCAGCATCTTCAACTGGCCAGGGATTTTGAAATTGCCGTGGTCGGAGCCCGGGGACTCGGAAACGGCTGGGTTCTTCCGGCCGGACCTCTTCGCGAACCGCCTTCCCGACTCGATACGGTCGATGCCATCGTTCTCAATACCACCAACGAAGCGGTGGTGGAAAGTAGGACTCCCCGATTCGCCGCCTCCAGCTGCTTTGGTGTCTGCACACAGCTAAGCACCGGTGCGACCGCCCGCATTGACGAACTGTCCGAGCGCATCAAGATTGAGCGTCTCAATCCGCTGGCCGCCGCCGGCATTGCCGCCCCGGGACGGTTTTTCGCTATGGTCCGGGGGCACGACATTATCTGCGAGTCTCTCGAACTGGGCGACCATTTCGACTTTTCCTTCAATCCCTTTGCCGATCGGAAAGAAGACATTATCTTCATCACCGGTAAAGATGCGGTCAAATGTGCGGTGCATCCCGAACTCTCCAAAGACGATCGTCTCTGGGTTATCGGTCTTGAGGTCCGTCTGGATCCGTATTTGATCGATTTTATCGATCAGGCCGCCAGAAAGGCCCGAGAGCAGCTCGCCTCCGATTCCCGAACGTCTTAAGACAACCGACAATAACCTGAATACCGCCTCGGTGATCCTTCTTCGGAAGGTGAACTTCGTTGGATTGGGATGTACCGGCACCGTGGGATATTCATTCCTAGTTCCACGCTCTGCGGTCTGTGATTAAACGCTCTGAGAGGTAGGAGCGGGGTGACAGACAAGAAACCCGGTCCAACATGGGAGAAGGATGTGAGCTCGACGTCGGTTGATCTGATGTTGTTGAACGGAACCGCGGATATCCTTGAAAGGTGGTGTTCGTCAGCTGAATCCAAGTCCTTATCTCGTCAAGGGGTTCTAACTCTTTGACAAGGTGAGGTATCTTGGAGAAGAGGGATTGACTTTCGGACGACGTGCCCCCGGTTATTTTGACGTGAGAACGTTGTGTGGCGTTAAGTTGTCACCCGTCATCCCTGCGAAGAAACTAATGCATCTCGTTATTAACCGAATTGAGAAAGGAGAACGCGCCTATTTTTCTATGAAGCCTTTGCCGGTTGGAACAAGCGCCGGGAATTTCTTCGCATCGGGGCCTGTTTTCCGGGAAGCATTACAATTGTCGCCATCCGTTCCCCTTTCTGAAGGAAAATCTTCATGTCCTCCATTCTGTCCGAGATTCTGGTTTGCCCCGTCTGCAAACAGCCCCTTTCCGCTTCGCTCACCGAACGCAAAGAGTTGGTTTGCCCATCGTGCCGGCTCGCCTATGAAATCCGTCACGACATTCCCGTCATGTTGAAAACGCTGGCCCGCGAGCTACCGGAAGAAGAAGTCCGACTCTATCGGGAAGCAACCGCCAACGTTGCGCCGGATCTGCGCTGATTCGTTTTTTGAGATTGCCTCATGTCATTTACTGTCATTATTCCCGCCCGCCTGAAATCCTCCCGTCTGCCCGACAAGCCTTTGGCCGATATCGGCGGGAAACCCATGATTGTTCGTGTCGCGGAACGCGCCGCTCAGTGCGGTGCTGACCGGGTCGTCATCGCGGTAGACGACGAATCCGTTGCCGTTCCTTGCCGAGCCGCCGGATTTGACGTTGTCATGACATCCCCGAACTGTCCGACAGGGACCGACCGACTGGCCGAAGCCGTTGAAAAAATCGGATTGAATGACGACGACATCATTGTCAACCTTCAGGGGGACGAACCTCTGATGCCGCTCGATGTCATTCGAAACGTGGCCGCTCTTCTGGAATCCCGTCCGGACTGCGCTATGGCCACGGCAGCTCATACAATTCATGATGCCGAGAGCTTCTTCAATCCTAATGTTGTCAAGGTCGTTCTCGACGAACGTCAAACGGCACTCACCTTTTCCCGCGCCCCTATTCCTTGGCCCCGCGATCACTTCCGCGTTACGAAAGAAACGTTGCCCGAAGGCTTTGCCCCTCTGCACCATTTGGGTCTCTATGCCTACCGAGCCCGATTCCTGCGTCGCTTCCCGACCCTGCCTCAGGCACCGCTTGAAAAACTCGAAAGCCTCGAACAGCTCCGTGCGCTCTACTACGGCGAACGCATTGCTGTCATGGTTCTTGACGCGGCGCTCCCGGCCGGCGTGGATACTCAGGAAGATCTCGACCGAGTGCGCCGTGTCTTCGATCGTCAAGGTTGACACGAGATGCCTTGTCGGTTGAGTCCCCTTTTCTGGGCTAAAATATTAAGTTAACAACGGTCTTTCTCCCGGAGAGAGACTGACGATTTCACCGTGTCGGACGATTGTGTCCGGTCACGGCATTCACATTTGAAATACAAGGAGCAATCCCATGCGTCTGATTTTGATTGGGCCTCCCGGTGCCGGCAAAGGCACGCAAGCCAAGTTTATTTGCGAAAAATTCGGTATCCCGCAGATTTCCACGGGCGATATGCTTCGCGCCGCCGTTAAGGCCGGCACGCCCCTCGGCCTTGCCGCCAAGGCCATCATGGACAAGGGACAGCTGGTTTCCGATGACATCATCATCGGTCTCGTCAAGGATCGCCTGACGCAGCCCGATGCTGCCAACGGTGCTCTGTTCGACGGCTTCCCGCGTACGATTCCTCAGGCTCAGGCTCTTCAGGACGCCGGCATTCCCATCGATTTTGTTCTTGAAATCCAGGTACCCGACTCCGAAATCGTCGAACGTATGTCCGGTCGCCGCGTCGACCCGATCTCCGGCCGTACCTACCACATCAAATACAACCCGCCCAAGGTTGAAGGTAAGGACGACGTCACCGGCGATCCGCTCATCCAGCGTGACGACGACCGTGAAGAAGTCGTTCTCAAGCGTCTCGGCGTTTACCACGATCAGACCGAAGCCCTCGTCGGCTTCTACCGCGATCTGGCCAACTCCGGCGACAAGACGGCCCCGCAGTACCGCTCCGTTTCCGGTCTCGGTGCCATTGCCGACATCACGGCCAAAGTCTTCGACGCTCTCAAGTAATTAATCGTCAAAGACCCGTCTCAAACCGCTCTTTTGTCAGGAGCGGTTTTTTTTTGGCTCTTTCCCCTCCCCCTTCATGAGGCAGGGACGTACAATTTCCGCCATCATCCGCCTTCTGAGACGCCGCTATGCAACAAGATACCCGTGCGATCCTTTCCGCTTTTCGTGAGATTCTCGGCGACAAGCATGTGATTACCGACCGAGAGGAAATTCTCCGCGCTTCCCTGGACGGACGGGGGCGGCGTCAGGGTGATGCTCTGGCCCTCGTTCGTCCCGCCAACACCGGCGAAACGGCTGCCGTCATGCGAATGGCCCGTCAATTCAACCTGATTGTCATCGTTCAGGGCGGCAATACCAGCAACATGGGCGGTGCTACGCCCGAACCAGGTCAGCCCGAGGAAACCGTCAGGCGCACGATCATTCTTCAGACCACGCGCATGAACCGCATTCTGTCGGTAGATCCGGTGAACAACACCGTCACGGTTGAAGCCGGCGTCATTCTTCAGAAGGTTCAGGAAGCCGCCCGTCAGGTCAATCGACTCTTTCCGCTCTCTTTGGCGGCCGAAGGCAGTGCCGTGATCGGCGGTATTATCGCGACGAATGCCGGCGGCGTGCACGTTCTCCGTTACGGAATGGCAAGACGTATGGTTCTTGGTCTGACAGTGGTTCTCGCCTCCGGCGAGACACTCAATCTCATGCGAGCCCTGCGCAAAGACAATGCCGGCTACGCCCTGAAAGAGCTGTTTATCGGTAGCGAAGGCACACTCGGCATCGTCACGCAAGCCGTTCTATCTCTGGAACCTCTGCCTTGCGAAATCACCTCCGCTTGGGTGACGCTCTCGGATATCACGGCCGTGGAAACCCTTTTCGGTCGTCTGGAAGAAGCCTTCGGGCCGTCGCTGACGGCCTTCGAACTCATCGGGCGCGAGCCGCTTCGCTCACTCGAAAGCGTCACCGGCATGACACCGCCCGTGCCCGTCGCAGACTGGCAGGTCCTTCTGGACCTCAGTGTCTGGCAAAAAAGCGATATGACGCAGGAACGTCTGGAAGCTCTGTTGGAGACGCTGATGGAAGCGGGGTACTTAACCAACGGAACCGTAAGCCAGAGCAACGCCGATCGCGAGGATTTCTGGCGGTGTCGGGAATCCATTCCTTCCGCCGTCAAACGGCAGGGCGGCAATGTCAAACACGACATCAGCGTTCCTCGCTCCGCGCTTCCCCGCTTTATCATCGAAACGGTCGGCGCTCTTCAGAGTGCCTTTCCTGGCGTTCACCCTTCGATCTTCGGCCACTACGGCGACGGCAATCTTCACTTCAATGTCGGCCCCGGCCCCGTCGCGTTTCCCCATGAGGAGAAAATCCACCGTCTGGTACATCAGAAAGTGATTGATTTCGAGGGCTCGATTGCCGCCGAACACGGCATCGGCAGTCTGAAAACGGATGAACTCCGTCTCGCGAAAACCCCGGAAGAAATCGCTGCCATGCGGTCTCTGAAATACGCCTTTGATCCTGACAACCGCCTGAATCCGGGACGCATTGTGCGTCTGTAAAGAAACCGTGTGGGAAACCTGCCTCCGCTATGAGTGTTTTCACGGGTTATACGATTGATGGCAGGACTTTATGATAAACAGATTGTTTTGCATTGATGGGGATCACCATGTCCTTGCGTATATCTCGCCGCCACTTTCTCGGCGGCTTCGGCACGCTTTCGCTTTTGACCCTTTCCGGCTGTTCCGCCCTGCCCAAAGGCAATCAGGCTCCTCAGGAAAAATGGATCTTTCCCCGCTTCAGTCAGATCGGCTCTCGGGTGCCCCCGGCAACGCCTTTAAATGCAAGACCCCTCCGCCTTTCCACCCTTGAAGCACTGTCCGAAGACGGGATTTTCTTTTTCTACGACGATCACGGCGCACAGTTTCGCATTCGAAGTCCCGGCCCAAAAAAACAAACCTATCTGGTTGAGGAACTTTTTGAAGAAGGGCATCCCCACGGCTTTTCCTGGGGAACCGGAGCCGTTGCCGTTCTCAAGAACGGCCGGCGTATTCAGCCGGAAAAGCCCGCCCTTCTGCGCCTGGCTCCTGACGGCCACGTCATCATTTCCTTCCGGGAAGAACAAACCCTTGAATTGCATGTCCGACTAGAGGCTTATGACATTTCCGGAGAGACCATCCGTGAGTATCTCCGTACCTCGACCAACATGCCGACACAGGCCGCCCTTTTCATGGGGCCGGAACAGTTTCCGGCCGGCTCCGTCGCCTATGCCGCCACACTGTGGGTAGAAAAAGATGAACTTCTCGCTCCCTCGGCCAAAGCCTTTACCGGATCGGAGACTCTTGAAGCATTTTCCAAACGCTACATGAAAGAGACGCCGATGTGTCTTCGCTCGTTACCCGGGAAAGACGTCCGGCCCATCGGCATTCTGTTTGAAAAGCCTCTGCAGGCCAAAAAAATTCGCCGGAAGGGACGATGGACTGAAGTGGAACAGACCGGCCTGCTCAAGGTGTATCCGACCAAGCGTGGCAGCATTTTCTGTCAGAAAACCGCTCCCCATCCGTTGGGGACAGCCCGATGGCATCTGGAATATGTCAACGGAACGCGAACCCTCTCCGTCGATATTCCCGATTCCTTGGATGCGTTGAGCTTCGGCATGTCCGAAGCCAACCGCAAACATCTGTTACCCGGATTTTCCGAAGAGCAAAAGCGTCGTTCCCGTCAGGTCATCCCGACCTACCTCTGGAAGAAAAACGGAAAAATCCGCGACGCGCAGTTCCGCTTCAATGCCAAAGCAGCCCGTGCCGTCCACGCGGCCATTCTGGCTTCGAAGCCGAAACGGGAACGCTGGGAGCAAGAAAACGAAAATGAAGTCACCAAACGGGCCAGAGCCCTTTTGGCGAAAAACAAAGCGTGACTTCGAAAGAAGTTCCCTAACAAAAGAGAGTCTCCAAGCATGTCGGAAACTCTCTTTTTTTTGCCCCTCGGCTTTCGCAGTCTCAGCTTAATCGGGCCCTATTCCCCGTACACAGTGATCCAGGCATTCAGCAACACGTCCGGTCCCCACTTTTTATAGCTTGCAGGATCCGAGAGAAGCTGTCGCCAGCGTCGGGCACCGGGCAGCCCCAAGGTGAGGGCATTCATATGCCGTGCCGCCGCACGCCAAGCTTGAATATCCGTCGGGAAATGCTCGTGCAGATAAGCCGTCATGGCATGGACTACGTCGATGCGTGTCGCTTCATGTTCGACACCGTAAATTTCCTCGTCGACACGGGTCAGCATCCACGGCGTCTGATAGGCCGCGCGTCCGACCATCACACCGTCCATGCCGGACTCAATCACTTCTCGAGCCTCGTCAATCGTCTCGATACGGCCGTTCGTCACCATCACGGTATCGGGAAAATCCTTTTTCAGTTGCAGAGCCACTTCACGCTTCAGCGGAGGAATTTCCCGATTTTCTCGAGGACTCAATCCCTTCAGCCAGGCCGAGCGCGTATGCACGATAAAGACCCTGCAACCCGCCTCATAAACTTCACCGACAAAATCACGGACAAAACCGTAATCGTTATGATCGTCCACACCGATGCGGTGCTTGACGGTCACGGGTTTGTCGGTCACATCCATCATAGCCCGCACACAGTCCGCCACCGTTTTGGGTTCCAGCATCAGACAGGCACCGAAACTGCCTTTTTGTACCCGCTCCGAAGGGCAGCCACAGTTCAGATTGAATTCATCGTAGCCATAGCCGTCAGCCACTTTCACACATTCGGCCAAGGCCGCAGGATCGGATCCTCCCAACTGCAGGGCGACCGGATGTTCGGCAGCATCAAAGCCCAGCAGTCGGTCACGATCCCCGTACTGAATGGCACCGGTCGTCACCATTTCGGTATAGAGTCGTGCCTTTGCTGTCAACAGACGATGAAAATAACGGCAGTGGCGATCCGTCCAGTCAAGCATCGGCGCCACACTATAGCGCCAGTCTTCGGGATTGAGAATGGTCATGAGAAATGTTTGTATTCGGATGGTACAGACGGAAAAGGCCGCCCGATTGAGCGGCCCCTCTCCGAAAGGATAGCAAAACTAGGAAACGTCCCCGTCAACATAACGCCAGCGGCCGTCGGACTCGCGGCGAAAGCGACTCACTTCCTCCATTTTCACGGCACCGCCGGCCGTTCTGGCTCTGGCGAGAAAATGTACGCGCCCGGTATCGCCCGAGACGTCGGAAGAAAGGACTTCCAGAGAAGTCCATTTGGGTCGGCTTTCTCCCGGCTCAAACAGATGAGTCGGACGGGTTTCTTCAGCCCAAGTCGAGAGAATGTAGGCGTCATCTCCCCGTGCATACGCCGTATAACGGCTTCGCATCAGTGCCTCCGGTGTCGGAGCGGGCGTACCGGCGAGGTAACGCCCGCAACAGACATCGAAGGATTGACCGCTGCCACAAGGGCAAAGCGCGGTCTTTCCTCGTTTTTTGCTCATTACTCGTCGATTTCAGCGAATTCGTTCTGCATGGCGCGAGCGGCACGCTTGCGTTCGAAATCCTTCAGATAACGCTTGCGCAGACGGATGGTATGCGGCGTAATTTCCACGAGTTCGTCGTCGTTGATGAATTCAACGGCGGCTTCCAACGTCAGCTTGACCGGCGGAACCAGACGAATGGCTTCGTCCGTACCGGACGCGCGGATATTCGTCAGCTGCTTGCCGCGGATCGGATTCACGACGATGTCGTTTTCACGGGAGTGTTCACCGATGATCATCCCTTCGTAGAGCTTATCGCCGGGATTGACGAAGAGACGGCCGCGTTCCTGAATCTTCCAGAGAGCATAGGCCACGGCATCGCCGTCGTCCTGAGAAATAATCACGCCGGAACGACGTTCGCCAACCTGACCGCGGGAAATCGGACCGTAGTCGTCAAACACGTGGCTCATAATCCCGGTACCGCGACACATGGTCATAAAGAGACTCTGGAAACCAATCAGGCCACGGGCCGGAATGCGGTATTCCAAACGAACACGACCCTTGCCGTCAGCCTGCATATCCTGCAGTTCGCCCTTACGGCGGCCGAGTTCTTCCATTACACCGCCCTGATGCTCTTCTTCCACGTCAACCGTCAGAAGTTCATAGGGTTCCATCTTGACACCGTTCACTTCCTTCAAGAGAACGCGGGGACGGGACACGGCCAACTCAAAGCCTTCGCGGCGCATGTTTTCAAGAAGAATCGTCAGGTGAAGTTCGCCGCGACCGGCCACTTCCCAAACCGTTTCGTCTTCCGTGCTGCGAACACGCATGGCCACATTGGACTTCAGTTCACGTTCGAGACGTTCGCGAATCTGACGCGACGTCACAAACTTCCCTTCGCGTCCGGCGAGCGGCGAGGAGTTCACCTGGAAATTCATCGTCAGTGTCGGTTCGTCCACCTTGAGCATCGGCAGAGCTTCGGGCTTCTGCAGATCGGTGATCGTCGTACCGATCGCGAGTTCTTCGATCCCGTTGACCAACACGATGTCGCCGGCTTCGGCTTCATCAACCAACTGACGGTCCAAACCTTCGAACTTCAGGATCTGATTGATCTTGACACGCTTCGGCGTATCTTCGGGACCGTTCATAATGGCCACATCCATGTTCGGACGCAGACGGCCGCGGTGAACGCGACCGATACCGATCTTACCGACATAGCTCGAATAGTCGAGCGAGCAGATCTGGAGCATCAGAGGACCGTCAGGATCGTCGTCACGAACCGGCACGTTTTCGATCACCGTATCGAAGACGGCGCGCATGTTGCCGATCTTCTTGAGTTCTTCGACGTCGTCGGTCATACCGGCAAAGCCGTTCAGAGCCGACGCATAAATCACCGGGAAGTCCAGCTGATCTTCCGTTGCCCCCAGCTTGTCGAACAAATCGAAAGTCTGGTTGATCACCCAATCTGGACGGGCACCCGGGCGGTCGATTTTATTGACCACCACAATCGGCTTGAGCCCGGCGGCCAATGCCTTGCGGGTCACAAAACGGGTCTGCGGCATCGGGCCTTCAACGGCATCAACCAGCAGCAAAACGCCGTCCACCATAGAGAGGACGCGTTCGACTTCACCACCGAAGTCCGCATGCCCCGGGGTGTCAATGATATTGATGTGGCAGCCTTCGTATTCAACGGCACAGTTCTTGGACAGAATGGTAATGCCGCGTTCCTTTTCAATATCACCGGAGTCCATTACGCGTTCGGCAACCTGCTGGTTGTCGCGGAAGGTACCGGCACACTGCAGAAGACGGTCGACCATCGTCGTCTTACCGTGGTCAACGTGGGCAATGATCGCAATATTACGGATCGCTCGAGTCATTTGTTTTCTCGTTAATGTGCAATTAATCTTTCGGGTTCGAGAACGCCGCGGTCATTCACCTGCGCCGTTCCGAGCAATGTTTGGTTTGGATCGTAAACACGGACGCGTCCGCGTACTTCGAGGCCCATTGCTAGACGCTGTCCGTTCATAAAACGGCGCGTCTCATCGTCATTGAGGTCTACTCGTGACAAGGTTGACAGAAGCGCATCGGCTCCCAACAACTTGGCACGGACGGCCTCGATACTATCAGCCTTTTCAAGCTCGTTGAGACTGACAGCCTTGTCCAAGGTCAAATCTCCGACACGCGTACGGCGCAGAGCGCTCAGATGCGCACCGCATCCCAGCACGCGGCCGATGTCCTCGCCCAAGACACGAATATAAGTTCCCTTACTCACCAGGCAGTCGATCGTAAAACTGGTCCCGTCGAAATCACGCATCGAGATTTCCTCGATCGTAACGCGGCGGGGCTCACGTTCCACGGTCTCGCCCTGTCGGGCCAGCTCATAAAGACACCGACCGTTTTTCTTGAGTGCGGAATACATCGGAGGAATCTGTTCGATTTCTCCCAAAAAGCGGGCACAGGCTGCCCGCACTTGTTCTTCCGTGACATTCACCGGATGCGTTTCGATAACATCGCCTTCCGCATCACCTGTTGCGGTCACGATGCCGAGACGGACACGGGCACTGTAGCCTTTTTTCGCATGAAGCAGATCAGCGGAAAATTTTGTCGCGTTGCCAAAACACAGCGGCAAAAGTCCCGTTGCCAGAGGATCAAGCGTTCCGGTATGGCCCGCCTTTCTGGCATCGAGCAAACGGCGTACAGTCTGCAGGGCGGCGTTGCTCGACATACCCAACGGCTTGTCAAGCATCATCACCCCGTCAATCGGGTCACCACGCTTGGCCACTTAATCGTCTCCCCGGGCAGGCGTATCACTCATCGCCTTTTTGATGAGAGCGTCCATCGCAAAACCGCGATTCACACTGTCGTCATGGGAGAAATGCAGCGTCGGGACGGTATGAATCGTCAGCCGGCGAAACAGGTGGTTGCGAAGCATCCCCGCTGCGGCATTCAAACCTTCTTCACACACGACCGGGTCACTTCCCAGCACGGTGAAAAATACTTTGGCATGGGCATAATCCGGCGTAATTTCGCATCCCGTCACCGTCACAAGGCCGACACGGGGATCACGCACTTCCTGAGGAATCAGGACGGCAAGATCGCGTGCAATCTGGTCTGCCACTCGAAGAGAGCGGCCGGGTTTCTTCGGTTTCAATTCAGAACCTCGTTCGTTGGAAAGGAAGGGAAGAGCGACTGGCGTCCTCTTCCCTTTCATTCGATGAATCTTAGAGGGTACGGGCAACCTCGGTCACTTCAAAGACTTCGAGCTGATCGAGTTCCTTGATATCGTCGTAACCCTTCAGAGAAAGACCGCATTCCTGACCGGCCTTCACTTCGCGGACGTCGTCCTTGAAGTGCTTCAGAGAGGCCAGTTCGCCCGTCCAGATCACCACGTTGTCACGCAGGAGTCGGACGGAAGCGTTGCGCTTGACAAGACCTTCAAGCACACGGCAACCGGCAATGTTGCCGACCTTCGGCACACGAATAATCTGTCGGATTTCAACCAGACCCAGAGAGGTTTCGCGACGTTCCGGCGTCAGCATACCGCTCATGGCAGCCTTCACTTCGTCCACAGCATCGTAAATGATGTTGTAGTAGCGGATGTCGATACCTTCGGCTTCGGAAACCTTGCGGGCCTGAGCGTCGGCACGCACGTTAAAGCCGAGAATGACAGCCTTCGAAGCGGCGGCCAAGTTGACGTCGGATTCGGAAATACCGCCGACGGCAGCATGCACCACCTGAACGCGGACTTCTTCCGTAGAGAGCTGCGTCAGAGCGTGAATCAACGCTTCCTGAGAACCCTGGACGTCGGCCTTGATGATCAACGGGAGCGACTTCACTTCTCCGTCGGTAACGTCGGAGAAGAGATTCGCGAGATTCGTCGCATGCTGCTTGGCAAGCTTCTGATCGCGATATTTGCCCTGACGGAAAAGGGAAATTTCACGAGCCTTGCGTTCATCGTTGAGAACGAAGACTTCGTCCCCCGCAGTCGGCACACCGGAAAGCCCTTGAATTTCAACGGGAATCGAGGGACCGGCAGACTGCTGGGCCTTACCCAATTCATTGATCATCGCACGCACACGACCGAATTCATTACCGACGAGAACGATATCGCCGCGGTGCAGAGTACCGCCCTGAACCAAAATGGAAGCGACGGGACCGCGTCCCTTGTCAAGACGGGATTCGATCACGATACCGCGGGCCGGTCCTTCGACAGGCGCCTTCAGTTCAAGCATTTCAGCCTGCAGGAGCACGTTTTCGAGCAGTTCGTCAACCCCTTCGCCGGACTTGGCGGAAACCGGACAGAACGGCACATCACCGCCCCATTCTTCCGGCATCACGCCGTTGGAAACCAATTCCTGCTTCACGCGTTCCGGATTGGCTTCGGGCTTGTCGATCTTGTTGATCGCCACCACCAAAGGCACACCGGCGGCGCGAGAGTGAGCAATAGCTTCCTTCGTCTGCGGCATAACACCGTCGTCGGCGGCCACCACCAGAATGACCACGTCAGTCGACTTGGCACCGCGAGCACGCATAGCCGTAAAGGCTTCGTGACCCGGGGTATCGAGGAAGGTCACGATACCGCGCGGCGTCTTCACGTGATAAGCACCGATATGCTGCGTAATGCCGCCTGCTTCACCCGCGGCCACCTTGGCACGACGGATATAGTCGAGCAAAGAGGTCTTACCGTGGTCAACGTGACCCATGATGGTCACGACCGGCGGACGCGGCACATCCGGATAACTTTCGCTCATCAGTTCGCCGAGCATGGCTTCAGGATCGTCAGGCTTGGCAGCCACGGCCGTATGTCCCATTTCTTCAACGATCAACATCGCCGTATCCTGATCGAGCATCTGGTTAATCGTCACCATCTGCCCCATCTTCATGAGGGTCTTGATCACTTCGGTCGCTTTCACAGCCATCTTGTGAGAAAGGTCGGCCACACTAATGGTTTCCGGAACCTGCACTTCACGAACAATGGTTTCCTGAACGGTCTGCTGAGCCTGAGCGTGACGGTTCTTATCCTGGCTGCGACGACCACGGGCCGTACGATAACCGTTGCCGGTTCCTTCGTCCTGACCGCGCGTCTTAATCGTACGGCGATGCTGACCTTCGTCATCCCAACGATCGTTGTTGTTGCCGCTTCCCTTGCCCTTCTTCTTTTCGGAAGAGCGGCCCTTCTTGCCACCTTCGGCGTTACCGCCGTTATTGCCGGCATTGGGCATCGGCGCAGACTGCGTCTTTCCAGAGTCCTGACGGGAAGCGTTGCGACGGCTATTGTTCTTCTTCGCTTCGTCCTTCTTCTTCTCGGACGGGGCCGGAGCGGCCTTCTTAGCCTCTTCCTGCGGTTCAGCAGCCTTCTGAGCCTTCTTGGCCGTCATCACGGACGATTCACGGGACATCATGGCCCGAATATTGCGAGCCTCTTCTTCGGCCTTCTTGCGAGCCGCTTCGCGACGAGCGCGTTTGGCCGCATCGGCTTCCATACGCTTTGCCGTCGCCGCAGCGACTTCAGCATCCAAAGAAGCCTTTTCGGCTTCACGACGGGCCGCCTTCAAAGCGGCTTCATCCTTTTCCTTTTCTTTTTTCAAAGCTTCCTCACGAGCACGGGCATTTTCTGCCTCACGACGAGCAGCCTCAGCGCGTTCCTGAGCGGCTTTACGCTCGGCTTCTGCGCGGGCCTTTTCTTCTTCAGCCTTACGGCGAGCTTCCGCCTCTTCACGGGCACGGGCTTCTGCTTCCTCACGTGCACGGGCTTCGGCTTCAGCCTTTGCCTTTTCAGCGGCCTCAATACTTGCCTTGGCTTCTTCGGCAAGCGCGGCTTCTTCAGCAAGAATCTGAGGATTCTTCACGAATACGCGCTTACGACGAACTTCAACGGGAATTGCACGAGCACGACCCGAGCCGTCCTGCTGCTTAACCACGGAAGATTCCTTACGGACCACCGTAATCTTTTGCTGTGCAGTACGAGTACGTTCCACACGGAGACTGTCCAGAAGACGAGCCTTATCGTTTTCGCTCAAAACATCGGATTCAGCGTGCTTGTCAACCCCGGCAGCACGAAGCTGAGAGAGAAGGGTTTTAGCGGCAACCTTCAGTTCCTGCGCAAATTCTCGAACGGTTTTGCTGGCCATAAATTTCTTTCTCCTTGATGCGTGCGGTGCCCCCGTCCTGCCACAGCAGCACGGATTCGCCGCCGCATCGGTTTCTCCCGTGGCGAGGCGTTCTCTGAAGAACCCTTCCTCGTATCACGCGGAGAAACGTTATTCGTTAGCGGTCGGGAACCATTTGTTGTGCGCGGTTCCCGCCTTACCTCAACGCGCGTTGCCGACGATTATTCGAACCAGTGTTCGCGGGCAGCCATGATGAGGCGGCTGGCGCGCTCTTCATCGATCCCCGTCATTTCAACGAGATCGTCGGTAGCCAGTTCGCCGAGTTCGTCGAGCGTGCTGACGCCCTGACCGACCAACTTGCTGGCGAGGTCGTTATCCATTCCTTCGAGAGCAAGGAGCGGCTCATCGGCCTTGCGCAGATTTTCTTCACGCGTAATCGCATCGGCAAGCAACTTGTTGCGAGCACGCTGGCGAAGTTCGTCAATCGTTTCATGATCGAAAGCGTCAATGGCGTAAAGTTCCTTTTCCGGAACATAGGCGATTTCTTCAATCGACGAGAAACCTTCCGCAACAAGAACGTCGGCCGCGGCTTCATCAATGTCGAGATTGTCCATAAACTCAACACGAATCTTTGCCATTTCTTCGTCACGCTTCTGCGTGGCTTCCGTTTCCGTCATGATGTTGATCTGCCAGCCCGTCAGTTCGGAGGCCAGACGGACGTTCTGACCGGCACGGCCGATCGCGATCGCCAAATTGCCTTCGTCAACCACCACATCCATGGCATGCGTTTCTTCAAGCATCACGATGGAACGAACCTTGGCGGGTTCCAGAGCACCGACCACAAACTGAGCGGCATCTTCATTCCAGGGCACAATGTCCACGCGTTCGCCGCCGAGCTCATTGGTAACGGCGTTCACACGGGAACCACGCATCCCGACGCACGTACCGATCGGATCAATACGGTGATCCTTGGCATGAACGGCAATCTTGGCACGCACACCCGGATCACGGGCAGCGGACTTGATTTCGAGAAGACCTTCTTCGATTTCAGGCACTTCCAATTCAAAGAGCTTCTTGATGAATTCCGGAGAAGTACGGGAAAGGAAGACCTGCTGGCCCTTGTTAAATTCACCAATACGGTCGACATAAGCACGAACGCGGTCGCCGGTACGGAGATTCTCACGGGGAATCATCTGATTGCGCGGCAAACGGGCTTCCAGGCGACCGATTTCAACAATGGCATCACCCTTGTCAATACGTTTGATCGTACCGGTCACAATGCTTTCGTTGCGAGCCAGGAATTCCTTGAGAATCTGTTCGCGCTCGGCATCGCGCAGACGCTGAAGAATAACCTGCTTGGCATCCTGAGCAAAACGACGACCGGTCGTATCCACATCGATGACTTCGATTTCACGTTCGATGAAATCACCCACAGCGATCTCCGGATATTCTTCCGTAATATCGGAGAACATTTCCTGGCGGTCCGGTTCCTGCAGACCGTCTTCGTCAGCCACCACCAACCAGCGGCGGGCAGCCTTGAATTCACCGGTCACGCGGTCAACATGCACAACAACGTCGGCATCTTCTCCGGGAAACTGGGTTTTCTTCACGGCGCTGGCAAGCGCAACTTCGAGAACGCCGAAAACGGTGTCCTTGGCAACATTTTTTTCGCTTGCGAGCACGTCGACAAGCGCGAGCATTTCACGGCTATTCATGGAAAATCAACCCTTAAAGTTCAATTCAGCAAGGAGATTCGCGTGATCCACATCGGAGAGCGGGAAAACAACGCGGACGGGATCGGCGACAGACGTCTTCTTGCGACGGCTTCGCATGGCGGCCATCCCCGGCGTACGGGCGATGTCCACTTCAAAAAACTCGAAAGTGATCTGTTCGGCACCGGACTCACCCTCGATGCCGAGAATGCGGCCTTCCAGCTTGCGACGTCCGGCTTCCGGGAAACCTTCCGCCTTGAGAGGCGAGAAGAGTTCCACATGAGCGAGTTCCCCCGTAAATCGATCCCAGTCTCGGGCGCGCTTGAGAGGACGCTCAACACCGGGAGAAGAAACTTCGAGACGTTCGTAAGGAATATCCTCTACCGTAAAAAGATGGGTGAGCTGGTCGCTCACGCGTTCGCAGTCCTCGAGCGAAATACCGCCGTCGGCAGTCGTGTCAATCGTGACACGAATCAATCCGCGGGCAAGGCGTTCGCAATCGACGAATTCATAGCCCATCCCTTCAACGGTTCGTTCAACGAGCTCGTTAAGCGCTCCGGAATTGGTCATTGATCAAACTTCCTTTAGGAAAAAATTGTCCGGTATCACCGGGAATACGGCACACTCATGAAAAGAAATTGCCGTCTCTTTGAGACCCTTGCCCGAAAGAGCAAGAGCCGAAAAAAATCCAAAAAAAAATGGGCAAACGCCCATTCGAGACCCTTTTTGTCGACAGGCGCGTAGCACGCACACGGACCATCGAGAGTCCGTCGACAGGGTAACAACAGAACCGTGCGATCCGAACCGCCTGGTCTTGTCGTCTGAACATTTCGGAAAACGCCTTTCCCGTCGTTTGCGAGCGAGAAAGACACGGGTTGGAGCCCGCTCTCAGGTCTTCACGAATGTGCATGATTGTAGGGGAAATTGCTGATTCATGCAACTGAATTTCGGCAAATTCCCCTACGAAAGTCATTCGTTTCGTTACGACGAATGACGCTGACCGCGGTGACGCTGCGTACGTCGATCGCTCATGTCGCGAGCTTCCCACATCGGCACCCCGGTACGGTCCGAGCGACCGCTCTTAAAGCGATTCCCCTTTTTTTCCGACCGAGCGTCTTCCTGAGCTTCGGCACGTGCACGAGCACGAGCCTTTTCCCGGGCTGCCGCCTTTTCGGCCTTCTTGGCCTCAGCCTTCGCTGCCGCCATCGGCGTCATTTTCTTTTCGTGCTCCTTCAGATCCTGCATCCAGGCACGCACCTCTTCGGGCGTCAGTTCCATGCGCTTGCCGCGCGGAAGACTCTTCGGCAAAGACACGGCACCATACCGCACACGAATCAGTCGGGAAACCGTAAATCCAACCGCTTCAAACATACGGCGAACCTCACGGTTACGTCCTTCGTTAATCTGAACCAGATACCAATGATTCTGACCGGTTCCGCCCTGATCTTCCAATTTGGAAAATTTGGCAAGACCGTCATCCAGCTCAACGCCCTTCTGGAGCTGAAGAATATGCTCGGCATCAAGCTCGCCGCAAATACGAACGGCATATTCGCGTTCGATTTCATAACGCGGATGCATCAAGCGGTTGGCCAATTCCCCGGACGTTGTAAAGAGCAAAAGCCCTTCGGTATTGAAGTCAAGACGACCGACAGCCACCCAGCGGGCTCCCTGCAGGCGGGGCAGATGGAAGAATACGGACGGACGACCTTCCGGGTCGTCGCGAGAAACAATTTCCCCGGCCATTTTGTGATACATCAGCACGCGCGGAGTCGACGAAGCCTGATCGCGACGAATCAGTCGGCCTTCCACGCGGATCATATCTTCCGATGTCACGCGATCTCCCAACTTGGCGGTCTGACCATTAATGGTCACGACCCCAGTCGCAATCAACGCTTCCATTTCCCGACGGGAGCCGAGTCCGGCCTCGGCCAGGGCTTTCTGCAGTTTTTCCGTCGGAAGATCGGCCGGCTGCTTCTGTTTACGGGCACGATCCAGAATATCCAACGCCAAATGATGCTGACCGAATCCCTGATAACCGTCCTGATCTGCTTCCATTTCAAGGAATGCACGGTCCGGCGAAGAGAGCTCTGCACGCTCGGAAAACGGCGCTTCGGCATCACGACGCGACTGACGGGCGGGACGATTCGATGCCGGACGACGGAAAGGCGTACGCTTGCCTTCGGAAAACTGAGGACGACCGCCCTGACGGCGACCGTTATTGTTCGTGTTTCTCAAAATAAATCTCCTTCTGGAGAGAGGATTCCCCGTCTCCGGCACTCACCACATCAAGTGCATGGCGCTCGGACGTCAAAAGGAAGTCCGGCAAACTTTCTGAGTCGAGGCTCGGTAACTCATCCAAACTTTTGAGCCCGAGATCGTTTAAAAAATGTTTCGTTGTCCCTATGAGGGCGGGACGCCCCGGTGTTTCGCGATGCCCGACCTGCTCAATCCAGCCGCGCTCTTCAAACGCCTTTAACGTCGCGGCATTCACAGCAACCCCGCGAAGCTCTTCAATATCACCTCGAGTAACCGGTTGCTTGTACGCGATAATGGCCAAGGTTTCCATGGCGGCTCGGGAATATCGCTGAGGCTTCTCTTCTTCCAAACGTTTCAGATAGGAAGCCATTTCATGCGCCGTCTGGAAACGCCAGCCCGTCGACAACTCGACCAATCGCATCGAGCGGTTCATCCAAAAAGCCTGAAGAGACTCCAAATGCCCTCGAATAATCTTTGCACTCAGACGGTCGTCAAAAAGACGGCGCAACTCTCTCACCGTCATCGGTCGCGTAGCCGCGAGCAAAGCGGCTTCAAGTACAAACTGAGGTTCGGGGATCGGCATGTCGACTTGACGGAGAAAGAACTTTGGGGCTCATTGTACAAAAATCGGCGCCCAAAGACGCGAAATCCCGCCCGGCTTTTCGCCTCGCGGGATTTCTATATTCTGGCGGAAGGAGTGGGATTTGAACCCACGATACGGTATAACCGTATACCGGATTTCGAGTCCGGCGCATTCGACCTCTCTGCCATCCTTCCATACGTCATCATGATGATGACGCTGAATCTTACCGAAACAAGCTTTTTTTGTCAAACCTTCACGGTAAGAAGGACCGCTTTTTTTTCGAAACGGAAGCTCGAGAAACTTATTTCGTTATGAAAGCGATCTCTCAGCAGAACGTCATGTTCAGTGCGGGAAAGCACCGTCCTGGGAGGGGCGAAGAACTTCCAGTCCGCCCATATAGGGACGAAGCACTTCAGGCACCGTTACGGAGCCGTCGGCGTTCTGATAGTTTTCCAGCACGGCGACGAGCGTACGGCCGACAGCCAAACCGGAACCGTTGAGCGTATGAACATACTGGACCTTGCCGTTTTCATCCTTAAAGCGAGCCCCCATACGACGGGCCTGGAAGGCTTCGCAGTTGGAGCAGGAAGAAATTTCACGGTAGGTATTCTGAGCGGGGATCCAGACCTCCAGGTCATAAGTCTTGGTCGCACCAAAACCCATGTCACCCGTAGAGAGAGCCACCACACGATACGGCAGTCCCAACTTCTGAAGGATACCTTCGGCGTTGGCCGTCATTTCTTCAAGGTGTTCGTACGAATTTTCCGGACGGACAATACGCACCATCTCAACCTTGTCGAACTGATGCTGACGAATCATCCCGCGCGTATCGCGACCGTAGGAACCGGCCTCGGAACGGAAACACGGCGTATGAGCCGTCACCTTCAGGGGCAGGTCCTTATGGGAGAGAATCATGCCGGAGACCTGATTGGTCAGTGTAACTTCGGCCGTCGGCACAAGATACATCTGTTCCTGTTCGGAATCGGCACCACCCTTCTTGGCGGCAAAAAGATCGTCCTTAAACTTCGGCAACTGTCCCGTCCCCTGCATCGTGGAAGCCGTCACGATATAAGGCGTATAGCATTCGGTATAACCGTTTTCCCCGGTATGCGTATCGAGCATGAACTGAGCCAAAGCGCGATGCAGACGGGCAATCTGACCGCGCATAAAGCAAAAACGCGAACCCGAGAGTTTACCTGCCGTATCAAAGTCCATACCCAGCGGCATGCCGACGTCAACGTGGTCCTTCACCTCGAAGTCAAAAGTACGCGGCGTTCCCCAACGACGAACTTCGACGTTTTCCGTTTCATCCTTTCCGATGGGGCAGCTTTCATGAGGAAGATTGGGGATGCGAAGCATCATGTCGTTCAGACGGATGCGGATCTCATCCAATTCCTTTTCGAGACCGTTCAATTCGGCCGGAATCTTGCCGGCTTCTTCCATCAACTGGGAAGCATCTTCTCCGGAACGCTTGGCCATCCCGATCTGCTTGGAAAGCGTATTGCGCTTGTTCTGCAGTTCTTCAGTCTTCTTCTGCACGTCCTTACGAGCAGCTTCAAGTTCATTAAATTCCTGTTCCGGGAAATCGAATCCACGCGTCTTAAGGCGCGCAACCACTTCGGGGAGCTGCTTACGCAGCATCGTGAGGTCAAGCATGTTTCCAGCCTTTAAAAATCTTGTCGAACACCCGCTCGCTTTACCAAAGAGAGAGAAATTGTTCGTGTTTTGAATTAATTCAAATATTTTCGCCTTTACGCACGAAAAAGGCAAATTTTGTCCGTGATCGCCGGAGTATTCCGTTACTCAAAACTTACCCCTGACCGCGGCGCCGTCCTTTGCCTTGGCGACGCGCTTCCTCATTCAAGCTGTCCAGGCGTCGAAGCTTTTCGGCAATTTTGATTTCCATCCCGCGCTCGACCGGATGATACCAGCGTGTACCTTCCAACCCCTCCGGCAGATATTCCTCTCCTGCGGCAAAAGCACCCGGTTCGTCGTGAGCATAGCGATACCCTTCGTGATACCCCAATTCTTTCATGAGCTTGGTCGGTGCATTGCGAAGATGCATCGGTACTGGACGGCTTCTGTCCTGCTTGATAAATGCACGTACCTCGTTATAGGCTTTGTAGACAGCGTTGCTCTTCGGAGCACAGGCCAAATAAACCGCAGCCTGAGCCAGAGCCAGCTCTCCTTCCGGAGAACCCAGCCGCTCGTAAATCTCGGCGGCTTCCACTGCCAACTGGGTAGCTCTGGGATCGGCGAGCGAAATGTCTTCGACCGCCATTCTGACCAGTCGTCTCGCGATATAACGCGGATCACATCCGCCGTCAAGCATCCGACACATCCAATACAGAGCACCGTCAGGATCAGACCCTCGGACCGATTTGTGCATGGCACTGATCTGATCGTAAAAATTATCGCCCCCTTTGTCAAAACGACGAAGCGTTGCCGGGAGTGTTTTTCGCAAAAATCCCGCATCAACCGCCGTCATCTGGCGCTCCCGAGCCATCGTACAGCTGACATCGAGCGCGTTGAGCAAGCGTCTGGCATCACCATCTGCCAGCTCAATCAACACTTCCCGCGCATCGGGTTCAATCTGAAGCTCTGGAAACTCCTTACCGAGCGTACGATCCAACAACAAAGAAGATTCGTCCGCAGTCAGACTCTGCAACTGATAAACCGCCGAACGGCTTAGCAAAGCGCTGTTAACCTCGAAAGACGGATTTTCCGTGGTAGCTCCGACAAAAACAAAAAGTCCCGACTCCACATGAGGCAAAAAGGCATCCTGCTGACTTTTACTGAAGCGATGCACTTCATCGACAAACAACAGCGTCGGACGTCCGGAAAGGCGCATCGTCTCTTGGGCCGAATCGACAGCTTCTCTAATTTCCTTGACTCCTCCCAAAACTGCAGAAATGGCAATAAAAGGAAGGTCAAATGCTGAAGCCATTAACCGTGCCAGAGTCGTCTTCCCGACACCGGGAGGCCCCCATAAAATCATTGAGTGCGGACGGTGATTCTCAAACGCGACGCGCAAGGGAGCCCCCGGCCCCAGCAAGTGGCGTTGCCCGACCACTTCGTCCAGATGTCGGGGACGCATACGCTCGGCCAACGGCTGCATCACGGGAGTCGTATTGGGGGCAGAACGACTGTTTTTTTGCGAAGAGGGCGACAACAGTTCGTCGCCAAAAAGATCTGTACTCATAGGAGTAACTGTACCAAAATTACGATGAGAACCTGCTTTTTCGTTTTTGCCTTTGAAGGCAAAAACACTTTCTGGCCGGGGAAATCCTGTCAGGAAAAACGAAAAAAACGGAGCAGATCTTTTCTAACGACAAACTCGAGCAGGAAGTGTGGAATTATTCTCACGCTCTCCTCTCACACCACCCACCGTACCGTTCGGTAGTGAGCGGCTGCTAAAGAAGTTTACTTCTATTCCACCGGATTCGGGAGGACTGCCCCTTTTTGACCGTCGAAGGTTTATCCGTGTCGTTTCTGATCGCGCTCGAAAGTTCTCACGGGTGAAGGAACCGATAGTCGCGCAATTGCGTTGTTTGCATTCCGTCGATTTCCGGCACCCCTTTATCAACTTCCACACGGTTGACTGCAGCGAGCATATTGGCTTGGCTCGGTCTGTTTTCGAGAGTGATGAGCGCAAACGGGGCTGAAATCTGTCCGATATTGTCGGTCTTTGCCTTTGCCTCCGGCTATACGCTCAGTGCAACCCCAGAGCTCACGGCGTTCACTCGTTAGAATGCGCCCATGCCGGGCGCACTAACGACAAAACCCCGATATCTTTCGATACCGGGGTTCTGAATAGGTGAGCCTGACAATGTCCTACTTTCACTGGAAATACAACC
>Magnolia_p2__coassemble_856_pt1 | contig 29603 bp, 22 predicted proteins | sample Magnolia_p2__metabat2_high_PE_017 | metagenome-assembled genome bin Magnolia_p2
TTCGATCCTCTCGCCCGCTTTGAGCCGAGTACCAACCTCCATATCACCCTCGCTTATCTCGGTGATGTCTCCTCGAGCGATGCTCAGCGACTTTCGGCCGCCATCCGCCCTCTGGGATCTCTGATTCCCCGTAACGTCACGATTTCCCGCCTGGGCACCTTTGATCGCCATCATCTGCTTTACGCAGCCATCACGCCTGCGGAAGCCCTTGATCCGGTCGCAGCGGAAGTCCGTGCAACGATCGAGCGCCTGGGACTTACCTACGACAAGAAACCCTTTAAACCTCATCTAACGTTGGCACGAAACTGGCGTCGCGGTTATCCGATGGCCACTCTCACCACACGAACGGTGCGTCTTGGAGGTCCGATTCTGCTGGAGTCCGTTCAGGATCCCCGTACCCGTTGCATCCGTTACCGTCAGATTATCTGAGTTTCTTTTTTCTTCGGTACCCAACGGACCATCAATCACTCGCAACAGAAACGACTGTTCTTGGTCCGTTCCTGACGAAAAACATCAAAGAGGGCTTTTCAGAGGCGGAAAAGCCCTCTTTTTTGGCTACAATACACGCATTTTTCGTTCATCGACCAACCACTTTCTTCGATTTTTATGACAGATTTTCCCATTCGTCCCGGCTTTTGGAATGTTCCGCTATGGGGTGAAATCGGTGTCTATATTCTCGGCATCGCCGCAGTCGTCCTGCTCATTTCCGGCATCCTTCGCAACCGTCGTCTCTGGCTGAGAAATGACCAGCCCGCGCCGAAAACTGACCCATTCAAACGATTCCTTTCTCTGATCAAAACCGTTTTTCTCCAGAAAAAAATCCGTGAAACGAAGGCAGGCCGTCTGCATGTCATTCTGGTCTGGGGCTTTTTTCTGTTGTTTTGCGGTACAGCCCTTGCCACGCTGGACTGGGATATCGGTCATCTGATCTTCGGACAGCAGTTCCTGCAGGGAACGTTCTATCTCGTCTACAAATTTGTCCTGGATATGGCCGGCATTGCCGTTCTTCTCACGCTCGCTCTCGGAGCTGCAAGACGTTGGAAAAGCGGAAGTAAACTTCCCGGCGACCGACGCTTCGTCGTTGCCTATACTTCTTTGGCATTCATTGTGATCACCGGTTATCTGGTCGAAGCAATCCGCCTGGCCGTGACAATGCCGGCCTGGTCGGTCTACTCACCCGTCGGTCACGCCTTGGCTCAGGCCTTGTTGGCAACCGGCATGAGCGAGACGAGCTTGCTGAATCTTCACACCTGGCTGTGGGTTGTTCACGGTCTGGCCTCGCTGAGTTTTATCGCCGCCATTCCGCTCACCTACTATGCCCATCTGTACCGCACTTCGAGCAATCTTTATGCCCAGGATGACAAACCGGCGGGCAAACTTCAGAAAATTGACAACATCGAAGAACAGGAAACCTTCGGTATCTCGTCTTTCCAACAGTTTTCCGCTGCCGACCGAATGGCCTTCGATGCCTGTACAGAATGCGGCCGATGCAATGACGTCTGCCCTGCCCTTCGTGCCGGTACACCGCTGAATCCTCGCAACGTCATCGTGAAGCTCCGTTCCCGCCTTCACATGGAAGAAAATCAACCCGAAGGGGATGTTCTTCCGGAAATCGGCGACATCGTTACCCGCGATGAACTCTGGTCCTGTACCACTTGCGGTGCCTGTGCACGTGCCTGTCCGGCCGGCATTTCTCTGCCGGAAATGATTGTCAACATGCGCCGTCATCTGGCTCTTGAACAGGGAGAGTTCCCGGAGGGTGTGGCAAGCACTCTCGAAAATGTGGCTTCCGTCGGCAATCCCTGGGGGCTGGATCCCTATGAGCGTATGGACTGGGCGGAAGGCCTTGAAGTTCCCGTTGCCGAAGCCGGTGTCAGCTATGACGTTCTGTACTGGGTCGGCTGCGCCGCCAGTTACGACCGCCGTGCCCGCAAAATTGCCCGCGCCATGGTCAAAATTCTTCAGTCTGCCGGCATCAAATTTGCCGTCATGGCCGAAGAGCGCTGCCATGGAGAATTTGCCCGCCGTCTCGGTGAAGAATATCTCTATCAAACAGCGGCGATGGAAAATATTGAGAATTTCGCTCAATACAAATTCAAGCGCATTCTCACGGCCTGTCCGCACTGTTTCAATACCCTCAAAAACGAATATCCGGATTTTGAAGGCTTTGGATACACCGTCATCAGTCACACGGAATATATCGAAGAATTAATTGCCTCCGGGCGCCTTCCCTCCATGAGCAAACGGCTCGATCAGGTTGTCTATCACGACCCCTGTTATTTGGCCCGTCTGAACGGCATTGTGTCCGCTCCCCGTCACGTGCTGGGAGAAACCGCCGCTCAGGTTCTTCAACCGACCGACTGTGCTGACAAAACGTTCTGTTGCGGCGCCGGCGGCGGTCAGATGTGGACAGACAGAAGAGCTGACGGCGATCATCAGCCGATTAATGTCATTCGTCTTCACAGTCTCCAAAAGACCGGCGCACAAGACGTTGCCGTTGCATGCCCGCACTGTCTCACGATGCTGGATTCCGCCAAAGCATTGGACAGCCACGCGGAACAGCTTCGAATTCGAGATATTGCCGAAATTGTCGCTGAAGCTTTACCAGGTCGATAAACGCTAACTCTGACCTTAATAATGGAAATGCCGCTCAATGGAGCGGCATTTTTACACGAGAGTATCTCAAGTCAAAATCTAAAAGACGCTCCGAACCTTCCTCGGGCACCTGAGCGGTCTTCAAAAAATTTCGTAGGGTTTCATTTCTGAAAAACCGGCTCTGAATCCCTCTTCCTCTTCCACATAACGGCGCATGGTCTGCATGTCCTGAGCACGCGTGGAGCTGTTCGGACTGTCCAAAACCACCATCACGACACGACGGTCTGCAAACTCACTCTGTACAACCATACAACGTCCGGCGGCCGTGGTATAGCCGGTCTTTTGCAAACCGATCTGCCACTCCGGATTTCCGATCAGTCGGTTGGTCGTATGCATGCTCAACGCATATCGTCCGGCCTGCAAACGGGCAGCAGGCAATGTCGAAGCATCTCGAATCATTTTAAATTCGTGTGCGGCAGCCACCAGCTTTGAGAGATCTCTTGCCGTTGCACGATTGCCGTTATCCAGTCCGGCCGGATCGGCAAAATATGATTCGGTCATCCCCAAACTGACGGCCGTTTCATTCATTTTTTTGACAAAGGCTTTCTTGCCACCCGGATAGGAACGCGCCAGAGCACTCGCCGCCCGATTATCGCTGGACATCAAGGCCGCTTTCAGTGCGGTCTCGCGACTCAAAACCATGCCGTTGCGAAGTTTGGAGTACGCGGTCGATCGTAAATAATCCTCTCGGGTAATACGGATCTTTTTCTTCATATCCAGTCCGCTTTCAGCCATCACCAGGGCGGTCATCAGCTTTGTCACGGACGCAATCGGCAACTCGATATCGGCATTCTTGCTAAAGAGTTCTTCACCGGTATCCTGATCGATTGCAAAAGCCACGCTACTGTTTAAAAAGAGCGGATCCGGTGTATCACGAAGACCGGCCAACGTCGCCTGACTGGGGCGGGACTGACGGACAGACCTGCGACTAACACGTTTAACGGTTGCTTTCTTTTTGGAAGAAGCTGCAGTAACACGAGCCTTCTTCTGTTGCAAAGCCGCCTGTTCTCCTCCGGAAAGTACCGCAGCTTCAACACAGGGACTCAACAGAGAAAAAGTCAATATCGCCAAACCCAGTCCAGCAGCCAACAGCTGCTTTTTACCCATCATTGTCACAACGCCATGCCTGAAAAAAGACCTAAAAAAATCAACCCGGAGACCGAATCACAGAAACGCTGCATTGTACCCACCGACTTCGATACAACGCAGAAAAAAACTGTGCTTTTACATTTTTCCTGCCCGTTTCAGAGACCGAGGACACCGAAACGGGCTATATGATTACAAACGGGCGATCGCTGCCCACACACGCTCAAGACGCTTCACGCTGACGGGCATCGGCGTACGCAACTGCTGGGCAAACAATGAAACCCGCAGTTCCTGAAGCATCCACCCGAATTCATCCAACCGTGCATCGGGCTGTCCCCGTCGCTCCGCTCTGGCACGAATCAAAGGCACGGTCAGTCGTTCGAGATCTCGACGACGTTGAGCATCACGCTCCGGATCGTCCCTATACCGTTCAAGACGATATTGAATCGCCTTCAGATATCTCGGATAGTGTGCCAACTGCGAGAGTGGTACCGAAGTCAGGAAGTGAACCTTGAACAGCTCCTGCAATTGCAGTTCGATATCCGAGACTAGCGCTTTTTCATCCGACATTTTTTTGAGCTTGGCAGGAATCGAGGCACTTTGCGTGACAATGTCCACCAGGAGTCTGGAAATTTCGCCGGCCACCAGCGTCAGCCTTCCCTTAACATCTTCACGGCGCTCGCGGAAAGACGCCTCATCCGTCGGACGGGGCTCTGCCAATGCCGTCGCCATCAGCGCACAGTCCGCCACTTCAGTGGCCAACGACTCCGACGATTCAAACAAATGCGCCAATCCCGGCACCATCTGAGCCTGCATCTGGACACGTCCCAGATCGCGCACGGACCGTTCGACAAAACGCACCTGTTCCCTAAGCGTCAGTCTGAAAAGGCGCAACAACCCTTTCCGATGCTCTCTTGCCGCTTCCAACGGATCGTCAAACACATCGATGGCACAATCGCGTCCTCGATCGACCAAGGCCGGATGTCCGATCAATGTCTGACCGTGACGCGAAATCTCCATCAATTCCGGCAACTCTCCAAACGTCCAGTCGGTAATGCCCTCTTCCAGATCCTTGGCAACGGCCGCATCTTCCTGGGCAACATTACGGAATGTTTCCTGAGCGGCTTCGCCCAGTTCTGCACGCAACTGCGCAAGATTACGTCCCATGGCCAGCTGTCGTCCGTGCTCATCCAATACCTTGAAGTTCATAATCAGATGGGCCGGAAGCTGTTCGAGTTTAAAATCCGTCGGCTGACAGAGAACACCGGCGTTTTCTCGAACATCTTTGGCCAGCACTTCCGCGAAAGCCAATGACTGTGCTTCGCCCTGACCGGTTCTGAGGAAAAACTTCTCCGCGTAGTTCGGCAACGGAATGCAATGACGGCGAATCTTCTGAGGCAAGGACTTCAGCAGGAACTGAGCCTTTTCCTTAACCATCCCGGGAACCAGCCACTCGCAACGCAGAGCGTCAATCTGATTGAGTGCAAAAATAGGCACAGCCAATGTGATGCCGTCCTTCACGCTGCCCGGTTCAAAGTGATATCCCAAAGCCATCGTCACTCCCGCCATTTCCAAGGTTTTCGGGAAATAACGATTGGTCACTTCGCTAGCCTCATGACGCATCAGAGCTTCGCGCGTCATAAAGAGAAGTTTGGGATTCTCATTCGTGGAGAGCCACTTCATGAGAGCTTTCGTGCCGGTAACATCCGCCGGAATCAGTTCGTCATAAAAATCGAATATCAACTGATCGTCGACCAATACGTCGGGACGACGGGTTTTGTGTTCCAGTTCTTCGATCTCTCTGATGAGTCGCCTGTTATGAGCAAAAAACGGAGCCTTGCCGTCCCAATCTCCCTCCACCAGAGCCTGACGAATGAACAGTTCTCGAGACAGCACCTGATCGTGAGGCGCGTAGCTCACCCGACGTTGCTGATAAATCGTCAGACCGTAGAGCGTTCCGCGTTCAAAGGCCACAACTTCCCCCCGGGCCTTTTCCCAATGCGGTTCCGTCCAGTGACGCTTGATCAGACGAGCGGCCACCGCTTCAATCCATTCCGGTTCGATCTCGGCCACACAACGGGCAAAGAGTCGCGACGTTTCCACAATTTCAGCGGAAAGAATCCAGCGTCCCGCTTTTTTGGCCCGGGCAGACCCCGGCCAAATCCAATATTTAATACCTCTCGCCCCCAAATACGGCGGCGCACGGAAATCGCTCTCAACAGCCTTGGAGCCGATATTGCCCAGCAAGCCGGTCAAGAGTGCCTTGTGAACTTCCTCAAAGGTCGCAGGCGCACTGTTTCGGTGCCATCCCAATTCCGTCGTCAACTCCGTCAACTGACGCCAAACGTCTCTCCACTCCCGAAGACGGCGGGGAGAGAGGAAACGCCGTTTCAATTCCGTTTCCAGCTTACGGTTGCTTTCCTTTTCCGCCAGTGCCTTTTCATACCACCGCCAGAGTTTGACATAGGAGAGAAAATCGGATTTTTCATCGGCAAAGCATCGATGCTGTTCATCGGCCGCTTGCTGAGCTTCAATCGGCCGCTCACGCGGATCCTGAATGGAGAGCCCGGAACAAATGATCAGCAATTCGTCCAGACTGCCGAGTCGGCTGCCGGCCAAGAGCATCCTCGCCAATCGGGGATCCACCGGCAGACGGGCGAGTTCATGCCCGACCTTGGTCAGTCGCCCGTCTTCAGTCAGAGCGGTGAGCTCCTGCAAAATGCTGAATCCGTCGGCAAACGCCCGAGGAGGCGGCGCCTGAACGAACGGAAACTCCCGTACATCGCCCAGTTTCAGCGCCATCGCACGAAGAATCACGGCTGCCAGGTTCGAGCGCATGATTTCCGGATCGGTAAAAGCCGGACGACTCTGGTAATCCTGTTCGGAGTAAAGACGAATACAGATCCCGTTGGCCACGCGACCGCAACGCCCCGCTCTCTGATCCGCAGAAGCACGGCTCACCGGTTCAACCAACAACTGTTCGACTTTATTGCGGTATGAATAACGCTTGACTCGAGCCAACCCCGTATCGACAACGTAGCGAATACCGGGCACCGTAATCGAAGTTTCCGCAACATTCGTAGCCAGAACAATACGACGGGCACCGCTCGGTCTAAACACTCGTTCCTGCTCTGCAGCCGTCAGTCTGGCAAACAACGGAAGAATTTCGGTTGACGGCCGACGGTTCTTGCGAAGATGATCGGCCGTTTCCCGAATTTCCCGTTCCCCCGGCAGGAAAACGAGGATATCACCGGCACCGGACGCTTCCAATTCTCCACAGGCATTGTCAATAGCCGCCACCAGGGTCTTGTCGTCCGTTTCATCGGCATCCTCAAGCGGACGATAGCGGATCTCGACCGGATACGTCCGTCCGGAAATCGTCAAAACGGGGGCGGGCCGTCCGTTTTCCGCAAAATGCTCGGCAAAGCGTTCCGCATCGATGGTCGCCGAAGTCACTATCACCTTGAGATCCCGACGCTTGAGCAACAACCGCTTCAGATACCCCAGCAGAAAATCGATATTGACCGAACGCTCGTGAGCTTCGTCAATAATGATCGTGTCATAGGCCTTGAGCAACGGATCGGTCTGCGTTTCCGCCAATAAGATCCCGTCCGTCATCAACTTGACGGTGGCTCCCGGACTTGTCGTATCCGTAAAACGAACTTTATACCCGACAATTTCTCCCGGTTCCGTCTTCAACTCTTCGGCAATGCGCTTGGCAATGGAACTCGCGGCAATACGTCGCGGCTGCGTATGAGCAATCATGCCGTGTTCACCGCGACCGGCCATCATGGCAATTTTGGGCAGTTGAGTCGTTTTGCCCGAGCCGGTTTCACCGCAGACAATGACAACGCGATTGTCACGAATAGCCCGTGCAACCTCCTCCCCCCGTTCGGAAACGGGCAATCCCGGCATTAACGTAAAGGGCGGAACCGGCGTGCGACGCTCTTCATAAGAGAGGCGGGGACGACGTCCGTTGTTTTCCGGTGCTTCGCCGGACAACCGCTGGCTCTTTGGCTTTTCTTGAGAATGACACTGATGGTCACGCCGGTCTTTGGTTGGGCGACTTCCGGTCTTGACGGCAGACTGCAATGTGTCGGACTTTCTGCGAGAAGGAGGCGGACACGTTTTGCCCTCCGACACTCTGACGGGCTTTTTTTTCTCCGGCTCTTTTTTTTCCGAAAGACGAAAAGACGCACCGGACGAACGGGCGGCACTGGCCAATGCTTCCCCGAATCCGCCTTTGGCACGGAAAGCGGAAACACTGATGGAAGATTCTCCGGCCGACGCTGACGTCGCTTTTTTCGCCGCTTCCGCCTTTTTCAGACGTTTTTTCTTTTCTTCTTCAGCTCGGGTACGCTCTTCTTTTTCACGCGTGGCGGCAAGAGCATCATCAAGCTCATTCTTCACTTTCTGGAAAGCCGCAAATAATGCACGATCAGACATGGTTCAATCCGTCATTTTGAGAAACGCCTGCATTTGCAACGCCCCACTCTGTTGACTGCGACAGGCGCGCTACAATGTGCCAAACTCAACACAGAACGCAACGACGTTCTCTACCCTCTATTCAAGGAGCAAGCATATGGCTCGCATGGTTAAATGTGTCAAACTTCATCAGGAGGCCGAAGGCCTTGACTATCCGCCCTTTCCGGGAGAACTCGGCGTACGCATCTGGCGCAACGTCAGCAAGGATGCCTGGGCCGAGTGGACCCGTCTGCAGACCATGATGGTCAATGAGTACGGCTTGAATCTCGCCGATCTCTCGGCACGCAAGCAACTCATGGAACAGTGCGAACGATACTTTTTCGGTGACGGCGGCGATATCAAGGCGCCGGAAAATTACAAGCCGCTCTGAGTATCGCTCATCGTCACAGCCGACCAACAGAGAAACACCCTGCCTCCGTAATCTTCGGATGGCAGGGTATTTTGTATAAAACGATTTGGACAGTAAGACGATTAACGATCAGTACGATGACTGGTCAGCACGCCGTCCTGAGTGCCCAACAACAACACGTCTGCTCCGCGTTCGGCAAAGAGCCCGACCGTCACCACGCCGGGCCAAGCATTGATTTCCGCCTCAAGAGCGCGGGGATCCTGAATGGACAAACCGGCGGCATCCAAAATATGGCAACCGTTATCGGTCACGAAATCACGAAGTTTGACCTGAGCGCCCAAGGCTTCGAGGCGGGCTTTGACGGCACGGGCCGCCATCGGAATCACCTCGACAGGCAACGGGAAACGCCCCAATACCTCGACTTTTTTAGAAGCATCGGCAATACAGACAAACTTTCCGGAAATGGAAGCCACGATCTTTTCACGCGTCAAAGCGCCGCCACCGCCCTTAATCATCGAAAAGCCCGGATCAATTTCATCGGCGCCGTCCACATAAACACCGATTTCATCCACTTCGTTCATATCAAGAACTTTGAAGCCGAGAGCTTCGAGGCGCTTGGTCGAGCGCTCGCTGGAAGAAACACAGGCGGGAATCTTGTCACGATATGCCGGCAACTGATCGATAAACTGATCAACCGTGGAACCGGTGCCGACACCGAGAATTTTGCCGTCTTCAATATAGGCGAGGGCTGCACGAGCCACTTCGCGCTTGAGTTCTTGCTGAGTAAGTGCCATGAGTTAACGCGTCTTCGTTATTACAACGGTCTTGATACGTCAAAACCGTCAAAGTCAATCAATAAGCGATATTTTAGCCGATCAAGAATAACGTTCAGCATTTTCCCCGAGAGCGAAGAAAAATTTCCGGGAACCTCGTCACCGTTCTCTCGGTACAATGACATCAACGATCTCATCCTCAAAAAAACAACACGAGACGCCCATGTCCCAGGAATTTTCCGATAAAGAAGTCGCCGCTACCTTTAAAACTCTCAATACCTCGCACAACAAGGAAGAAAGCTCTCTCATCGGCATCTATGCCTCATGGGCCGCCATTTTACTCTTGGGTGCCTGTTTCTTTTTTGCGGCCGTCTTCATGCTAGACGCAGATCGCCGGGCTGCAACGGCACGGCTGGAACAAACGAGCAGCCTCCTCGTTCAATCGATAGAATCCCGCTTGCTCGGCACCACGGAGCTTTTGCAACGCACCAGTATGCGACTGATGCATGTCCCCGGTACCACGTCCCGTGTCCGCAGTTCGGAACTGGCCGCGATGGGATTTATGCATGATCGCCGCGAAGTTTTGGAGCTCGCCCTCATTGACCGCGACTACCACGTTCTCCGTCATTGGATTTCGCCCTCACACAGTACGCTAGTTAACAATACGGTCGGCAGCGGCATTCAGTCGGAAGAAAGTCGAAAAGCCATCGAAAACGTCCTGCAACGTGACGCCAGCTTTATTGCACCGCCCTATACTCTGGATCATTCTGGACAGGTCTTCGTCAACATTTACGTCCCCACCCCCGTACCGGACCAAATTCTTCTGGCTCGTGTCAACTTCACTCTCCTCATTCATGAAGCCGCCGATTTAATCGGAGGCTTGGAACAGTCTCACTTTTACACGGCGAAAAACGGAAAGTTGCTGCGCGAACCGGTTGACGAAAACGGCACGCCTAAGCTGACCCATTCGACGCCGATCCCGATTTTTAACGATCCCAGTGTTACGCTGGTGTCCGAAAGCTTCAAGCACCAGCTGTTTACTCCCGACAACATTAAGCTCTGGGTCATTCTTGCCCTTGCAGGTATGTTGGCTCTGGCCCTCACCTTGTTGCTGAAAAATCAAAAAGAACAGCATGCCGCCCACCGACGGCTCTCTGCAGAATATTCCCTTCGTGTTGCCATGGCCGAATCCTCGTTGGCAGGGGTACGCGTCACCGATCTTGAAGGACACATTCTTTTTGTCAACGAAACCTTTCAAAAGCTCGTCGGCTACTCGGCCGACGAACTCTTTGGCAAGACTTTTCCCTACCCCTATTGGTCAGAAGACATCTCTTCGCATTACGCCGATATTCTGGACAAGCCGGAAATTCATCATGTCCGCACATTGGAATTTCAGGTTCGCCGCAAAGACGGCATTGTTTTTGACGCCCAGCTCAACGTCTCTCCGCTTCTGAACGAAGACGGCAGAATCATCGGTTGGATCGGCGAACTCTATGACATTTCCGAGCAAAAGCGCGCTCGCGAACGCATGATTTCCGCCCACGAGCGTTTTACCCGTGTCGTGCATTCGATGAACTCCGCCATCTGCGTAATCAGTATCGTCAAAAAACCGCATACGGCCCCCCACATGCTCTTTCACAATGCACCGTATGCCAGAATTTTCGGACCGGATGTGGCCGGAGCCAGACGTCTTGTCGCTCTGATCAACAAATCCCCGCGCATCAGCCGTGACATCTATGACGATCTGACCGGACGTTGGTTTGATGCACGTATGCAGATGCTTACCTGGACTGACGATACCGAAGCCTGCATGATTATCGCCACCGACATCACCAACCAGCGAGAAACGGAACTTGCGCTTGAAGAACAGATGCGCCGGGCGGAAACCACCCAGCGTCTGGTGACCATGGGGGAAATGGCAAGCTCTCTTGCTCACGAGCTGAATCAGCCGCTTGCGGCCATCTCCAACTATGCGGTCGGCGCCACCTGTATGATCGAGGCCGGCAAACTGAGTCAGGAAGACACTCTGGTCGCCCTCGGAAAAATTTCCAAGCAGGCCCAACGTGCCGCCGCGATCATCAAACGTATCCGCAGTTTTGCCGCCACCAAGAAAACCGATCCGCAATTTACGGCGGTTTCGCCCGAAACCATCGTCACGGAAACGATGGAACTCGCTCTGATTCAAGCCGCCAAACTGAATGCTCAGATTGAAACAACGATTGCCCCCAACCTCCCCGATATGAAGGGAGACTCGGTCATGCTTGAACAGTTGTTGCTGAACTTGCTGAAAAACGCCATGGAAGCCGTGCAACCCTTCCCGAATCATACGGTTGAACTGAATGTGGCCAAAAATGCCGCGGGCGACTTTATCGAATTCCAGATCAGAGACCACGGCCCCGGCATTTCCGATGAAAACAAAGCTCTTCTTTACGATGCCTTCTACTCGACCAAAAGCGAGGGGATGGGCATGGGACTGAATATCTGTCGCTCCATTGTCGAAGTTCACCAAGGTCGGATTACGATTACCGATACGCCGGGCGGCGGAGCGACATTTACATTCACCATTCCAATTCTGTGTGAATCCGCAAAACTGTTGTAGAATCTGAGCCTCATAGAGGAGGTTTTTATACATGTTCCCTTACGATTACGGATCGGACACCCCCGAGACACTCGGTACCGTTTACGTTGTTGACGATGACGATGCCGTTCGTGACTCGCTGAAGTGGCTTCTTGAAGCCAGCGACTATCGCGTCGAACTTTACGACAGCGGTGAAAGCTTTATCGCCAAGTACGATCCCAAAGCCATCGCCGTTCTTGTTCTTGATGTCCGCATGCCCGGCATGAGCGGGCTGGAAGTGCAGGAGCATTTGTTGGCTCGAAACGCCGAACTCCCGATCATTTTCATCACGGGACACGGTGACGTTTCCATGGCCGTCAACGCGCTCAAGCGCGGGGCCGTCGATTTTATCGAAAAGCCCTTTGAGCAGGCCGCTTTAAAGCAGCTCGTCGAACGTATGCTGCAGGAAGCCCGTCAACGTCACATGGAAAAGGAACGTCGCAGCCTTAACGAAGCCCTGCTCGCGAAACTGACTCCTCGCGAACAACAGGTGCTTGAACGCATTATCAACGGACGCCTGAATAAGCAGATCGCCGACGACCTGGGTATATCCATTAAGACCGTTGAAGCTCACCGTGCATCAATCATGGACAAAACGAACTCCGGCACCGTCGCTGACCTGATGCGTGTCGTGATGGGCACCACTCTGATGCGCTAATTCAGCGCGCGGATCACTTTTGTCAAAGTTCACAAACGGTCTCCGCCCTTGGCACGAGACCGTTTTTTATTGTTACTGCAGGAAGAAACGCACATGACTGCCAAGATCATTGACGGAAAACAGATTTCTGCCAACATTCTCGAAAAACTCAAAAAAAGAGTCGCCGTTTGCGAGGAACACGGCCACCGTCCCGGACTCGCTTTTGTCAAAGTCGGAGACGATCCGGCCAGCCAGGTCTACGTTCGCAGCAAAATGCGGGCCTGTGAAAAAACGGGCGTCCTGTCTTTTGAGCGTTTTCTCCCCGAAGACACGACCGAAACCCGTCTTCTCGAAACCATTGAAGAACTCAACCAAAATCCCGATGTCGACGGCATTCTGGTTCAATTGCCTCTGCCGGCTCATTTGTCTCCGGAACTGATTATCGGGGCAATCTCCCCTAAAAAAGACGTCGACGGCTTTCATGTCGTGTCCGCAGGGGAACTTCTGACCGGCTGTACCGGTTTCCGCCCCTGTACCCCCTACGGGGTCATGACCCTTTTGGAAGAAGCCGGTTGCAATCCGGAAGGCAAATACGCCGTTATCCTGGGACGTTCCAATATTGTCGGCAAGCCTCAGGCCCTGATGCTTTTGGAAAAAAATGCCACGGTCACCATCGTTCACAGTCACACGCCCGATATTGCTCGCTTTACCCGTGAAGCCGACATTCTGATTGCCGCCGTCGGCTGTGCCAAAATGATCACGGCCGACATGGTCAAGAAGGGAGCCGTCGTCATTGACGTCGGCATCAATCGGGATGAAAACGGCAAACTCTGCGGCGACGTTGATACCGAAGCCGTCAAAGAGGTCGCCGGTGCCATTACCCCCGTTCCGGGAGGCGTCGGTCCCATGACCATTGCCATGCTGATGAGCAACACTGTCGAGGCTGTTGAACGCAACCTCGGTATCCGCCAATCCGTTTAAGTGAGAACGCAGCCATGCTGGAAACCAATCCGCTTCTCAATATTGACGATCTGATCGACTATCGTCGTGTCAAACCCGAACATATCGCCCCTGCCATCCAAACTCTCTCGGAAGCATTGCGAACCACCATCGCCCGTGTCACGGCAGCCGAAACCCCGGCTACCTGGGAAGCGGTAGCCGAACCGCTCGAAAAAGCCACACTCGCATTCGGGCGGGCCTGGGGAGCCGTCGGACACCTGCAAAGCGTTGTCGACACGGCAGCGCTTCGCGATGCCTACAACGCCGAATTGCCCGGAGTGACGCAGCTTTTCATCGACCTTTCCCAGAACGAGGCACTCTTTAAAAAATACAAAGCACTGGCCGCCTCCGAAAGTTTCCGTTCTCTGCCTCCGGTTCGTCAACGCATCGTCGAACGCGAACTGCGCGACTTCCGACTTTCCGGGGCCGAACTGCCCGAAGACAAACGGCAGCGAGTCAAGGCTATCGGAGAGCGTCTCTCCATGCTCTCCCAGAAGTTCAGTGAAAATCTTCTCGATGCCACCAACGCCTGGGAATTGATTCTTTCCGACACCACGCGTTTGGCCGGCATTCCGGCAGACACTCAGGCTCTTTTTGCCGCCAATGCGAAAGCCGCCGGCAAAGAAGGCTGGCGTATTACGCTACATTTCCCCTCTTACCTGCCGGTGATGCAGTATGCGGAAGACCGCTCGCTTCGTGAAGAACTCTATCGGGCGTTTTCCACGCGTGCCGCCGAATTCGGCGACGGCAAGTACGACAATACGCCGCTCATTAACGAAATTCTCGAACTGCGCCGCGAAGAAGCTGTTCTGCTCGGATTTGAGAATTTCGCCGAAGAGTCTCTGGCGACAAAAATGGCCGATACCCCGGCCAATGTCATCGCATTCCTTCGCGATTTAGCCTCCCGAGCCAAACCTTATGCCGAACGAGACATGGCGGAGTTAAAGGCCTTTGCCACCGACAGACTCGGCATCAAAGACTTTGCGCCGTGGGATCAGGCTTATGCGGCAGAAAAGCTCCGTGAAGACCGTTACAGTTATTCGGATCAGACCGTGAAACAGTACTTTACGGAACCGACGGTCTTTGCCGGACTCTTCAAACTGGTCGAAACGCTTTATGGGATCGATATCCGTCAGTCCGAGGCCAGCACCTGGCACGATGACGTGAAGTACTTCGAAGTCTTCAAAAACGGCAAACAAATTGCGGCATTCTATGCCGACCTTTACGCTCGTGAAGGAAAACGTTCCGGCGCCTGGATGGATTCGGACCGCACGCGTTCCGTCATTGACGGAAAACTGGAACTCCCCGTGGCCTATCTCGTCTGCAATTTTGCTCCGGGTCTCGAAGGACGCCCTGCGACAATGACGCACGACGAAGTCACCACGCTCTTTCATGAATTCGGACACTGTCTGCACCATCTTCTGACGGCACAGACAGAAGCCGCCGTCTCCGGCATCAACGGAGTCGAATGGGACGCCGTCGAACTGCCGAGTCAGTTCATGGAGAATTTTGCCTGGGAATGGGATGTCGTCGAAAGCATCACCTGTCATGTGGAAACCGGAGAATCTCTGCCACGCGAACTTTTTGACAAGATGCTCGCCGCCAAAAACTTTGAGTCCGGCATGGCTTGCGTTCGTCAGGTTGAATTCGCTCTCTTTGACATGTTGCTGCATACGGACTTCGACCCTCGAAAAGAAGACTTTCAGGCTCTTCTCCGAGCTGTCAGAGAGGAAGTCGCCGTGTCTTTCCCGCCGGCATACAACCGCTTCCCGCAGAGTTTCTCTCACATTTTTGCGGGCGGCTACGCTGCGGGTTACTACAGCTACAAATGGGCCGAAGTGCTGTCGGCCGATGCCTTCAGTGCTTTTGAAGAATCCGGTATTTTGAATCCTCAGACCGGAGAAAAATTCCTCGAAGAACTGCTCTCCCGCGGTTCAAGCCGCGATGCCATGGAAAACTTTATGGCGTTCCGGGGACGTCGTCCGTCGATTGATGCCCTCCTACGCCACAGCGGCATGAGCAACTGATCCTCACAGTCAACCGAAGAGGTCCGACAACCTCTTCGGTTGACCGGCTGAACTCATTTTTTTGGGAGATAGTCTTGTGCCTACCCTGACCCTTGCCAGTTGGAACGTGAATTCGCTGAAAGTCCGCCTCCCTCAGGTTATCCATTGGCTGCAGACAACGACAACCGATGCTCTGGTGCTGCAGGAAACCAAATTAACCGATGAAGCATTTCCATTAAGCGACTTTGACAACGCCGGCTTCGACGTTGTTTTTTCCGGACAAAAAACCTACAACGGCGTAGCCCTGATAACCCGTCGGGAAACCATGCTCGCACCGACACGGGTTGACTGCAATATGCCGGGCTATCCCGATGAACAAAAGCGCCTGATTGCTGCGGATCTCTTCCCCAAGGAAAGCTCTCAGGCCGTTCGTTTCATCGGCGGATACTTTCCGAACGGGATGACCCCGGGAAGTCGGAAATACCTCTACAAACTGGACTGGTTGCGCGCGTTGTCGCTGTACCTTCAGCAATCCCTGCAGGAGAACCCTCGCCTCGTTCTGGGCGGCGACTTTAATATCGCCCCTGACGACCGCGATGTTTGGGATCCGATCGGATGGAAAAATCGCATTCTTGTCAGTCCTCCGGAAAGAGCCGCCTTTGCACACTTGATTGCCCTTGGACTGACAGACAGTTTTCGGGTATTTCATAAAGAAAACGAGCGGTTTTCCTGGTGGGACTATCGAATGAAAGGATTCGAACAAAACCACGGCCTTCGCATCGATCACCTGTTGGTCTCCGACGCGTTGCTTCCCGCCCTGAAAGCTGCCGATATCGACGTCACTCCCCGAAGCAATCCCCAGCCGTCGGATCACGCCCCCGTCACGGCAACCTTCGATGACTGACTCGACACACCATAGCTACGACACGGCCTTCGTCACCTTACTCAACGAAAGCCGCTGACGCGAAATAGCGACGTCAGCCCCTCAACCAAATCCTCCACAATCACCGAAGTGGTATTTTGTGAAGGCAGAGGCAGTCCCAGTACCAAGGCCCTTTCGTAGCGCACCACTTCCGCTCTCAGGCGTCGGCGTGTCAGACGACGCGTTTTTTCAAGCTCTGTCCCAAAAATATCACTCACCTCGTCGGCCAGAGCTGTATCACGAAAAGCATCGAAGAGATAACAGGATAAAAAAATCACCAGCCGCGGATGGCGTCGACGACATTCCGCCAAAATGTCCTCGCCCGCAGCTGCCAGTTTCGGAACCATCTGAGGTCCCCGAACATTCTCCAACGGCATTTTGGGCCAAACCGCAACAGAAAAAGAACGCACGTTTCGACGAACGGGCAAACCGGCCCTTTCCAACCACTGAAGACAAATCGGAACTAGCGGTCCCCGATCAATCTGAGCGGAGGTAATAAGACCTCGGGCTTTAGGCTCTTCCTCTCCCGGACGTTTTTCAGGCCCCCACCCCGGAGGCAGAACGATCAGCACTCCGCCGTCCGCATTGTCGGGCGTATCGGCAGTTCCCGGTGTGTTCCAACGATCAACTTTTTTCATTTTTGATCTAAAAAAGCGGGCCATTTCCTCATGGGAAACGACCCGCCTGACGAACTATTTCACCGTTTCCGGAAACGGTTGTTCCCTCTCATTTAGAGAGAGTAATAGAGTTCAAAATCCAACGGCGTGACCGCACGACGGTGAGCAGTCACTTCTTCCATCTTCATATTGATAAAGGCATCAATAAACTCGTTGGAGAACACACCGCCGCGCGTCAGGAATTCGCGATCCTCGTCAAGGTAGCGCAGAGCTTCATCGAGAGAAGCACAAACCGTCGGAATCTTCGCATTTTCTTCCGGCGGAAGATCATACAGGTTCTTATCGGCGGCTTCACCCGGATGAATCTTATTCTGAATCCCGTCCAAACCGGCCATCAACATGGCGGCAAAGGCCAGATACGGATTGGCGCAGGGATCCGGGAAACGAACTTCTACTCGGCGGGCCTTCGGGCTGTTGACGTGCGGAATACGAATGGAAGCGGAACGGTTGCTGGCGGAATAGGCCAACTTCACCGGTGCTTCAAACCCCGGGACCAGACGACGATAAGAGTTCACGGAGGGATTCGTCAGGGCATTCAGTGCACGAGCATGCTTGATGATGCCGCCGATATAGTACAGCGCCATTTCCGACAGACCGGCATAGTCATTGCCGGCAAAAAGGTTCTGACCGTCCTTCCAGATAGACTGGTGAACGTGCATACCGGAACCGTTGTCTCCCTCAATCGGCTTCGGCATAAACGTCGCCGTCTTGCCGTAGGCAGCGGCGACATTATGAACCGTGTACTTCGTGATCTGCGTCCAGTCAGCTCGCTGAACCAGCGTACCGAAACGCGTCCCGATTTCACACTGCCCGGCACCGCCGACTTCATGGTGATGAATTTCTACCGGCACACCCTGCTGTTCGAGAAGCAAGCACATTTCGGCACGCATATCCGCAAAGGAATCCACCGGAGAAACCGGCAGATAACCGCCCTTAACCGCATTGTGGTAGCCGAGATTGCCGCCTTCGATTTTCTGTCCCGTTGCCCAGGGACCTTCTTCGGATTCGATTTCGAAGAAGCTTTTGCCCATACGGTGTTCCCAACGGACGGCATCGAAAATAAAAAATTCGGGTTCGGGACCAAAATAGGCCGTATCCCCCAAACCGGTCGACTTCAAATAAGCCTCGGCCCGTTCAGCGATCGATCGAGGATCCCGGTCATATCCCTTGCCGGTAGACGGTTCGCGAACATCACACTGCAAAACCAGCGTACCGACTTCACGGAACGGATCCATACGAGCGGAGTCAGGATCGGGAATCAGGAGCATGTCGGACGCTTCGATGCCGCGCCAGCCTTTGAAAGAGGAACCGTCGAAGGCCTGACCGAGTTCGAACACATCTTCGTCAAGCATGGAAGCCGGAATCGTCACGTGCATTTCCTTGCCCATGATGTCCGTAAAACGCAGGTCCACGAACTTAACGTCGTTGTCCTTAATCATGTCAATAACATCGATAGCGGATGTCATGTCTTTTTCTCCCTGAAGTGAGACGGAAAACCTTGCGGTTTTCCTGCAATGGTTGGCAATATTCATCACAGCTTCAACTATCGCGAAGCTAGTATTCGGCATTCGGCAACTATTGTGCCAAAAGTCAGGCCGCTCGTCACAGCAAGCCAGCCGACTTCGTCCGCTCTTCCGAAGAAGGGACTGTCAAAATAAACAAAGAAGGCGTTTTCGTGATTCTTCGCGACAACCGTATCGAGTCCGTCACGAAGAATCTCAAAAAATACGCACCATTGGGGTGGATTATCGCACTTTCACAGGGCATTACACGGCTACATTACCGTAAAAATGCTGTTCACATCGTCTCACCGACAATAATCTGAGAAAGGTTTTATAAAAAAGCCTCTTGCAATTCAGATAAAAAAGCTCTTCCCTTTTCCGTTGCCCTAATCAGATCTCCGTCAGAACAGAGCAAACCTTCCTTTTTCAATTGAGATAAGGTCGGCTCCAGAGCCGAAAGCATCAAGCCGGTGCGCTCGGTGAAAACTTCGGCCGATACCCCTTCCGTCAGCCGCAGGGCATTCAGCATAAATTCAAAGGGTAAGGCATCCGCCTCAACCTGTTCGATAGACTCAATCCCGTTACCCGATGCGGCAACCGCTTGCATATATCCTCGCGGGGACATCAGACGTCGTTCCCGAACAATGCCTTCCGCCGTCGTCAGTTTTCCGTGAGCCCCGGCGCCGGCTGCGAGATAGTCTCCGAATCGCCAATAATTCAGATTGTGCCGGCATTCTTTCCCCGGTCTTGCGTAACCGGAGACTTCATAGTGCTGAAAACCGGCGCTATGCAAAGCCGATGCGACCAAGTCGGACATGTCGGCACAGAGATCGTCATCCGGCAAATCGGCCGGCACTTTTTTCGAAAATGCGGTCCCTTCTTCAATTGTTAACTGATAAAAAGACAAGTGCGTTGCTCCGGAGGCTACGGCATTGGCAATTTCTCCTTCGAGTTCCTCCAACGTTTCCCCGGGCAGTGCGAACATCACATCCAGATTAAAGTTATCGAACACCGTCGCAGCCTCTGTCGCGGCACGACGCGCATCCTCAGCAGAGTGAATACGCCCCAACCGACGGAGTTTGTCATCAATAAAACTCTGTACGCCGATGGAGAGTCGATTCACGCCTGCCTGACGAAAAGCCGCAAAGCGGCTTTCATCCACGGTACCCGGATTTGCCTCAAGCGTAATTTCACAGTCAGAGGAAAAAGAAAACAGTTTGTCAGCCCCTTCCAGTAGCTTTCCCAGCCCCCGCCCGGACATCAGACTCGGCGTTCCGCCGCCGATAAAGACGGACGATATCGAGCGTTCATGCGTTCTGCCCTGCCAGGCCGCAAGATCTGTCAGGACGGCCCGGATATAGGCGTCTTCATCAAGAGACGACGGTACCGCATGGGAATTGAAATCACAGTACGGACATTTTCTGACGCACCAAGGCCAGTGCAGATAAAGGGAGAGCGGGATGGCTTTGATGCCCTCAGACGAAAATTCAACGGTTTTCACCAATTACCAGCCCCAGTTGTCTTTCAGGAGTTCAGCCATTCGGCGCAGTGCCGCCCCTCGATGACTGACACGGTTTTTCTCGTCCGCTGTCAGTTCGGCCGCCGTTTTTCCGTAGGCAGGCACAAAGAAATGCGGATCATAGCCAAAACCGCCCTGTCCGGCCGGTTCGTCACAGATTTCCCCATACCAATGACCGACCGCAATCAACGGTTCAGGATCATCCGGCGTACGAACCGCCACCAACACACAGGTATAGTGCGCCCGACGATCTTCTTTTCCCTGAAGCTTCTCAATCAGCAAACGATTGTTTTTGTCGTCCGTTGCCTCTTCTCCGGAAAAACGAGCCGAGTACACCCCGGGCATCCCGTTAAGAGCATTGACACAAACCCCGGAGTCATCCGCCATCGCCGGACGCCCAGTCAGACGGGCAGCATGGCGAGCCTTCTGCAAGCCGTTTTCAACAAACGTCCCGAAAGGCTCGTCACAGGAAGTCACTCCCAATGCTCCCTGATTGATCACTTCAACTCCCAAAGGAGCAAACATCGCATTGAATTCCCGAAGCTTCCCCTGGTTGTTGGAGGCTAAAACAAGAACTTTTTCCATCGTAGTGCGTCCTAGTGTTCCAAGGCTGCGAGCTGAGCCGCCTGAATTTCCCGATTACCCTTTTCCGCCAACGTCAACAAGGCATTCAATTCCTCGCGACTGAAAGATACCCCCTCAGCCGTCCCCTGAATTTCAATAAAACGACCGGCATTCGTCATCACAACGTTCATATCCGTATCACAGCCACTGTCTTCGACGTAATTCAAATCCAGAACGGGCCGACCGTTCACAACACCGGCAGACACCGCACTGATCTGAGCAACAATCGGATCTTCCTGGATCTGTTCTTTGGCAAGCATCTCGTTGACGGCATCACGCAATGCTACCCATGCACCGGCAATGGAGGCACACCGGGTTCCGCCGTCAGCCTGCAAAACATCGCAGTCAATCTTAATCGTAAAGTCTCCCAGCTTGGTACGGTCCACGGCGGCGCGAAGACTGCGGCCGATCAGGCGCTGAATTTCCTGGGTCCGTCCGGACTGTTTGCCCTTGGCAGCTTCACGCTCACAACGGGTTCCCGTCGCTCTGGGCAACAAGCCATACTCGGCGGTCACCCAACCTTCCCCTTTATCCTTCAAAAAACGGGGAACGCCTTCCGTGACACTGGCCGTACAAAGAACTTTGGTATCCCCGGCACAGACCAACACACTGCCTTCGGCATATTTGGTGTAACGCCGAGTAAAGGACATCGGTCTCAGCTCATCTGCCGCCCGACCGTCGGGACGTACATTCTGATCTTGCTCTGTCATGATTGGACTCCTCAAAAATCATTCCTCAATGCTAGCGCAGAGTGCGCCCGCCTTCAGCTCTTTTTTTACGGCTCTTGCACGCAAAGGTCTACAATAGCGAAGCCTGCCGCAGCAATCCGCCGTGTCTGCGGTGCATTTATTCTCCCCTTTATTTCAAGGATTCGCCATGACCGTTGCCAGCATGACCGGCTATGCCGTTGCGTCCGACGCCACGCCGATCGGTACCGTAACTATTGAGTTTCGCTCCGTCAACTCCCGCTTTCTCGACCAGACTCTGCGACTTCACGAAGATCTTCGCTTTGCCGATCCGATCATCCGCGAGATGCTCACCAAGCGCATTGTCCGAGGAAAAGTCGAAGTCCGGGCCTCTCTGACGGCAGATGAAAACGCCGAACCCGCTACGGTCAACACGGCCATGCTCGAACGCATTATGGCTCTGCAGACATCGATTCAGGCTGCCGTTCCCGACGCTCATCCCTTAAGCGTTTACAACCTGATGGCTATGCCGGGGGTTCTGACCAGTTGCCGTCCGGACGAGGATCAGTTGGCAGCCGCCATCCGAACCATTGTCGACCGCGCCCTGGATGCTTTCACCGCTTCCCGAGCCAGAGAAGGCGAAGCACTCTCGCGTGTTCTTCTCGCCAATTGCGATCAGATCGAAAACGTTGTCAAAGAACTGCAACCGAAAATTCCTGCCATTCTGACTCATATTGGAGACAAACTTCAGGAACGTCTGGAAACGGCCCTCTCCAATGCACTGACCGACAACAGCACTCTTACCAAGGAAGAGGTCTCCGACCGCATTCGTCAGGAGGTCACTCTCTACGCCCTGCGCCTTGACGTAGAAGAAGAAATGAATCGTCTTCTGACCCATGTCGCCGAAGTCCGACGCATCCTCGGCAAGGGTAGCGCCGTCGGTCGTCGTCTTGACTTCGTTGTGCAGGAAATGAATCGGGAAGCGAATACGCTTGGTTCCAAGGCTGCCGCCATCGACATGACGAATGCCGCCCTCCAACTGAAAGTCATCATCGAACAAATGCGCGAACAGATCCAGAATCTGGAATAAACGCAAAAAAGAAGAGCTTTCATTCCCGCTCCGAAAGCAAATCTCATAGAATAACGCCCTCCTCTGTCGGAGGGCGTCTGTTTACGATCCCCTTATACAAGACAGATTTTTCTTCAAGATGGAGTTTCTTTGCATGTCCAACGACAAAGCCAAAAAGCCCGCCCATGCCGGCCGTCTTTTCCTGGTCACCGCCCCGTCCGGTGCCGGTAAGTCTTCCCTCGTGAACGCCCTGCTGAAACTGGAACCCACACTCAAGTTATCGATCTCCCACACCACGCGCCAGCCGCGTCCCGGTGAAGAAAACGGCCGAGAATACCACTTCGTCAGCGAAGGGGAATTTCTGGCAATGCGCGATCGCGACGAATTTCTTGAATCCGCTCTGGTACATGGGAACTATTACGGCACCAGTCGCCTCTGGATTGAAAATCAGATGGCTCAGGGAAATGACGTGTTGTTGGAAATCGACTGGCAGGGGGCACGACAGGTTCGTCAGACCTTTGACGGCGTAATCGGCATCTTCATTCTTCCTCCTTCGATCGAGGCACTCGAATGGCGTCTGCATCACCGGGGAACGGACTCCGAACAGACCATTACCCGCCGATTGCTCGGAGCCGGTGCCGAAATGTCGCATGCTCCCGAATTCGAGTACGTTATAATTAATGAAGATTTCGACACTGCACTGGCTCAGATGCGTTCCGTCATTGTTGCCAGCCGTCTTGCCTACCAGCAGCAAGCCGTTCGTCATCGCGAACAGTTGATCAGTCTCGGCATTCCGCTCTGATCATCGACGGATGTCTGCTTCTCCTTTTTTCTTTATTACTATTGCAATAAAAATGGCCCGTATTACCGTTGAAGACTGCCTGAAGAAAATCCCGAACCGCTTCCAGATGGTTTTGGTTGCCGCCTATCGTGCCCGCCAGTTGACCCAGGGATATGCTCCTAAGGTCGACGCCAAGGACAAGCCTTCCGTCATCGCTCTGCGCGAAATCGCTCAGAATGAAGTGGGACTCGAAATGCTCAAGCGCGTGCCGTAATCTCCAATTACGTCCCCGCTATCACGGTCAGGATTCACCGTCAACACTACGGTTATCCTGGCCGTTTTTGTTTTGACGGCCACAATGTGCCATGATATGACTATCAGCCCTTTTTTTAGGACCTTTGTCATGGCCGTCGAGCGAATACAATACCCAGAGGATCTCTACGCGACACAGGAAGAAGGACAATCAGTTACCCCATTGCCCATTCCTCACAGAGAGCAACAGACAAATAAAAAGTCCTCCGTTGCAACAAAACCATCCGTTCCTCAACCCACCACAAAAATTACCCTGCCAGATGCCGACCTGCCTTTGTTCACGGCAAAGGCTCCTGAGGCAATCTTGACCGCATCGGCTCTGCTCGAGCGATGCAAGCAATATTTGGCATCCCCGGATGTCGAAAAAATCCGCGAAGCCTATCGCTACGCCGATGCCGCCCACCTGGGACAATTCCGCAAGTCCGGAGAACCCTACATCACCCATCCGATCGCCGTCGCCTCCATCCTCGCGCAATGGAAAATGGACGCTGCCACCATTCAGGCCGGGCTGATGCACGACGTGCTGGAAGATACACCGACCAGCAAACAGGAAATGGCCGAGAAATTCGGCATTGAAGTCGCAGAACTGGTGGACGGTGTCAGCAAACTCGATAAACTGCGCTTTTCATCCGCTCAGGCGGCACAGGCCGAAAGCTTCCGCAAAATGTTGCTGGCCATGTCCCGAGACGTTCGCGTGATTCTCGTCAAACTGGCGGACCGCCTGCACAACATGCGGACCTTGGGCGTCATGCGACCTGAAAAATGCGCCCGTATCGCCAAAGAAACGCTCGACATCTATGTCCCGATTGCCCATCGGCTCGGTCTCAACATCGTGTTTCGCGAATTGCAGGAACTCAGCTTTGCCAACCGCTACCCGCTGCGCTACAAAGTCCTCTATGAAAACGTCCTTCTGCTGCGCAACAACCGTCGTGCCGTTTTGGAACGCATTCTGGAAGAAACCCGAGAATTTTTACCCAAACACCATATCCGCGCACGTATTTTGGGACGTGACAAAACCATTTACGGCATCTACAACAAGATGCGAGAAAGCCATCAGTCCTTTTCTGACGCACTCGACATTTACGGATTCAGAGTAATCGTCCGCACAGTCGAAGACTGTTATCTGGCACTGGGAGCACTTCATGTCCTCTACAAACCGGTTCACCGGCGTTTCAAAGATTTCATTGCCATCCCCAAACTGAACGGGTATCAGAGTCTGCATACGACCGTCATCGGCCCGTACGGCACGCCCATTGAATATCAGATCCGCACGGAAGAAATGCATCAGGTCTCCGAGTACGGCATCCTGACGCAATGGATGAATAAAAACGACATCGATTCCAGTGATATGCAGTCCCGTACCGCGGCCTGGCTGCAAAATTTGATGGAAATTCAGCGAACGAGTGCCGACAGTTCAGAATTTCTGGAAAACATCAAAGTCGACCTCTTCCCAAACCGGGTATACACCTTTACCCCCAAAGGACGCATCATTTCTCTGCCCAAAGGCGGTACGCCGGTCGACTTTGCCTATCAGATTCATACCGACGTCGGCAATCAAACCAAAGGCTGTCGGATCAACGGCGAACCCAAGCCCCTGTCAACCGAATTGCATAACGGCGATCAGGTTGAAATCATCACGGATCCGGCTTCCCATCCGCATCCGGAATGGCTGGAATTTGTCCATTCAGGGAGAGCCCGCGCCGAAATTCGTCAGTATCTTCGAAACTGTCGATTTGAAGACTCCGTCCGTCTCGGCCGTCTCGCACTCGAAACGATCGCACAGGACAATCACCTTGATCTGTCGACGATTCCGACTGAAATCTGGCACCGCCTTCAGAAGGAACAGGATGTCGACAGCCTGTCGTCGCTCTACGCCTCCGTCGGTCTCGGAAAAGATCTTCCGGCTGCCGTCGTTCATCGTCTGATCAGACTGCTGCATGCCCAACAAGGAGAGGGGCATTACGAACGGGCCTTGCCCGACATCATCATTCGCGGGAATGAAGGCGTCGCCGTTTCTCTCTCTCAATGTTGTCATCCGATTCCCGGCGACAAGATCGTCGGCTTCAATCGTTCCGGGCACGGTCTGATCATTCATCGAGCCGACTGCCCGCATGTCGTGCGCAATATTAAGACTGATCCCGAACGCTGGATGGAAGAAGTTCAATGGGCGCCAGAACAGAAAAATGCGTCCTTTGCCGTCCCGTTGGAAATCCGCGTACGCGACCCCAACAGTTCACTCGCCCTGATCGTAGCCAGTGTTGCCGAAGCAAATTCCAGCATCACGGGTGTCATGATTGATGAAGACGGAGAGGACAAGTTCGTCCGCATCACGGTACAGGTTCGTGATCGCGGCCATTTGATGCACGTTATGCGGACCATCAAACAAACGGCCAACGTTGAACAAGTCAAACGGGTGTTTGAGGCCGGCCTGCCGAGCGCCAGACGGCGTCAGGGAAAAAAGATCGCCAATTAAACCTCAGCGAACAAAAAGGAGCGGATTTTCATAGAAAAAACGCTCCTTTTTTCTGTTATCGATGATCTCGGATGCCTTCCGAAGAACACCTCGCCTTATGCTTCATCATGATGATTTTTCGCTCCAGATAGCCGAGGAGATTCGAAAATTTCGGGGTTTTATTATTTTTTTTCTCCAATCCGATGTCGGACTCGAGATCCTCGTCAAAATAAAACACTGCCGGTGACAATCCCCAAGCATCCATCGTTTTTCTCGCCGGAGAGGCGTATAAGAAAAGCAGATCGTCCACCGGCCCTAAAATTTTCTCGGATAGCGCCACCATCGTCTTCGCGCCCTTTCGGTTGATCAGATAGGCGACAGTTCCCATATTGTCCCATTGAAGGACCTTCAACAAACGGGCATTTTTTCCAACCGTTTCTTTTACGGTCTTCTCACGCAACTCCTCACCCGGATATTTGCCGGCCGTCATCTGAATCAGATCAACCCCCTCGGGAATCCACGACTCGTCACAGATGAATTCTTTGACATTGTCACGAACAAACAGATCGTCCTCCATCACCAAAGCCCATTCTTCTTCGGTGTCCAACAATGCTTTCCAAGCCTTCAAATGACTGAGATAACACCCGATTTCCCCGGGCGTCATTTCTTTCAACCAAAAATGACGTTCCGAGAGTTTGGGACGGAGATTTTTCAATGTCTCGGAATCCATTTTTCTGCCATCGACAGCCGGCAGGCGAACAACGTCCAGTTCCATTTTTCGGAAAAGCGCCTGCATGCGCTCCCAGCGATCACGAGAACGATCAAGGTTAACAATATAGCGAATCACGTCTAAGACCTCAGTATGGCTGTTGATTGGTGTAGGTGACCTCTAAAATTTCCAAAGTTTCCACCCTGGCAGGATGAGTCACCGTCGCGGGCGTCGGCAGTTTGACTTCATCTCCCTCGCTCGCCTTCAAAAAAACCCGGGCAATGGGACTGATCCAACTCACATCACCGTGCGCCACATCCGCTTCGTCAATCCCGACAATGCGAATTTTGTGCTCTTCGCCGGCTTCATTGCAATAAAGCACAGTTGCACCGAAATAAATTTTATCGGTCGCGGGACGAGATTCCGGATCCACAACCTCGGCAGACTCCACGCGCTTGTTGAGAAAACGAATTCTTCGGTCTATTTCACGCAATCGGCGTTTACCGTATTGATAGTCTCCATTTTCACTGCGATCCCCGTTACTCGCGGCCCAGGCCACGACATTGACCATTTCAGGGCGCTCGACATTAACCAAATGCTCACGCTCATCCAATAAACGGCGATAACAAGCCGGTGTCATGTAATTTTTTGTATTGGCGGGTAAACCGGGCAGAGTCACATCATCATCGTCTTCCGTCGACATGGCATTTTTTCCATTAAAAAAGATGTTTTCATCGTTTGAGTCAGAGTATTTATTTTACTCGCCTCCCTTTTTTCCACAGTCAGAATCAAAGAAAAACCTGACGAGATCGACTAGAATTTTTTCGCTTTGTCTTAACCCTTTTTATCTGCCGTGAAAATCAAACTGCCATTTTCCACTCTCTGTTTCTGGGTCTTACTGGTCCTCTTTTTCGCCACGACTCAGATTATGCTGGGCAACTATTTCGGTCCTCGAGAAACCGGGATTTCCATCATCCTCTTCATCCTGCTTTATCGCTGGAAAAAATGGATCGGTTATACGTTTCTTGGGGTGACTTTTTCCTGTGCCCTTCTCTACGGTTTTGTCGGACTGACTTACGGACATCTCGATAAAAACGCCGTCGATGCCCTGCTTTTCACCAATCACGAAGAGGCCTGGGAATATGCCAGTTCGGTTCCCGTCAGTGTCTTGGCATGGTACGGCGCCCTGATTGTTTTTTCCCTCGGCATCATCGGCTACCTCAGACGGCACCCCTTCTTTTTACAAAAAACGGGCCCCGGTACCGTTATGGCGTGTCTTGCTCTGTTACTGGCTCTTTCTTCGAGTACCTACCTCAAAAACCTCTCTCGAGGCATCCCCTCGCACTGGTGGGATTTAAAGAGTACGGAAATTCACTTTACACATTCCGTTTACAGCGCCGTTCGCTCATCATCTCAAGGTCAAAGCAAGTATTCGATCTTCAATCGACATGCGGATTGGCAGGCCTCGTCTGAAGAAGGGATAAATACCTATGTCCTCATTCTCGGAGAGAGTGCCCGCAGAGATTTCTTCGGTGCCTACGGAGCCCCGTGGACCAATACCCCTTGGCTCTCTCAGGAAAACGGCATCCTTTTTCAGAATTACCTCTCTGCCTCGGCAGGTACAGCCCCTTCGTTGTCCAGACAATTGTATTTGCGCAGTGAAGAAGCGGATTTCAATCCCGCCTACAATCTCATCACATTGGCCAAATCCGCCGGATTTCATACCGTTTGGATCTCCGCACAGGGAGAACGTGGCGGCGCCGACTCTCCTATTTCCGTCGTGGCCAAGATGGCAGACAAATACACGTTTATCGCCGACAACCTGAATCCTCTGAACAAAGTGATCAAAAAAACGGATGAAGACCTGCTCGAACCGTTTCAAGAGGCACTGGCCCATCCTGGGAAAAAACTGATCGTTTTGCATCTGTTGGGATCCCATCCGCAGGCCTGTCGACGTACGGATGATCGGTATACGGAATTCTTCCGCTCCGAAGAACTCTCCTGCTATATCGAAAGTCTGAGGAATACGGACCGTCTGGCTCAATCCGTCACTGATGCATTGAAGCAGGAGGAAAAACTGCACGGACGCCAATGGCGTTTGCTTTTTACAGCAGACCACGGTTTGGACTTCACCACGGATCAAAACGGTTGGTGCCTGAAACACATGGATAAGCGTCAAGGTTCCTATGAAGTGCCCATGTTTATCACCGGCAGCGATTATCACGATCGACAAACGGTGGAAGCTTTCCGCAGCGGCATTGATTTTCTGCCTTTTGCGGCATCCTGGATGAAAATAACGTCTGACAAATTACCGGACAACGACTGCCAATGGTTGCAAGACAGTGTTTGTCGCAATCAGGATTATGTTTTCCGGTATTCCGGTGAAAAAGTTCGTTTTCACGATCTTCCCAAATTCGATCTGAATACCTTCATACAAGAAAATCCCTGATCGGCTTTTCACCTCAAGCAATCCAAATTAGCCAAACCAGAGCCCGGTAAGTGAACCCATCGCTTGCCGGGATTTATTTTGTTGACTCACGCTATACGAGAAGAAACGGACTCTGCGTCACGACGTAACGGAGAAAAAGGCTTGAATGCCCTCAAAATCTGTCAGGAGCCGGGCCATAACGCAAAAACGCCTGCATAAGCAGGCGTCATAGTGAAGATAAGAACATCTTCTTTTTGTCTTGGTGGAGAGGAGGAGGATCGAACTCCCGACCTCTGCATTGCGAACGCAGCGCTC
>Magnolia_p2__coassemble_865_pt1 | contig 29336 bp, 17 predicted proteins | sample Magnolia_p2__metabat2_high_PE_017 | metagenome-assembled genome bin Magnolia_p2
TGGGCACACTAAAGATGGTCCCCAATTCTTTGTCCAAGAATCGGGGACCACATCAGATCTTGCTCATTTGATCCCCGTCATTGACGACTTTCTCCTTTACTTCGTTGCCATCGGTGAGTATCAAGAACTGTCCTTGAAGTACTTTCCGTTCATGATTTACTGACCCATGCCGTCCCCTGATCCCGCCAACGCCAAGCGGACGTACGAACTCTCCTACGGCTCGTTTTTTTGGCTGACCGCCGTCTCTCTGATATCACTGCTGTGTCTGAGCCTTTGGCTAACCATGGAATTTCAATCCAAGGTGGAAAAACAGCAGGAAAAAATCACGAATGAAGCGATTCTGAATGTTCTGAGAACGCAACGCAACTCCGTTAATTTGGAAATGCTCCGGTTATCGTTGGAGAGTCTGGCGTATACGCAGGATTTTGAGGTCGCCCGCCAAGCCTACATTCGTGCCTGGGGCATGCTCTCTGACGCCACCGTACAGGGCACGCCGGAAACGCAGGAAGTTTCCATGCAACTGATGGTCAGTGTTCAGCAAGTCTGGGCCGATCGCCTGATTGCCCGACAGCTTCGCGAGTCCATCGCTCAGAAATGGAACCATATTTTTCATCACTTGCTGACTGTCGCTTCGCTCTCTAACGGTGTCAACGAATCGAACTTCCCGCAACTGCAGGTCCTTCTGCTGCCGGCCCCTTCGATCGGCGTCGGCGACTCCGAGTTTGTCAAACACATCGATCGGGTCAATCTCGGCCTGCAAATGCTCTGCTCGCCCTCTTTTGAACCGACACAGCCGAATCTTGCTCCAAAGTATCGTCAAACCTGCTCTCACGTGCGTGACGAGGTTGCGGATTTTCGTATCAGCCTTCAGGATCTCCTCAGCATCAAGCGAGGCATTGAAACCAAAGTAGCCGAATTGGAAAAACAAGCCACCAGCTATCGACGCGACTTTACCCAAATTGAAAACACCAATCTGTTGGACAACATCCGAGGGATTACGCGACTGACGGAAAGCGTACGTCCGCATCTCTCCCTCACTATTCTGGCCGACCTGATTGCAGGCCTTGTTTTGCTCTTGGTCTACATCGCCATTGTCAAACCGATTCGAGCGGCCACCATCGCGCTTGAGGACTTTCTCAAAAACAACGTTGTGCCTCAAAATCTTCCCTTCTCGTTAGTCAAGGAAATCAACCTGTTGCTCGACTGGGTCAACAACTTCTGCGTCAGCATGTTTCACGAACGCACCAAAGCCCTGCTGGTCTCCGGCGAGTATGAGGAATTGCGCCGCAAGTGGACGATAGATCCGGTCACCGGTGTCGCCAACCGCCAAAGCTTTGAAGAACTGGTTAACAATTACCCGATTGCCCCGGCCCAATCGGCCTTTATGATGATTGACCTGGACTACTTTAAGGAAATCAACGATACCCGCGGTCACCCGTTCGGCGACAGACTGCTCGGCGTGATCGGCGAAACCCTTCGCAATACGCTGACGGCAAACGATCTGATTTACCGCTACGGCGGCGATGAATTCTGTGTGTTGCTTAACGGCGTCACCCCGAAAACCCTGGAGTCCATGGCCAACCGTCTGCGTGAACAGATGAGTCACATTTCCCGCACAAGTGCGGAACGTCGGGAGGGGACGGCCGCACACCCGATGACCCTGTCCATCGGGATCAGTCCTATCACCAAGGTCGGCGAAGAAAAAAGCTTTATCACCATGGTCCGTGAAGCAGACCAGGCGCTCTATGCGGCCAAGCATGCCGGTCGAAACACTTTCCGACATTATCAAGAGAGCGTTGTCGCGCATTGATCACGGCGTCATACCGTCGCAACCGTCACCGGATACATCATGGATTACACCCCGACCAACACAGAGAATCCCGGCAGATTGGAGAATCTGATGCGTTTCCCCGTTGTGGAACCGCTCACGTTTACCATTTATCCCCGCACCAATATCGTGAAGCTTGATCCTCTTTTGGTCAATCTCCTGCGATTGCCGGGATCGGTCATGCCCGACAGCGGTGCCGGACTGATCAGCAAGTTGCTTGACCACAGCGATCGAACGCTCTGTCAGGACAATGTCGAAGCGGTCATTCGCGGCGAACGCTCCGAGTATCGCCAATTCGGCCGAATGATGATTTACGACGAAGTGTTTTGGATCAAACTGGCTTTCAAAGCCATGAATTCCGGGACGGGACAACGCGTCGTCAAAGGATTTCTGGATATTTTCAATTTCCACAGAGTCTTGACCGAACTGCTTCGGCAGATGGACTGCGGTCATCACAATCGCAACGTCCTCCTGCATTTTGCCAAGGTCCCGATTGACACTCAGGTCGCGCTTCTCGACTGTGCCGACATCCCTTATGAACCGGAACAATTCTGCCGGGAATTTCTCAATCCGCTTGACGAAAGTTTATTTGCCGAACCCCTCTGTGACGGCTATGTCCTGACGGCCTTTCGCTGCGACACCGTGTGCTTTGAAGAGCGTCTCAAACGTCTCTCTTCCGAGGCGACGCTCCGCTCGCCGACGACATTCTTCTCGGGGCGATCGGAAAACTTTACCGACGCCTTGACACTGCGGGCACGGTTTCTGCGACGCCTGAGCGCCCTGATTCAGGTTGAAGAAGGACTGACGCTCACCAATATCGTGGACCTGACAGTGGCCACCCGTCATAACTTTTCCGGATTCCGCCTGCACTTTCAGCCTCAGGTCAATGAGGCAGGCTACTGTGGCGGCGAGTTTCTTGTCCGCGTCTCGTCAAAATGGGAGAAAACCCCTGTTCGTCCGGATCTTTTTATTCCGATCCTGGAAAAAACCCCGTTGATTCAACCCTTCGGGCGATGGGTTGTCGAAGCCTCCATGGACCAAGCGAGACTGCTGACATCGAAATTCAAAACCGATTTCACCGTGAGTTTCAATATGAGCGCCTTTCAGGCCGCGGACATCGGTTTCGTGCCTTTCGTCAACCAAAGCCTGATCCGCTTCAAGATCCCTGCCGCCCACGTCATGCTCGAGCTGACGGAAACGGCCCGACCCTTTAATCTCGATCAGCTCCGCCGACAGGTCGAAGCCCTCCGGGCGCTGGGCCTGCAGACCGCCATTGATGATTTCGGCACCGGTTTCAATTCGTTTGAAGCGCTCTTTCTCATTCCCTTTAACATGGTCAAATTCTCCCGAGAATTCATCTGGACCGTCATTCACGATCAAGAGCACCTCAACTTTTTTGCCAAGCTGGTGGATGCCTGCCATGCACTGAAATTGCGTGTATGCGCCGAAGGGGTGGAAAATGCCGAGATGCACCGACATCTGAAAGCCGTCGGTGTCGATCTCTTTCAGGGATACTATTTTGCCTCTCCCTCGCCGATCTCCGATGCCGTCAGTGCCATGCAGGCCTCACCGGTGACCGATGGGATTCTTCCGGACGACGGTCTTCTGGAATCACGTTCCGACCGACCTTGAACGACTTCTTGTCCCGTTGCACGATCTCTCCGAAAAGCATTTTTTCAACTGTTCGGGCATACTGTCTGTCAGAGGCTTTCAACTTTCGGACTTATCATGTTTACCATTCGGGACTGGACGCTCAAAGAACAACACAATCTCTCCGTCATTGCCCTGTCATCCGTGACCGGCTTTGTCGTCACTTTATTCTTCCTGAATTCAACCGGCATCACCGACATCAACGCCCGCATGGCCGTCACGCTTTCAGGGATGTTTTTTGCCGCCATCTTCGGTTTTCGCGAATTTCATTTTCAGGAAGATCCGCTCGTTTCAGACAAACTGTCGATCGATCTTACCGTCATTCTCTGTGCACTCCTGACGGTCGCCTCGCTTGTCTATGCGGGGTATGATCACTTCAATGCGCTCTTTGTCGCTCTCCCGGTCATCCTTCTGCTGTTGTTACCCTTTTATCTGGTGAAGTCCCGTCGTCACTCACCGCTCTCCAACCCTCAACTTACCCGAGAGGATCTGGTAGCCGTGACATCGGCTTATCTCCGAATGGCCATGCCCTCTTATCGTGCGCGCGTGAAGGCTGTCTACAACCAGGCGATCGACAAGATTCACAACGCCTCCTTTGATCTGGAGGAGATCAACCGTATGAGCGGTGAACAACGGCGACAGACCGTCCAATGCCGTTGCCAACAATTAGCCGACGCGACCCTTCGCACGGTCCTGATGGAAACCCTGAGGCAAACCGATCTTGATGTCAACGATCAACGCATTCTGATCCGTGCGGGCTACCGCATCAATCAGAAACTGCTCGACGAGGGACGAATTGACCGAGACGACTTCAACAACTGGCAAAAGACACTTCAGACCCTTGAGGAACGCCTGCCAAAATCTCTTCAGGATATCGCTCGATAATTAAGAGAAAAGGATCGCTAAAATACGGTCCTTTTTTCTTTATTTTTTCTTCCGTGAAGCCCTCCTTTTCTCGAAACGGTTTGCAAAAAACAGAGGAAAGCACTGCGAGACAGTCATCTAAAAGCATACATTCATATCTTGGCATCGTGCTTTCTATCGTATAACACTGCTTACAATCGTCTCTCTTGAAAAACGGTACTTCGAAAGGAAATGGTGTCATTTGTTACAAGTTCAGTCGCTTATACCAATCATATCGAATATCATCTACATACTTTTACCTAGGGGAAAAAACCATCCCGATTCCTTATCGCAGAACCCTTTTGCTAGGGTTGTCCCTAGCACGTTTTCAATAAGTTTCATAAAAGCTGCTGATATAATTGCCGTACCTTAGAAATCAAAGTTACTTTTGTTTACTTTCCTAAGGATTGGCGAGAGAGGATGAGGTCTTAATGAGAAATGCACCTTCTTTGAAGCTCTGCATGATCATGGGCGTTTTCCTCTTCTTATTTTTTTATTCTCAGGAGCATGTTATGGTTTGGGTCCATTTCCTTCTGTTGTTTGCTTGCATTATCTATGCCGCTAAGCTTGGCGGCATTGGCGTTGGTATGGCCGGTGGTATCGGTATGGCCATCGCCGTTTTCTTGTTGGGCCTTCCCCCGGGTCCGATTCCTATCGACGTGATTTTGATCATTATGGCCGTGATCTTCACCTGCTCGGTGATGCACGTTGCCGGCGGTATGGACTTCATGGTTCGCGTTGCCTCTAATATCCTTCGTCGCAACCCGAAGTACATCAACATCCTCGCCCCGACCATCACGTTCTTCCTGACCGTTTTCTCCGGTACGGGCTTCACGACGATGGCTGTTCTTAACGTCATTCAGGAAGTTGCCAAGCAGAACGGCGTTCGTCCGTCTCAGCCGCTGACCTCCGCTGTCGTTTCTTCCCAGATCGCCATTTCCGCTTCGCCGATCTCCGCTGCTACGGCTGCTATGTACGTCGTCGTTGAAGGCATGGGCGTTTCCTTCGGTCAGGCTCTCGCCGTTATCCTCCCGGCCGGTCTCTTCGGTGCCGCCGTTGCTTCCCTGATTTCTGCCTTCCAGGGCGTCGATCTCGCTAAGGATCCGATCTTCCAGGAACGTATGAAGAAGGGTCTCGTGGCCATGGGCTCCAAGGACCAGCAGCAAAAGGCTCTCCCGAAGGGTGCTGCTCTTTCCGTCGGTATCTTCCTCGCTGGCGTGGTCTTCGTCGTGCTGATGCTCCTCTTCAAAAAGGAAATCGGTCATACCCTCGGCTCCCGCGACATCATCGTTATCACGATGCTTCTCGCCGGTATGCTGATGTTCTGGTTCTGCGACGTGCCGCTTACCAAGATTAAGGAATCCTCCATCTTCCACGGTGGTTATGAATCCCTGATCGTTATTCTCGGTATCTGCTGGCTCTCCTCCACGATCATCGAAACGTACATTCCGGACATCAAGCTCCACGCTACGGAACTCCTCCGTCAGTACCCGAGTCTTCTTGCTTTGGCTTTCTTCTGTGTGTCTGCTCTGCTCTTCTCGCAGGGTGCCACCTCTGCCTTGCTCGTCCCGGTTGCTGCCTCTCTCGGCTGCGAACCCGCCATGATCCTGGCTTGCTTCGTCGCTGTGTCCGGTATCTTCGTGACCAACGTTTACCCGACCTCCGCCTTTGCCGTCTCCTGTGACGACACGGGTTCCTACATGGGCAAGTGGTCCGGTTCCTTCGTCATCAACCACCCGTTCTTCCTCCCGGGTATCCTCGGCCTGGCTGCTGCCATCCCGTTTGGCTTCTTGATGGCTTCCTTCGTCTTCTAATTTTCCGATCGGTTCCCGCTTGACGGGAACCTGAAGAAAATCAGTTTTCGAATGCAAAGCGGCAATCTCTTCGGAGGTTGCCGCTTTTTTTCTCATCTTTCGGACACCTCTCTCCGCGACTCGTCAACCACCTCCTCAGGCGTCATCAAACCCTTACCGGCTCCAGCCCTTGTCTTTCCTCGACCACAGAAACCACGCGCCGCAAAGGTGCCGGCATCCGTCATTCTCAGCGACCTGCCGGGTAACCCACCAGTCGACACAGGGAACCAGCTCTCGCTTTCTATCCCAACAGTTACTTCTCTTTTCCGGCGCACATGAAACCCCAAAAAAAACACCCGAACGCATCGGAAGCCCGACTGCGATCGGATGAATCTGAGGGTTTGTGACGACTTCGGACCGACTGTCACCGGTCCGGAGTCGTTCTTTATCAAAAGGGGTCAGAATCGATACTTCATTCCGACAGTAACGTGAAAGTCCTTCGTGTAGTTGTCCCCTTCTTCGCGTTCAAGTGTTGCATAGGCACGAAACGTCTCGTCTACCTGCCAGTTGCCCGTCACACCATAGTAATAACGGGCACCGTCCATTTCGTCAGCGTCTCGAGTCTTCGTCACGCCCTGCCAGTCCGAGAACCGAATCGACTGATCGCCCTTGAATTCGTACTTCATGCCACCCTTGAGGGCCACCTGGAAGTATCGGTTATCGGCACCGTAATGGAACGTTTGTCCCATAACCATCCCGGCACGTCCTGTCAGAAAGTCGGCATCACCCTGCGACACTTCCATTCCGGTGCTCGTCCGGTAGTCCTTGCCATTGGCCTTGAAGTAGGACAGCTGGAGTTGCGGTTCGATAAAGCGCTGGTTCATCGGATTTTGCTGACCAAATGAATACGTGTGCCCCACTTCGACGCTGGCACCATAACCCATCGTGTCGTACTCAGCCGTGAAGTTGCTCATCTTATCGTTAGCCATCCCTGAGATATCCTGAGAATAGCGACCGACCTGGAGGACGAAGTCCGCATACGATCCCTGATTTCTCATATAGGTCGCATACAGTTTGGCAGAGTATTGTTCAAGTTCACCTGTCCCGCCACAAGCTGCCGCATACCCTTCCTGATCACTCTTGGCATAGCGCAAGGCACCGCCGACGAGCCAGGAAGAGAACGCATCCGTTGCCACCAGACGGTCGACACCGATATGCAGATCTTGCGTTTTCTGTTTGAAACCACGACCGTTGAATCCGTCGGCACGTTCCTTCGCATAACCGGCTCTGACCCAAGCACCGTCCTTGGCCCCGTAACGCACTTCACCGAGTCGCGTTCGAAGGTCTTCCAATTCAGATGCAAAACTCATCGCCTGCATGGACGAAATACCCAGATTGGTAATCTGCTGCATTTCTGCAGGATCATCAACCGGAGGCTGTGGAGTCGGTCCGGGACCCGGTTGCGGTTCAGGATCGGGATCGGGCGTCGGAACAGGACCCGGTTCAGGTTCAGGCTTAGGATCAGGCTTAGGATCAGGCTTAGGATCAGGCTGGGGAATCTTGTTGTCGTCTACACGAACAAGATACCACTGACCAGCACCAATCCCCGTTGGATCTGCAGTGAGGCCGAGAAGTTTGTTGTAATCCTGAAGCGCATCTTGTTTGTCCTGACCGATAAAGGCCAAACTCCAAACCGACAGCGTCCCATTAGCCGAGTAGCGGTTGGTGCCGTCCAGTGCGTTGGTGATCTTCATGTGCGATCCGTCTCCCTGACTGATCAGCCAGTTATGGCTGTACCACTTGTTCGGATCAGGCGCATTGCTGGCCGTAATTTCAATCAATGCCTTGTGCTGACCGGTCGCCGCACCGTTGACGATCAATTGGTCGGTCAGCTTCTGATCGGCAGATTCGTTGTCCCAATTCATGCCGAATTTGAGCGTGTTGCCGTTCCCGGTAAAAGTATCCGTCGTCAAAGTGCGATAAACACCCTTATGCGAATAGCTATCGAAGGACCAACGCGATAAATCAATCGTCCCATTGTCCATGGCCAGTGTTGTGAGTTCGGAATCTTTGGTCAGTTTCCACTGAGAACCGGCTCCGAAATGAAAGTTAATCACTCCCTTGCCATTTTTATTCGCTTTCGTCAGTACGGTATACGCCTTTACATCAGCCTTATCGGCTTCAAGATCAATTTTCCCCCCTTCTGTTGCCAGAAGTTTTCCCGAATCGGAGAGTTGGAGTGTCAAGTCAGGGGCCTTAACTTGAATCTGCGTCCCTTCTTTATAGGCCGTCAATTCATTAATATTTGCTTTTTCGCTGGCAATGAACGTCACCGTTGATGAGGGCGTAGCCATAGAACCGTCTGCAAGGACCGAATTCGTTTGATTTATTGTCTTCCCCTTAACAGTCGCTGTCGACCCAAAAACATTCATTTGTCGTTTGTTGGTGTACGTTTCACTTGCCTCCATCGTCAGTGAGCTGTTGTACAACTCAGTTTTTGCCCACGTAGATGGTTTCCCGGTTATCTCAATCGTTTTTGCATTAATTGTGGTTGTACTATTAGCACTCACCAATCCTCTGTTGAAGCCCCCATTCAGCGTAAATTTTTCACTTGCCGTTATACGATTGGTTGATTCAGTCAATTCTAACGTTCCATACTTATTGCCCCCTTCAAAAGTGATATTTTTCGCCTCAAATACATTGTTGTTTTTTTTCAGCTCTATACCACTACCACCAACATGATTGTCCTCTCCCCGAATGCTAATCTCGCCATTCTTGGCAATCATTGCCACATTGACTGAGTCAGCCTCCAATACGTGCCCAGCACCGGTCAACGTAATATTCCCGTCAGTCGCGGTCAATGTTGCAGAGCTCTCTTGGGTCTCGGCAGTACCTTTGGCTAAATCCAAAGCACCCCATCCATCGGAATTGAGCGTGATATTTTTTGCCAACAGTTCAGTCTTGACGTTGTTTTGCACTTCTATAGCACAACCGTCTGACTGGATCTCGATATTGCCCTGCGAAGAAGTCAGTGAGATAGTTGAATCTCCCGAATGCATATCGATGCCCTTGGCATACCATCCTTGAGCATTCGGGTCAAGATGCGTCGCAATCAAAATACCTTGATCGGCCCTGAGGTTAAGCTGATTATTATTGGCAACTCCATAAAAACCGTGATAGGTCTCCTTCATTTCAAACTTTCCAGACAACTGAAGGTCCAGTTCAGATCGCCCATCACCTGCTAGGACAAAACCCTGTGTAATCAGCCCGTTATCTTTTTCCGAAAATTTCTTATTACCTACCGTGAAATTATTGGCCTTCACAATCAGCTGACTACCCGCACCGATGTAAGCAACAGCATTATCAACATCCCTTTTCAGGTCAAATTTATTACCTCCAGCAGTCAGGCCTTTGTCAATAAAGATATTGCCACCCCATTGCCCGTTACCGAGATTTTTTCCCAGGATTTCCCCTCTAGCATTATCTCCAATATTGATAGCCTGTGAAAAATAGTTGTTGAGAGCAGTCTTATTCTGCTTGACCGTGAAATTGCCTTCACCAATATAGAAACGGCTAACAGTCAGATTCGCATCCTTCTGTCCCTTAATAAAAATCGCCGGATCATCTCCATTCGTGCCGTCAATCAGCGCACCGCCGGTCAGGTAATAGTCCTTTGTGACTCCGACCTCTTTATCTTGGAGCGACGCAGACTGTTGCCCGCTGTTGTCGAAAATCACAAAATCCGTGCCGTAGTTCTTTCCCGGAACGGGCTTTTCATTAATATCAGCCGCACACACCGAAAAATTCAGCGCCATCAAACACAGTGCCAATGCTGTTTTCTTGAACCTTACATGCTTGCTCTTCATCTTTCGTTCCTTTCAAGCGTCAATACCGTTTACACGGCAACCTGACATTCCGTTGCGAGGAGTCACCGATCAGGCTCCGACATTGATTGAGCGGTAGCTACAGCTACCGAACCGACTGCTGACAATTCTTACCGCCGTGGCCGACGTCAAACGGATTGGCAAGACCCTTGCGGTCTCGCTACAAGGAATCGACTTTTGAGCGAACGATTCACCCCAAAATTTCGTGTGCTGCCTGCCGGTTTATTGCACGAACCGACAGCGCATCATGGCGGGTAAGGTCAACCAAAAAAACGGAATCTCCGAACCGGCGATCTTGAGAGGTGCCGAACATCCTTCGCGGGACACCAGCCAACCTGCCAATCTCGCTACCCAAACACACACTCGATAAGCAAAACTCCTTTTTTATTGGTGAATGATCAAGAAAGACGTCCGACAATTCCCGCGGTCTCCGGCGTTTTAAGGTCTGTGTCTGAGCTGATACGAAGCTACACAATCTGTGCCAATGAGAAAAGTGAACGTTCCTTCATCTTTTAATTTTTGTTCAATATATGACAAATTGTGTCCTTTGTATATAGGGTTAATACCAAGACACGCAAAGAGCAGCCAGCCGACAATTCTCGGCTTGCTTTTGTCTCTCCGAACAGAACATCAAGCACACTCGAAGCCTGCTTACACTGACACGAAAAGGCACTCCCTCAGCGTTTTTTTTCTCCACATTTCCCATGACAAAAAGGGGTGACGAACCGATTTCCCGGTCTTCACCCCAAGCAATAACAAAACGCGTTTATATAATAATTACTGTCCGGAGCTTTCTTAGAGGTCAGCACCCTGTGTTTCTTTCTGAGGACCCTTATAACCTTCGGTTTCGATAAAGGCGGTATCCATAACGGCAATACGTTCCTTACCGTTGAAGGTATGGAGCCACACGTCATACGTTGCGCCCGGCAACATATTCTTGGCAAGATCCTTCGACACAAAGCTCATCACCAGGTCCGGCTTGCCGTCCCCGTTCACATCTCGAACTTCGGACTTCACCGGCTGTGCAAGGTGTTCGGCCATCACACGACGGTTCGTGATCGAATCACGACCCACACCGGCCCAGGTCTTCTTCTGATCGACCTTCGTGGCATCGAACTTCTTCCAAGAATAGAGCACTACGTCCACAGTTTCGTCACTCTTGGGATTGATGCTGTCGGCGAGAACGTTCATCGAATACGGTGCAACCTTGTCGAGACGCTCTTCAACCTTGGCACGAGCGAAATCAAAGGCCTTCTGGTTATACGCGTGAAGGAATTCCGCTGCCTTTTCCTTCGACACCTTCAACAAGGCATGGGCCTGTGCTTCGACCGCCACACGATCCTTCATCCACTGAGCTTCCATCTTGGCAATCATGTCGGCATTGCCGGCACGGTCCTGACGCTGGAAATCATAGACGTTACCGGCACGAACAAAGGTTGACACGGCCCAATCAGGACTGTAACTGAAGAAGACCGGCGTTCCCTTGAAGTGTTCGGCCGTCGCCTGATCCCAGGTCTGAAACGCAGTTCCTTCTGCCGGACGAGCTAGCGGATAGAACGGAATATAAGGCGATTCGCAGGGGCGTGACAACGCGCGGAATCCGGCAATCATAAGGGGATTTTCCGCAATATCGTACACTTCGGATTCATGCGTCGTCGAGCGGCAGATACCGAAGCCGTTGCTGTGATACCAACCGTCGGGTTCCGCATCGGCGATACCGTCTTCATGACTGCGAAGAAGTTTCTGAACGTCTTCAATCCCGTACTTCTTGGTGGACTCATAGCTGTACGGGAATTGTTCTGGATCATTGATTTCCTTACCCGTAATCTGTGTCCAGGCAATATGGTTGCGCGATTGGTTGTAGACCGATGCACGGCGTTCTGCCGGTGCTACCGCCACGCGGAAGTTAAAGTCGTTGTAGACGCCATCCTTCGCGGGTTTGTAGCGACCGTTCTTGATGGCGCGCTCAATCAGACCCGGTGCGACAATCACGTTTTCCGTATCCGTTGCATCCACATGATTCATCATGAAGTTGTTCGGAATATAGACGATTTCATTGTCCTTCACACGGCGAGCTACCCAGGTATTGCCCTGATGAATAGCCAGCTGCCAGGCTTCCTTACTGTCGGCAACCGTATAGGTACGACCTTCGGAGAAGTATCCGTAGGTTGTCAGAAGGTCAATCGCGATATCAATAGCGTGACGTGCCGATGTGGCACGTTCTGCCATCAGACGACGAATCCCATAACCGATACCACCGTCTTTGAGTTCCTGACGGTTTTCGTCAAAAATACCGGAACAGGCGTTCGTTGCAATCACCACGCCGTTTTCATTGACGAAGCCGTCGGAGAACGACGAACCGCTCGGACTATACGTCTGAGACCAGTAAAATCCAAAGGTCTTTTCAACCTGAGGAATCATGGCGGCTGCCGGTTCGAATTTAATCTTTTCGCCCTTGGCGTGCGTGGCAGGCGGAACCCAGAACTGCTGGGTCATGATGCGACCGCCGTTATCTTCGTTATGACCAATCAGGATATTGCCCGTCTTGGAAATATCCTTCCCGACAATAACTGTCGAACACGCCATGGCATTCAGTGCCAAACCGCTCAAAGCAAGGCCGAAGGCCAGTGCCGTCGCTTTCATTTTCAGAGTCATATTTTCTCTCCGATGGGTCTGATTTCGCAGCGTTTTCAATCAGGAAATCGTTGCACCTCGGCCAGTATAGGTCCGCGAATACTTCCCTGTCCTGAAAAGCCTCTTAGGGAAAACCTGCTTGACATTCACTCGGCGAGAGTTCTTAATTTCTCCTATTATTCACGATGTTAACGAAATTCAAACAAAAACATCTGTCGCACAGCGATTTCAAAACATTCAAAGACAAACGACTATCCCTGTGCTTTGAAATGATGCACCCACCCGATGCCTGGACAATCGATTCTCGAAGATCGATGATGGCGCTCAGAACTCTTCTTGATCGTAGGCCTCTGACAACAAGATCACAGGACCTTACCCGGAGACTTCTTCTGGAACACTATGTACAGAAGCGACGTTCTGAGGATGATCCTTAGAAAGCGCAGACTGTTGGTCCTAGTGAATTCTCAATCTTTAGACCGGGAAGCTTCAACATCGCGTACCCCGGCAACAACCGACGGCAAAAAGCGGATCACCTCGGAAAGCGTGCACGACTGAGAAACAACATGAGAAAATACACATCCGTATCGGATCCCCCCACACTCCGTACACGGGCGTGCATAATAAAGACGCCGATAATTTCGGACGATGGCTCAACCCGACACTGCATCAGCGGCAGGCAACCTCTGCAAAAAGCAACCGATAAACAGCTGACTCTGCAGAGAAGCGCCTTCCTTCACGCCGCTTTTCTTTTCTCATTCCCAAATCCCGGACAAGACCCCGATCATGCCCATTCACATCACCGACACGCGACTGCCGGACGTCAAAATCCTTGAACCGACCGTTTTCCGAGATGAGCGGGGTTTTTTTATGGAATCCTGGAATGCCCTCGACTTTCAGTCGGCTCTTCGGACAAACATCACGTTTGTTCAGGACAATCACTCCAAAAGTCGGCGGGGCGTGGTCAGAGGACTTCACTACCAACTCGCGCCTCATGCTCAGGCCAAACTGGTGCGCTGTCTCACCGGTGCCGTTTTCGACGTCGCCGTCGATATCCGTCGTCGCTCTCCGACCTTCGGTCAGTGGGTCGGCGTTGAGCTCTCGGCCGAGAACATGCGACAGCTCTGGATTCCGGAAGGATTTGCCCACGGTTTTGTCGCCCTGTCCGAAACAGCCGAGGTCCTTTATAAAACCAACGACTATTGGCATCGGGAATGTGAAGCCGCCATCCGCTGGGATGACCCCGATCTCGACATTCAGTGGCCCCTGACCGAAGGGATCTGTCTTTCGGAAAAAGACGCGATGGCGCCCTTTCTCAGGGACGCGCGCCTTTTCTCATAATTGCTTTACCGACCAACACTATGCTTCTTGTCACAGGCGGAGCGGGCTTTATCGGCTCCAACTTTATTCTGAATTGGCTCGCCCGATCCGATGAGCCGGTTATCAATCTGGATGCCCTTACCTATGCCGGCAATCCGGACAACCTTGCATCGCTCCGGGACGATCCCCGTTATCGGTTTGTCCTTGGCGATATACGGGACAAAGCACTGGTCAGCCAACTGCTCGGGCATTACCGACCGCTCAAGATCGTTCACTTTGCCGCGGAGAGTCATGTCGATCGCTCGATTGACGGTCCGTCGCTTTTTTTTGAAACAAACGTACTGGGAACCGTGAATCTTCTCTCCTGCGCACAGCAGTATGTCGAAACGACGCTCAGCGAAGAGGAAAGAGGGGCCTTTCGCTTTCTGCACGTCAGCACCGACGAGGTCTACGGTTCTCTCGGCGCCGATGAGCCTGCCTTCACCGAAGACTCCCCCGTCCGTCCCAACTCGCCCTACTCCGCCTCCAAGGCCGCGAGTGATCATGCCGTACGATCCTGGTGTCAGACATTCGGTCTTCCGGTTCTCACCACACACTGCTCCAACAACTACGGCCCCTTCCAATTTCCGGAAAAACTCATTCCGCTGATGATTTCACGAGCCCTCGCGCGACAGCCGCTGCCCGTCTACGGGGACGGTCTCAATATCCGCGACTGGCTTTACGTTGACGATCACTGCGACGCGTTGCGACTGATTTTGGACAAGGGAACGCCGGGAGAAACCTATAATGTCGGCGGCAATAACGAACAGGACAATCTGAGCATCGTCCGCACACTTTGCGAGATTCTGGACGAATGGCTTCCGCACCCGAACGGCAGCTACGCCCAACTGATCACGTTTGTCAAAGACCGACCGGGACACGATCGGCGCTATGCCGTCGATGCTTCAAAAATCCGGAGAGAATTGGGGTGGAGACCTCAAAAAAACTGGGAAACGGGACTTCGCGAAACCGTCCTATGGTATCTGACTCACCCTGATTGGCTGCAACGGATTCAAAGCGGTGCCTACCGAACACGACCAACGTCCGGTCGCTCTTTGAGATAAGCAAAAAAAAACCGACAACTCGCCCCCTAAGGCGAATGTCGGTTTTTCTTTTGCACATCAGTTTTCTTCTCTCGCATATGCGTGAACGCTCGCTAAAGAAGTGACCGTATCGGCTGTTCTGGTCAGGAATACCGATGCGGTCAAAAAGAGTGAGTTTGCATCTTCCGGAGCAACATTACAGTCAGTCGAAAATGCTGCTCACCGTTCGGAAAGTTGTCGTGGTCTCGACAACTGCTCCTCAATACCTCTTCCCGAGATGTTTCCAAACCGACGGAAGAGACAAACCTCACACCTCAAAGCGTATTCCTCTTCGAACGAAATTGCCATGGTCTCACCTGACGAAACGCCGTTATTTGCCTCTCTTTTGCGCTAACTCCCCCTCTGCAGGGTAGGTTTACATTTCCCCGAGCAGCCGACTCGTCGTTGTCCCTCTCCGTGAAGGGAGCCGGTCCGACACTCCGGCCAAATAGAAAGCGTTTTCCCTACATTCCGACCGTCTCTCAACGAACGTCGGGTACACTCAAAAAATACCCCCTTCACTGTATGGACGACACCAGCCTCTCTTCAGACGCTATCACACGTGCCTACTGCTCTTCCCGAACGTTTTGATAAGAATCAGCCCGTGCAACGACGACAACTTTTTTCCAACGCCCTCTCGGGTCTCGCCCTGGCCGGATACAGTGCCGGTTCCGCCTCTGAACCGTCGCTCTCACGCGAGCAAGTCGTCACGATTATCGACATTGACCGCTGTGACGGCTGTCCGGACCAACAGGTTGCCCGATGCGTAGCCGCCTGTCGCCGAGAAAAAGCGGCAGGCTTTCCCGAACCGCAAAAGCCACTTCGTCCGTATTGGCCGCAAAAGAAATTCGAGGATTTTTCCGAGGACCGCGCCAATGTCTCGAGACTGACACCTTACAACTATTTATACATCCAGACACTCGAAACGAACGGTCGCACCGTCCACCTGCCGCGACGCTGCATGCAATGTTTTGACGCCCCCTGCCGAAAACTCTGCCCCTTCGGTGCTATCGATAAAACCCCTGAAGGGGCCGTTTCCATCAACGAATCCCTCTGCTTCGGCGGCGCAAAATGCCGAGACGTCTGTCCGTGGCACATTCCGCAGCGACAAGCCGGTGTCGGCCTTTACCTGTCGATTGCCCCGACGTTTGCGGGCGGAGGCGTCATGTATAAGTGTGATCACTGTGCCTCGCGCCTTGCCAACGGCGACAAACCCGCCTGCACCCTGGCCTGTCCGCAAGGAGCGATGGAAACCGGACCGATCAACGAGATGCTCGAACGACTTGCAAGCCTGCAGAAGGGACGCTATGTCTACGGACATCAAGAAAACGGCGGCACGGCCACCTGGTATGTCTCAAGCATCCCGTTTCACGAACTCGAAGCCGCCCGGATAAGCGATCGAGGCGACGCGCCCGTTCCCGGCGAGCCGGATCTTAAACCCCATCCGGCCCGTCTTGACGACAGTCGCCTTATGTCGATTCTCACCCTCGCCGCACCGGTTGTCGCCGTCGGTGCCGCCCGAATGCTGAAAAAGACAAAAGCGCCGGCCGATTCTTCCGAACAAACGACCCCTCACGAGGAGACTAAACCATGAGCCGTTGGGTCCTTCGACAGTCTCTCAGAAACCGCATTGTCCACTGGGGCATTGCATTGACCTGTTTCGGTCTGATTTTCACCGGCATTTTGCAAATGCCGGTTGCCAAACGCTACGGTCTAGACCGCATGCTGGGAGCATGGGCGGCGGATTACGATTTCACGCTCCTGCTGCACCTCGGCCTCGGCGCCCTTTTTACCGGACTTTGTATTTTCCATCTTGTCGTTCACACCCTGGAGGGTGACTTCGACATCGTGCCCCAAAAAGGTGACGTCCGCGCCTCGTGGCTTGTCATCCGCGCCATGATTCGGGGAGAAAAAGAACCCCCGGCGCAGAAATACCTGCCCGAACAACGCCTTGCCTGGGCCGGTTTTGTCTTCGCCTTCGCGCTGGTGATTGTGACGGGGCTTCTCAAAACGGCCAAGAATGTCAACGGCTGGGATTTCCCCGATCCCTGGCTGACATGGCTGGCCATGGGGCACAACCTCGGCATGTTCCTGACGATTCTCCTCTTCATCGGTCATATGGCGGCCTTTCTCTTCAAACCCAATCGCGCGCTGTTGCCCGGCATGTGGCAGGGTCGCGTCGACGCCGATTATGCGCGGGAACGGCATCCGCTCTGGCATCCCGACCGGGAAAACTGAGCGTTTTTTCACTCTCGGAACAGACTCAAAAAATCGGGGTTTTCACTAGCCGTTTTTTTTCGATCAATTAAACCATTTTCTGATGCTTTTAAAATACTCCGAAACTTTTTACACTTTCCACAGAAAGACTTCTCACAGAGGCTCATCACCGATCCTGACAATCATCCGCATTAAGCAATCGCAGCCTTGAATAACGCTCTTTTATCGATTGATCGCCCGGGTTTTCAATAAAATTCATTTCCCTTCTCCTGCAACGAGAGTGAAAAGAGTGATTCCCTTTAAGAGGCTTTCACGACAACTTTTCTCGTTACTCATAACAGACCTTTGACAATCAGGAAAAACCCCTAAGTACAAAGCCAAAGATTAGTTACAAATCACCCCAAAGGTTACATTTTGTCGAATTTTCTCTTACAGAAAGACGGGTCATTCTCTCTTTACGGAAGTAAAATGGTCTGCATCTTTCATCAATCAGTTTATTGAAAGTCGGCTTGACCACCGTACGGAATGCTTTTCGTGCGGAAGCCGATACCAAGACCATACAGAGACTTTGACCGGTCTCTGTTTTTCCTTTTCGAGGAGACTCAATATGCATCTCAAGCAAACACTTCTTGCCGTCTCGACGGGTTTGGCACTGGCCTCGCTCTCCATGAGCTCGATGGCTTGCACGACGTTGATCGTCGGTAAAAACGTATCCGAAACCGGCCGCGTGATGGTCGGTCATACCGAAGACGCGGGTGGCCGCGTCCTGCATCAGGAATTCTTCTATCCGGCTCAGAAGCATGAACCGGGTGCCGATCCTCTGGTTGCCGAACCGGGCCGTGCCGTTGTGCCGAATGTGCCGGAAACGCTTGACACATATTGGTCCAACATGTTGGACATCAACGGTTCCTCCTTCGACCAGGGCTTCACGAACGGTGCCGGTCTGATTATCTGCTCGAACGGCGGCGGCTCCTCTTTTGACGGTGACGAAGTGTCCGATGCCGATGCCAAGCTCGTTGACGGCGGTATCGGCTTCCTCTTCCGTCGTACGATTGCCGAACGCGCTCACAATGCCCGTGAAGCCGTGAAGATCGCCGGCGAAATCATCGAAAAGTACGGCTATTTCGGTGCTGCCCGCAACTACACCGTGGCTGACAAGGACGAAGCCTGGATCATCAACGTCGTCAAGGGCCGTCATTACGTTGCCAAGCGTATCCCGGACGACAAGGTCATGCTGATCTCGAACTATCTGGCCATCCGTGACGTTGACCTGAACGACAAGGAAAACGTCATCGCTTCGCCCGATCTGATCGAATACGCCATCAAGATGGGTCGCTACAAGCCCGCCAAGGCCGGCGACTACAGCGACTTCGACTTCTCCCGCGCCTATCAGTCTGACGAATCTAGCCGCCTGCGCTCCACGAACGCTCTGCGTCTGCAGACCGGTTGGGAATACCTCACCGGCATTCATTACAGCGATTGGCTGCACTTCCCTGAAACCCAGACTCCGAAGTTCAAGATCGGTGTGGATGAAATCCGCAATCTGATGCGTCTGACGGCTCCGAAGACCTATGCCGAACGCGGTGACGGTCGTGCCGACGCCTTCCACGTGAGCGCCGACGACATTTCTCGTTCGCAGACCCGTGAATCCTGGGTGATGGAACTCGGTGAAAAACCGCATCTCAACACGCTGTGGCGTTGCTCGAGCTATCAGGAAACCGGTCCTTACATCCCCTGGTTCCCGACCGCCGGCAAGATTCCTGACGGTTATCAGTGGACCTCTCTTGAAGAAGCCCGCAAGGTTCACTTCAACATGAAGCCCGAATACCTCTCGCTTGACTGGGACAAGAGCTACTTCACGTATGCCGTGCTCGGTGAACTCGTGAACTTCAACCGCGGTCTCCTCGGTGGCGTTCTCCCGGTTCAGGCCGACGTTGAAAAGGCTTTTGACGCCGAAGTCGCCAAGGTTCGCGAATCCGTGAAGGATCTCCCGCGTGACGAAGCCCGCAAGGTGCTTGCCGACTTCACCGTCGCTTCCGCTGCCAAGGCCGACAAGATCTATAAGGATCTGCTCGCCTCCATCAACACCGTCAAGGCAACGGCCGACCGTAAGGATGTCAGCGTTTCCGACAAGGACGGCACGATCACCCTGACGATGGCCAAGACGGCCGACATGCCGTTCAAGACCTGGGACAAGGACACCCTCTACTGGAGTCTCGGTATTACCGGTGCCAAGGCCTCCACGCTTGATCCTGTCAAGCCTGTGGCCGTGAAGGAAACGGACAAGACGATTGCCTTCACCTTCAAGACGGCTGACGTCGCGAAGCATGCCATCGCCGGCTGTCTGACCGACACGTATCTGCGCGGTTATGCCGACCATCAGCGCTTCGTCGCCATGGTCCCGGTGATGTTCACCAAGTAACCTTCTGAGATCGGTTTTCCGATCCGTTAATGGGCGACTCAATGAGTCGCCCATTTTTTTCGCCCGCAACGCTGACACGGTGCGAAGATCACGCCCTCTTCACCATGCCGTCGATCATTGAAGCGATGTCTTTCCCAACCCCGCGGTCAACCGAGCGTCGGGATTTCGGGCACTCGGTTGTCAGTTCTTTCCGAATCGGGACTCTCCTGCCCGACCGATGTCTCACCGCAATCCTGATGTCACTTTCTGCCGGTTGATATCGGTGACCTCTCCTCGGATCAAGCATGGTCTGTCACTTCGTCGACCCGCTGCATTGACACCCGTGCCGGATCGGTCTATCCGTCTTGCGGCCGACCGTCCATTTCGCCCCCTTTTGCTTATTAGGCCGCGTCCGTACGAAGCACAAAAAAACTCCGGCGCTTTCCGAAGAAGAGAGCCGGAGTATTCCAGAGGAGACCCGTCGAAGCCTCACGGCGGTGCGATCACTTCGCCCGCCCCGTGATCAACGACTATTCGTCTTTGATTTGAATCAGCGCATTGGCCAGAATCGCCGTCAAACCGCCCGTCGTAATCCCGGAGGCAAAAATACCGCGGAGCGTTTCAGGGAAATGCGTCAGAATCTCAGGCACCATTTCAACCCCGATCCCGAAAGCGAAACTCAGTGCCATAACGAGAATGGCCTTACGGTCAATCACCTGGCTGGCAATAATACGGATACCCGACGCGGCCACCGTGCCGAACATCAACAGCGTGGCACCGCCGAGCACCGGATCGGGCATCAGCGAAAAGAGCAGACCCACAGCCGGGAAAAGACCGAGCAGGATCAGGAAAGCGGCAATAAAGTAGCCGATATAGCGGCTGGCCACCCCGGTCAGCTGGATCATCCCGTTATTCTGAGCAAAGATCGAATTCGGGAAGGAATTGAGAACGCCGGCCAACATCGAATTGAACCCGTCGGCCAAAATGCCGCCCTGAGCACGCTTCATAAAGACATCACCGCGCACGGGCTGACCCGAGATCATGGAATTGGCTGTCACGTCGCCGTAGGCTTCGATCGACGTGATCAGGTACACCAGACCCAGCCCGATCACGGCACCCCAGTCGAAGGAAATCCCGTACTTGAGGGGCATCGGGACATTAAAACCGCCGTAACTCTGCACAACGGAAAAATCCACCATTCCGAGCGCCCACGCCGTGACATAACCGATCACGAGCCCGAGCACAATCGAACTCATTCTGAGGTAGCGGTTGGACGAGCGATTAAAGACAATAATCGAGCAGAGGACCAGCGCGGCAATTCCGAGATTCTGGAAAGAACCGAAGGTCCCGTTGGCCTTGGCAGCAAAACCGCCGCCGCAGGCGATGACGCCCACTTTAATCAGACTCATCCCGATCAGAGTGACCACAATGCCCGAAACCAACGGCGTGATGATGCGTCGGGTGTATTTCAACAGGCGGCTGACGACCATTTCTACGCCCGAGGCGGCAATCGTCGCCCCAAACACACTGGCGAGCCCGCCCGTCATGCCGGCGGCGATAATGGGACCGATAAAGGAAAAACTTGTTCCCTGAATACAGAGCAGGCCGCAACCGATGGGGCCGATCGTACGACACTGGATGAAGGTCGCAATGCCCGACACAAAGAGCGACATCGAAACCAGATAGCTCGTCGTTTCAATGTCAAGTTTGAGTGCGCCGGCAATAATCAGCGGCGGTGTCACAATAGCAACGAAAATCGCCAACAAATGCTGCAGTGCCGCAAAGAGCGAATCTTTTAAGGGAGGTCGGTCCTCCAACGTGTAAATCAGGTCGGATCCCGCCTTGGGAACGGAGGAAACCGATTCGTCTAACTTGATTTCTGCCATGCCTTTAAAATCCTTCTGCTCTGCTGTCCTAGGGAGGATGATCCTGCATGCCTCCATCAACGCTCTATATAGAGCGGGACACGCAGACTGAATGTGGGTGGAACAATAGCAGATTTCCCCGGCCTTGTCGTGAGGAATCCGGTCCTGTCGTCCGCACCACGCTCACACGGTTCGTCTTTTCCTCTCCGAACACCCTTCCCGCTTCCCTTCCGGCGCTCGTTTCGCGAAACAATTTTCCGTTCTTTTCCGAGCGCCAGACTAGGAAAAAGCGGCGAGTCTCGAGCGAACCCGGCGCCTCAAAAGGATGGTTACAAAACGCGTCAGGCCGTCCGCCCTCCCTTTTTTATAGGGAAAACTACCTAGACACAACGCCCGGTTCTTTCCTGTGTCTTATCGCTGTCAGACGAATGGCCAAAATGCGTCGCACAACGCGCTTTTCGCGCGTGTGGTTCCTGCTCAATGCCTTCTGAAAGAACGCAATCGTCCTCGGAGCCCCGTGCGACGCCCCTCTGTCTTTCGACTGACAAGCCCGATCATTCGTCCCGTGCTCTCTCCGTGCGCTCAAACGTCTCTTGCTCTCCACGAAAATATTATTTTTTGTTACTCGCTGAAATTTTTTGTTACTAACAGTCCGCTCCGGCATTCCCTCTCGTTAACCCCTAGAAATGCGCAAGTAGCCTATGATGTCGCCGGTCCGCTCCAGAGCGCTTTCCTCCGATGGAGAAAAACCTCTGCTGCTTTACTCCTTTTTTCAGCACGATCGTTACGACCGTCAACGTTTATGATTGCCAAACTTCCCCTGCGTCTCAGAACGCTTCCCACTCCGATGGCCGGGCTTGCTCTGGGCATCGCCAGTCTCGGATGGTGTATGGAAAATGCTCTGCCTCTTCACGGTTTCGGTCAGGCAACGGGCGCACTCATTGCCTCCGGACTTCTCGGCCTCTTGATGATCCGATTCAGCTTTCACTTTGACACGCTTCAGGCCGACCTCAAGCACCCGGTTGCCGGCAGCATCGTGCCGACCTTTGCCATGGCACTGATGGTCATTTCGAAAGCACTCGGAAACGTTTTTCCCGATGCCGGCGCCGCACTCTGGCTCTTTGCCGTCGTCATTCATCTGTTGGCGCTGCTCGCCTTTGCCTGGCACCGTCTGCACGACCGTCGACTCGATGCGATGGTCCCGAGCTGGTTTATTCCTCCGGTGGGGATGATCGTCGCCGACGTGAGTTTTCCCGGCCAGGCATCGTTGCTCCCTCTTGCGCATCTTCTGCTGACCGTCGGCATGATCAGCTATGCCGTGCTGCTTCCCATCATGCTTTATCGTCTCTTTTTCCGACCCTCACTCGAAACCGGGACGAAACCCACGCTTGCCATTATGGCCGCTCCCGCGAGCCTCAGTCTGGCCGGCTATCTGACGGTCGTTGCCGAACCCAATCTGCTCCTTTGCGCCGTGTTGCTCGGGATTGCCCTTCTCATGACGCTCACGATTTACTTTGCCTTCTGGCATCTTCTCCGTCTGCAGTTTTCGCCGGGTTACGCCGCCTTTACCTTTCCGATGGCGATCGGTGCCACCGCCCTTTATAAGTCGGCCGCCGCCATCGAACACTTTGAAGGTGCCGCCGACTACGTCCTCTGGCTGCGCGGTCTGGCCCATGTCGAACTGGTGATTGCCGGCATCGTGATCCTCTACGTGTTCACGCTCTATATGAAGAATTTCCCGCTCTTTCTCCAGCGATAAACACCCAAAGGGCCGATCGTCCCGCCACGCTCGGCCCCGGGCGTCCGCTCCCTTCTCAAGAAGAGCGTCTCTCGACGCCCTCTTTTCCCCGCCCCTCCCTCGCAGGACAACGAAAAGGCATACAATGACAGACTCTTCTGTCTGACACGCTCACTTTTCTCATGCCTGCGGATTTTTCTACTCTCCTCATTGTTTGCCCGCTTGTCTTTCTGGGCGGTCTTGTCGACGCGATCGCCGGTGGCGGCGGTCTGATTACTCTCCCGGGATACCTTCTTGCCGGTGTTCCGCCTCATCTGGCCATCGGCACCAACAAGCTCTCGAGTGCCGTCGGCATGTGTGTCTCGACCGTTCGGCTCTACCGCGGCGGCTTTATTGATTTGCGCCTTGCGCTTGTCCCGGTTTTCTCCGCTTTTCTCGGCAGTATGGTCGGCGCCCGCATTGCCCTGATGCTGCCGGCATCGGTTTTTCAGATCATCCTGATTCTCTGTCTGCCTCTGGCCGCCTTTTTGGTGATGCGCCGTCAGACGCTCTCTGCCACCGGCGAAGACATGGCCATCCGGCGTCGTCATCTGATGCTCGGGATTTCGGCCTTTCTCTGCGGGGCCTATGACGGTTTTTACGGTCCCGGTGCCGGGACTTTCATGCTGCTCGCTTTCGCCGCCCTCGCCCGTCTCGGCGTGCGCGATGCCGCGGGCCAGATGAAAATTGTGAACCTGTCAAGCGGACTCGCCGCGCTCGCCATGTTTGCCTCGGCCGGCGAAGTCAACTGGATGCTCGGTGCGACGGCCGGTCTTTTCGGCATTGCCGGGCACTATATCGGCTCGGGACTTGTCATGAAAAACGGCAGTCGCATCGTTCGGCCGATCATTCTCACGGTCATTACCCTGCTCTTTGTCAAAACGGCCTGGGATTATCTGGCTTGATCCCGGCCTGCCTCGACGGCAATCTTTTTATAAACACCATTCTAAAAAAAGAGGGTCCCCGATTCTTGATTCCGGAACCGGGGACCCTCTCGGCTAAAAGGTCAATGAGACGGCCTATTCAGGGCACAAACTCATTCCTTGCGACTGTCGGCAATCAGTTCAACCAGCGTGAGCGACATGGCAAGACTCTTGGCAAAGCTCTCCATCGGGAGGAATTCCGCATAACTGTGGAAATTGTGCGCTCCCGTGAAGTAGTTGGGCGTGAGCAGTCCCTTCGCAGACAGAGCTGAACCGTCCGTCCCGCCGCGCATGGCTTTCGTGATCGTTCGAATCTGCAGACGATCGGCCGCCGTATAGAGCAGATCGATCGGCCAGCGGTCTTCGCCGACGCTGTCGATAATATTGGCGTAGACGTCCGTCACCGTCACCTCAATCTTGGCACGCGGATGGCGACGACGGATGATCTCGACGTTTCTCAGCACGGCGGCTTTTCTCTCTTCGTAACGTCGACGATCAAAGTCACGAATATTCATTCCGAGGCGACAGGTCGAGGCATTGGCTTCGCAATCGGTAAACCACCAATAACCGTCTTTTTCGTCGGTCTCTTCCGGCGTTTCCAGGCGCGGGAAGCAATTGATGATGTCCGTTGCCACCAACAGCGGATTGACAAGAACGCCCTTCGCGCTCATCGGATGCGCCGTCACCCCTTCAATGCGAATGTCGACGGACGCGGCGTTGAAGGTTTCATAAATGATTTCGCCGAGCTCACAGCAGTCGATCGTATACGCAAAATCCACCTTGAAACGTTCTTCGAGATCCAGAAGCTTGGAGCCGCAAAGACCGATTTCCTCGTCGGGCACGAAAGCCACCCGAATTTCGCCGTGAGGACGCTTTTCACGCACAAGAATCTCAAGCATGGTCATCACATTGGTGACGGCCGCCTTGTTGTCGGCCCCGAGAACGCTCGTGCCGTCCGTAAAAATAATGTCGTCACCCACATAAGCCGAGAGCTCCGGATGTTCGCTCAGACGGATCGAAATATTCTTCTCGGCATTGAGCAACACGTCGCCGCCCGTGTAGTGAATCAGCTGAGGATGCACATTGGGCGAGAGATTGACGGGAACGGTGTCGATATGCGCCACCCAACCGACGGTCGGAACCCCTTCGACGGTCGCGGGCAACCGCGCCGTGAGAATGGCGTGCTCGTCAAGCTGAATGTCCTGCAGGCCAAGCGCCTCGAGTTCGTCACGAAGCAGGCGGGCAAATTCACGCTGGCTTTCCGTGGAAGGGACCACACCGGTACGGGGATCACTTTCAGAGGGAACCTGAACATAACGGAAAAAACGTTCGCGAAGGGTCTGTTTGTATTGCTCGAGCATGAAATACGGGTCCTATCAAAACAGGTGGAAAAAAATCCCCGCCCTTTTCCCGCATCGAACGATGTGAGCAAAGGACAGGGATCCGACATGACATGATTACTGGATCGGCGGGTAGACGTAGCCGGAATCAAAGCCCAACGGGATACCGAGAGCCCAATAGGCATAGAGAACGGCCGTCAGCACAATCAGCAATGCAAAGGTATAGGGAAGCATCATCGCGCTCATCGTCCCGACACCGCAAGCCTTGCAGTAACGCTGGCAATAGCCGATCAGCAACGGGTAGAACGGGAAGAGCGGCGTGCAGACGTTCACGGCAGAGTCGGACACGCGGAAGGCGGCCTGCGTGAGTTCGGGAGAAATCCCAAGCATCATCAGCATCGGCACAAAGATCACCGAGAGAATGGCCCACTTCGACGTGGCGGACGTAATCAGCAGGTTCAGGCAGGCCGTAAAGAGAATCACACCGAGAAGCGAAACGCCGGAGGGCATGCCAAGACTCTTCAGAAATTCGGCGCCGGAAATCGCGAGCAGCGTGCCGATATTGGACTTGCCGAACACATAGAGGAACTGAGCGGCAAAGAAGGCAAAGACGATAAAGCCGAGCAACATCTTCATGATGCCTTCCATCGACTGAATAACGTCGGTGGAACTCTTATAGCGACCCGTCACATAGCCGTAAACAATGCCGGGGATCGAGAAGAAGATGAAGATGAGCGGAACGATGGCCTGCATGACCGGTGCCTTCGGGCTCGTCAGCGAGCCGTCCGGCGCGCGCATCAGGGAGTTTTCCGGGAAGCAGAGGGCAAAGAGCGCCACGCCGATCAGCAGGAAAGTCCAGCCGGCATAACGATAGCCCTTGTTTTCGATGTCGGAGACGGCACTGAGCTTCAAATCCGCATCGTCGGCCACTTCCTTGTCGATCGGCATCGTCGCCCAGAGGCGCGGTTCGACGATCTTATCGGTCACATACCAAACGGCAGCCACCACAAAGGTCGTGCCGCCCAGGGCATAGAAATAGTTGCAAAGCACGTTGACCATGTATTCCGGGTCAATCGTCTGAGCGGCGGCCTGCGTAAAGCCCTGCATCACCGGGTCAATGACGGACGGCGTAAAGGAGGCCGTAAACCCGCCGGCCAGACCGGCAAAGGAACAGGCCACACCGGCCATCGGATGGCGACCGGCACAGTAGAACATCAGAGCAGCCAACGGCATCAGGATGACATAGACCGAGTCGGACGCGAGGTGGCAGATAATCGCCACAATCACCACCGCAGGCGTGAGCGCATTCTTCGGAATGTAGCTCATCAACTTGCGAAGCAACGTATGAATAAAGCCGGAGCCTTCAGCAATCCCGATCCCGAGCGTTGCGACAATCGTCATGCCGAGCGGCGGGAAGTTCATGAAGTTCTTGACCGAGGAGATCACCAGATCGAGAAGATTATGCGGCTCGAGCATATTGAGGACCTGAATGGTCTGCCCGGACACCGGATGCTTGTAGTCAAAAGAAATAAAGCTCAGGGCAAAGGACACGCAAAGCGTGATGACCAGCGCCCAGATAAAGAGCATCGTAATATGAGGCAGTTTGTTGCCGAGCGCTTCAATAACATTGAGGAATCGATTGAGCGCGCCCAACTCTGCAGTTCGAGGGGTATCTGCCATAGGGCTTTCCTTGTTACGGGGATTTTTCTTCCCGTTCCTGAAATGACCGGCAGGCGCCGACACAGGAACGGACATTTTTAGAAATGCACTTTTTCATTTTGACATCGGATTGCCTATCTGTCCGATAGATGTTCTCTTTCCTGATATGAACCAAACATTATCAGAGAAATTACCTAGGGATTCGCAGGAATTCCCTGTCTTTCTAGCGAAAATCCGCATTGCCCGACACGATAATCTCCCCTCGACCGGGATCGAGACGAAAAAAAACGGGAGACCGACATGACATCGGTCTCCCAAAAAAAGTCGATCGCGCCATTGCGGTGACGCTAACGACAGAAGTCGCTTTCACTCGACTTGCCGACACGATGAGGCAAAGAGGGCCGGCTAGGAGACTGCAACTTCCTAGTCGGTTATTTTACCATCGGAGGCCGATTTATCAAGTCAGTGACGGAAAATGCGCCTCGCCATCACAAAACGGCCTTGAGCTTTTCCACTACCTCGATATCGGCCGGCAGCCAGGCAACGGAATCAAGCTCGTCCTTCGTCAGCCAGCGAGCGGCTTCGTGTTCCAAGAGCCGTACTTCGCCCGAGACCGGCACGGCCAGGAAACAATGCATGGTAAGGTGAAAGGCAGGATATTCGGCCTCGACCGTCACAAGATGCGTTTCCGGCCGAACGGTCATCGTCAGCTCCTCCCGGATTTCGCGAACGAGCGCCTCTTCCGGCGTTTCCCCGGGTTCGATTTTTCCGCCCGGGAATTCCCAGCCGTCTTTGAAGTCACCATAGCCGCGTTGCGTGGCAAGAATACGGTCTTGATGCCGAATCACGGCGGCAACCACCTCGATATGCTTCATAAGTTCCCTTCTGTCAGATAGTGGTACAGATCGGACGAGACCGGCGTCTCGAGCCGATAATGAATTTCAAACACGTTCACGGGCTTGCCGTTCGGATCGCTCGCCGGCAACGTGTGAGGCACCGGACCGATTTGATCGTCAGCCGTCACCTCGCCCAGAAAATAGAACGCCTTCGCCTCCTTGTCATCCTTATTGCGTCGGACAAAGAGATAGATCCGATTGGCCGCGTCTTCCGGCGAACGCTTGAAAATATGCGTCGCGTCCGGCGAGTCCGGCCGCCGTTTCGTTTTCGAGAGCGCGATCAGCTCATCGGCACTCCGGAAACGGTCTTCGTACTGAATGGCTTCATCGTTTTTTTCGTAGTTGATAAAGACAGGGAGCGTCTTCGTCGTTTTTTCGTAGAAATACCCGCCGATATTCTGTCCGCTCAACTGTCGGGGCCAGTCAAGAAGACGGCAGACATCCTCATACGTATACGTTTCGTTCAGCGTAAAGAGCGTCTCCCGATACCGACGGACATACCGCGCCCGATAACGCGCCTTGACAAAGCCGATGAGCTCCTCAAGGTGCCGGCGGAACCCGCCGTGACCGAGTTCGTCAAGAAAGTCATCCCGCACACGGATCCCCTCCCCTGTCTCCTCGAGGACGGCCGCATCGGCAAGCAACTCGGCTTCCCGGGCGGTTTTGACAAAACGACCGGCCAACACCGTCATCACGTTGCTCGTATGCGCGGGCGACGCCTCAAAGCCATAGTCACTCCGGAGCCGTTCGGCAAGTCGCCGGTCAAGATCCTCATAGTGCCCCGAGAGAATATCGTCGAGCACCAGGGCTTCCGACGGACGCTTCCCGTGCCCTATGGTACGAGAGAGAAAAACGAGCCTCTTCTCGGCACGTTCGGAAAGACGGACGGTATAGTCCGGTTCGTGTTTCATAAGAAAGGCGTGATAAGACCCGAATGACGCATGGTCGAAGAATTTGCAGGGGTCGATTTCCCCGTGCTCGTCAAAGTCCGTCAGGGCCGGAATCCGTCCGAGCTTACGCTTGAGGATCGCATAGGACGTTTTCAGAATGCTCAGGTCGTTCGTACGCGCCGTATCAATGAGGCGGTAGATCGTCTGTTCCGCGATAGGATCAAAATGGATGGTGGAC
>Magnolia_p2__coassemble_874_pt1 | contig 28931 bp, 22 predicted proteins | sample Magnolia_p2__metabat2_high_PE_017 | metagenome-assembled genome bin Magnolia_p2
TTTGGGGGTGAAACTCAGCTTTTGGGGCGGGCACTTTCAACATTCAGGCTAGGAATCAGATAAATTAGTTCAGTGTGCGGTTTGTCTCGAACAGCTGATCGAGATCCGTCTGTTCAAAATGGAAATGACGGCCGCAGAAATGGCAGGTTACATCAATTGAACCTTGTTCGGCGATAATGGAATCGGCTTCCTCACGGCCGAGATTGCGGACCATGGTTCGGACTCCTTCGTCAGAACAACGGCATTTGAAGCGGGGTTCCGCTTCAAATGTGACAAGCGGAGATTCTTCCCAGAAGAGCCGGCGGTTGATGTCTTCAGGGGTGAGTGTCAACAGTTCTTCACTCTTGACGGTTTCAACGAATGTCTGAATCCTCTGCCAGCCGTCTTCATCGAAATCTTCCGGCAGGGCCTTGCCGCCCAACACCGGCATCTTCTGAACCATAATGCCGCCGACCGAGCAATCGTCACTTGCCAGCACCAACTTGGTTTCGACCTGTTCGCTGGAGACAAAGTAGTTGGACATTGCTTCGGCGAAGCTGTTACCGGTCAGAGCGACGACACCCTGATAGGGTTGGGCATCCGGATCACGACCGGTCTGATCCAGAATCAGCGCGCAACGTCCGTTGCCGGAAACATTCACGAGATCGGTAAAGGAGGCGTTCGGATCAATGGAGCCTGCATCGTTGCGGAGAGTGACGGAAATGCGGAAAGTCAGGTCCTTGGGAACTTCCACTACGATTAGTTTGATCGGACCGTCTCCGGCGATTTGCAAGAGTACGGAACCGTCGAACTGCAGAGCACTGGCAGTCAGAAGTGCACAGGCCGCCACCTCTCCTGCCAGACGACGAACGGCAACGGGAAGATGCTGATGTTCGAGAGCTCGGTTCAGTTCGTCGTGAAGAACCACGGTTTCGCCTCGAACGGCGGCACGTTCGAACAGAAGCTTTTGAAGAGCGTCCATGCTGAAGGAATCCTTGAAAAAAAGAGTGAACGCTGAGAGTCAGGGTTCACCGAAATACTCATACCCCCTATATGGGGGCGGGACAGTATTTTTCAAGAGCAAAAAAGTCATTCCTATTTCCTGGGGGAAGAAGTGTCTTGCTTTCCCGATATGAACGATGGTGCCTTACGGTGCAAAAAAGTAAAAAACAAAAAAGGGAACAACCGGGAAGGATTTTCTCTGGCGGATTTTTCGGCAATCCTGCTCTTCTAGCCTGAGGGCGAGAATCGTTGCTCGGCCATATAATCTGTTAGGAGCAACTTTTTTATTGAGTCGGTCATGCGCGTTGATTTACATATGCATTCTGATGCTTCCGATGGAAGTCTTTCGCCGGTAGATTTGGTAGAACTCGTGCAGCGACAACGTGTGGAAATGATGGCTTTGACCGACCACGATACGATGTCCGGTGTGGCTCAGGCACGTGCTCGCGCTCGGGAGGCCGGTATTGTCTTTATCCCCGGAGTGGAAATTTCCACTCGTTGGGCCGGCGTCGTCATTCATATTGTCGGACTTGGACTCAATGAGGAGCATGAAGGACTTCAGCAGTTTCTAGCGGGTATCTGTCGGCAGAGGGAAACACGCGGATTGCTGATTGCTGAAAAATTTGACGAAATCGGTATTCCGGGAAGCTATGAAGGGGCGATGAGTCTGGCCAAGCAGCAGGCAACTCTGTCGCGAACGCATTTTGCGCGATGGTTGTTGGCAAAAGGCTATGTCCGTCAGTATCAGGAGGCATTCGACAAGTATTTGAAGGACGGGAAACCCTGTTGCGTGACGATGTCATGGCCTCGAATCGAGGAGGCGATCCAGCTCATTCATGATGCCGGGGGGCTGGCCGTTCTTGCTCATCCGGGGCGTTATCCGTTTAGAAACGACTGGAAGCTTGATCAGCTTTTTATCGATTTTAAAGAGGCCGGAGGAGAGGCAATCGAAGTCTGCTCCGGTTCCCAGTCCGAGGAACACAATCGTTATTGTGCTAGGACGGCCGGCCGATTGGGATTTTTGGCCAGCACGGGATCGGATTTTCATTCGGAGTCCGGTGTTCGTCCGTTGCCCGGCGATCAGGCAACGTTGCCTGACGACATTCCGTCTGTTGTCCAACTGTTGCGAAGCCGTTTCGCCTGAAGCGATAGGACGATCCCTTCCGTTGAGCTCGCCGCTCATGCCGAATCCACATTTATAAGGCTGTTCTTGGATGTTGTGTGATTTTTTTCGTCTCTCATCCGAACATTTGGAAACGTGAGATTTCACGGCTCTCACCTATAATGTCGTCTTTTCAGAGACGATGAGGGAAATGGTAACAAAATGCTTGCCTCTGCCATTCAAACGATTTGTATTTATGCGCTTCCTCTGATTTTTGCAATTACTTTGCATGAGGCTGCCCACGGATGGGTTGCTGGACGGCTGGGCGACCCGACGGCCAGATTGTTGGGGCGTATTACGGCCAATCCGGTTGCTCATATTGATCCGGTCGGTACCATTCTTGTGCCCGGCGCTCTCATTCTGATGTCCGCTCTCTGGGGAGGCGGAGGACTGTTATTCGGCTGGGCAAAGCCCGTTCCGGTCAATCCCCGTTATTTCAGACACTACAACCGAGACATGATGTTGGTAGCATTGGCCGGTCCCGGCTCCAATCTGCTGCAGGCTCTGCTATGGACCGTTGCGCTTAAAGTGTTGGTGATGCTCGGCATCTACGAAGTCTTTTTTATTGAGGTATGTAAGGCCGGGATTGTTGTGAATCTGATGCTGATGGCCTTCAATCTGATCCCGATTCCCCCACTGGACGGTGGACGCATTCTCCGTGGTTTGATACCGGATGCCGGGCGAGAACTGTTGGACCGCATTGAGCCGTACGGGATGGTTATTCTGATGGTGCTGATGGTCGGGGGCGGCCTGTGGTTTATAGCCAAGCCTTTCCTGATGTTCGGTCAGATGCTCGTGAATATGATTCTTTGATGACGGCACAGCAACGAAATGCCTCCAAGTGGGTCCGGCGATGGCTGGGACTGGTTCGTCAGGGGCAAATTCTTGATATGACCTGTGGCGACGGACGAAATGCCGCTTTGTTTATGTTGGCCGGCTTTCCCGTTCTGGCTTGCGGTGAGGACGTTCGAGCTTTGGAACCGTTGGTCGGTAGCGCCTTGCTGACTTTGGAGTGCCGTGATTTGGAAAACGAGGAGTGGCCTTGGTCTCCGGATTGTTTTTCAGCCGTTCTCGTGACGGACTCGGTGTCCGTGAGCCTGCTGAAAAAAGCGTGGCAATCATTGGCTCCCGAAGGGGTTCTGATGGTGGAGATGCCCACTGCCGCCGATCACCGGTTCTGGGAGCGGCCTTCGGAAATTCCCGGACCTGATGAAGGAGAGTTGCTGAGGTGTTTGCCGGCGGATGCCAGACTGGTCGCTTATGAAGAAGGGGCCGATGAGTGGGATCGGATTTTGGTTAGACTGGTAGCCGTCAAGCGCGGCAATCCTACTCCCTATGCCTATACGCTGAGTTGAGGAAGCCGTTTTATAGGGGACGTTACCAAGGCAAGGGGATTGCTCAATTTGCTAAACTCAATAAGATGTTTGTAGAGTGTATCCCCTGATCGGGCGGTGCGTTCCAGCTTCACTTGCTCAAGTGTAGCCCTGACAATTGTCGAAATAATCGGTTTCGACGAACAAGATTTTTATCGCAAAAGGATAGTTTTAATGATGAAGCGTACGCTTTGCGCGGTGGCTCTGTGCCCGGCTCTGATGATGCTCGGCGGTTGCGCCAACTTGGGTTTTTCCGACGAAAAGATTCAGTACGAGTCCTCCAAAACGCGTGCTAATTTGGAAGTCCCGCCCGATTTGACGAATATCCCGCTGGATAATCGTTATGACGTACCGATGCGGCCGAAGGCTTTCGTGAGCGCAAATGAAGAAGCTGCGCGTGCCCAGCTCGTCGGCGAAGTGAAGGAAGAGGTCGGTGATATCGTTAAGCGTACGGTTGTGTCGCGTATCATGCGTGACGGTAACGAACGCTGGTTGCGTGTCAATGTCGAAGCCGACAAACTGTGGAGCGTGGTTCAGAATTTCTGGGGTGAGGTCGGTCTTACGATTCGTCGCCAGGATCCCAAGACGGGATATATTGAAACCAATTGGGCGGAAAATAAGGCCAAACTGCCTCAGGATATTATCCGTTCAACGATTGGAACGGCATTTGACTTTGCTTATTCCACCGGTGAACGCGATCAGTATCGCTGTCGATTGGAACGCAACGGCGACGGAACGACGGATGTGTTTGTTACGCACCGTTCGATGGTCGAAGTGTACACTGGCTCCGGCGATGAGTCGACCATGTGGCAGCCCGGTCCGGCAGATCCGACGCTGGAAGCCGAAATGTTGCAGAGACTCGCTCTGGCGATCGATGCCGAATTTAATCCCGAGTTCGAACCTCTCAAGAAAGAAGAGGTGGCAAAGACTCTGGATCTGACGAAAGAAGAAGCGCTGAGTTCGATCGTGAAGAATCAGGAAGGCCAGATTGAAGCCATTCTGGTAAACGAACCCTTTGATCGAGCCTGGCGTACGGTGAATTTGGTGATTGACCGTATGGGTTTCGAACTCATTGACCGAGATCGCACAGCGGGATATTTCCGTGTTCGCTATCTGGATTCCGCTTATGAAATGAAGGTCAAGGAATCCCGAGGCATTCTCTCCAATATCTTCGGCAGCGATGAAAAGATCGAGGCGCCCGAATACCGTATTCAGCTCGAAGACGAAGGTCGCAAGACCCGTCTGGTGGTGTTGAACGGGGACGGCGGTGCCGATGAAACGGGCAGTGCTGAAACCATCCTGACGTTGTTGGGCGAACAGCTCCGTTAAGGGGATAGTCTCTGCTCTCCGAGATGCCGGAGAGTGTGACACTGTTGTTTCCGAGGGCCTCGTTGCGGGTACACCGCCGAGGCCTTTCTCCTTGAGGGGATTCGAAAATGGCTCTCGCTGTCAATGAAGTTCTGACCCTTTCCTTTAAGGGACGTGCCTCTCGCCGGGCGTACTGGTATTCGATGGCCGTGTTCGCTTGTTTGTTTCCACTGACGCTTGCCCTTCTGGCCGGTATATTGGGTACGGAAGACTCTCTTGTTCAGGGAACGGCGGGCTTTTTTTCGCAAACGGCGGGAGTGCTTCTCGGCATGATTCTGCTGGCGGAGTTGCTCTTTTTAGTGGCTGCAGTTGTCAGGCGGTTGCATGACATCAGTTACAGCGGGACGGCGGCTCTGTTTTTGCTGATCCCTGGAATTCAGTTGATCGTGCTGGTATTGTTGGGGTGTTTCCCCGGGAAAAAGGGCCTGAATCGTTTCGGACCGGATCCGTTGGCGATAATGACGATTTCTTCGGCTGTACCGTATTGGAAAGAAGAGGCCGGGATAAAACAAACCGAGATCCGGCGGCCTCACTCAAAACGGGAAGATCGGTTCGAATGATTGATAGTACCCGTGCGCCGCAAACCTCTCATTCAATGAGGGGATAAGGCGCCCAAAATTGTATCTTGGGCAGTAAGATTACCTTATGCGCACCAAAACCCCGACGGAACCGTAAAGAAAGGTTCGTCGGTTTGGCACACCAGCAATCGCGGGCGCAGAATGGCGGCCAAGCTTGCCAACCCCACCGGTATTTGGCGGCTACCCGCAAACGCGATCACGGCAAGCTTGTGAACGATCTGCTGCAAACCGGTGGCACGATCAAGATTGAGAAGAACAGTTATAGATCCTATCAACGCAATTACGGACGTTTGACGAATCGGACGGGCATGGGTGAGTTTGTAGAGCATCTCAAACGCAAGGCTGAAAGCGCCGGCTGTGAGGCCATCGAACTCAATGCCTATGAGCTGAAGATGTCGCAATACGATCCACCGACGGATATGTACCGTAAGAAGCCGTTGAAGGAGAGGTGGCATCGTTGGGGAAACACCGACACGCTCGTTCAACGAGATGTCATGAGCGCATTCCTGGCGTGCCATGTGACTGAAAACGGACACGACCGAGCCCTTCTCCTGAAGAAGTGGACGACTGCGGAAGCACTGTTGAGCGGCAGCGGTCTGTGCCGTCACGAACCTTGTAACGACCCTAATGTGTCGAAAGACGCTTCGGGGCTCACGAAGCCGAATTGCGAAAGCAAGGCGGAACGGGGAAGAGGTCTGCCGCAAACACTTTGTTCAGATGTGTGACGTTCAGGCGGACTTGCCCCCTGGAAGAGCCATCTGAAGGCCAAAGTGAATCCTCTGTCTTCAGACAGGGGAGCTTCAACTCGTGACTTCTGGAAATCAAACGAGGTGACGGGACGATCCGATGCCGATCAACGCATTTTTGGAGAAACTGACAGATGGCCAATGCCGTAAAAAATGACATGTTAGTAACGCTTGCCGTACGTATGGCCGATATGACAGGCAAGATTTTGGAGGAAACCGGTCCGGAAGGATTGACCTATCTGCACGGCCACGGAGATATTTTCCCGAAGCTGGAAGCGGCCTTGGACGGACGTTTTGAAGGAGAGGGATTTTTTATCAAGCTCGAGCCAGAGGACGCCTTTGGCCAGTACGATGCAGACGGTCTGGAGATGGTGCCGGTCGAACACCTTGGCGATCCCGAAACGGTGGTTGTGGGATTGGTGTATGAAGGTATTCCCGGGCGTGTCAACGACGGGCGTCATTGGCGCGTAACGGATATTGCCGAAGGAATGGCCGTTCTTGAAACCAATCATCCCTTGGCCGGGATCGCCTTGCAGTTTGAGGTCAAGGTGTTGAAGGTTCTTGAACCCGATGATGAAGAGGCAATGGGGAATGATGCCGTCGTGGTGCCCGGTTTCCTTTCTCTTGCCGATAAAATCGTCAGCGAAGAGGATGAGGATCCGACCGATGCGGAAATGGATCGGATGCTTGCCGGGGATCGTGACGATAATACGCCGATGGCGCGAATGGCTCAGTCCGCGCCGCGTATTATCCGATAATCGATTGACGGGGGACGGAAAGCCGTTTCCCGTTATTTTTTGTCTGTCGGTTGCAGACGTACCGGCTGACCTTTCGTCACTGCTCTTTCCGAACGAATGCGAATGACCGATGCGGCAATTCCGGACAGCATGACAATGAGAATGCCGAGGATAGTCATGCCGTCGAGATATTCATCAAAGCAGAGATAACCGAACAGAATCGCAAACGGTATTCCGGAGAATTGGAAAATCGAATTCAAGATCGGATGACCGAATGTCCAGGCTTGAGTTAAGGCAAATTGCCCCAGCGTGCCGCAAATCATCAGAGCCGACAGTGCCGCAATCCCTTCGAACGTGTGCGAATGGAATCCGGTGGTAGCCAAAGTGGCCAAAAGACCGACGAGTGTTCCGGAAAGAGTGAAATAAAAAATAATGCGCTCTTTGGGTTCCTGATGACGTCCGAGGTCGCGGATCATAAAGTCGGCGCCGCCACCCGTCAGGCCGGTCAAAATGCCCATGACGGCAAAGAAGGCGTCCCGTCCGGAAAAGTCGGGTCTCAAAATGGTGACGATACCGACGAAGCCGATGAGAACGGCGACCAGAAGACTGCGGCTGACTTTTTCTTTTTCCGCCATGCCGGCAAGCACAAGAAAAAGACAGAACCAAAGAGGGGAGGTGTATTGCAACGCCTGGGCCGTCGCGATGGGCAGTCCCTTGAGAATATAGATGCTCAGGCACAAACAGGATGTACCGATGGCACAGCGAATCAAGTGTCGCAGGGGATGGGACGTTTTGAGAGTCCCTCCTGATTTGTGGAGCAGGTACAGACAGGTGGCCGTGCCGGCAATCGAACGATAAAAAAGAAACTCAAAGGTTGAATAAAGATCAACGGCATATTTGATGGAGACGGCGACCAAGGCAAACAGCAGTGACGCTGTCAGCATCCAGAGACTTTGCCTAAACATAACGGGCTTTCCAAAGAGGGACGGCGGTTTTCCAAAAATCGGCAATGCTGTCGGCTTTCAGAGCCGGAAATCCCAGATGTTGCCAGGCGCGTTCGAGTTCTCCCTTGAGATTGTCGGGATTCAGCGGAGTGGCTCCCTGCTGTTTGGAGAGTTTTTGTCCCTCCCGATTCAGTACTAGGGGCAGGTGCATATAGCGGGCAACCGGATAGCCAAGGGACTGAGCCAACATGATCTGGCGGGGAGTATTGTCCACCAAGTCGGCTCCTCGTACGATATCCGTGACGCCTTGAAATCCGTCGTCAACCACAACAGCCAGCTGATAGGCCCAAAGGCCGTCGGCCCGTTTCAGGACAAAATCGCCGACTTCTTTTTCTACATTTTGCACGATACGACCGACAAGCCTGTCCTCAAAGGCTATTGGGCGTTGATGCGTTTTAAAACGCACGGCACGGGCTTTCCGCCCCTGAGTGCCCTGTCTGCAGGTGCCTGGATAGATGCCGGGTTGCAGCCCCAGTCGGGCATCTTCGGCCAAAATCTCTTTGCGGGAACAGGCGCAACCGTAAACAACTCCCCGACTTTCCAACTCGGAGAGCGCGGTTCGGTATGCCTCTTCTCGATCGTGTTGCCACAGTACCGGCTCATCCGAGAAAAGTTCCAGCTTGGCCAGTGTCTTCAAAATCGCTTCGCCGGCTCCGGGAATGTCTCTGGGCGGATCAATATCTTCGATACGCACGAGCCAGGTACCGTCATGTGCGCGCGCATCCAGATAACTGGCCATGGCGGCAACCAAACTCCCGGCGTGCAGTTGACCGGTCGGAGAAGGGGCAAAACGCCCGCGGTAAGCAGACATCGGTGAAACTTCCAGAGAAAAACAAAATGTGTTGAGTCATCATTGTAGCCAGACGACCGAGTGAAACCAAGTCACGAGAAGAGCAATCCCCTTTAGAATTTCAAAAAAGACATATCGAACCATTGAAGCATCCCGTGTAGAGGGGGGGCGAAGGATTGACGGTCAATACCCCCCGTCTTAAGACGGAGGCTTGAGAGCCTTGATTGACTAGCCTCAGTGATATTTTGACGTGAGAACGTTGGGAGGCAAGAAGTTGTCACCCGCTATCCACATAAAGAAACTAACGCTTCTCGAAAAGAGAAAGACTTTTTTAACCGAATAGAGAAAGGAGAACGGCGCTTCCTCCCCTGTCTGAAGACAGAGGTTCCCGCGCCTAATTTTCTATGAAGCAATTGGGTTCCGGCAATCGAAACACATCCCCCACCTTCGGTGATGCGGCGGCGATTGCTTTTTGCTCGTGTTTGGGTCCTTTTGCCATCAGTGCCTACATGCCGGGATTTCCGAGCATGGCCCTGGAGTTCGGTACTTCCGTGGTCATGGTTCAGCAATCCCTTTCGTTTTATCTGATTCCCTTTGCTTGCGGTTCTTTGATCGTCGGTGCGCTGTCGGACGTGTTCGGGCGTCGTCCCGTCTTTGCGCTTGGCATGTTGCTTTTTATGTTAGCCAGTGTGGGAGCCGGTCTCTCGGAGAGTTTGGAGTGGCTGTGTTTCTGGCGTGTTCTTCAGGGGTTGGGTGCTTCAGTAGGCCCCGTCATTACCCAGGCCATTGTGCGAGATTGTTGGGATGGGGTTGATGCGACAAAGATGACCGGCTTAATTGCAATCTTTTTTGCCATTGCGCCGGCGATTTCTCCCGTTTTGGGAGGACGCATTTTCCTGTGGGGAGGCTGGCGGAGTGTTTTTTATTTTTTAACGCTGTTTGCGGCCGGAATCATCGCCACACTTTTTCTCAAACTTGGCGAAACCCTCCCTGTGGAAAAGCGCCAGCGTCTGGATTTCAGGGCTATGGGGAAAGCGTATGCCGTCGGGTTGAGACATAAGGCTTTCATGAGCGGCGTAATGGCGCACGGTGCCTGTTTTATGGGAGGAATTATTTACAGCGCGGGTGGCAGCGATATTGTGATGAATGTGCTCGGATACGGTGCCGGGGATTTTGCTTGGCTCACCTTTCCATTAGTGGCGAGCGGGATGCTCGGTGCTTATTTCGCCACGGCCGCACAGGTGCGTTTCGGTTCGGGGTTTGTGTCGAGAGTGTTGCTCTTTATGACGCTCAGTAGTGCAATCTGTACTGTTGTTAATGTATCTGTTCCTGTCACTTATCTGCTTTTGTTGATCGGGCCGATTGTTTTTCAGTTCGGTATGGGCTTGACGCGACCGATCATGATCGTCATGAATCTCGATTATTTTCCCGAGCGAAGAGGTATGGCGGCCTCGGTGCAGCAGTTTCTTCATACCGCTTTTTTTGCACTCTGCACCGTCTTGTGGCTGCCGGTGGTTTATGGGGAGGTCTGGAAGTATGCGGCTGTGATGACCTTATCGGCCGGGCTGACCTGGTGGCTCTGGCATCTGTCGATGACGTCACGCCGGCAAATGAAAGGATGAGAAGGGCAGGGGAACGAGCCAATCATAAGTAAGTTTGCATCAAAGAAAAGGTCTCCATTTCCCGACTGAGAAACGGAGACCTTTCAATGAACGACGTTTTTCGGATGAAAAACTTATTCCGTCTTCGTATGAACCTGGATTAGTTCGCCTTCGGACTCATCTCGGACCGGAGCCACATAGGGGCGTCCCGGATAAATGACCGGAGAGTAATCCACGGGCTTGACAAGTTCGGCACGGGTATGGACTTGCTCCAGAACGCCTTCAGTGTCGTCCACCGAACGACGCTCGATAACTCGACCCGTATAGCGGACAAACTGATAGCCGTTGTAATCGACCAGAGCCGGGTTTGTGTGAACCTGAACCAGACCGGCGCGAGCCAGATTGTCATCCAAACCTTCGGCAACGGCGAGACCGGCAAACGGAGTCGGTTCCGCCGAGACGACCGGCGTGGTTTCCGGCATTTCGGCTTGGGCAACATCGGCCGCAGTCTGGGTTTCCTGCGCTTCACCCGGCATCGCTTCAGTCTTGGCGACGGCTGCGATCATCTTTTCAACCGGAGAGGCAGGTTCGGCCACGATTTCAGCAACAACTTCCGCAATCGGCTTGAGGGTGGTGTTCACACCTTCGGCTTTCGGATGACGATTGCGACGCGGACGACGGGAACGGCGTTCCGTTTTTTCCAGATTTTCAGAAATGAGTTGAGCGACTTCCGCGATCGGGTCGGCGGGTTGGGCCGTCTCTTCTCGGGCAGGCTCTTCGGTGGCGACCTTGGTTTCAATCTGAACGAGCGGACCTTCGTCCTGAGCCTCTTCACGTACCGTGCGGGGACGTCCCAGCGGGGTGGTGTCGTGATAGTCGGACGGCTGAGTCGGGACGATGGTTTCAATCTGAATCAGTCCAGAGTCAGCGGCGATCTCTTCCTTGAGTTTGACCGGCTCAACGGCGAGGTCGGCAACCGGTTCGGAAGTTGTCGTTCCCGCCTTCACTTCATCTGCCGTGTCGGACGGACGCTCGACTTCGACGACAGGACTGTCGGATACCGTTGTTTCTTCGGCAACGGGGCGATCACTCTGCGAATCAGCGTCATCGGTCTTGATATCACTGACGGCCGTTTCTTCGCCGTTGGCAGTCTTGGAACGGCGACGGCGACGCGGACGACGGCGACGGGTTTCGTTGGCCTGTTCGTCACTGTCTTCCGCCTGATGGTCTTCGACAGTGTCAGTCACGACGGCTTCCTGCCCTTCGGTTGTCACGGCCGTATCGATTGTATCGACCGGATCGGCGACGGGAGCCTTTTCAACCTTGTCGATCTTCTCGGCTGTCGGCATGGCAGCTTCCTGCAATACGGTCTGTTCCGCAGGTTCGGTTACGACGGTTGTCGATGCCGGTTCCTGTGCCGCTTCGGTGGCGTTAGGACGGCGACGCGAACGGCGGCGACGCGTGGTGTGTTCCATGTTTTCGCGCGCTTCTTTTTCAACCGGCGTTTCTTCAAGGCGACGAGCCGAACGTTCGCGACGCGGATGCTTTTCCTCGCTGCGTTCTTCGGCGGCCGTGTCGCGGCTCTGACGATCCTGACGGTCGGCGGAAGAGCGGCGGGATCGGCGTCCGTCCCGACGTGAACGACGCTTGTCGCCGTCACGGCGATCTTCGCGTTCCTTTTTGTCGTCTTTCTTTTCTTCGGGCTTTTCTTCAACCGGCTTTTCATCTCCCGTGAAGAAGGCAATCAGACGGGCAAAGAATCCCTTCTTGGCGGGTTCTTCCGCCGAAGAAGTTTCGACAACGGGCTTTTCCGCTTCAACGTGAACCGGAGCGGGATCACGCGTAATCACGTTCTTGATGACGGGAACCTGTTTCGGACGCAGGGGTTTGTCTTCGTTGCTCTTGAGAGCATAGGGATCGTCGGCCTTGGCTTCTTCGATATCTTCAACGCGCTTGAAGCTGGCCGTCGTATCCTCGAGACGATCGTCATCCTGACGAAGACGTTCGATGTGATAATGCGGGGTTTCAAGATGCATGTTGGGGATCAGCACGATCGGCACGCGATGGCGGGCCTCAAGCTTCATGACGTCGTTGCGCTTTTCATTAAGAAGGAACGTTGCCACGTCAACAGGGACCTGAGCGTGGACAGCTCCGGTTCCTTCCTTCATGGCTTCTTCCTGAAGGATGCGGAGAACCTGCAGAGCGCAACTTTCCGTATCACGGATGACGCCGACGCCGTTACAGCGCGGACAGGTAATGTGATTACCTTCGGAAAGAGCAGGACGCAGACGCTGACGGGACAATTCCATCAGGCCGAAACGACTGATCTTGGCCATCTGTACACGGGCACGGTCATAGCGCATGGCGTCTTTGAGACGCTGCTCAACGGCGCGTTGATTGCGCGAGTCGGCCATGTCGATGAAGTCGATGACGATCAGGCCGCCAAGGTCGCGCAGACGCATCTGACGGGCGACTTCATCGGCGGCTTCGCAATTGGTACGGAAGGCCGTTTCTTCGATGTCGGCACCGCGAGTGGCTCGAGCGGAGTTGACGTCAATGGCAACCAGAGCTTCCGTATGGTCGATGACGATGGCGCCGCCGGAAGGAAGGGGAACCGTACGGGAGTAAGCAGTTTCAATTTGGTGCTCGATCTGGAAACGCGTAAAGAGCGGAATATCTTCACGATAGCGCTTCACACGATTCACCATATCGGGCATCACGTGCGCCATAAACTGACGCGCCTGATCATAAATGTCGTCTGTGTCGACCAGAATTTCACCGATATCGTCCTGGAAATAATCGCGGATGGCGCGGACGACGAGATTGGATTCCTCCACAATCAGATAGGGAGGAGGGTTGATACGCTTGAGCGGTTTGCCGTCGACCACCGGTGTGGTGACGGTCGTCGCGGTACGGCGTCCGTTGTCATTCTTGACCAGTTCGTACTGCGGTTCGGCCGCTTCGGAAATGGCCGTCCAGAGCTTCAGCAGATAATTCAAGTCCCACTGCAGTTCTTCCGTCGTGCGACCAATACCGGCCGTACGGGCAATGGTGGACATACCGCGCGGCAGCTCCAACTTGTCCATGGCTTCGCGCAGTTCCTGACGTTCTTCGCCTTCGATGCGACGGGAGACACCGCCTCCGCGGGGATTGTTCGGCATCAGAACGAGATAGCGACCGGCAAGACTGATGAAAGTCGTCAGGGCGGCGCCCTTGTTTCCGCGCTCTTCCTTTTCAACCTGAACAATCAGCTCCTGACCTTCGGAAATGGCCTCGCGAATGGTTGTCGAGCGGACGTCAACCCCTTCCTTGAAGTAGGAACGGGAGATTTCTTTAAAGGGAAGAAAACCGTGACGTTCTTCGCCGTAGTTCACGAAACAGGCTTCAAGACTCGGTTCGATACGGGTAACGACGCCGCGGTAAATATTGGATTTGCGGGCTTCACGACCAACCGTTTCGATGTCGATGTCGATCAGTTTCTGTCCGTCAACGATGCCGACGCGCGTTTCTTCCGCGTGCGTGGCATTGAAAAGCATACGCTTCATTGGGTGGCACTCCTGTCGCCACTGACGCGGGCGACTTTGGCGTGCCGAGAGAAAAGATTCGTTTGTCAGAAGGTTGCGCTGCAGGCAACGATCGGCAAAAGTGGCACCGATAACCGAATCGGCGCAAAGACGCGGTTCGGGGGGCAACAAGCTCTCGAGATGACCCCGTCGGTCTTCTCGATCGTCCTGGTTCAACGCGGGATGCTCGGCGCTGTGTCGACCCGATGGCGGGTGCGTGGGGAGAGTCATCGGTTGCGTCATCCGTAGTCGCTCTCCGACGAAATCGTCGTAACGGAGTACGGTCGGGACACGGTAGCGCTCAATCCCTCACAGCTTCCGGGAGGAGTTTGTGTTCAGACCCCTGACCCGATGTCGACGCTGATAAGCCTGCCGGTGCAATTTTTCAGACTTTGAACGAAAGGGCGAGCCGAAAACGGAGCGCTCAAACCACCCCTTTTCCAATAATACGGAAGGGCGGGAGTCTGTGTCTTCCGGTCGATTGTCGAATGAAATCGGCTGCGACCCGTTCAAAGTCCGCACCGCCAGAGCTGACAGCCCGCAGTGACAGACAAAAAAATCTATTTTCTTCTCGACAGCGATGCCGACAGCCGGTCAGCATCGTTTATGTCGCCTCAACCGCCAAAAGACGAAGGATGAGCGCCAGACCGGGCAATCGGCAACTTTTCAAACGTCATCCGTCATGCCCGAAGAGGAACTGTTCGGTATTGATAAACGACCCCGAACTCCGTGAAACACAGAGGTGCTCAAGCGCGGACGAGGGCAAAATACGCCTCCGAATCGTCTGTCGCGAGCCGGTCGGAACAGCAGTCTCAACGGACAGTGAGAGGACGGCGGAAAAAACAGCAGCCGTTCAGCACACGGTCATGTCATCGCCGTCTTTGACGGGGCAACATATGTTGAAAAAAAGGTTTGTCGACCGCTCTGTCAGGGAGCCGTCGGCACGAAATCATGCAAAACGTGAGAAAATGCGCAAAAGACGCGATGTTCGGCGAACATCGGCAACTTTCCTGACAGGGGCGCCAGAACTCGTCACGTCCAGACGAATTACCGAATGCCCTGAAAAATGGGTAACGGCAATTCACAACCTGTAAGTATAAACGATGACAAACGAAACCAAATCGGAAATTACCATGATTGCGTCATCAAAAGTGACTGCATTAAAAACGGACCGTGTGAACTGGCTGGAGATCGGTGAAGATGCCGACGGACAGCGGGTTGACAATTTTCTGGCACGGATTGCCAAGGGCGTTCCGAAGAGTCATCTTTACCGGATTATTCGGGCCGGGGAAGTTCGTGTGAACAAGGCCCGGGTGAAAGCCGAAACCAAACTGCAGACGGGCGACATTCTTCGTGTACCGCCGATTCGTATTTCGCAGACCGCAGTCGCCAAGCCGACGGCGGCACCGCTCGCTTCGGGTAGTGTTCCCGTGCTGTATGAAGACCGTCATCTTTTGATCGTCAACAAGCCGACGGGACTCGCCGCCCACGGAGGGTCGGGGATCTCTCACGGTTTGATCGAGCGTTTGAGGGCCACTCGTCCGGAGGAACCGTTCCTTGAGCTGGCTCATCGACTGGATAAGGAAACTTCCGGTGCCATCATTGTCTGCAAAACGAGAAAGGCTCTGGTTCGTCTGCACGATATGATGAAGGATCACTCGAGCATTGAAAAACATTACCGCTTGCTTGTGAAGGGAGATTGGGTCAATGATCGTCAGCATGTCAAGGAGCCGCTTCTGCGTTTTCTGCTGCCATCCGGAGAGAGACGTGTCCGGGTCGATCGCGAGGGGATGCCCTCTCACACAATTTTTACGCTCCTGAAGCGCTTCGGAACCGTAAGTTATCTAGATGCAGAGCTGAAAACGGGTCGTACGCATCAGATTCGTGTCCATGCTCTCTCTCAGGGGTTCCCTTTGGTCGGAGACGACAAATACGGTGATTTTGCCTTTAACCGGGAGGTCTCTCGCGGTGTCTTGGGGGTGCCTCTGCACCGCATGTTTTTGCACGCATATCAGCTCACGTTTATTCACCCGGTTTCGGGAGAAAAAATTCATGTCCGGGCGCCGATGCCTCAGGAGTGTGAAGCTTTGCTGACGGCGTTGGAGAAAGAAGCGAAAAACGTGAGACTCTGAAGGGCGGAAAACACCCGTTGAATCCGGCCTTCGTGTTGTTATTTTCGACGTTTTGTGTGACTGTACTACGAAAGGAGGTCGGCGCTTCCTCCTCCGTCTGAAGACTGAGGTTTCGCGCCTAAATTTCTATGAATAAGCTGAAATACGATCTTGTGGTTTTTGATTGGGACGGTACGGTTATGGATACCACGGCTACCATTACTGCCGGATTTCGGCATGCGGCTTCGGTGATGGGATTGCCTGTTCCGACCGAGGAGGCCGCCCGATCCGTCATTGGTTTGGACTGGGCCAGTGCAATTGCAAAAATTCTGCCGACTTGTCCGGTGGAGGACTACGAGCGATTCAGGGAAATTTATTGGAAATGGTATGTACCTCATGAAAAAGAGGTGGTATTGTTTCCCGGGATGCGTGAACTGATCGGGACTCTGGGAAAACTGGGCGTTCGGCGTGCGATTGCGACGGGAAAAAGTCGGGAAGGACTCAATCGGGTTTTTGCGCTGACGGGACTCGAAAGCGAATTTGATTCCACTCAGACGGCAACGGAATGTCTTGCCAAGCCCAACGCGGACATGCTTGAAAAAATTGAAATCGAACTGGGAATTCCGGCATCCCGTACGCTGATGATCGGCGATACCACGCATGACGTTCATATGGCTCACCGTTATGGGTGTGATGTGGCGGCGATGACTTACGGGGCGTCGCCGTTGTCGGATCTTGAAGCGTCGGAGCCGACTTATATTTGCCATTCCGTGCGAGAGCTGGCTGATATTTTGGGGCTGGGCGAAACGACGGCTTGAGGAATTCGTATCGGCGGAATGTTCTCAGACTGTCGGTGCGTATGCGGACGGAGCGTCATCTGTCAATGTCCCCATATCGACTCCGGACAAGGCTCGTGAGGCGAAAAAATGTTCGACAGTGTGCTGACATTGTCGAACATTTTTTTTTGACGGGTTGAGGCTTTATCGCTCGTTAACAACAACGGGGGTGTTAAGTGGGCAAGCGTGCGACGCCGGGGCCGCTCAGCGTACTGATGCCGGAGCCGGCACGCTGAGATACGTGAATATGAGTGGCAATGCGTTCCTTGATACTGTTGACGTGAGAAATAATCCCGATCAGCTTTCCGCTGGACGCCTGGAGGTTTTCCAGAGCGTAGAGGGCCTGGTTGAGCGTGGATTCGTCGAGAGTTCCGAATCCTTCGTCCAAGAAGAGGGTGTCCACGCGCAGGTTGCTTCCTCCCATGCGGGAGAGGCCTAGGGCCAGAGCTAGACTGACCAGAAAACTTTCTCCGCCGGAGAGATTTTTGGATGTGCGTCGTTGTCCGCCCATATCGTTGTCAATGACATCAATGGAAAGCCCTCCGTTGCCCGAGGCATATAGCCAGTAGCGCTTGGTCATGGTATTCATAGCGTCGTTGGCATAGTTCAGCAATATTCTGAACGTGATTTTTTGAGCGGCCGTACGGAAGGTTTTTCCATCCGCACTGCCGATCAGCTGTCGGAGTCGATCCCAGCGTCCGCACACCGTTTGCTGAGCTTCAATGGCCCGAAGTTGCTTGGCATTTTCACGGCGCTTTTTGTCATCCTGTTCCAGAGAGGCGCGTAAAGTTGCCGTGAGTCGGGTTTGTTCCAGAAAATACTGTTCGCTTGCCGTGACCCGTCGGGATAACGTTTCGACGTTGTCTTCTGTCAGCGGTCTGGCTTTCAGTGTTTGAAGCATATTCCATGCCTGTGTCCGTTGCCCCTGCAACGTTGCAACGTCTGTCCGGAGTTGCTCGGCGGTTCGCTCAATGCTCCGGACGGTATCGTCGGAGAGCTCCGAATTCAGCAGGTCGTCCAGGCTCGCAAAGCCGAGTGCCGTCATCCGGTGTTGCAGCGCCAACCTCAGGGACGTGACTTTGCCCTCCAGGTGAGAAAGACGTTGTCGGGTCTCCTCTTCGCGAATGCGAAGGGAGTTTTTCTCAACCTGTGCCTCTCGGACGGCTTCTCGAGCCTCGGCATCGAGCCTTCTCTTCGCTTCTAGACAAGCGGTCAGTCGTTTTTTCTCAACGGCCGGATCAGTGCTTCCAAAGTGTTCTTGACGTTCGTCTGTCAAGGCTTTTAAGGATTGTGCCGTTTGATTAAGGTCGCTTTCGGATTTTTTCAGCAGGTCCTCGGCATGCCGGAGTTCGCTGGTTAATACCGCCGATTGTTTTTCAGCCTGCAGAAGGTTCTCGCGGTGTGTTTCAAGCGTTTGGAGAAAACTCTGTCGCTGTCGGTCGCGCTCCTGAAGAAAAGCAACGATAGTGTCGGGGCTGTCGGAGGCGGAACAGAAGGGAAATTTCTTCAGGCTGTTGTTGTAATCGCGGTGAGCTTGTCGGTAATCGTTTTCGGCGGACTGAAGCCTGTTTTGTAAATGGGCGACGGAAGTATCGATCCGTTCCTGTCGGGCTTTCAGAGAGAGGACGTCGGCTTGTTGTTGATGTAGGGCATGTTCAAGCTCTCTGGCGTGCTGATCGGCAGTATCGAGTTTTTTTTGCAGTGTGCCGAGGGCCGCGTTCCGATCAATGATGGCGCGACGCTCGTTGTGAAGATGATCCAGGTACTCTTGGAGTCCGACGGCGGAGACCGTTTCAATACCGGGCTCAGAAGCTTTCAGGTCGGCAAGACGCTGATTGAAGCGAGCCATGGTCTGATGAAGGAACAGGGAGACTTCCCGATTGCTCTCGGTAAGGCGCTCGCTCGTGTCGGCCAGACCGGCGGCAAAAAGATCGCGGTCTTCCTTGAACTGTATGAAGGCTTTGGCCGATGCCATGCGTTCGGTGAGTTGCACGACGGCCTGCAGTGCCTGTTCCGGCGATTGTGCGCGAGTGGCAGTCTCCAATGCGCGTCGGGCGTCGAGCGCGGTACTTTGAGCCTGACGGGTTAGTTGAGTCAGTTTGCTTTCGCAATCGATGGCGTTCCGAAGCTCGGCTTCCAGCAGAAGGAGGTCTTGACGGTCTTTTCTCAGGCGATCGAGGTATTCGGTGCATTCCCGCTCTTTTTGTCGCATGCTCTCGACTGCCGATTGAAGAGGACCGAGGTGCAGGCGGATCATGTCGTCGGCAGAGTCCCGATCTCGTCGAAGAAGGTCCGATTCAAGAACGCTTCGGCATTCTTGTTCGGTTTTCAGCGCCAGCTCCAGTCGTCGCAGCGCCTCTTGATGCGTTCCGGTGTTTTGGCGGAAGAGGTTGCTTTGGTGGCAATGGGTTTGCCGGAGTGCCACGATCTCGGTGTCGAGTTCGATCATGGCCCTGAATGGTTTCTCAAACAGGGCGAGTTCTCGGACGGCTTCTTCCAAGGCTTGCGCGGCCTGTTGGGCCGAGGCTTTTCGCCGGACATCGTTCCGGTCGATGTTTTGTAGCTGATTTACCGTCTCCTGCAGGGAAAGAGAGAGTGTTTCCCGTTCGGAGAGGAGAGACAGAAGATCTTTGTGCAGACGAATGGGTTCTTTGGCCTGGCGAGCTTTTTCAGCCAGTGCCAACCGAGGTTTGAAGCGGTTGTATAGTTCGTCGGCTTTTCGGGCTTCTTCATCTTTCAGGCTATACGTCTTTTCAGCTTCATCGCTCTGACGGCGCCAGAGAAGCGCGGTTCTCAGCGCATTGAGTTCGCTTTCTGCTTGTCGGGTCGTTCGCTCGGTGTCTCCCAGTTGTTGTTCAAGTTGGCTCCGTTCGTCAGTAGCGAGCGGGGCCGTTGTTTCGAGCAGGGAGCGAAGCAAGTCGAGTTGTTTGACCTCTTTGTCCCAGCGTCGGTAGACACAGGAGCCGATTTCCGTATAAATGGCAGTTCCCGTGATGTTTTCCAAAATTTGCGCGCGGTCGTCATCCGAGGCCTTTAGAAAATTCGAAAAAGCTCCTTGTGCCAACAGAACGGAACGCGTGAAGGTTTCGAACGTCATTTTTGTCACATCGATGACAAGGCGGGCCCATTCCGTATTTTTGGTTGTGATAATCCGACCTTCGCGATCGCCCTCCGATGCGAATTCGATGAATTCAACTTGAGCCTGAGAGAGTTTGCCTGTCCGTTTGACATAGCGTCGCCAGGTTGAGGCAAACAAACGCCCTCCGGCTTCAAAGCGTACGGAGGCCTGAATTTCTCGGGTGCCTTTTGTCATCATCGGGCATTTGTCGTCATAGTCGTCCTTGGACTGTCGTTCGTCCCGATTCTTTGCTGAACGGTCTCCGGCATTTTTTACGCGTGGGGTTTGACCATAAAGCGCTAAACAGACTGCATCGAGTACGGAGCTTTTACCGGCCCCCGTTTTGCCGGTGATGGCAAACAGAGGACAGGTTCTGTAGGCGGGGTCCGTAAAGTCGATGTGCCAGTGCCCGGCCAATGAGTTCACATTGAGAAAATCCAGTGTCAGTATGCGCATCAGAGAGCCTTTTCAATGGAGAGGTCGGAAGCGTCGGAAGCGCGCTGCTTTTGCAAAGCTTCTTCTTTGATTTCGGCAAACATATCCTTAAACTCTTCGTAAAGAGCGTCGGCTGTTTCTTTGTCCTGCGTGCGCTCGTGCAGAACGCATTTGAAGACTTCCTCTGGGGTGATCTGAGTCAGATCGAATCCGACTTTCTCGTTGTCCAAAAGCCGGCGCACCAGCGTTTCGTTTCTGACTGTCATGACATGTACGCCGGCCTGATCGCCGGCTTTCTGAAGGCGATCGACAAGATTGTCAACAATCTCTGTGCTGGTGAGTTTGGCTTCAATCAGCGGAGCTTGTCCGTCGTGAAGAGCGCCGGCGTCCCGGATGCCTTGCATGAGATCTGAAAAGCTGCCCGAGAGAGTGATAAAACGCCGGGGTTGACGGACCGGATGTTGAATGACGTCAAGGCGACGTTGCTCGTCAATATTAATTTCAAGAATGACGTGCTTGTAATGTCTGTGTCCGAAAGAGAGGGCGAGCGGGGAGCCGCTGTAGTACGTCGGGACGGCATTGCTGACCTTCTGAGAATTGTGAATATGTCCAAGGGCGATATAGTCCCAATCCTGCCCGAACGCGTTCTGGGTGACGTTTCTCAGGCTGCCGACGTGGACGGACTCCCGAGGAGGCGAGGTATCCGGCAAGCCGTCGGGTTTCATCCGGGAGCCGGTGACAAAAAGGTGCCCCATCGCAATCATGGGAATGTCGGCTCCGGCCGTGCTCTGCCGTAGGCGATCTCGGACCGCCCGATAGCGGTTGAAAACGCCTTTTTCGAAAAGTTCTGCACGGTCTGCGTCGGAATAGCCGAGGTTGCCTGCACGGACATCGGCTTCGCGAAGATAGGGCACCGCGGCGATACCCAGAGCGGGACGGCCGTTTTTCATGAAGAGGACGGCCTCCTCTTCGGGCGACGGCCCGGCAACGACACAGCGCATGGAACGCAGAAGCGGATTGGGGGCTTCAAGAAAACGTTGGGAATCGTGATTGCCGGCGGTGATGACTGTCAGGGCAACGTCGGTTTGGCTGAGGCGACCGATAAAGTCGTAGTAGAGCGTCTGAGCGACCGCAGAGGGCATGGAAGTATCAAAGATATCTCCGGCTATCAGGATGACGTCCGGACGGCGCTCGCTTACCAGAGCCAGAAAATCGTCAAGAAAGAGGCGAAAATCATCGGTGCGATCGAAGGTACCGAAATTTTTTCCCAAATGCCAGTCGGCAGTATGAAAAATACGAAGGGCAGTCATATCAAACCTCGTTGAGCCGGCGGGGAGAGAAAAACCGCCCGTTTCTCTCCGGAATTCGCCTTCGTTTTCTTTTCTTATGGACGTCGATTTTTTTGAATGGCGGGAGAGGGATTCTCGAGAGCAAACTTCGCGGCTTCTTCCCCGGCCATTCGGCCGGATACCATGGCCAGCATGAGGCCGGTTCCTTCCGGCCGGCTTCTGCCGAAAATGCCACCGACCGTTTCACCGGCGGCATAAAGTCCCGGGATGGGGTGGCCGTTGCTGAGAACTCGGCAGAACTGATCGGTTCTGATACCGCCGGCGGTGTAATGCACGCCGGGTTGGACCCGAACGACGTAGAGCGGGAAATGGGTCAGATCATTGGTGAGACTTCGACGATGAAACTCGGGATCTTGTCCGTTGGCGCAATAGTCGGCGTAGCGAACGAGTTCTTGAGTCAGGGTGCTGACCGGCAAATGCATGATGCGGCTGAGTTCTTCCGTGTTGTTGGCTTTGGTCAGGTAACCGGTGCGGACATAGTTTTGAAGGGGCGGGGCTTCGTCGATGCACTGCTGATCGAGAATGAGCCAGGCTGAGCCATGGCTTTTGGAATGGATGTCTGCCGCCACGGTTCTGGAGAGTTCGTTCGTAAATCGTTTGCCTTGATCGGACAGGAGAATGCCGCCGTTTACTCTGGCACTTCTCGGTAAAATCAGACCGGAAAAGGGCATGGTGGTCGGGTGAACGATAATTGAATCCAGATCAACAATGTCGGCACCGAGTTTGCGCCCCATCTGAATGCCGTCCCCCGTGGCACCCGGGGCATTGGTGGTCAGGTAATCGGCGTACTGCGGAGCATACTGTTCGATCATCGCGTCATTGGCGGAATAGCCGCCCGTTGCCAGAACTATACTCGACGCGTTGGCCTGCCAGGTGCTTCCGTCCGGACGGGAGATACGCACGCCGGTAACCCGGCCGTGATCGTCGATCAAGATTTGACGAACGTTGGACAGGATTTTAATCAGCACCTGTTTGTTTTCCAAACCGTGTAAGAGAGTTTGAACCAGTTCTTGTCCGATCGGTGTGTGACCTAGGGGACGGTACTGACTGCCGATGCTGAGCGGGGTGAGATTGTGTTTCTCGATATTGGCTCCGTTGTTTTGCAACCAAGTGACGACGTCCGAGGATTCCTTGACGATTTCCCGCACGCGCTGAAGGTCTGCATAACCGCGTCCCTCCAGGAGAATGTCTTCGACAATGTCCTTTTCGTTGTTTTCGGTTTCTTGAGGCGTTTGGCTTTTGGCAGACAACAGATGGCCGGCAGCCAAAAAGGTATTGCCGCCGAGCATAGGCATTTTTTCCAATACCAAAACGCTGACGCCTTTTTGCGCGGCTGCCAGAGCGGCTGCGAGCCCGGCTCCGCCGGCACCGATGACAACGATGTCGAAGCTGACTGTATCGTCGGGATTGGACAACGCACTGCATGGAACCAGGCTGAAAAGGCCGAGAGAAAGGGCGCCTCTCAGAAAGCGGCGGCGCGTGGAAACGGTGTCAATGCTGTCGGCTGAAAAGTCAGAGTGGTACATGCGTCTTGAAGAAATATCGTCGCGAAAAGCCCCCGAAAAAGGAGGGGCAGTCAATACAAACGGTAAGGATAGCAAAAAAACACTGAGAGCCGTCGGAGTTCAGAGATCCGATTCTCGTCATCGGACAGCTCAAAATTCCAGAAAAAACCGAGCGTTGGGGAAATACCGGACAGACGGTCGTCGTGCAGTCTGGTCAAAATCGCAAAAGCGTTTGAGGAAAAGCAAAATTTACTTGCTAAAATCTATGGTTTAAGAGTTTTCCGCACTTGTTATGGGTTTGTTATGAATCGCGGTTTTTACACCATTATGTGCGCACAATTTCTGTCTTCATTGGCAGATAATGCGCTTTTGATCGCGGCCATTGCTTTGTTGGCGAGCATTCAGGCACCGGACTGGATGACGCCTTTGTTAAAACTCTTTTTTGTGGTGAGTTACGTATGCCTTGCCGCTTGGGTCGGCCTGTTTGCCGATTCAATGCCCAAAGGTCGCGTCATGTTCATCACCAATACGATTAAAGCCGTCGGTTGCCTGATGATGCTTTTTGGCAGCCATCCTTTGCTTGCCTATGCCGTAGTTGGTGTGGGTGCCGCTGCGTATTCTCCGGCAAAATACGGCATTCTGACAGAACTCTTGCCGGCGAAAAAGCTCGTTGTTGCCAACGGGTGGATTGAAGGTTTGACTGTCGGGTCTATTATTCTCGGCGTTGTTCTCGGCGGTGTACTGATCAAGCCGGAAATCGCCCAGCCGATTTTAGAAACCTTTCATCTGAGTGCCGTCGGTCTGACGACTTTTGCCGAATCGGCGATTTTCGTCATCGGTTTTGTGTATGTTGCGGCGGCCGTTGTGAATTTGGCCATTCCGGATACCGGAGTACGTTATCCGCCTCAACGTTTTGAGCCGGTGTCTTCAATCAAGTCTTTTTATGAAAGCTGTCGTCTCCTGTGGACGGACCGTCTGGGGCAGATTTCTCTGTCGGTAACCACCCTTTTCTGGGGAGCCGGGGCGGTACTGCAGTTTTTGGTGCTCAAATGGTGTGAGCACGCTCTCAACATGAATCTTTCGGAAGGGGCTGTCATGCAGGCGGTCGTGAGTCTCGGGATTGCCATCGGCGCTTTCCTGGCGGCTGCTCGCATTCCGCTCAAGAAATCCCTGAATGTGTTGCCGATGGGCATCATTATGGGGGTGCTGGTCATGAGCGTGTCGTTCTTTACCGCCGATATGGCCCCGGCCGGCGGAATCGCTATGTTCGGTCATGTCCTTCCGTGGGCTGTGTTGTTTGCCGGTATTGTCATGATCCTTGTCGGCATTTGTGCGGGCTTTTTTGTCGTGCCGATGAATGCTCTGCTTCAGCATCGCGGTCACGTTCTGATGAGTGCGGGTCGATCCATTGCCGTGCAGAACTTTAACGAAAATCTCTCGATTCTCACGATGCTGGGGGTTTATTCTCTGCTGATTAAGTTTGACTTGTCAGTGCCCGCAACCATGTTGGTGTTCGGGCTGTTTGTTTCCGTCTCCATGTTGTTGGTGATCATTAAGCACCGTAGCAATCAGAAAGAATGTGACAGTCTGCATTTAATCGGTGAAAAAACTCGCCACGGCCACGAGCGATCGGCGGATGACTCGGCCGGGGAATAGCCGTTTTGCTGGTCTGATAGAATCTCCGGATCTAACCCATTCATCTCGCTTCCCTCTCTGGGACAGATCGAAGGCTCTGTTGAACCCTCTCCCTTGGAGCGGTGAGATCAAAACAAGAAGAGTAAGAAAAGTGCCACGTCCCATTTATGCAGAAATTGATGTCCAAGCCTTAAAGCACAATCTTCAGCGTATGCGTCATATCGCTGGGAACCGAACGTTATGGGCTGTTGTGAAGGCGAATGCTTATGGTCACGGGCTAGAAAATGCCGTGCGTGCGTTTGCCGATGCGGACGGTTTTGCAACCATCGATCTTTGTGACGCGGAACGTGCCCGGCGTCACGGTTGGCATAAGCGAATTCTGTTGCTCGAGGGCTTTTTTGATGAAACGGATATTGAACCGTTGCAGGATTTGGATGTTGAAACCGTCATTCATTCCACATGGCAGATCGATATTCTTCGCAAACTTCCTCTGCGTGAAGTCAAAGTTCATATCAAAGTCAACTCCGGCATGAACCGTCTTGGATTCTTACCCGTTGAAGTCGGAACGGTTCAGGAGTGGCTCCAGGCAATTCCCGGCGTCAAAGTGATGGGGGTTGTGACGCATTTTGCCAATGCCGAACCCAGTTACATGCGAGATGCACCGGCATCGGTTGACAAGCAATTGACTCGAATGGGACGTCTGGCTCACTCGCAGACGGCCGCTTGTATGGCGAATTCCGCCGCGATTCTCTGGCATCCCGAAGTCGAGGGGGAAGCCGTACGTGCCGGTGTCGCGCTCTACGGATTGTCTCCCGATCCCCATATTTCATCGGAAGAGCTCGATATCATTCCTGCGATGACCGTCTCCGCCAAAATTATCGCTATTCAGGAAATTGCCCCCGGAGAGGTAGTCGGGTACGGTTCGAGATGGCGTGCGGAAAGGCCGTCCCGCATTGCGGTGGTGGCCTGCGGTTATGCGGATGGCTATCCCCGTTCCATGCCTGACGGTGCGCCGACATGGGTGGAAGGAAAAATTGCTCCCTTGGTCGGTGCCGTGTCGATGGACATGCTTGAAATTGATATCACGGATATTCCCGAGGCGAAACTGGGGAGTCTGGTGGAATTGTGGGGAAAACATCTGGATGCCAATCGGGTGGCAGAGGCCTGCGGGACGATTGGTTATGAAATTATCTGCGCCTTGGCGCGTCGGGTTCCCCTTCGAATCAAAGAATAAGTGAAGTTGGCATGGCAGCGGCAAAAGGAAAGGCTAAGTCTCAGTTTGTCTGTACCGAATGCGGAGGAAGTACCTTTAAATGGCAAGGGCAATGTCCGCATTGCCGTGCCTGGAATACGCTTCAGGAATTTTCCGTTTCGCAGGGCGCGGCTTCCCGCTATGGGACGGCGTCTCGTCCCGTGGGCGGATTTGTCGATACATCGGGCGTTCTGCAGGATCTTGCAGATGTCAATATCGAAGAAATTCCGAGAACCGTCACGGGAATTGGGGAATTCGACCGTGTGATGGGCGGCGGACTTGTTAAGGGATGTGTGGCGCTGATCGGCGGTGATCCGGGGATTGGTAAATCCACGCTGCTCTTGCAGGTGATGGCGCAGTTGGTGGCGATGAAGCGTTCGGCGTTGTACGTATCGGGTGAAGAAAGTGCCACGCAGATCGCTCTTCGTGCTCAGCGTCTTCAGTTAGAACCTCGCGGGCTGACCCTGATGAGCGAAATCGAGCTCGAACATATTGAAGAGGTCCTGCGTAGTCGTCAGCCAGAATTTGTCGTGATCGACTCGATTCAGACGATTTTTTCCAGCGCACTTGACAGTGCGCCGGGGTCGGTATCTCAGGTAAGAGAGTGCGCGGCCCGTTTGACCCGTATGGCCAAGACACACGGAACGACGCTGATCTTTGTCGGTCACGTGACCAAGGATGGTGCGCTTGCCGGGCCGCGAATTCTAGAACACATTGTTGATACGGTATTGTATTTCGAAGGGGATCAGCACTCCAATTTCCGTTTGGTCCGAGCCTTTAAAAATCGTTTCGGCGCCGTCAACGAACTGGGGGTGTTTGCCATGACTGATCATGGTTTGAAGGGGGTAACCAATCCTTCGGCCATCTTCTTGTCGGAATACAAGTCCAGTGTGCCGGGGTCTTCCGTGTTGGTGACTCAGGAAGGAACGCGTCCTTTGTTGGTGGAAATTCAGGCTTTGGTTGATTCCACTCATTTGCCGACGCCGCGCCGTTTGGCCGTTGGGGTGGACGCCCAGCGTCTGGCCATGCTGTTGGCGGTATTGCACCGTCACGCCGGTGTGGCTTGTTTTGATCAGGATGTGTTTGTGAACGCTGTCGGCGGGGTGAAGATCACGGAAACAGCTGTGGACTTGGCTCTGTTGGCTGCGATTTTTTCCAGTATCCGCAATAAGGCGATTCGTCGAGGAACCGTTATTTTCGGAGAGGTGGGGCTCGCCGGGGAAATTCGTCCGTCTCCCAGAGGTCAGGAGCGTTTGCGAGAGGCTGCAAAGCTCGGCTTTTCCCGTGCCATTATTCCCCGTGCCAACGCGCCGAGAACGCCGATTGAAGGGCTGGAAATTTGTGCTGTTGATCGCCTGGATCAGGCATTGGATGCGATGCTTGACTGAGATAGGCATGCTTCATATCGGCGCACGTGAGGCTTTGCTTCGTTAGGGCGGAAAAATTACATTATTGTTGCATATCTTTTTTCCTGAAGCTTGAAATTACTAGGTAAAATCAGAAAATAGTTTTTGATTGACGGCTGCAGACTCCAGATAGCCGTTGTCTGCAGCCGATGAGGAATTCAAAATGACGACTTTTACCAAGCTTCTCGCAGCCGAAGCGAAGCCAGCCAAGGCCATTCTCGATCGCTCCCATCAGTTGGTGCTGACGACGGAACAGCGCAAAAACTGGACGAGCGGTATTGAAACTTCCGAAGGAACGTTCGACGTTGCGGTGGAAGAATCCCGTCCGCTCTATGTTAATGATGTTCTTCTTGATGAACACGGTGCTTTTTGGGTGGTTCGCCCTGCAGTCGAAAAAATCATCCGGGTGACCGGGGATCTTCGTATCCTGCACGAAGCCGCCGGCGCTCTGATTAACCGTGGCGTTGACATTGCTCAGACTGAAGACGGTTTTGCCGTTCTGGCTCTGCCCAATATCGGCAAAATGCTGACGATGATCGGTCTTGAAGTCAAGGAGACCGAGGCTGAATTCAGTCCGGTCCGTATTGAACGCCAGGCTCATGAAGGTGGTTGTGGATGCGGTTGCGGCTGTCACGATCACGCCGATCATGATCACGGGTGTTCCTGCGGTACGCATCACGAAGAAGAACATTCGTGCTGTTGCAACGGTGAAGAGCATCACCATGAACACGCCGACGGTTGTGGTTGTGGCTGCGGTTGTCACGACCATGATCACGAGTGCTCCTGCGGTACGCATCACGAAGAAGAACACGCGTGTTGTTGCAGCAGTGAAGAGCATCACCATGAACACGGCGACGGTTGCGGTTGTGGTTGCGGTTGTCATGACCATGCCGATCATGATCACGAGTGTTCCTGCGGCACGCATCACGAGAAAGAGCATTCGTGCTGTTGCGGCACTGAAGAGCATCACCATGAACACGGCGATGCATGCGGCTGCGGTTGCGGTGGGCATCATCACCACGAAGAAAAGCACTACAAGTACTAAAAAAGTACTAAAGGGTTGTGTCGGCTTCTTTCTTTTTTCGAGGGCATTTCGATGTTGTTAAGACGATGGAAATCCCTTTGAGGTAGGGAAACGCCGGCAGGACAGTGTGCTGAATGACGAACGGGGCTGACGTACTTTGTGTATGTCGGCCTTTTTCTATACGGAGAGTTGGCGAGCAAGCGACGAAAAAAAAGACCCAAGCGAACCGTCTTTTATATTCTCGGATGCGCTTAAGTCTTCTTATTGCCTGTCTGACAGGTGTTTATGGTGCGGAAGGTCGGACTAGCCTGAATGTTGAAAGTGCCCGCCCCAAAAGCTGAGTTTCACCCCCAAAAG
>Magnolia_p2__coassemble_878_pt1 | contig 28822 bp, 23 predicted proteins | sample Magnolia_p2__metabat2_high_PE_017 | metagenome-assembled genome bin Magnolia_p2
AGGCAGGAATCGTATTCCTGATCCAAGCGTTGGCGTTTTTTCTTTTCTCGGCGCGCACCAACGTCAGTTCCATCAGCAGGCGATCCAAGGAGCCGCCGGGAATTGTCAGTTTGTTCTTGCGGTTTTCCATCTTCTTCGCACTGCAAAGCATCATCATGCGCAGAGCCGTCCCGATGGTGCTCACCAACAGTTTCCCTTGTACGGAAACAGCTCCAACGCGCAGGCGATCGCCATCAAGCCAGTTTTTAAGTCGATTGAAGTCTTGTTCAACCATATTGCGCTGTCGATAGATGGCCAAAGCTTCAAAAGAATCAGAGACGACATTGCTACGAAGCGCAAAGTAACCTGCACTTTCCACCGCCTCGTCGATTTTTGATGAGTTCCTTACCCACCTCTCCTTTCCGTTCTTGTCCCGAACAGATACGACGAAACGGCTATAGGCGGCCCACAAGTCCTTGGGAACCGACCGCTTGGCATCTTTCAGTCGAATAATTTCATCGGCATTCTCAGAGATCAATTGAGCTGTCGCATCCTCATGACCGACCAAGCGGTACAAATGAATGTAAGTATTGAGTTTTAATCGACCTGCCTCCGTGTTTTGCGTCCACGGCTCGGTAACCGTGAAGGCAAATGCCTTTTCCTTGCTGCTGTAGAAAGCGTTCTTACAGAGGGAATCTCGATGTTTTGCAAAGCATTGCTTTAGCGAATCCTCAACATATCGAACGCCTTGCAGGTATCGAATGTTCAAGTTGATCATTCTTTGAACATTTTCCAAACTGGAATAGCCACGATCAGTAACCAAAATGTTTTTGTCCAAATCGAATCCGGCCTCACGCATGGAGAACAGGATGTCGGACAGGCTACTGACATCGTTTACGGCCCCGTCGAACATGTGCGAGAAAACGATGTCGCCCGAGCGTTGGTCGCAAATGACGGTGTAATTAATCTGCTTGAGATCCGGATCTCTTTTGTCGTGCCCGAACTGCGCTTCGCTCAGCGTGTTGGAGTAGGTGGAGATCGAAGTATTGTCAAGCGCGTATTCAATCGGTTGGCCTCGCAATTCAGGATTTTGCTTGTAGATTTCCTCCCAAATCGCATCCTGACGATTGTGTCGCAGACGGAAATAGCCGGTGACCTGTTCACGAGTGACCGAAGACAAAATTTCAGAGATTTTCTGTCCGCTCAGTCGTTTGGATCGGGGCAACCAAACTTGTTGACGCCAAAGATCGTACGTCATCATTGCTCCGCCACCGGCGAGTTTGTAAATGGACAGGTAGAGCAAATCTTCGCCCAACTCCTTCCCAAAAATTTCGTGGAGATGAGAGCGGATGCCGCTGTTTTCGGCCACCTGCATAGCGGCCCAAGTCAAACCAACATCCAACGTGGCTTGCGGATTGCAGGCATCCTCATCTTCCGGTGCAGGGCCGGGAGTGGCAGGAAAATCTTGTCGATATTCGGCCTCGCGAACAGGTTTTTTGTTCGCACCCCAAAACCAGTCATCCCCGGAGTATTCCGGAAAGTCGGCTGAAAATTTGGGCGAAATCTTGATCCGGTCGTCTTCGAGCAAACGTCCCACATGGCGTTGCAGGTGCCGTTTCGACTTTTTCAGCACCGGATCCCACTTCATTTTGTACGCCTTGACGTAGCAATAACCTTGTGCGGTAACGACGGTTGTGAAGTTCCAAGGAAATCCGGATTTTGGAGAATTTTCCATTTTATGCTCTGTATTTAATAGTTATAGAGCATTTTAACACATATGAAAAAGCCCATGATTTATTTGTGGCAATAAAATCATGAGCTTAGCAAGTCCTGAACTCGAATGCTCAGCATTTTATGGAGCAGGTATCCCGTAGTTCAGGTATTAACGGGGATCGCTAATCGGAGTGACCGTTACGCCGTGGGCCTGATACGGCAGCGGTGTGAGTATCGTCATTTTGGCTGTGACGCTCTCTCCGGGCGAAACGGCAGCATTTTGAGCAAACCCGTATTCTTCCGGTTCCAAAATGCGCTGAGCCATGATTTCGCCGGCGGCATCAAACAGCTTGAGTTCCAGTATCGGAAGATATTGGGGATGGACGGAGTTGTTTTGCAACTTAGCGACAACTACCGGCATCAGAGCTGCCATTTCCCGGTCGAGATCGGTACCGTTCTCTGCGGGATTTTCCAGTGTTGCCGTGACGGAGAATGCATCGCCGTTCATCCAGACAAATCCAGGGCAGGGCAGTTTGGTGCAGACGTTCTCATAAACCCCGCGTAATTGCGGTGCCGATCGGAGCACCGTTTGGTGTCCGGCCAACAGACCGACGCAGATCAGGATCAGGAGGGCGACCAGAATGACCAGTCCCCAGAGCGGGGAAGCGCTTTTGGGGGCGGAAACATCCGGTTGCTCCGGTGTTTTGCTCTCCGTCGTTTCTTTGGCATCTTCCGGTTGTTCTTCGCTCAGGTCGGAGAGTTCGCGGGCCAGATTTGACAAAGTGATGTCGGCTTCCTCAGCCTTTTGTTGCAGTATTTCCGCTTCGGTTGTTCCTTTGTCCAGACGGCTCATGAGGAGTTTGTCGTCAACCAGAACGCTTTCGGCTTTATCGGCGGAAAAGACCGAATGACATTCCGAGCATCGTAGCAATGCCGAGGGTTGGTCGGGATTGATGCGCCACAGAGCCCCGCATGCCGGGCAGCGAAGAACTTTCACCATGGTTGCTCCTTTTATGTTAGGCACGTTGACCGGCAATGCAGACCCAGTCGTCTTCCTGTTTCCAAACCGACAGGTTCATGTTCGGATCAATGGCCCGGTAGGCGGAGATAACCTCTTCGGCCTGATGGGCAAGAACCCCCGAGAGAACCAGCGTGCCTTCGGGTTTGACGCGGCCGAGAAGGGCGGGAGCCAGAATCTTGAGAGGGTTGGCCAGAATGTTGGCGACAACGATGTCAAACTGCCCGTCGGGCATGTCGTCGGGCAGAAAGAATTGCGCCTGAACCTGATTCTGAACGGCGTTGTCGTGAGCTGATTCAACGGCCTGCGGGTCAATGTCCGTACCGGTAACCGAGGCGGCTCCCACCAGTTTGGCAGCAATGGCCAAAATGCCCGTACCGCAACCGAAGTCAAGGACGTTGTCCGTGCTTTTCACGTGAGCATCCAACCACTGTAGGCAAAGATGTGTGGTGGGATGGGAACCGGTACCGAAAGCAACGCCCGGATCCAGACGGACATTGATGGCATTTTCGTTAGGAAGATCGTGCCAGGTCGGGACAATCCAGAGTCGATCGGAGACCTGCGTCGGTTGGAACTGAGCCTGTGTAACGCGTACCCAGTCCACATCTTCCACTTCTTCGATTTCAAGAATGTCCGGCATGTCGCATTTCAGAGCCTGAACGGCAATGGCCAGCGAGGTCCGGATGTCAAAATCATCATCGGCGAGAATAGAAATGATGGAACGGGGCCAGGCACAGTTGTCCGGTTCGAATCCGGGTTCCCCGTAGAGCGGCTTTTCATCCGTAGACTCCGCATCTGCATCTTCAATGGTCGCACTGTAGGCGCCGGCATCCATCAACATATCGGAGAGGGATTCGGCATTGCGTTCGTCGGCGAGAATCTTAATCTGGCGCATAACTGTATTTCTGAAAAAAAGAGCGGGGAGTTGACAAAAACCCCCCGCTGCAAAAAGGATGATTAGCGTTGTGTCGCGGCTCGTTGGCGAAGCTTTTCCTCAAGGTAGTGGATACTGGTTCCACCCTGGAAGAAGCGTTCGTCTGCCAGCAGTTCGCGATGCAGCTTCGTATTGGTTTTGATCCCTTCGACGGCAAGCTCGGACAGAGCAACGCGCATACGGGCAATGGCCTGTTCGCGTGTATCACCGTGAGCAATAATCTTACCAATCATACTGTCATAATAGGGCGGTACGCTGTAACCCGTGAATACATGGGTATCGATACGGATGCCGGGACCGCCGGGAAGATGCCAGGCCGTGACGCGACCGGGACTCGGAATGAACGTAAACGGATCTTCCGCATTGATACGGCATTCAATGGCATGACCGTGCATGGCAATATCGCGCTGACGAAGCTGGAGACGTTCGCCGGCGGCAATACGGATCTGCTCTCTCACAACGTCGACCCCCGTCACCATTTCCGTCACGGGATGCTCGACCTGAACGCGGGTATTCATTTCAATGAAGTAGAACTCGCCGTTTTCATAGAGGAATTCAAACGTACCGGCACCGCGGTAGCCGATTCGGCGACAGGCCTCGACGCAACGACTGCCGAGACGGTCAATCAACTTGCGGGGAATGCCGAAAGCCGGAGCTTCTTCCAAAACCTTCTGATTGCGACGCTGCATGGAGCAGTCGCGTTCGCCGAGATAGACGGCATTCTGGAAATTGTCAGAGAGAACCTGAATTTCAATATGACGAGGATTTTCCAGGAATTTTTCCATGTATACGGTCGGATTGCCGAAAGCAACACGGGCTTCTTCCTTGGTCATGTTGACGGAGGTGAGCAGAGCGGCTTCCGTACGCACGACGCGCATTCCGCGTCCGCCACCGCCACCGGCGGCCTTGATGATGACGGGATAGCCGATATCACGAGCAATCTGCAGAATATCCTGAGAATTTTCCGGCAAAGCGCCGTCGGAACCCGGTACACAGGGGACTCCGGCTTCGCGCATCGCCTGCTTGGCACTGACTTTGTCCCCCATCAGACGAATGCTTTCGGCACGGGGACCGATGAAAGTAAAGCCGGATTTCTCCACGCGTTCCGCAAAATCCGCGTTTTCGGAAAGGAAACCGTAACCGGGGTGAATGGCCTCGGCGTCGGTCACTTCCGCCGCAGAGATGATGGCGGGAATATTCAGATAGGAGAGCTGGGACTGAGCGGGACCGATACATACACTTTCATCGGCCAGACGTACATATTTGGCATCGGCGTCGGCAGTGGAGTGAACGACCACGGTTTTGATGCCCATTTCACGGCAGGCACGCTGAATACGTAATGCGATTTCGCCGCGATTGGCAATCAGAATTTTTCCAAACATAGCAAGCGAGTGTTATTCGATGATGAAAAGAGCCTGGCCAAATTCAACGGGCTGACCGTTTTCAACGCAAATATCCTTGATAATGCCGTCTTCTTCGGCTTCCACTTCATTGAGCAGCTTCATGGCTTCAATAATGCAGACAACCTGGCCCTTCTTGACCGCATCGCCGACTTTGACGAAAGGTTCGGCTCCGGGAGACGGGGCACGGTAGAAGGTACCGACCATCGGGCTGTTAAGCGTGACACCGGCCGGTACATCGGTAGCGACCGGTGCGGATTCGACAATCGTCGCCGGAGCCGGAGAGGCAACGGGCATTTGCGGAGCGACAAGCACGGGCTGATGAGTAGCCACGGGAGAAGCTTCGGAACGATTGACGATGCGGACACGATCGTCGCCTTCGTTGATTTCCAGTTCGGCAATGCCGCTTTCGCTCACGAGGTCAATCAGTGTCTTAAGTTTGCGCAGATCCATGATGGTGTGCCTTTTTTTGAGAAGAAAGAAACCGCTCTTCAGGCGACAAGGCCGAGCCGTCGTCTTTCTCTCGAGTCTATGTGGTATATCGGTTGATCGGCGGTCAGTCGGGACCGCTTTCCGAGGTGCATTGTCCTTAAAAAGAAGGATGAATGCGTGTTTTGCTCGGAAAAAGGGCTAACTTTACCCTAATTCTTCGCAATTGTCGCTACTTTGTGTGAGAAAGTAAAGACTTTTTTGCGGGAAAACCGTAAAAATCCGCAACTGAATGGCGATCGGATTGATACGGAAATGTCTTCGGCGGGCAAAATCAGATACTGATTGGAATGATAGCGACTCTAAAACGTCATACCCGTGCCGAAAAGAGGCTAATCCTCAGTATTTGTTCACCGGTTGTTCGGCTAACAAAGCTTCCAGGGAATCGGCGTCAATTTTTCCCAACGCTTCTGCCGGGGTTTGATAGGGGTCCGGCGGAGTCGCGCGGGGATAGCGAGGGTGCTCGGAAATCTCAATGAGTAAGTCTGTACACCCCACTGCGGTGAGATAAGTGATGCAGGAAATATTGAGTGCTCGGTTCGCCGGAGAATAGGGAATGTTTCTGGCGAGAAAAAAGAGCTCGAGCTCTTTAGCGTTGCCCGAGAGAAGAATGACCGGCAGGTCCGACTCTGTGGCTGCACCGGAAAGAACGGGGCCTATCAGATGCGGATGCCAGGTACGGAGTGCCTTCATGATTTGAAGAGAAGCCTCACGCTTGCGACGAAGGAGGTGGGCATGGGAGTCCGGTTCGAAGAGGGCAAACCAACGGCGAAGTTCCTGATCAATCAATCCTGAGGGTGGGAGCGGAAGACCGGTACTTTTCAGTCGGCGGAAGGCCTCTTCGCGGGAGAGGCGCTCTTGTCCTATCATCGAAGCAAGACGGGCGGCGGTTTGGTATTCAAGTTGACGGTCGGTCATGGGTTTTATAAGACGTAAACAAAACAAAGCACCGGCAACCGGAAAGCGTTCATTGCCGGGCTAGGGACTTGATGATAAGCGGATTCCCGTCGCGCGGTACAATGACTCGACAGTAAAACGGCTCCCAGTCAATGAGGAAAAGAAGGGAAACGGCCCGTCAGGGATGAGGAAAGGAACGATGCATATTCATATTCTTGGTATTTGCGGAACTTTTATGGGGGGCGTGGCACAGCTCGCTCTGGACGCTGGGCATCGCGTCACAGGGTGTGATGCACACGTCTATCCTCCGATGAGCGATGCGCTGCGCAAAGCGGGGATCGAACTGATAGAGGGCTATGGCGCAGAGCAGCTTCAAGAGATTCATCCCGATCTTTTTGTGATCGGCAATGTGGTTTCCCGAGGCAATCCTCTGATGGAGACGATTCTTAATCGTGGGTTGCCTTATACCTCCGGACCGGCCTGGCTCTCCGAACATGTCCTGGCCAGACGGCATGTTCTGGCGGTGGCCGGAACACACGGTAAAACGACGACAACCTCTATGCTCACCTGGATCTTGCAGGAGGCCGGCATGGAGCCCGGGTTCCTGATCGGCGGAGTACCTCAGTGGCTCAGCCGTTCGGCCATGCTGGGACGACACGAACCCGGTTCGCCGTTCGTCATTGAGGCTGATGAGTACGATACGGCTTTTTTCGACAAGCGCAGTAAGTTCGTTCACTACCGTCCGCGTACCGCGATTCTCAACAATCTTGAATATGATCATGCCGATATTTTTGAGAATCTGGCGGCCATTGAAAAGCAATTCCATCATCTTCTGCGGACAATTCCGGGAGAGGGATTGGTGGTTAGCAACGCCCGGGCCGAGGCACTGGAACGCGTGTTGGCGAAAGGATGCTGGAGTCAGGTAGAACGCTTTGATTCGGACGGCGGCTGGAGTCTTTCCGATAACGGCGTTGTCGGTTTCGGCGGTCGCGAAATCGGCCGGATGCAATTGCAGATGCCGGGACGTTATAACGCTCTGAATGCCGTGGCCGCGATGGCGGCGGCCAGACATGTCGGCGTAAGTCCGGAGGTTTCTCTGGAGGCGCTTTCGCGCTTTACCGGGGTGAAGCGTCGTCTTGAAGTCAAGGGCCGTGTCAACGGTGTCAGTGTTATCGATGATTTTGCCCATCACCCGACCGCCATCGCAGAGACCGTCGGCGCTCTGCGTGAAAAAATCGCTTCGGGGCGTTTGTTAGCGGTTTTGGAGCCACGCAGCAATACGATGAAATTGGGGACCATGAAGGAGAGGTTGGCCGATTCTCTGGCTGAGGCGGATCTTGTTTTCTGCTACGCAGGCCAAGGGGTCGGCTGGGAACCTTCTGAAGCACTGCAGTCGCTGGGAGAAAAGGTGTTTACTACGCATGAGCTTGACGAACTTATCGAGGCTGTCGTCAAGGAAGCGGTGCCCGGCGATACGGTGCTGTGTATGAGCAACGGTTCGTTCGGCGGTATTCACGGAAAACTGCTGAAGAAACTCTCGGAAAAGGAAGCCGTGTGAAAACGATTCTCTATCTGCATGGATTTTTATCCTCTCCGGCGTCCGCGAAGGTCCGGATGCTGATTGATGCCGTCGGTAATTCAGCCGAGGTGCTGGCGCCGGATCTGAATCTGGCGCCGGCCGAGGTCGATCACACCGTCAGGAGAACGATCCGTGCGCTTGGCGAACTCGGTCGTGATGTGACCGTCGTCGGTTCGAGTCTCGGTGGTTTTTTTGCCGCTCGTGCCGCGGCGGAATTCGGTCTTCGAGCCGTGCTTTTAAATCCCTGTCTGAATCCTTGGGAACGGGTTCCCGAATGGGTGGGACATCGGGAAATTTTCGGAACGACCCGCTACTTTGATGTCCTTCCTTCCTTTGCGACGGATTTTCAGATACTGAATCGCCAGCTCTCTCCTTTGCAGGCGGACGGCCAAAAGACACTGGTTGTTTTGTCGACGGCAGACGAAGTCCTGTCTTGGCGGTGTGCTGCATCAGCTTTCGGACATTCCCGACAGCTGATTCTTCCGGGAGAGGATCATCGCATTTCTGGGTTTGAGACGATTGTTCCGCGCATTCTGGACTTTTGTTGGATTTAACAACGTCCGCGGAATTCCCCATCCAATGCGCAGCATTGAGGAGATGGATAGCGTGTCGAGCATCAGCTCGGCAAGTTTTGTCCTTGAAACAGGAAAACGGCGCTTCCTCCCTTGCCGAAAGACAGAGGTTTCCGCGCCTAAATTTCTATGAATTTGGCAAAATAGCCGACAGTCGAAAATATTTATTAAAGGCGCACCGTGGTGCGAGGCAAATCAGCATGTATCTCTTTTTTGAAGAAGACGGATCTTTCAAAGCCGGTACCATTTTGAGTCAGACGGGCAACGCCTATCAGGTCGAATTAACGACGGGGCGTCGTACGAAAATCAAAGCATCTCATTCGTTCTTCAGTTTTGAATCTCCTTCCGCTGCCGATCTGATGAGCCGTGCTCAGGCGATGGTTCCGGATCTTGAACCGGGATTTCTCTGGGAAGTGGCTCCCGAAACCGAGTTCGGTTATGCCGATCTCGCAAGTGAGTATTGGGGCGGTGAGGAAGGTCCCGTTGAAAAAGCGGCTCTGATTTGGGCACTGCACGGGAATCCCGTGTATTTCCACCGCAAGGGACGGGGCAACTACCGCCGTGCACCGGCAGATGTTCTGAAACAGGCACTCGAGGCTCTGGAGCGCCGTCGCCGTCAGGAAGAGCAGCGAAAGACGTGGACGGCCGAGATGGTAGCCGGCGGTCTTCCCGAAGCCATCGGACGCCAGGCCTTAACATTGCTGATCAGACCGGACAAAAACAGCATTGAATGGAAAGCTCTGTCGGATGCTGCCGCAGAAACCCGTCAGACGCCGTTGCGTCTTCTGCTGTCGCTTGGAGGGATTGTGTCTCCTTGGCGTTGGCACGTCGACAGTTTTTATGCCGCGAATTTTTCTCAGGGCCGTAAATTTCCGGCCGATTTGCCCGATCCGACTGAAGACGGCTGGGATACGTTGCCGATTGCACCGGTCAATGCTTTTTCCATTGACGATTCGGACACGACGGAAGTCGATGACGCTATCAGTGTCGAACATTTGGGAGACGGTCGGACCCGCGTCGGCGTGCATATTGCCGCACCTGCATTGGGCATTCCTCGCGACCATCCGCTGGACAAGGTGACGCGGACCCGGATGAGTACGGTTTATGCGCCGGGGCTGAAAACCACCATGATGCCGGACAACTGGATTCAGGCGTTCTCTCTGGATGAAGGACGTCCTGTTCCATGTGTGTCGCTCTATCTGACGGTTGACGATTCTACGTTCGGGATTGAAACGACGGAGACCCGCCTGGAACGCATTGTCGTGAAACGAAATCTTCGCTATGACGAAATCGACGAACAGGTGACCGAAGAGGCGATCCGGAACGACACGTTGGCCATTGAATATGCTGAAGACATTCAGTGGTTGTGGCATTTTGCCAAGCGCCTTCAGCATAACCGTGAAGAAGTGAGGGGGCGTCCGGAACCGGAAGGTCGCGTGGACTGGTTCTTTGCTCTTGAAGGCGAAGGAGAAGATGCGCTTATCCGGGTTAAAGGACGTCGTCGCGGCGCTCCGCTGGACCTTATCGTTGCCGAGCTGATGATTATCTCGAACTGTACTTGGGGGCTTTGGCTTGAGGAACACAGTACGCCTGGCATTTACCGTTCTCAGCGGATGGGACGAGTGCGGATGAGTACGACGCCGGGGCCTCATGACGGCTTGGGCGTGCTGCGTTATGCCTGGAGTACCTCGCCGTTGCGACGTTATGTGGACCTGGTCAATCAGCGACAGATGATCGCTGCCCTGAGGGGGGAGGCACCGGTCTATCAGAGCAATGATGTCGATCTGTTCGCGATTGTCAGCCAGTTTGAAAATATTTATTCACTCTATCGAGATTTCCAGACGCGTATGGAGCGATATTGGTCGTTGCGTTGGATCTTGCAGGAAGAACTCAGGGAAATCGAAGCGATTGTTGTCAAGGGAGATCTGGTTCGCATCGATCGTCTGCCGTTTATGCAACGTGTGCCCGGATTGCCGGAGGATTTGCCTCGGGGACAGAAGGTGCTGTTGCAAATTTTCGGTTGCGATCTGGTGGATTTGGTGATGGACTCCCGTCTGATTCGTGTTCTGGATCAAACGGCAACGCCTGAAGAGCGTGAGGAGCTCGAAGAAGAGCTGGCTGAAAGCGAGGAATTGATGGGGGTGTCGGACCTTGCGTCCGAGGAAAAAGCAAGCGACAATATCGCCTCCTAACAGGTCTCTCACGAGAAAAACACTTCGCCGCCAGACCGTCAAGCGTTCGGATGGCGGCGTTACCTGTCTTGTTCCCATGACTCGGGTCATGGTACAACGAGTAAACGCTTGAGGGTTTGACGGGTTCGATTCCCCCTGCGGAATTCGCTTTGTAATCGGAGAAAGAGGATGCCTCACAGTCTGAATGATCAGCTCGAACAGCACGAAACTCAGGGGCATCTTGTCCGAGATGCTGAAGAGGCCTCCCGCGCCCTGGACTGGGTTCATCAAATCCTGGAAGAGGATGAGGACAACAACAGGGGGAATGCCGAACTTCGATCCCAGCAGGATAAGGACGACGAATCTCAGCCGATCAGCGACAAGGCAGCGGCGGAATTAAAGGCGATCCTGGCACCGTTGCATCCGGCGGACGTTGCTTGGATTCTTGAAGCCCTGCCGCTCGACGAACGTCTGGCCGTTTGGAATTTGGTGCAGAGTGCCTCCGACGGTGACATTCTTATGGAAGTCAACGACGGGGTTCGTGAAACGCTGATCAATGCCATGGACCGCGACGAGCTGGTCGATGCGGTCGAGACACTGGATACTGACGAAATCGCTGACCTTGTTGATGACCTGCCTCCCGATGTGATGGCTCAGGTTCAGGAAGGCCTTTCTCACGAGGAACGTGCCCAGTTGCGAGCGGCAATGTCTTACCCTGAGGACAGTGTCGGTGCGCGAATGGACTTTGAGGTTGTCTCGATTCGGGAGGAGACCAGCATTGATCACGTCCTACGCTATCTCCGTCGGTTTGATGAGCTGCCAGACCATACGGACCAGGTCTTTGTGGTTGATCGGGCCGGACACTTGAAAGGGACGCTATCTCTTGCGCAAATTTTGACGACGGATCCTGCCGTTCTGGTTAAGGATGAGATGCAGACCGATATGCTGACGCTCAATCCTTTGGAAGACTCCAGCGACGCGGCGCAGGCCTTTGAACGTTATGACCTGGTCAGTGCCCCGGTCGTTGATGAGGCCGGGCGCTTGGTCGGTCGACTGACTGTGAATGAAATCGTTGACGTTATTCGAGAAGAAAGTGAAGAAGATGCCTTTGCCGCTGTAGGTTTGGACGAAGATTTAGACCTGTTCGGTAGTGTATGGGAAACGGCGAAAAGCCGTTGGCTCTGGCTGGGCGTGAACCTGTGCACGGCTTTTTTTGCTTCCCGCGTGATTTCGGCTTTTGACGGTACGATCGAAAAAGTGGTGGCTTTGGCCGCCTTGATGCCGATCGTGGCCGGGATGGCCGGCAACTCCGGCAATCAGACGCTGACGCTGTTGGTCCGCTCGTTGGCGATGGGGCAGGTTACTGAGGCGAACAAAACGGATCTCATCAAAAAAGAAGTGATTGTGGCCGTCATCAACGGCATCCTCTGGGGAGCCATTGCCGGTCTGTGTGCTTGGGGACTGTATTGGGATTCTGATCAGGGCATGATGCTCGGATTGGTCATGTTCTTGGCGATGGTCCTGAATATTGTGCAGGGAGCCGTGGTTGGTCTGGCTGTTCCGATGATTTTGCGGTATTTCGGACGGGATCCGGCGATGGGCGGATCCGTCTTGCTGACTTTTACCACGGATTCGGGCGGTTTTCTGATTTTCCTGGGGTTGGCCACGATATTCTTTTCCGGCACGGTTTGACGTCTGCCGACGAATAAAAAAACGGACGTTTTGGCGTCCGTTTTTTTATTCGTCGGAGCGGGATCAAAGATCTCCGAACAGCCGTTTGAGGTCGTCCATCGTCTTTTTGGGCTTGCCAACGTCTTTTTCGCTCTCTTTTTGGGAAATTTCACGAACCGTGTAGTTTTCCAGAATTTCCTCCTGCCAGTATCCAGCTGGGGAACCGGAATTGAGAAAACGATCGGCTGTTTCGAATCCCACGCCTTCAACGCGCATAATGCGATGCGTATCGAACTCAACGTCGAGATAACGTTCTTGAGGGTTGTACCCGGCAGAAAGAATGCCGCCTCGATGAATCGGTCTGCGCTTCATGAATTGCCTCAAAAATAAAAAAAGAATGTCTGTTTATTGTAATACGTTCTTTTTCTCGAAGGAGAGGGTGCACAATCGCTCGGAGAGCGTAAAGTTTGTGCTAAAAATCATGTGAACGAGTGGAAAAAGAGACATTTTGAGAAAAAAAAGAAGAATCAATTGGTTGAGATGAGAAACGATCTTTGTTACTATCCGCCTTCTTTCAAAGACGTGCGGAGCTTGTCCGGCACTTTTACGACTCATGACTAATATTTTTTCCCGAATATTCAATAACCGCGTTTTTCCCCTTGCTTGTGTCGCTTTCTCCGTTTGTGCTTTGGCCGTTGGTGCTTATACGAACAACGGAAAACCGACGGAGCAGGTTGCGGAGACGGTTCTGGAAGAAATTGAAGAAACGATCTTGGTTGAGCAGTCGGATGAGGAAGTGAAGGCATTTGACTGGGCGGCAGTCAGAACAGCCGATGCCCGGGATCATGTGGCTGATTACGTGAATCGTAGTTTTCGCGTTCCGATGGCAGAGGCCAGGCAGATTGTTGAATGGGCTGTTGCGCTCGGCGAAGCGAGGGATTTGGACCCGTTGCTGATTTTAGCGGTCATCGGGACCGAGTCGAGTTATAACCCGGCTGCTCGTTCCGGTGCCGGGGCCGAAGGGCTGATGCAGGTCATGACCCGGGTACACGTTGATAAGTTTCAATCCCTGGGCGGCGCGGAGAAAGCGCTGGACCCTTATGCCAATATGGTGGTGGGAACGGAAATTCTTCAGTACCTGATTCGTAAAACGGGCGGTGTTCGCGAGGGGTTGAAATGGTACTGCGGTGCCGCGCGTTTGAAGACCGACGGCGGTTACGCAACGCGCGTGTTTCGGGAGCTGAGCCGTTTACAGGTTGCTGCGCTCGGACAGGTGGACAATGCCGTGATTTTGAGTTATCGAAAGAAGAGCGGGCCGAGCGTTGAAAGCGGCCAACGCGGCGAACATCTCGGTTTTTCCCGTTGGGTGAAAAATAACGAGAAAATCAGAGGTCAGGCAGCTCATGCCGGTGGCGGTGCCAAGAAAGCCACCGGCTCGCCCAAAGAAGTGCCTGCCGTCTGAGATTAGAGCTCGGAAGGATAGTCTCCGAGGATCGTATTGATCCATACGGCGGCGGCAATGCCCGCTGTTTCGGTGCGCAAAATGCGCGGGCCGAGCAAAACAGGAGACCAGCCTTTTTGAACGGACAATTGAATTTCCTCTTCGGAGAAGCCGCCTTCCGGTCCGACCGCGAAGGCGATTTTTTTGAGACTCGGACTCAGCCGAGCCGGCTCCTGAGCGCCGGGAGCCAGCATGAGGCGACAGTCGGCATCGATTCCGCCGAGGGCATCTTCCAGCGTATGAGTGGCGACAATTGAGGGAACGACGTTGCGTCCGCATTGTTCCGCCGCGCCTCGGGCAATCTCCCGGCATTTTTCGAGTCTTTTTTCCAGACGTTCGCCACTGAGACGGGTCACGCTGCGCGAAGCCGGGGTGAGAATGATGTCAGTGACCCCGGTTTCAACTGCTTTTTCAATGATCCAGTCCAGTTTTTCCGGAGCGACAAGCGCCTGCACCAGTGTCATTCGGACAGGAGATTCCCGAAGCGGCTGAGCAACCCTATCAAGGGTGACCCAAGCCGCATCGCGTTCGATACGGATTGTTCCCTGCCACTCTTTTCCGTTTCCGCAAAAAATCGTCACCGCTTCTCCGTTTCTGAGACGCAATGCCCGTCTGGCATGGTGAGCGGCTTTTTCGGGAAGCGCAACTTCCGTGCCCTTAGAGAGTGCCTCATCCAGACTGTCTGCGGAAAGTGGAACAAAAAAACGGGGGATGGCCATAGCGGGAACCTCTGTGCTGGCAAATGAGGGAAGGAAAAAAGGAAGGAGTTTGTTAGAATAACAAATTAAGTAATCGGCGGGGGGACGGGCTCATGTGTTCGTCGAACTCACCGGCGTTTTTTCATTCCATCCTTTTCGATAATTATGACCTCTCAAGTCTCCGCTCAGATGATGGCCAACGCCATCCGTGCTCTCAGTATGGATGCCGTACAGAAGGCGAAATCCGGCCACCCGGGTATGCCGATGGGCATGGCAGATATTGCGACGGCCCTTTGGTCTCGCCATCTTCGTTATAACCCGACCAATCCCAAGTGGATGGGTCGCGACCGGTTCATTCTCTCTAACGGTCATGGTTCGATGTTGCAATATGCGCTGTTGCATCTCACCGGTTTTGACTTGACGATCGACGATATCAAGGATTTTCGTCAGTTCCGCAGTAAGACGCCGGGTCATCCCGAAGTGGATGTGACCCCGGGGGTTGAAACGACAACGGGTCCTCTCGGACAGGGTATTGCCAACGGTGTAGGGATGGCTTTGGCCGAGAAAATGCTCGCGGCAGAGTTTAACCGTGAAGGTTTCCCCGTTATCGACAACCGTACGTTTGTCTTCCTGGGAGACGGTTGCCTGATGGAAGGGATCAGTCATGAAGTCTGCTCGTTGGCCGGCGTTTGGAAACTCAATAAGCTGGTTGCCATTTACGACGACAACGGCATTTCCATTGACGGCGACGTAACCGGATGGTTCGCCGATGATACGCGCGGTCGTTTTGAAGCCTACGGTTGGAATGTGATCGGTCCTGTCGACGGTCATGACATTGATGCGATGGATCGTGCCATTGCCGAGGCTTCCCGTTCTGAAGACAAACCGACGTTGATCATTGCCAAGACTACGATCGGCATGGGTTCTCCGAATTTGAAGGGAACCGCCAAGGTACACGGTTCCGCGCTGGGTGAAGACGAAGTCGCGGCAACGCGCGAAGCGATCGGTTGGCCGTACGCACCGTTCGAAGTGCCACAGGCCATTTATGACGCCTGGGATCACCGTGCCGAGGGCAAGAAGATCGAAGGCGAATGGCAGGCAATGTACGATGCCTATAAAAAGGCCTATCCCGAACTCGCGACCGAACTCGAACGTCGCCTGGCCGGTGATTTGCCGGCGAACTGGTCCGAAGTGGTCATGGATGCCATTTGCGATGCTCAGGCCGCCGAAGAAACCGTTGCCACGCGCAAGGCCAGTCAGAAGGCTCTGAATGCGTTGGCACCGGCATTGCCCGAGCTGCTGGGCGGGTCTGCTGACTTGACCGGTTCGAACTTGACGAACTGGAAGGACGTCAAGTCCCTCAATACAGGGGATTTCATGGCTCGTCATATCAGCTACGGTGTGCGTGAATTCGGCATGTCCGCCATTATGAACGGCATCGCCCTTTACGGCGGCTTTATCCCCTATGCAGCCACCTTCCTGACATTCTCGGACTACTCGCGCAATGCTTTGCGCATGTCTGCGCTGATGAAGCAGCGAGTGATCAATGTCTTTACGCATGACTCCATCGGTCTGGGTGAAGACGGTCCGACGCATCAGTCGATCGAGCATATTCCTAGTCTTCGTCTGATTCCGGGCATGCATGTCTGGCGTCCTGCCGATACGGTGGAAACCATTGTTGCCTGGGCTGCCGCCATCGAACGTCGCGACGGACCTTCCACGCTGATTTTCACGCGTCAGGGGGTGCCTTTCCTTGATCGTGACGAAGTGGATGCGGACAATATCGCTCGCGGTGCTTATATCGTTGCCGAGGCTCCGGCCGGTGCCGATCAGGTTGAAGTCGTTCTTCTTGCCACGGGTTCTGAAGTCGGTCTCGCTCTGAAGGCCCGTGCTCAGCTGACCGCGCTGAACATTCAGGTTCGTGTGGTCTCGATGCCCTGTTCGAATATCTTTGACGAACAGGATGTTGAATATCGTCGTGCCGTTCTTCCGGAAGGTGTGCCGGTTTTGGCTATTGAAGCCTCGAAGACCGATCTTTGGTACAAATATTTCTCCGGCAAGGGAGATGTTCTCGGTATCGATACGTTCGGTGAAAGTGCGCCTGCCGGCGTTCTTTGGGAGCACTTCGGCTTTACGGTCGACAACGTGGTTGAAAAGGTCAACCAGCTTCTTAAATAATTCAAACAGAAGGAATCAGTCAAATGTCTATTCGAGTTGCCATTACCGGCTTTGGTCGTATCGGCCGTAACGTTCTCCGCGCTCACTACGAATACGCCAAGCAGCACGATATGGAAATTGTCGCGATCAACGCGACGGGCGATCTCGCTATCAATGCTCACCTGCTGAAGTACGACACCTGCCATGGTCCCTTCAATGCTACCGTTGAACAGAAGGGTGACGATACCCTGTACGTGAACGGTGACAAGATTCACGTCTTCAGCTCCCGCGACCCGAAGGAACTCCGTTGGGGTGATCTGGGGGTTGACGTCGTGATGGAATGCACGGGTGCTTTCAATTCGAAGGAAAAGAGCATGGTGCATATTGAACAGGGCGCCAAGAAGGTTCTTCTCTCCGCTCCGGGCAAGACGGCTGATGCGACGGTGGTCTACGGGGTGAACCAGGACGTGTTGAAAGCAAGCGATCTTGTTGTTTCCAACGCCTCCTGTACCACGAACTGCCTGGCACCGATGGCCAAGGCTCTGCACCGTACGGTCGGTATCGAACGCGGTTTGATGACGACGGTTCATGCCTACACGAACGACCAGACGGTGACCGACGTGTACCACAAGGACATTCGCCGTGCTCGTGCTGCGACGATGTCCATGATTCCGACGAAGACCGGTGCTGCTAAGGCCGTCGGTCTTGTTCTGCCGGATCTGAACGGTCGTCTTGACGGTTTCGCCGTTCGCGTGCCGACCATCAACGTGAGCTTTGTGGATCTGACCTTTATCGCCAATCGCGATACGTCTGTTGAAGAAATCAACGAAATTATGAAGCAGGCTGCCATGGGTGACGATCTCCGCGGTATCCTGGCTTATAACGATCTGCCGCTCGTGTCCGTGGACTTTAACCATAATCCGGCCAGCTCCACGTTCGACGCTACGCTGACGAAGGTCTCCGGCAACCGCCTGGTGAAGGTCACTTCCTGGTATGACAACGAATGGGGCTTCTCCAACCGTATGCTTGATACGGCCTGCGCCATGATGGCCGCCAAGTAATTTCATACCGACATATTCAAAAGCCATGTCGCAGCGACATGGCTTTTGTCTGTTCTTTTTTGAAATCGGGGCTTGGGCCCCGTTTCACTCCTGGAGATTTTCATGCACGTTCTGACTCTCGAAAAACTCGCTCGCGACGGTCGTCTTTCCGGCAAGCGTGTTCTGATTCGCAGTGATCTTAATGCGCCGCGCGATGACGCCGGCTATATCACGAATGAAACCCGTCTGGTTGCCAGCGTTCCTGCCATTCGCACCGCACTGGATGCCGGTGCTGCCGTTATCGTGCTGACGCATTTGGGACGCCCGACCGAAGGCGAATTGACGGAAAAAGACAGCGTGGTCGGTATCGCCCGTCGTATGGGCGAACTGCTCGGCTGTGAAATGCCCGTCATTGCGGATTGGAAGGCCGGTGTTGACGTGAAGCCCGGTCAGGTTGTCATGCTCGAAAACTGCCGTTGCAATGTCGGTGAAAAGAAGAACAACGAAGAACTGGCCCGCCAGTACGCTTCGCTTTGTGATGTCTATGTGAACGACGCATTCGGAACCGCTCACCGTGCTCAGGCTTCGACCGAAGGTGTGGCTCGTTTGGCCGAAATCGCCTGCGCCGGTCCGCTGATGGCGGCCGAAATCGATGCCCTGACGAAGGCCGTTGAAGAGGCGCGTCATCCTCTGGCGGCAATTGTCGGCGGTTCCAAGGTTTCGACGAAGCTCACGATTCTCTCTAATCTGGCCGAAAAGGTAGACCGCTTGATTGTCGGCGGCGGTATCCTCAACACCTTCCTGCTGGCCGACGGTAAGTCGATCGGTAAGTCGCTCGCCGAACCGGAATTGGTCGAAGAGTGTCGCAAGGTGCTGGCTGTTTTGGCCTCCAAGGGTGCCAGCCTTCCGATGCCGGTTGACGTTGTGGTTGCCAAGGCCTTCTCTGCCGAAGCCGAACACCGTATCGCGGATGTGAACGACGTGCAGGATGACGAAATGATTCTTGACGTCGGTCCCAAGACGGCTGCGATGTTGGCCGATATTCTGAAGAGTGCCGGTACGATTGTCTGGAACGGTCCCGTCGGCGTCTTTGAAATGGCTCCGTATGCGGAAGGCACTCGTGTGATGGCCGAGGCCATCGCCGAGGCGACCGACAACGGCGCCTTCTCCATCGCCGGTGGCGGAGATACGGTCTCTGCGGTGACGCAGTTCGGAATTGCCGACCGCGTTTCCTATATTTCTACCGGTGGCGGTGCTTTCTTGGAATTCTTGGAAGGCAAACGCTTGCCGGCTGTTGCGGCTTTGGAAGACCGCGCTGCTGAATAACAGGGATTGCTCCCGGACCCGAATGGTGCGACCTGCCGTTCGGGTCTTTTCAAATTGAAAGAAACTGTAGCGACTGACAATGAGGAGAGAACTGATGAGGGAAGAACTTGTCGAGCGTTTTTTGCGTTATGTGTCCGTGACCAGCCAGAGCGATGATCGTGCCGGCGTGGTGCCGAGCACGGAAGGACAGTGGGCGATGGCTCGTCTGTTGGCAAAGGAACTCGAAGAGATTGGATTCAAAGAGATTGAGATTTCGGAATTCGCCGTCGTGACGGCTCATTTGCCTTCGAATCTCCCTGCTGATCGGCAGGTGCCGACCGTCGGCTGGTGCTGCCATATGGATACGGTTGATTCCGGTCTATCTCCGGACGTTCATCCCCGTGTGATTCAGAATTATCAGGGCGGGGACATTTGTCTGAATGAAGAAAAGAAGATCTGGATGCGTTCCGAGGAACATCCGGAAATCGAGCGCTATGTCGGTGATGACCTGATTGTGACCGACGGAACCTCGGTTCTCGGGGCTGACAACAAGGCGGCCATTGCCAACGTGATGACGGCTTTCCATCGGGTCGTCAAGGAAAATCGTCCGCACGGCACTCTCTATGTGGCTTTCGTTCCGGATGAGGAAATCGGTCTGCTTGGTGCTAAAAAAATGGATTATTCCAAGTTTCCGGTTGATTACGCCTACACGATTGACTGCTGTGAACTTGGCGAAGTGGTTTATCAGACTTTTAATGCGGGCAGTGCGACGATTCATATCAAGGGGGTCACCGCTCATCCGATGTCCTCCAAGAATCAATTGCTGAATCCTACATTGGTGGCTTGCGATTTTGTCAATATGATGGACCGTGGTGCGACGCCGGAATGTACTGAAAAGACGGAAGGCTTTATTTGGGTCAGCAGCATTGTGTCGACTCCGGCACAAGCAACGGTTTCCGTGAAAATACGCGATCACAATCTGGAAAAATACAAAGCGAAGAAGCAGATTATTCAGGATGCCGTGGAATTCCTGAAACGTCGCTATCCCCGTGCCGGAATTGAGCTTGCGATGTCCGATACCTACGGCAATATTGAAGATGCGATGACGGAGAAAAACCGTTCGTGCCTTGATCAGCTCTACCGTGCTTTGGAAATTGAAATGGTGGAACCCAAGACCATTGCCATGCGTGGCGGGACGGACGGATCCTATATTTCAACGCAGGGCATTATGACGCCGAATTACTTTACCGGCGCTCATAACTTCCACAGTCATTGCGAATTTATGCCCGTGTCTTCTTTTGTGAAGAGTACGGAAGTTACGTTGACGTTGGTGGATCTGATCGCCGGTACTCGGCAGTAACGCAAGATCCCAGAGCCGACAGCTTCGGCATAAAAAAGGATTGTCATCGGCGAAAAAAAGCGGTTGCTCTGTCTGAAAGAGCAACCGCCAATTTTTTTCATCAGCTGTGTTTTGTCGTTCCTTTACGGTTTTGCACATAGTGCCAGAGCGAGCCGACAATAACGGGACCGGCAATGGCGGCAACGATGCCCAAGAGCAGAATCAGAGAGAGGTTGTTCTTGATAAAGGGAATATTGCCGAAGAGATAGCCGGCGCCTACAATGGAGACCGCCCAGATCACGGCACCGACACCGCTGAAGAGTTCAAACCGAAGACCGTTCATACGTGCGGCACCGGCAATCAAAGGCGCGAAAGCTCGAACAATCGGAACAAAACGGGCCAGGAGAACGGTTTTTCCGCCGTGTTTGACATAAAAGTCGTGGGCCGTTTGCAGTTTCTTCGCATTGATCCAGGAAATGTTGCCGCTGTAAATGCGGTTGCCCAACCAGCGTCCCTGTTCATAGCCCAGGGAATTGCCGGCGATAGCGCCGACAATCACTGCCAGCATGATGTACCACGGACTGACTGTTCCGGAAGCGGCGACGGTGCCTGCAACAAACAAAAGAGAGTCACCGGGCAGGAAGGACATGACCACAAAGCCGGTTTCAAGAAAGAAAATTAAAAACATTGCGGCATAAATCCACATGCCGTAATTGGTCGCGAGAGAGACGAGAAAATGGTCTGCGTTTGTGAAAAGTTCAAGCAGAAGATCCAGAACATCCATTCGGAGAAATCCTTAATACAGGAACGGTTACCCTGTTCAGGCCGTGATCAAAAAAGGCTCAGAGCATAAAAGAAGAATGCTCATTATCATACTCAATATGCCTGATTTTTGAAGAGGCAGAGTGTTACATTTTTCATTCAATTTGAGAACCATGGAAAGATTGAACGCACGTGTTTGTGCCCCCAAGCGCAAAATTGCCGAATTGCCCAGTCAGCTGATCAGTCAGATCGCGGCCGGGGAGGTGATTGAAAGGCCTGCCTCAGTAGTGAAGGAGCTTGTTGAGAATGCGATTGATGCCGGTGCGGTTACCGTTGAGGTTCGTCTTGAAGGGGGCGGTCTCAAACGTATTGTTGTAAGCGACGACGGATCGGGGATTCCCAAGGAAGAACTGCCGCTTGCGCTGAAGCGGCATGCAACGAGCAAGATTCGCAATCTTCTGGAGTTGGAAACCGTGGAAAGTCTGGGGTTTCGCGGCGAGGCGCTGGCGTCGATCGATTCCGTGGCGCAGCTCTCCATCCGCAGTCGCACGCGGGGCGCCGACTCGGCCTGGGAAATCGAGGACGGTGAGGTTCATCCGGCGGCCGGTGTGGAAGGAACGCGTATTGAAGTGCTGGATCTTTTTTATAAAACACCGGCACGCCGAAAGTTTATGAAGTCCGAGGCCACGGAGACGGCGCATATTCTCGAGCAAATCGAGCGTCAGGCACTGGCGACGCCGGATGTGGCTTTTACTCTGATCGCGAACGGCCGGACGCTGTTGAAGCTCGATGCGGCGGAAAATCCTGCTGATCGGATCGAGGCGGTCTTGCCCAAGGAATTTAAAGGAAAAAACCGTGAAATCAAAGCGTCGGACGGTGGTATGACCCTACAGGGACTGGTCGGTATTCCGACCGTTTCCCGTTCGCGAGCGGACAGTCAGTATTTCTTTGTGAACGGTCGCTTTGTTCGCGATAAGGTGTTGACCCATGCCATGCGGACGGCTTATCAGGACGTTCTGCACGGTCAGGCTCATCCGGTTTTTTGTCTCTATCTGACCATGGACCCGACAGCTGTCGATGTGAATGTGCATCCGGCCAAGAGGGAGGTCCGTTTCCGGGACTCTCAGCGCGTTCATCATTTCATCAGCTCCGCAGTCAAGCGTGCGTTGGCACCGACGCAGGCTTCCGGATTGATCGAAAGGGCTGAAGAATCGTTACGGCCGTCGGAAACGTCCTCGGGAGAGTTTTCTTCGGGAGATCGCAGTCTTCGGGCGGGAGGTTTGCGGACCGGACCCGTGAATTCTTCGGCCTCGGGAGACGCAAAGATCAATTTTCGTGCGGCCATGACTTTTTTCGGGGCGGATCGGGAAACGGTCTCGGAGCTCGGTCGACAAACCGATTCCTCCGGTCAGTCCGGTTTTTCCGGGACACTGCGAAAGCCGACGCCACCTGTAAAAGCCGACCGTACTCCCGATGCGGGGATTCTGCCATTGCAGGGTGGCGCTTATATTGCCCGTCAGGAAGAGGAACGGATTTCCGACGTTCTCTCGTCGGAGGAGCCTTCGGTGTCTGACGAAAGACTGTCGTGCCCGTCCCCCTCTTCTTGTTCGGAGTCTCTCTGCTCTGAGAGAGAGGGCGAAAAAAATGAAAAGGCCGTGCATGAAGAAGGCTTGCCCGAGGGATGGTTGGGGCGACCGATTGCTCAGATCGGCGGGATTTATGTTCTCGCTGAAAATGCGAGAGGACTGGTGATTGTCGACATGCATGCGGCAGCCGAGCGCATTACCTACGAGCGTCTGAAAAAACAGGCGGATGCCCGACAAATTGCTGTTCAGCCCGCATTGATTCCTCAGGTGTTTCGCATCTCCGCTTTGGAACTGTCGACATTGGAGGAATCTCGCCAAACCTTTGAGGAACTTGGCTTTGATCTCTCGCCCGTCGGTACCGACGCTCTGGCCTTGCGGGCAATGCCTTCGCTTCTGGTTGACGCGCCGTTACCGGCAACGGAAGCGATGATTCATCATCTGCTCGACGATTTACAAGAATTCGGAGAGAGCAGTGCCGTGGAAGAAATGCGAAACCGTATGTTGGCGACGATGGCCTGTCACGGGGCCGTGCGAGCCAACCGGATGCTGACATTGCCGGAAATGGATCGGCTTTTGCGGGATATGGAAAAAACCGAGCGAATCGATCAGTGCAATCACGGTCGACCGACATGGCGACAGCTGTCTCTGGCCGATCTCGACAAACTCTTTTTAAGGGGACAGTGAGATGACGGTCTCTCAGAAACCGCAGGCATTGATGATTGTCGGACCGACGGCATCCGGCAAGTCCGCTTTGTCCCTGGCGATGGCGGCTCGTCGTCGGGTAGAAATCATCTCGATGGATTCCGCTTTGGTCTATCGAGGGATGGATATCGGCTCGGCGAAGCCGACACGGGAAGAGCGAGCCGTTTGTCCTCATCATTTGATCGATATCCGAGAGATCGGAGAGTCATACTCTGCCGCAGAGTTTTTAGAGGATACGGTGCGTCTAGTTCGTGACATTCACGCGCGGGGAGCCTTTCCTCTGATTGTTGGGGGGACGATGCTCTATGCCAAAGCTCTGCGTGACGGTATCCACGATATGCCGAGTACCGATCCTATTGTCCGGGAGGCGGTGTCCCGTGAGGGGGCGGAAAAAGGGTGGCCGGCGCTGCATCGAGAGCTTTCGCTTTTTGATCCTCAAACCGCTTTGCGTCTTTCTCCTAATGACAGCCAGAGAATTGGGCGTGCCATAGAGGTTTACCGGATGACGGGCAAGCCCCTTTCTGCCTATCATGCCGAACAGAAAAGTGTCCGGGCGTTTCCCTTTTCGATGATAGGTCTGTTGCCCGGTGACCGGAAGCGCTTGCATACCCGTATCGAAAAGCGATTCCAACAAATGCTTCAGAACGGTTTCCTGGATGAGGTCAGGGGACTGATGCAACGCGAGGATTTCGATGCAATGAGTCCGGCGATGCGAGCCGTGGGGTATCGGCAGGCTGTCGACTATCTGCAGGGAAAGACCGATTACGACGGCTTTGTGCTGGCGGGAGTGGCGGCGACGCGTCAGCTCGCCAAGCGCCAGATGACATGGATGCGCGGAATGGACGATATGCTCCTGTTGGATCCGGAAGAGATCGGGACGATGGAGCGGTCTCTTCAGATTTTCGATGAGATGACCGACGGGAGTGAGTGTCGATAAAGTTGAAAAATAAAAAATGGCACATCAATCCGATGTGCCATTTTTGTCAAAGACGGAGTTGCCGATTAGCGAACGACGCAGCGGGCTTCGCCTTCGGGCTGTTCGACCATTTCACCGATCGTGAAGACCTTTTCACCCTGAGCTTCAAAGGCTTCAATTGCCTTGGCGGCATCTTCCTTGGCCACGACAACGGCCATACCGATACCGTTGTTGAAAACGCGGTGCATTTCGTGGCTGGAAATGTTGCCCTTTTCCTGCAACCAGTCGAAGATGGCCGGACGAACCCAGGACTTGGCTTCAACAACAGCCTGAACGCCTTCCGGAAGAACGCGCGGGATGTTTTCGAGGAGACCGCCGCCCGTGATATGGGCCATCCCCTTGATATTGACGGACTTCATGACTTCCAGAACCTGCTTGACGTAAATACGAGTCGGTTCCATGGCACGGTCGGCCAGCGTGGCACCGTCAAACGGCATATCCCAGCTGGCGCCGGAGACTTCGACAACCTTACGGATCAGAGAGAAGCCGTTGGAGTGGGGGCCGCTCGAAGCGAGACCGAGAATGACGTCGCCCGGACGAATGGACTTGCCGTCAATGATGTTATCCTTTTCGACAACGCCGACAGCAAAACCGGCGAGGTCGTATTCACCTTCCGGATACATGCCGGGCATTTCAGCCGTTTCACCGCCGATCAGGGCGCAACCGGCCAGTTCACACCCCTTGGCCACACCGGCGACAACGCGACTGGCAATCTCAACATCCAGCTTGCCGCAGGCATAGTAGTCAAGGAAGAAGAGGCTTTTGGCACCCTGAACGAGAATGTCGTTTACGCTCATGGCGACAAGGTCCTGACCGACGGTGTCGTGGCGGCCGAGCGTAAAGGCGAGCATCAGCTTGGTGCCCACACCGTCAGTGCCGGTCACGAGAACAGGATTCTTGTATTCCTTGCTCAGTTCGAAAAGCGCGCCGAAACCGCCGATGGAACCGAGCACGCCGGGGATCATCGTGCGCTTGGCAAAGGGCTTGATACGGTCGACAAGTTCGTCACCGGCATCAATGGAAACGCCGGCTGCCGCGTAGGAAAGTTGCGTCATGGATAATGTCTCTGAGGTGTGTCCGCGCTGAAAACTGTGATCGGAAACAGCCCGTTTTTTCTAAAAAAAACGGCCGTTGTCGGGTGATCGACAAGGCGGGGACGGGTTACTAATGGTAAAGCATGAAAAGTATAAGCCAAAGAGACCATTCGAGAGTAACTCGGTGGGATTTTTTTATCTCGATCGATGGCTATCCGGAGAGAAATCGCAAAAAAAACCACTGTTTGGGTTAAAATTTTAAATTCCGGACGATTTCTTCTTATCCGGATTGTTGCCAATTCGTCACGTATTTTCCTCCATGAACGAACCCGATCAGTATCTGCTCGATTTACAGGAACGCGAACAGCCGTCTCTCGACAATTTTGTTGTCGGAGCGAATGCTGAGGCTGTCGGCGTCCTTCGTGAAGTCGCTGCCGGTTGCGGACCGATGTTTGTTTATCTTCACGGACCGAAAGGTTCGGGACTGACGCATCTCTTGAGAAGTCTGGTTCCTGAAGAAACACTGCGTGTGCCTGCTTTTGAACCGGATCGACTGCTTTATACCGTTGATGATGTCAATGAATTGGATCCGGGATGGTGTTTGCAGCTTCTCGCTCTGCAAAATGCGGTTCGTCGCACGCCCGGGGCACATCTGGTCTGCGCCGGTCGCCTTCCGGCGAACCAGCTGGCTCTTCCCGAGGTGGTGAAAAGCCGCCTGGCCTGGGGGCTTTGTTATGCCATCAAACCCTTGGAGGAGCAGGAGCAGCTGGCAGAGTTGCGACGGCAAGCCGCTCAGAGGGGGATTGAGATGACGGAAGACATGCTGCACTGGATGGCTGTGAATCTGCCCCGTGATATGCGGACTCTGACCTGTGTGCTTGACGAGGCGGACCGTTTGGGGTTGCTGAAACAGCGTCGGGTGACCTTGCCGCTGTTGCGCGAAGCCGTTATTTCGATTGAGGCACGTCGCGGGACGGAAACGCTGGATACCCTCGATTGAGGGCCGGCCGTGAGCCAAACAAATTGTTATGAGATCAGAAGTCCGTATGTCACGGACCGGTCGTGGGGTATGGTTGAGTCCCGGCTACACGACGTATTGAAAAAAGGATAATTCCTGAGATGTTGAGCCGCATAGTGAATTGCGTTCGCGAAATGTTTTCATCAAAAACGGAAACCGCGAAAACGCCGAGAATTATTCAGCGCGAAGAGCACCGGATTGATCCCGGCCTTGTTTCTGTTGAAGCGAAGAAAACATGTGAGGCACTGACCCGGAGAGGGTTCAAAGCTTATATCGTGGGCGGGGCCGTACGCGATTTGATGTTGGGGGTAACGCCCAAAGACTTTGACGTGGCCACCGATGCCACTCCCGAAGAGGTCAAGCGCTGTCAGCGCCGTGCGGTGATTATCGGCCGGCGCTTCAAGTTGGTGCATGTCATTTTCGGACGGGAAATCATTGAGTGTTCGACGTTCCGTGCCCTGGAAGGCGCCGGGCAGCGAAAGGATGCCACCGGACGGGTGATTTCCGACAACGTTTTCGGGGAAATGTGGGAAGATGCCGCCCGCCGCGATTTCACGATCAACGCGCTCTATTACGATCCCCAGACGGAAGAACTCCTGGATTACCATCACGGTTTTGAAGATATCGCGGCCAAGCGTCTGCGCATGATTGGGGATCCGGAGCTTCGTTACCGTGAGGATCCGGTGCGTATGATGAGAGCCGTACGAATTGCAGCGAAGTTGGGATTTTCGATTGAGCCCTCGACCGAGCGGCCGATTCCCAAAATGGCTCATTTGCTGGAAAATGTGCCGTCCGCACGTTTGGTGGACGAGGTGCTGAAATTGCTGACCTGTGGGCACGCCGTGGCCTGCATGACCAAACTGCGCTCAGAAGGGCTTCATAAAGCGCTCTTGCCGATGCTGGATATGATTCTCTCCGAACCCGACGGAGAGGAATTCCTGATGTTGGCTCTGCGTCGAACGGACGAGCGTATTGCCGTAGGCAAGAAAATTTCGCCGTCCTTCCTGTTTGGCACCCTGCTTTGGCCTCAGGTGGTCAAGCGCTGGAAGTACAACGAAGAAACCAAAGGAATGGGCCGGATGCAGGCACTGCACAATGCTTCTGCGGAAGTCATTGCGACGCAATGTCAGCAACTCAATATTCAGCGGCGTTTTCAGGCCGATATGCACGACCTTTGGATGCTTCAGGTTCGCCTGGAACGTCGAACCGGGAAAAATCCCTATACCCTGATCGCTCATCCCCGTTATCGGGCAGCCTATGACTTTATGTTGCTTCGCTCGTTATTGGGACACGTGCCCGATACTCAGGTTCGATGGTGGGACGAGTTTGTTGCGGCAGACGATGTCCGTCGTTCGGAGATGATCGATATTGCTCAGCACGAAGCCAGACAAACCGGAGAGCGGGCGCGTTCACGGCGAAAACGCTCGAACGTTGGCGGTGAAACCCGCATGAAGTCTTCCAGAGGCCGTCGTCATTCGCATCGTCAATCAGGCAGTAAGGAGAAGCGTGTTGAATAAGGCCATTGTGGCATTGGGTGCCAATTTGGGAAACACCGAAGCGACTCTTTCGGCGGCGGTGGAGGCTCTTCGTGCGTCCGAAGGGATTGCCGAACTGAAGGTCAGCCGTTTTTATACGACCAGTCCGGTGGACTCTTCCGGACCGGATTATCTGAATGCCGTTGCTTCATTGAAGACGAGTTTGTCACCGGACGAACTTCTGAGACTGTGTCAGCATATTGAAAATGTTCACGGGCGAGTTCGTCCCGCCGGTATCGTGAATGCGCCGAGAACACTGGATTTGGATGTGATCGACTACGAAGGTATTCGGCAGACGGTACCCCATCTGATACTGCCGCATCCCCGTATGCATCAGCGTCTCTTCGTCCTGGTACCGATGCAAGAGGTTTGTCCGGACTGGACCTTTACGGACGGGCGCGGATTACCGGAGCTGATTGCCGAGGTAGAAAAAAATGCGTCGGATCAGAAGATTCGTTTGCATTTTTCCGAAAATATGGCATAATTCATGCCTCAGCAGAAAATTTGATGTCCCCCGGGTGGCGGAATGGTAGACGCAGCGGATTCAAAATCCGCCGGGTAAAACCGTGAGAGTTCGAGTCTCTCCCCGGGGACCAGTCGATAGGCCGGAGTCGTTCGCAGACGTCCGGCTTTTTGTTTATTTGCTAAAGACGATCTCTTTCAGACGGTTTCGACGGTATTCGGGTAGGACCCCGAAATTGTGATCGATTTTGCGTAACTATCGCCCCCCTGAATCCTTCAACGAG
>Magnolia_p2__coassemble_884_pt1 | contig 28727 bp, 26 predicted proteins | sample Magnolia_p2__metabat2_high_PE_017 | metagenome-assembled genome bin Magnolia_p2
CGCTCGGGACTTTCACCCGTTAGAACGCGCCCATGCTGGGCACACTAAAAATGCCGACCGAAAACGGTCGGCATTTTTTCGTCGCTGTTATCTGCGTTTTTTTCGAGTCAGAAAATCCTCGATATTGTCCTCAAGCAGGGCACGGTGTTCATTGGCGAGATCTTCTTCCCACTCTTCGAGCTCACGAGGCTCGTTGGGATTTTCAATTCGCCAATTGTGCGCAAACTCGCCAATCGCCTGTCTCAGATCATCCAGACCGGCACCGGAAAGAGCCGATACAAACACAGCTTTGGGACGACCGTCCGTATCGCGCACGATTTCCGGCTCCAGATCGGTATTGTCGATCTTGTTGTAAACCAGCAGTACGGGGACGTTGTCCGCTTCAATTTCGTTGAGAACCAGATTCACCTCACGGATCTGATCTTCACGCACCGGCGAAGAAGCATCCACCACATGCAAAAGCAGATCGGCATGAACGGTTTCGTCCAGCGTCGACTTAAAAGCTTCCACCAACTGATGAGGAAGTCCACGGATAAAGCCGACGGTATCACTCGCCACAACCGTTTCCTCGTCGCTGATCCAGCAACGCCTCGCCGTCGTATCCAAGGTCGCAAACAACTGGTCCGCCGCGTAGGACTGAGCACGCGTAAGCTTGTTAAAGAGTGTGGATTTACCCGCATTCGTATACCCGACAAGCGACACGCTCAACGTATCGGATCGCATACGAGATCGACGCTGGGTATCACGCTGACGTTTGAGCTTTTTGAGCTGATCGCGCAGCTGTTTCATCCGCACGCCGATCATACGTCGGTCCAGTTCAATCTGCTTTTCCCCAGGACCGCCCGTTTTGCCCAAACCGCCACGCTGACGTTCCAGATGAGTCCATCCGCGAACCAATCGGGTGGAAAGATGCTCCAGCTGAGCGAGTTCCACCTGAAGACGGCCTTCACGGCTTTTGGCACGGGCACGGAAAATATCGAGAATCAGCTGAGTGCGGTCCAGAACAGGAAGATCAATCGCCCTTTCGATATTGCGTTGCTGAGCCGCCGAAAGCGGAACGTCAAACACAACAATCTGAGCATCGGCGGCACGCGCCATCTCTCCGAGTTCTTCAACCTTACCCGAACCGATAAAGAAAGCGGGATCCGGTTTGTCGCGCTTGGCCTGCATCAGTCCGATCGGTTCGTAATTATCGGACTTGACCAACAGTGCCAACTCTTCGGCCGAATCATGGTAAACCACGCGACCGACAATGACGGACACCAAGAAAGCGCGCGAAGTTTTCACTTCGCGCGTCTGATCGATTTGAAAGTTACTGATCTCAGTTCTCCGGATTGGCAGGCATATTCACGGCACGGGCGGGAACCACCGTGCTGATGGCATGCTTGTAAACCATCTGGGTCACAGTGTTCTGAAGCAGAACGACATACTGGTCGAACGACTCGATCTGGCCCTGAAGCTTGATACCGTTGACGAGATAAATGGAAACGGGAACGCGTTCCTTACGAAGAATGTTAAGGAACGGATCCTGAAGCAGCTGACCTTTCATAGCCATAATTATTTTCTCCAACCGTCCGTCGCCAATGGCTAGCCGACGGTCTTATTCGTTGTTTTGTTATTACGCGGTCCGTCTCTCAGGGGTTAGCCGACCCCAAAAAACGGCATACGTCGTAATTTTATCACCGAAAACGGCCTTTTCTCTTCCAACATAAGTAAAAACGCCCTAAAAGGGCGTTTTTACTCAAGATATCGGCATTTTTTTGTGACGCACTGTATCAGGATCAGTGCTTTTCACCGTTCACGTACGGGTTATCCTTCGTACGGAATTCAATGCGCAACGGCGTGCCTGCCAAATCAAACTTTTCACGGAAGAACGTTTCCAAATAGCGACGGTAGCTGTCGCCCACATCTTCCAATGCATTGCCATGAATCACGATCACCGGCGGATTCGAACCACCCTGGTGCGCAAAGCGCAACTTCGGACGGCCGCCGCGGGCACGCGGAGGTTGCTGACGTTCGGTAGCCTCAAAGAGTGCACGTGTCAGCTTCGGCGTCGGCAACTTGCGATAGGCAGCCGCATGGGCCTCTGTTACGGCACGCATCAAATGATTCAGACCGTTCTTCTTCAGAGCGGAAATGCGGATCATACGGGCCCAACGCAGGAAGTGAAGCTTGCGTTCGAGCTGTAAATTGAACATTTCTCGTTCATAGTTGTCGAGAATATCCCATTTATTGATGGCTACCACCAAAGCACGGCCCGACTCCAACACATACCCGGCAATGTGTGCGTCATGATCAGCGATACCGTTCTTGGCATCGACCACGAGAATCACCACATTGGCATCTTCAATCGCCTGCAGGGTTTTGACAACCGAGAATTTTTCAACAGCTTCAAAAACCTTGCCCTTCTTTCGAAGCCCTGCCGTGTCTACGAGTTCATAAGGACGTCCGTCGTATTCGAAATCCACCTTGATCGCATCACGCGTCGTTCCCGCCATATCATAGGCGATCAAACGTTCTTCGCCGATCAGCGCGTTGATCAGCGTGGATTTCCCGGCATTGGGACGACCGGCCAACGTCACCTTGAGACGTTTGGGAGCATCCGGATCCTGAGGCTCGTCATCTTCAGGGTCTTCTTCAAACCCTTCCAACGCCAGTTCCATCAGGGCATTGATCCCCTGACCGTGTGCCCCGGAAATCATCAGCGGTTCGCCGAGACCCAATTCATAGAATTCGGCCGCGTGAATCGTCGAAAGTCCTTCGGACTTGTTCACGGCCAACAAGACCTTGCGACCGGACTGACGAAGACGAACGGCAATGCGCTGATCGTGCGGCGTCAGGCCGGCACGGGCATCCGTCACAAAAATCACAACGTCGGCCTCGTCAATGGCAAGTTCAGCCTGATTGGCCATTTCCTTGACGATACCTTCGGACTTAACCGGTTCAAAACCACCCGTATCAACAACGATATAGGGCATGCGTCCGACACGACCCTGACCGTATTGACGGTCACGAGTCAGCCCGGGAAAGTCGGCGACAATCGCGTCGCGGCTACGGGTCAGACGATTAAAAAGCGTGGACTTACCGACATTAGGGCGGCCCACAAGGGCAATAACAGGAAGCATGTTGTTTTCAGTCTGTTGTCGAGCCGTCGTTGCAGACAGCTACGGCATTAATAGGATCAGTCTTCAAGCGATTCCTGCAGTACGTAGGCGACTTCGCCTTCCGCTGTCTGGAACACCGCCCCGTAACCGAACGGAGCCGCAGGCGCGCGAACGGCACCGTCGAGCTCGGTACGGCCAACGACAAGACCGTTCGAGGGATTCAAAAGAGAGACGACACCGTCCATGTCAGCCACGGCGAGCGTGCGACCGACCGGAATCGGTTGCGAGACTTCACGGTACTTAAAGTCGGTATTCACCCAGGCTTCACGTCCGTTGAAGCGGTTATAGGCATGGATAAAGCCTTCTTCATCGACGGTATAAACCATCTGGGAATCGGCCACCGGTCCGGTGACGGCACTGACTTTAGCTTCCCAGATAGGACGACCGTTCATAGCTCCCATGCACATGACCCCGCCCTGATAGGCAGCCGCACACATCAGTTGCTGATCAACCCAGGGGCGTCCGACCACGTCAATCAGACGCTCGACTTCGGTAATTCCGTGGGGCTGAGCAATCACCAGATCAAAAACCACGCGACCGTCACGGCCGAGAGCCAGCAAACGGCCGTTCGCCTGACCGATCAAAATACCGGCCGGAGCCCAACTCATCTGTTTAAACGTACTGACCGTCAATGCCGCCGTCTGACCCTGATAATGCCAGGCACGCTGACCGGTAATCAGGTCAAACGCAGTCACACGGGTGTCAGCCGTACTGACAACGACCAGTCCCTGACCGACCAACGGCGGAATCTGGGTTTCGGCACTCAGACGGACCTTCCAGGCAAGCGAACCTTCCGCGTCATAGACTTCAAGTTCACCGAGCTCCGTTACCACGGCTACATAGTTGCCGTCCGTTCCGATACCGGCAGTGATCTCCGCACCCGCTTCAACAGACCAGATCTCGTCACCGGTATTGCGGTCAAGACGATAGATCTTGTCTTCACCTGCCGCGTAAACAGCATTGTCCGTCACGGCCGGAATCAGGTACCCGCTGTTTTCGCCGACATGACGACTCCAAGAAACCTTGGCCTTTACCAAGGGCTCGAAATCCTTTAATTCGGCCGGAGCGTGAGCCCCCTGCGGAGCAAATAAACCGCAGCCGGCCAATGGAAGTGCCATCGCAACAGCCAGCATGCCGGTCAAGATTTTCTTAGAGAACATGGTTGTCAGTCTCACTGAATAGGTATAGGAATACTGTCGATTCTATAGGCAAAATTAGCGACAGAGAGAAGCTGCCCTGGCATTTTCTTCTCTGACTGTCGCTTTTTGTTCCTGCCTGTCTCCTGGATCAAAGGAGAACGATGTTTATTCGGCAGCGGGAAGAGCGCCTATCTTCAGCTTCACAGCCGGAGAAATGGTCGTCCCGGTCGCGCCGGCCTTCAGGGCCTTTTCCCAAGCCGTACGGGCCTGATCATAATCTTTCTTGGCAAAGAAGATATCGCCGCGACGGTCTTCCACCATAGCCACCTGCAAATCGGCCGGCTTGGCCGCATCAAGCAGGCCCATGGCTTCGTCAAGCTTGCCCTGACTCAGCAGAAGTCCGGCCAGACGGACACGGGCCACCGTGTCATATTCCGGGAAACCGCTTTTTTCAATCACCCAGCGCAGGCGCTTTTCCGCCCCTTCCAGGTTACCGGCCTTCACCTGAGCAGCGGCCGACGTCAATGCTGCCATCGGAGCATAGACCGTCGTGCCGTATTCATCCATTAACCCGTTGGAAATCGAATCTACGTTCTTCGTGTCATTCTGATAAACGGCATTCTGAAGTTGGACATACGCACCGGCAGCCTTAGCCGCCTGATTGCGCTGATACCAATTCCAGCCGTTCCAAGCGGCAAAACCCAAGCAGACCACACAGACAGCGGCGGTAATGGGGGTTCCCCATTTTTCCCACCAGGCTTTCATTTGGTCAATACTCTCTTGTTCCTCTAAGTCATAAGCCATGGCTTAAGGCTCCTTTTGTCTTGTTAAGGTATTACTTAGTCGCCAGGGCGCGGGCTACCGTTTCCGCAACCGCATCCAGCGATACTGTCGTCTGTTCCGAAAATGCAGTTTCGCCTTCTCGCAGAGCCTTCACACTGACATTACCGTCAGCAAGTTCGTCTTCGGTGGCAAAAACCGCGAAACGGGCACCGCTGGCATCGGCCTTTTTCATCTGATTCTTCATGCCGGCCGTCCCCGGGTGAACGAGCGTACGGACACCAAGCTCGCGCAGTTGTTCAGCGAGGAGCATGGCCTTGACATGAGCGTCACCATCATGATGAATAACATAAACGTCCGTCTGAGTGCGAGACGGAACATTTCCACATTCGCGCATCAGTTCGATGACGCGCTCCATCCCCATCGCGAAACCGACGCCGGGAGCCGGACGTCCGCCGAGCATTTCGATCAGAGGATCATAACGGCCACCGCCGCAGATCGTTCCCTGTGCGCCCAGCTTATCCGTAATCCATTCGAATACCGTGTGATTGTAGTAATCAAGACCACGAACCAGACGAGGATTAATAATGTAGTCAATACCGGCCGCACTTACCATTTCTTCCATTCTGGCGAGGAAGGCGCGACTCTCGTCACCCAGATAATCCAGCAGTCGCGGTGCCTGATTGACAAGGTCCTGCATCTCGGGATTTTTGGTATCCAGAATGCGCAGGGGATTCGTGTACAGACGACGCTGAGCTTCTTCGTCAAGCGCGTCACGGTTGGCTTCGAAATACTTGATCAGTGCATCACGGTGAGCCTGTCGTTCGGGCAGTGCGCCGAGCGTATTGAGTTCCAGACGAACATGACCAACCCCGAGTTCCTTCCAGAGACGGTTTAGCATGATGATCATTTCCGCATCAATATCCGGACCGGCCATACCGAGGGCTTCGGCACCGAACTGATGGAACTGGCGGTAACGACCGCGCTGAGGACGTTCGTGGCGGAACATCGGACCGCAGTACCACAGACGCTGGGTTGCACCATAGAGAAGATTATTTTCGTTTACACAACGAACAACGGCCGAAGTCCCTTCCGGACGCAACGTCAGCTGGTCACCGTTCATACTGTCTGTAAAGGAGTACATTTCCTTTTCGACAATGTCGGTTACCTCACCGACGCCTCGCGTAAAGACTTTCGTATTTTCAAGGATAGGGGTACGGATTTCCTGATAACCGTAACGTTCAAGCACGCTGACAGCTGTCTTCTGAACATACTGCCAAACTGCGGCATCCTGAGGAAGCATGTCGTTCATGCCCTTGACGCCGGAGAATTTTTCTTTACTCATTTCTTGGGTCTATATCTGTTATTGATCGACTACGACGCGTGGGAGCCGTAGGTCTTTCGGACGAATTCTTCAATCATAGCGTGAAAATTTGCCCCCATGTCCGCCCCTTTAAGGCTGGCAACCTTTTCACCGCGAACATAAACGGGAGCGACCGGACTTTCTCCGGCTCCCGGAAGACTGATACCGATATCGGCATGACGGCTTTCGCCGGGACCGTTCACCACACAGCCCATCACAGCTACCGACATATTTTCAGCGCCGGGAGCCGTCGTACGCCATTCCGGCATTCGATCACGCAAAAACTGTTGGGTATCGGCCGCCAGACGCTGGAACAGATCTGATGACGTACGCCCACAGCCCGGACAGCTTGTCACCAGCGGCATAAATTTTCTGAAACCCATGCACTGGAGGATTTCCTGAGCGACAACCACCTCTTCCGTCCGAGGACTCCCCGGTGCCGGTGTCAGGGAAACCCGAATCGTGTCGCCGATGCCTTCCTGCAGAAGCACCGACAGTGCAGAGGACGAAGCGACAATTCCCTTGGAACCGATCCCGGCTTCCGTCAGTCCGAGATGTAACGCATACATCGAACGGTTGGCGAGCAAACGATAGACGGCAATGAGCTCCTGAACGGCAGATACTTTTGCCGACAACACAATACGATCGGCCGGCAAACCGAGCTTCACAGCGTCATCTGCACTGCTCAGAGCGCTTTCCACCAATGCATTGCGCATGACTTCCGCCGGAGAGAGCGGCACTTCCAGCTCGCGGTTACGATCCATCATACTCGTGAGGAGTTCCTGATCGAGCGATCCCCAGTTCACACCGATACGCACGGCCGCCTGATTTTTTTTGGCAATTTCAATCATCTGGGCGAAATTTTCTTCGCCCCGAGTCCCCTTACCGACATTGCCGGGATTGATACGGTACTTCGACAGTGCGGCCGCACACTCGGGAATCTCACTGAGAAGTTTGTGACCGTTGTAATGGAAATCTCCCACCAGAGGAACCGAGCACCCGACCTTATCCAGGGCTTCACGGATGCGAGGCACCGCACGGGCCGCATCAGGCGTATTGACCGTCAGGCGTACCAGCTCACTGCCAGCGCGTGCCAGCGCAAGAATCTGGGCCACACTGCCCTCGATGTCGGTCGTCGGTGTATTCGTCATCGACTGAACAACAATCGGATTCAGCCCGCCGATGACGACATCCCTGTCGCCCCAGCGCACTTTCACTGCATGAGTTTTGCGGCGCAGGGCAATTGAGTTTTCAGACACAGATTTCTCCGATAAATGAATGGTCACAACAGCGTCCCCGTTTTCCGGGAACGAAAGACGGCCCCGGGGGCCGTCCTGGTTATTTATTTCAGAATGAATTTGGCAATACCGCGGGAATTGGCCTCAAGCGGACGGGGCTCGCCATCCACCATCATCTCGAGCGCCTCCGAATTGCCAATCGTGAAATGACAGTCGAGAGGCACCGGCATCTCCAGTATTGTCCCGGCCTTCACGATTTTGGCGAGCAGATTTTTTCCCTCTGCGCTACGGATTTGAATCCATACATCACGTCGAGCCTTCATCACGATCTGATGCTCGGTCATTGCAACAACCGGCTCGACCGGCGCAGTCTGCTCGTTTTCCTTGGGAAGGACCGCAGAGACATCAGTGGGTTCCGCGGTCTGAGTTACGGTAGAAGACGACGGAATCTCGACCGTCTGTCCGGCCTCGTTATTCTGAGGAACAACTTCAGCCGACACCGATTCGGTCACCGTGTCCGAGGGCTGAACTTCGGCCGTCACCGTCGCTTCCGGCTCGGCCGTTTCTGTCTTGGAAGACAGGAGTCCGGAATAAACTCCCCAACCTCCGAGTACCAGAATCGCTGCAATCAAAGCAACGCCGGAAACCTTCAGCCCACGGTGTTCGTGACGTCGACTGATCACAACCTCGCCGGCCGGATCTTTCGAAGGAATCTGACCGGCATCGGTTCGACCGAATCTGGATACATAGTCTTCCACCAGCGGTTCCGGATCAATCGAGAGCTGCTTGGCCACATCCCGGATAAATGCACGGGTATACACCGGCATAGGCAATTGATCGATATCCTCGTTTTCGAGGGCCCGAAGCTGATTGACCGATAGCCGGGAAAAAGTGGCCATATCACCAAGAGAAATGCCCTGAGCCTCGCGTTCTTTCTTCAGAATCGCTCCGAAGCCTTCCGTCTGCCCATTCACGGCATCGGGCACAGCCATATCACTGGATGTGTCGGTCATACTCACTCCTTACTCACCGGCAATGCGGTATTCACTTATTGACTGGATGAATCTTCAGTATATCGGCAGCCTCTGCTTTTTGTTGCGCCAGACGTTCGGCACGACGAGTACGGTCACGGATTTCTCCGGCGAGCTGTCCGCAAGCCGCATCAATATCATCCCCACGGGTTTTACGGACCGTCGTCACAATACCGGCATCGTTCAAACGGCGGCAAAAAGCCAGAACCCGCTCACGAGACGGTTTCTGAAGATCCGACTGCTCAAAGGGATTGAAAGGAATCAAATTGAACTTACAGGGTACGTTTTCGTTGCGCACCAGCTCAATCAGTTCGTCGGCTTCCCGGAGGCTGTCATTGATACCGCCGAGCATGACGTATTCAAACGTAATGAAGTCACGGGGAGCCACCTTGAGGTAGCGACGACAGGCGGCCATCAGATCGGCAAGATCATGCTTACGGTTGACCGGCATGAGCTTATCACGCAGAGCATCATTCCCCGCATGAAGACTCACGGCAAGCGCCACGGGAGTTTCAGCGGCGAGTTTATCCATCTGACGGGTCAGACCGGAAGTCGACACCGTCACACGACGACGCGAAAGACCGTAGCCGTTATCATCGAGAAAAAGCTTGATCGCCTTAATCACGTTGTCAAGGTTCTGAAGCGGTTCGCCCATCCCCATCAGGACAACGTTGGAAATAATTCTATCGTTGGGATCGGTCACTCCGTTGGCCTGACGCAGTTCGCGTTCGGCCCACCAAAGCTGGCCCACAATCTCCGAAGTGGAAAGATTGCGGTTAAAGCCCTGCTTGCCCGTCGAACAGAACAGGCATCCCATGGCACAGCCGGCCTGAGTGGAAATGCAGAGCGTACCGCGGTCATCTTCAGGAATGAAGACCGTTTCAACCGCGTTACCGTTACCGACGTCAAAGAGCCACTTGCGTGTCCCGTCCGACGACTTTTTTTCCGTCAGCGGTTCGGGAGGGCGCACCTCGGCGAGATCCTTGAGTTTCGCACGAAATGCCTTGGCAAGATTCGTCATATTGTCGAAATCGCTTTCAACATGACGATGAAGCCAGCGACAAAGCTGCGTGGCACGGAAGGGTTTTTCTCCGATGCCGGCACACCATTCGATCAGGCTGTCTCGATCCATATCGAGAAGGTTGATCTTACAGGGGGCGGCAGACTCTTTGACAATGTCGGTCACTTTTTTGTCCTCTTACCTACCGATTAGCGGCTGTGAACAGCGAGCGTCGGGAAGAAGTAGGCGATTTCAACAGCAGCCGTTTCCGGAGCGTCGGAACCGTGAACAGCGTTGGCATCGATGCTTTCGGCGAAGTCAGCACGGATCGTACCGGCAGCAGCCTTCTTCGGGTCCGTAGCGCCCATGAGTTCACGGTTCTTAAGGATGGCGTTTTCGCCTTCGAGAACCTGAACCATAACGGGACCGGAGGTCATGAATTCAACGAGAGCGCCGAAGAAGGGGCGTTCCTTGTGAACAGCGTAGAAGCCTTCGGCTTCAGCCTTGGAAAGCTGACGCATCTGAGCGGCAACAATCTTGAGGCCGTTGTCTTCAAAACGGGAGTAGATCTTGCCGATAACATTCTTGGCAACAGCATCGGGCTTGATGATGGAGAGGGTGCGCTCAATAGCCATTTTTTTCTCTCAATGAAAAAAGTGTAATAAAAGGAATATCGGGAAACCGCGAGAGACTCGTCTCTCGTCGACCCGCAATCCATGATCGATTCAGCAGAGAGATCACAACAATCGCCCTGCATTCAAACCTAGGATTTTACCATGAGGACCGTATCCGACGTGGTTTGAGCTACGTTTTCTCTAATGGATTACACGCGCTTTCAAAGCTTTTCAAAACGCAGGGGGCTCGGTTGTGCCACAATTGCAACCTGTCTGAGCGTTTCGTCCGACGAAACCTTTTGTTTGTCTAGTCATCACGCGACCGGGAGCGCCTATTCATGGCACAGTTACACATCAATCGAGCCTTTGCTGAAAACCTCGGCTTGACTCTGGGCGGTTCCGTCCGCGAACAGGTCACCAGTCTATTCAACAGAGATGTGGCGAAAGCCGCCGGCGTCAGGCTCAATCCGTTGCCTTTTGTCGGTTCCGAGGAAAAAGCCCGTTTCCGTGTGATGTGGGCAGCCGCCTTACAGGGAGCTTCGCTCTGGGCTGTCATCGGCAATATTCATGAGTTTTCCGAAGACGAAAAACTCCTGCGAAAAATGATTTATCAGATGCAACAGATCGTTGACGACGCCATTTTCGTCAAGCTGTTCTCCAAACTGACACAGGAAGACCAGGACCGTTATCACACGCTTCGCCGTCGACTCTACAACCTCGGTCGCCGAACTCTCACCACAAAGGAAGACTTTGCCCGAGAGTTTTTAGCCGAAGTCCGCGGTTTTGCGCCGGCCGATGTCCCGGACTCCCCGATTACCGATATGGCCTACCATTTCGACATGGCGCGGTTGCTCTCCGTCAAGCTGATCGACATTACAGTCAACTCTCCGAGTTCCTATCACCGTACTCCGAACGCCAAAGCCCAAAATTAAGACAAAAAAGTCGCCGATTTTTTCCTTTTCGGCGACTTTTTTTTCGTCAGCAGATTTTTCTGTTTGAGGACTGCCAGCACAAGACTCCGACGCTCAATACAAAAAGAAGGTCAAGCCCCTTTATAGAGAAGGAAAACCGCTTCCTGCAACTGCTGTTGAGCTTTCTTCACCTTTTCCTTTTTGACAGCCTTGAGAAAATCACGCAGATTCTCACTGAGAACATGGCACCAGTTTTCGCTGGTCATCGCAAAATCTTCTCGCAAGGCACGGCGCTCGAGCACCATCATAAAAACATTGACAATCCTGTTGTCCGTTGTCCGGACGAGTGTGCGGAAAAACCGCAGCACCGCCTCCTGAGTTGCCGACCAATCTCCCGTCGAAGCATCAAGTTCATCAACAATCGAGAGCAAGTCTCCCATGGTTTTCGAAGTCATTCGCTCACAGAGCGCCGGCACGATACCGCAAAGCAACCATGCCGCGCATTCGGCATATTCCGGATCGGAGTAACCCGCCAACCGGAACTGAACATCAATTCCCCCGGTCAGTGTCGCTTCGTCCACAGACTTCACTGTACTGCCCCCATGTTTTTTACGGGACAGGATGCCGGCCGTATTCAGTCTGGATATCGCCTTGCGGATTTTATAGCGGGTCACGCCGAAACGAGCCGCCAGCTGTTGTTCGGTTTCGAGTTTGAATCCCGGCTGCTGAATACAGCCAAGCATATATTTTTCAAAGTCACTAAAAAACTTTTCATCGGTAGCACGTCGCTCAGCAATGCGTGCACGGGTATCGGCTTTAGTCATCTCGGGCCTTCCTGACAGAGGAGACGATTGTTCATTCCTCACATTGTAAATCCAAAAGTCCAAGCGTCAACCCATCTCACAACCGGACGCAAAAAATCCCGACCTCTCAGAGAAAATCGGGATTTTTCTTATCAGAAATGCCGACTCGAATTTAAAAAGTCGACTTATGCGAGTTACTGAGGCAGATTCATTTTTACATCGTCATCGCCCTGAGCGGCAATGCGGCGTTCAATTGCCTCGGCTTCCTCAGACTTCTGAGACGGCTTGGGACCCGGCTCGAGAACGGCGATCGACTCAACATGTCCGGTATGCGGGAACATGTTCATAATCCCCGCCGCACGGATATGCCAACCGCCTTCATGATGAAGAATGGCACAGTCGCGAGCGAGCGTCGCGGGATTGCAGGAAACATAGACCACGCGTGCCGGACGCTTGTCCGTCGCAGCCAAAACACGAGACAGGGCCAGAGCACCTTCGCGCGGCGGATCGATCAGCACGCGGTCGATACCGCCCATGCGCTGCCAAAGCGCATCCCAGTCCTCTTCACACCAGGTAAAGAGGTTGCGAGCCACAAAATCGGTTTTCTCGGCGAGTCCGTTATCAATGGCCCCCTGACGGGCGCGAGCCACCAGACCGTCGGAACCTTCAATACCGATCACGCGTTCGGACTGAGTCGCCAGCGGCAAAGTAAAGTTACCCAGACCGCAGAAAAAGTCAGCCACATGATGGTGGGACTCGACACCCAGCAGACGAATGGCGCGACCGACCATCGTTTCGTTCAGCGCATGGTTCACCTGAGTAAAATCCGTCGGCTTGAAGTTAATCCGAACGCCGAATTCAGACAGAGAGAGCCCCAGCGCATGCTCGTTTTCCGGCAACACCGCATGAGCGCTTTCCGGCCCCTTGGGCTGCAGCCAGATATCAGCATGATGATCACGACCGAAAGCCATCAGAAGTTCCATATCCTTTTCCGTCGGCTCTTCCAGAACACGGAAAACCAAGGCCGTCCGACCGTCGCCGCCGACCGCCACTTCAATCTGCGGCATACGCTGACGAATCGAGAGCTGCGAAACCAGCTCGCGCATGGGCATCAGCATATCGGAGACGTTCTTCGTCAGAATTTTGCAACTCTGCATATCGGCCACATAGGAAGAGGACTTCTCATGGAATCCGACAAGGACGCCGCCTTTTTTCGCCACATCACGCACTGTCAGACGAGCACGGTGACGATAATGCCAGGTCGGACCATAGATCGGCGGGATAATGTTTTCCGGACGAACCTTGCCGATATGCCACAGCGTATCCAGCATGACGCGTTCCTTGTAAGCAACCTGTGCTCGCGGCTCCAGATGCTGCATGGCACAGCCACCGCAACTGCCGGGACCATGGCCGAAATAAGGACAGGCCGGCTTCGTTCGAATTCCGGATTCACGATGAACGGCCGTGACGCGGCCGATTTCAAAACTCGTTTTATTGCGAATGCGTTCGTAAGTGCAGAGTTCGCCGGGGAGCGCTCCCTGAATAAAGACAACCTTACCGTCATGATGAGCAACGCCGCGACCTTCCTGATCGAGACGTTCGACTTCTACCGTGAAATATTCCGGAGTTTTTTCCTTGCGTCGTGCCATTGATGTTCTCCAATGATGTACCGGGCAACCGCATTTGAACCGATTGCCAAAACAAACTTCCCGGCGATTGTGTAGGAATCCGCTGTCGAGTTCCTTGGACGATCTGTTCTCGGGAGGGGAACACTTTAACAAAAAAAACGCCGCTATCGGGTGATGCGGCGTCTTTTTTCTCAGGCGAGTCGCTCTAAAGCTCAGCGACGGGGCAGGTACATCATCGGATCAACCGGCGTCCCCTTTTCACGCACTTCGAAGTGGAGCATCTGACGGTTGGTCCCGGTGTCGCCCACCTCGGCGATCTTTTCCCCGGCCTTTACCCGCTGGTGCTGCTTGACCACGATCTTGCTGTTGTGCGCATAAGCCGTTACCAGCGTCGGAGAATGCTTGACAATCACCAGATTGCCGTATTCAGCAATGCCGTTGCCGACATAAAAAACCTCACCGGCCATCGCGGACACCACCACGTCCCCCTTAATGCCAGCAATATCAATCCCCTTGGAGTCCTTGTTAAAGCCCGTCAGGATCTTACCCTGCAACGGCCAGATCATCCGGGTGCCCGGCACAATCTTCGGAGCCGGTGTCGCGGGTTCGGCAACCGGTGCTGCTGCGACCGGAGCAGAAACAACCGGCGCGGCAGGCGTTGCCTCCGGCTTGGTGACAGGAGCCGACTGCCCCTGCGTCGGCTGATTGACAGCCACCACGGAAGCGCCGTCGTCAAGAGAAACCGGCTGAGCTCCCGTCGCGTCGGGCTCGCCGAACGAAGACACCGTCGATCGACCGTCTGCCACTTCCGTCACGCGGATATTGGGATTGGGCGTGTAGGCTCGCGGAGCCGTCACGCTCACGGGAAGCTTCAGGACCTGTCCGAGCCGTAGTTGTGTCGGATCCGAAATGGCATTCAAAGCCGCGAGCATCGAGGGATCCAAGCCGTAGCGGACGGAAATGTTGTAGAGCGTATCTCCCGGCGCAACTGTATGCAGACGACCGGAGTCCGTCAGCATCCCCGGGGTGAGGCGCATCGCCGGTTCTTCCAGACTGCTGTTTTCACCGAGAGCACTGCTGCGATCCACCACAGGAGCCGGACCGAAAGTCGTCTGCGTTGCGCACCCGGACAGCAACAGAGCAGACAGAGAAGTAACCATCAACAGATGAGTAGAGACATTCGAAGATTTCATTTTTTTCACTTTTTTCTAAATTTTCTTTAGCGGTACGAGTTCGGACGGAATATCCGCATCCATCCATCGCTTGACATCCGGAACACGTTTGTACGCCGTCAGATCCAGCTGAAGCGGCGTCACCGATACAAACCCGTGTGTGGTCGCCCAGAAGTCCGTTCCTTCATCCTTATCCTGAGGCTGTCCGGCAGCACCAAGCCAATAAATCGGGAAGCCTCGAGGACTCATTTCCTGAATCACGCTTTCCGCACAGGTGCGCTTGCCAAGACGGGTTCCTCGAATTCCCTGCAAGGCACTCAGAGGCATATTGGGAATATTGACATTCATCAGAATCGGACGATTGTCCTCGCGAGTCGCAAGATACCGCTCAACCACATGCTGGGCAATGCTCGCTGCGGAATCCAGCTCTCCCCATCCTTTGTCAATCTGTGAAAAGGCAATCGAAGGAATACCGAACAGATACCCCTCAATCGCCGCCGCCACCGTGCCGGAATACATGGTGTCATCCCCCATATTGGCACCGCAGTTAATGCCGGAAACGACCAAATCGGGCTTATCCTTGAGAAGTCCCGTCAGTGCCACATGGACACAGTCTGAGGGGGTTCCGGAGAGCACGTAAAGACTGTCGCCCTCGGTATGCTCAACCGTGAGGGGACGATTCAGAGTCAGGGAATTAGAAGCGCCGGAATGATTATGATCGGGCGCAACGACGGTCACACGACCGAACTTCTGCATGGCTCGGGCCAGCGCCTGAATACCCGGCGCACGATAACCGTCGTCGTTGGAGACAAGAATGTGCATATTGTTGTGGGAGTGATGGTAACTGCGCAGAATACGCTTTTCTCAGCATTGTCAGCTGATTTTAGCCCATCAGTCCGCACAAATTGTGTCTAAGTGAAGACGACTTAGTAAAAACGGTTGCCAAACAATCGCTCTTCCGGGAAATGAAGCGTAAAGACAGACCCCTTTCCTGGCTCGGAACGAATCAGAAGTTCACCGCCACTGCGTCGCATCACATGTTTGACAATTGCAAGACCGAGACCTGTCCCTCCTGTCTCTCTCGAACGCCCTCGATCAACCCGGTAAAAGCGTTCGGTTATCCGACTGATATGCTCCGGTGCAATACCAATCCCCGTATCAGAGACCGTCAGCGACGCACCGGTTCCCTGACGCTCCCAAGTCACTCGAATACTCCCGCCCTCTGGCGTATAACGGACAGCATTGCTAATCAGATTGAGAATGGCGGAACGAATTTCTTCGGTATATCCCAACAAAAGAAGATCTTCGTGTTTGATATCAAAATGGTGCCTTCCGTGGGAAAGAGCCATTCCTTCCTTTACAGCCTCATCGACCAAAACGCCCATATCAACCAACACCGGAGCTTCGTCCATGCGTTCGTCACGATTTTCAAGTTTGGACAGTGTCAGCAGATCATCGGTCAACCTTTTCATGCGCAGAGTCTGTCCACGCATCAACTCAAGATGCCTGGCACGAACCTCCGGCTCCATCTCGGCATCCGCAAGATCCAGAAAGCCGGCGATCACTGTGAGAGGTGTTCTCAATTCATGAGAGACATTGGCCACAAAGTCTCTGCGCATCTCATCCAACCGCCGGCGTTCGGTAATGTTGTGAGTCACAATCAACGTATGACGCTCGTCAGGAGCAATCACGGCAATATCCAGTATAAGATGCCCCCCCTGCACTTCCAAAGTGTAGTGGCGGGAAAAGTCGCGAGCCGCAAACCAGACTTCGAATTCAGGTTGTCGCAGTTTTTCCGTGAAGTTCAATCCGATATCTTCGGATGTCAACCCAAGATGTTCGGCCGCAGCAGTATTTACCCATTCGATCAATCCGCCACTTTTGAGAATAACCACCCCTTCTGGCAAAATTTCAAGCGTCTGACGGTATCGTGCATCGCGCGCATCCAACCTTGCCTGCATATGCCGCTCTTTATCAACGACCAACTTCCCGACATAGAGCGCCAACACCGTAAAGACACCGACCCCGGCCGTGAATACGATCACCGCCGTCTGTGCACCAACGGCAATCCAAAGCACAATGGATGCCAGGAGAATACAGATAAGCCCGGCCACAGCCAGAATTCCGAGCAGATGTGTACGTCGCTCCTGTGAAGTCAAGTCAGTAGACATCCCTATTCTCCTGGAGTAAAGCGTTTCTGATTTAAGTTCAGTCAATCTGGCGGCAACGATAGCCGACACCGCGCACGGTTTCAATCAGATCTTCGGCCGGTGTACCTGCCAGTGCCTTTCTCAAACGCAACATATGCACATCAACAGTGCGTTCGTCGACGTAGGCATTGCCCCACACTGCGTCAAGCAACTGGGCCCGAGAAAATACGCGCCCCGGTCTGGAAGCAAAGAGCAACAGCAGTCGAAATTCTTTCACACTGAGTTTGAGAGGAATCCCCTCGGCCTGCGCTTCAAACCGTGTTTCATTCATCACCAGAGGCCCGCACCGAACCACGGTCTCCGCGAGCGGATAATCGGCCCCTCCCCGCTCTTCCGAGGGGATCCGACGCAGAACGGCGCGAATTCTAGCCGTCAACTCCCGAGGCATAAAAGGCTTGACAATATAGTCATCGGCCCCACTGTCCAAACCGCTGACCCGATCGGCTTCATCGCCCCGAGCGGTAATCATCATGACGGGAATCGCCGAAGTTTTCGGCTCCGAGCGCAGTTCGCGCAGAAAATCGAATCCGGAGCCGTCCGGCAACATCACATCGAGCAGAATCAGATCCGGTTCAGCCTCTGCCAGAGCAGATCTTGCCTCAGTCAAAGACGCGGCCTTGACCACCTCGTGTCCGTCAGTCTCACAAATAAATGCAAGCAACTCCCGAATGGCAGTTTCATCTTCCACAGTCAGCAGTCTGGCCATATGCGTCTTCGTTTTCCCGGTTATTTTTGATCACTCTCATCAGCTTCAGCCTGAGACTCGCCGATGTCATGAAGAGTATAAAACTCATGTCTGACGTCCGCACCCTCTACGATGTAAACAACGGCTTCACCAATGTTTTTGACATGGTCGCCCGTGCGCTCAAGGGAACGGCCGATCCAAGTCAGAGCCAGGGCTCCCTCGACGGTTGAAGGGTCCTGCATCATATGCAGAATCAGACTGCGAAGTGCCGTACGATAAACCTCGTCAACCGCCTGGTCACGGGCAATGACCTCACGCGCAAGCGTTGAATCCCGACGGGAAACGGCTACGATCACGTCATCAATCATTCTGGCGACCGTTTCGAGCGCCATAATCAGCGATGCACGTGTTTCAAGCAAAGCCACATCCAAACCGTTCAGGCGCTCGATGCTACCGGCCATGATGCGGATTTCATCGCCCATGCGTTCAAAATCAACCGAGATGCGTTCCATGCCGATCAGACTGCGCAAATCGCCGGCTGCCGGCTGACGACGGGCAAAGACACTTTCAATGAGTGCGTCCACCGTCACTTCATAGCCGTTGACCTCAGCATCGCGTTTCATAATGCGCTTGGCCATTTCACAATCGAGCTTTGCCAAAGCCACCGACGCATCCATCAACTGGGTACGAACCAGACGTCCCATGGCAGTTACTTCGGACAATACCACCGCGAGATCACGGTCATAACTCTTGACGATATGTTGTTCCATGTCAGTCTCCCATTAGCCGAAGCGGCCCGTAATATAGTCTTCCGTTGCCTTCTTGGCCGGTCGTGTAAAGATCTCGGTTGTCGGCCCCGCTTCGATCAACTCGCCGAGATACAGAAAAGCCGTATAGTCGGATACGCGTGCTGCCTGTTGCATACTGTGCGTTACAATCACCACGGTATAGTCGGTCTTAAGTTCTTCAATCAGGGCTTCAATGCGGGCCGTCGAGATCGGGTCAAGAGCCGAACAGGGTTCGTCCAGCAAAAGCACTTCAGGACGAACGGCAATGCCACGAGCAATGCACAGGCGTTGTTGCTGTCCGCCGGACAGACTGGTCCCGGGTTCGTTCAGCTTGTCTTTAACATCATCCCAGAGAGCGGCCTTCTTCAGCGCCCACTCCACGCGACCGTCCAATTCGGAACGGGCAACTTTTTCCCTCAGACGAATACCGTAGGCGATGTTGTCATAGATACTCATCGGAAAAGGCGTCGGTCGCTGAAAGACCATGCCGACGCGACTGCGAAGCGTACAGTCGTCGAGATTACCCGAGAGGATATTTTCCCCGTCAATCATTACTTCACCCTCAGCCCTCTGTCCGGGATACAGGGCATACATGCGGTTAAGCGTGCGCAACAGCGTGGATTTACCACAACCGGACGGACCGATGAAAGCAGTCACACGGCCTTCAGGGATAGACAGCGAAATATCTTTCAGAGCATGGAATCGTCCGTACCAGACATTAAGGTGATTCACATCGATTTTGCTCGAAATACCCTTCGTCGGAAGAGCATGATTGGAAATATCGTTCATCATCGTCATTTGAAAAAAATCTTTAACTTATCGGCTGCGACGACGTTCGCGCAGAATAATGGCACCAAGGCTCATCAGGAAAACGAGGGCAACCAAGACCAGAGAGGTACCGTATTGCAGCGGTCTTGTCGCTTCGATATTGGTCCCGGAGGTCGCCATCACATAAACGTGATAGGGCAGAGCCATCACCGGTTCAAAAAGCGACACACCGTCTTTCTGAGTAAAAAAGACCGTCCCCGTGTACATCACGGCTGCCGTTTCCCCCGCAGCTCTGGCCAGAGCCAGAATTGCTCCGGTCAGAATGCCGGGCAGTGCATTGGGAAGAATGACCTTGCAGATAGTCTCGAAACGCGTCGCACCGAGCGCCAGGCTAGCCTCACGCCAATCCTGGGGAACCTGCTTCAAAGCCGTTTCCGTCGTATTGATAATGATCGGCAGACTCAATACAGCCAGAGTCAGAATCCCGGACAGGAGGCTGACGCCAAAACCGCAAAACACAACAAAAAAGGTCAAACCGAACAAGCCGAAAATAATGGAAGGCACCCCGGCCAGATTCGCAATGGAAAGGCGAATCACGGTAATCATGGGAGAGTCCAGGTTGTACTCGTTCAGATATACCGCACTGACAACACCAAGCGGCAGGGCAATGACCAGTGCTCCGGCAGCCAAAAGGAAGGTCCCGACCAGACAAGGCCAGATTCCGCCCTCACTCATCATATTGCGGGGAATATCGGTCAGAAAAGTCCAAGACAATGCCGGCAGAGCACTCACCAAAATCATGCCGAGCATCAATACCAACGAAGCCACACAGGCTAGCGCGGCCAGACGCATCACCATAAAACCGACCGTACCGGTTCGTTTTCGCCAAATGAGCGTCTTCATCATGCACTCCTCAGAGAAAGCCGTCGCGTCATCCACCACGCGGCCAAATTAAAGGCAAAAGTGATTAAAAACAACAGCAACCCTGCTGCATACAGCGCATGGTAGTGTTCACCGCCCACCGCAGCCTCGGCCATTTCAGCGGCAATACCGGCAGTCATCGGACGTACGGGATCAAAAAGGCTTTCGGGGATAATCCCTGCCCCGCCGGCCACCATCAGTACCACCATGGTTTCGCCGATCGCTCGCGACAAACCTAACATGACGGAGGTACCGATCCCGCCCATAGCCCAACGCAACTCCACGCGACACAGGGTTTCCCAACGGGTAGCTCCCAACGCGAGAGAGGCTTCACGCATCGCCCCCGGCACATTGCGCAATGCATCTTCAGAAATGGAGGCGATCGTCGGAATACACATGAAAGCCAACATCAAGCCGGCATTAAAGAGATTCAGTCCGGTCGGGATCCCGAAAACAGACTGAAGCCAGGGCGCAACGACAACCATCCCGAAAAAGCCGATAACCACTGATGGCAATGCAGCCATCAGTTCGATGACCGGTTTCAGAAAACGAGCGACGCCTGAGGGGACGGCACAATGCAAGGCCGCGGCAGTCAGCACACCGATCGGCACTGCGATCACAGCCGTCAGCAGGGCGGCAGAAAATGACCCCACGACCATGGCCCCAAGACCAAAGACCGGCGGCTCATCGGTCGGATACCATTCGGTAGAAAAAAGGAACTCTTTGAGAGGAATTTCCCGAAAAATCGGCAACGCCTGACTCAAAAGGAAAAGCACGATCGCAGCCAGTGCCAGCACACTGACAACGGCGATAGTGCCGGCCGACCGTCTGAAAAGCGTGTCGGCAGTTCTGTAATGAAACATCTCGTAATTTCCTACAGTTAAGAAAGGCGTCACAGCAATTTTTCTCTGCTGAGACGCCCTTCCAACCTCATCCAGGAGAGGGAATTACTTCGTCAGAGGTACGAAGCCCGTCTTGGAAACCAGTTCCTGACCTTCCTGACTCAGGGCGAAGTCAACAAGCTTGCGAACGTCCCCCTGCGGTTCACCGGCAGTGAAGAGATAGAGTTCACGGCTAATCGGCCAAGTACCGTCCTTAGCGGTTTCAGCGCTCGGCTTCACACCGTTGACGATCACACCCTTAACCTGACCGTCAAGATAACCAACACCGATATAACCGATGGCATTCGGATTGGAGGTCACGGACTGAACAACCCCACCGTTGGAGCTCTGAAGAAGAGCACGGGCAGACACACGGGTCTTACCCATCACCAGTTCCTGCCAGCATTCAAACGTGCCGGAGGAGGAGTCTCGGCCGACTACAACGATCGGAGCGTCGGCACCGCCGACTTCTTTCCAGTTGGTAATCTTGCCGGCGAAAATATCGCGAATCTGTTCCTTCGTGAGCGCTTCAACACCGTTCTTCGGGCTCACAACCGGAATAATGGCATCAAGAGCGACAGCCGTACGGACCGGGTGAACCCCGTGCTTTTCAAAATCCGCAGCTTCTTTCGTCTTGAGGTCACGGCTCGACATGGCGACGTCAGTCATTTTGTCGCGAAGAGCCTTGATGCCGTTGCCGGATCCCGTGCCGCTGATCGTCACCGTAACGTCGGAGTGCTTCTGCATAAAGGCTTCGGAAACTTGCTGCATAACGGGAAGCACCGTGGTGGAACCATTCACGTTCACCGTTCCGGCTGCCATCGCGTTAGCGCCGGCAAAGCAAGCGCAGGCGGCACACATCAAAGTGACAACTTGACGACGGGAAAAAAAGGCATTCTGCATGATGTAATCAATCCTGATTTGTCATTGTTAAAACATGGTGCAGGTGCTGTTCTCCTGCACGCAGGGCGCAGTATGCACTCCCCAATTGACGGCCTTATGACAGCTTTATGACAAATTAATGACACCCTGTTCTAAAGATTAATCCAGTCCGAAGTCCGCCCACATTTACACATCGGATTCACTGTTGCCGAGGGGTTCTTGTATTACACCCTTTTTTCCCTTCACAGATTCAAGACAAGTCTTATTCATTGACTGAGCGACTTTCCTCCGGCCTCCTTCGGATGGCCCCCGACGACGCCCCCCCTTGTCGGACGCATCAAAACAAAAGGGGACAGCCAAATAGCCGCCCCCTTTTGTTTGAATCACCCCAAAGATTTATCGTGCAAATGCCTTATTGACATCAATGGGTACAGCTCTGTAGCCGAGACCTCCTTTCACCTGCATTTCAAAAACTGGCTGATTTTCTCCCCATCGGAATTCGGTTAATACCGGTGAGGCCCCCTTCGGACTCCCGACACCGATACTCGCCCAGTACACGATCAACGACTGTTTGTCAGCCTGATATTCCACAGACGAGGTAATCGGAGAATAGAACTTATTGCCACGTTGCTGACCATAGCTCCAAACCTGCTCGACAGTCATTGCCTTCTGGTCAATTTTGTAGACCACCGCACGGCTGTATTTGTCACGCGGATTTTCCGGTTGAACGAACCCACGGCCGTCTCCGTTGTCAAACACTGAAACATACACAACGTCACCATGGCTCATCTGATCAATTTTCCAAGCCGTATGCTGTGTCCACGTCCAGTCAAAATCCCCTTCACACCGTCCAAGAGTGCACTTGATTGGCTGTCCGTTATGATCAATCGGCGTCAACACTTTTTCTTTCAAATCTCCGCGCCATCCGTTGGGAGCCGCCAAAATCCAGCGGACCTGTTTGTCACGGCCGATCTTCACTACAGCCGATTGATGTCTGGAGGAGATAATAATGGAATCATCCGTTCCGTCATAATCCACGGAATTGACGTGTGCCCAGTTTCGTCCGGCTCCTGTCCCGGCAATATCACCGAAGGCATTCTTTGCATCAAGCTTCGCCAATTGTTCCGCTGTCAGCGTCTGCCCTGACTTCGTCGCATCGACATTCAGACAAACCGCGCCCTGATCAATCGATTTGAGGACAATTTTTCGATTGGGATCCAGAATTTCGAAAAGTCTCCATTCATCCGCCACCATGCCATCGGGATCCACTTCAATAACAACATCTCGAACCGTACGAACACGTGTCTGATCTGGACGACGATAATCCGCCGAGGCCACGCGCAGGAAATAGTTGCCGTTTTCACCGTGCATCATGGCATGACTGAAATCGCTGTAGTTCGCCGGCAAACGGCGATTAAAAATTTTCCGACCGAGCAGATCGTATTTCACATAACGTTGTCCGTATCCCCAGCTGAGAGCTCCGTCATCGTTTTGATGAAATCCCATCATAATCCCGGCCTGATAGATCGTTTCCGGATCATAGATTTTCTCAGTCTTCATGTACCAACGAATCTCGCCCTGCGTATCAACGATCACATTTTTCTGGAGATTGTTCCATTGCAGAGCCCCACCTTCGGGGTTATTCCAGACGACACGAGCGGAACGACTGTCAATCTGACCGAGATTATTGAGAAGATACAGACGGTCGGCAAATTCCTTCGGAGCTTTTTTGACGACTTTTGTCTGCACAAGTGCCGGGCTCTTGGAGGGATCGCCGATCACTTCCGTCCAAACCGGTGCGGTCCAGATGTCATAGGTTTCGGTGACTTCCTTTTCTTCATCCCCGAATACCCGGACATAAGTTACTTCCACCTGATTTTTCCAATCGGGATAGAGACCGAAAATCGGAATACCGCCGTGAGTACGCAATGTAGAAGGGCCGACCTGATAGCTGATTTCCTGGCCGCCCTTTTTCGGAAGAACCCGTACACGGGCCTGCTTCAACACATAGCCGCCGTTGCGAATCACCGCGGTCAGCGGTGCCAATCCGTAGGGATTGACCACCGTTTCCCCCAGCTGTCCCTGCACCTTGTACTGAACCGCCAAACCGCTCGATCCGCCAACGGCGTATGACAGTCCCGACGAACACAATCCGACGGCAGTCACTGCCATCAAAATCGGCAACATTCGCACACGCATGAGTTTATTCTCCTTTTATTCCTGAGCGATAGTCGTTTCTAATCGCCTCTTACCGGGAGAATATGGTAACAGCCTCTGTATTTTTCTGTCCGAAAATAAAAAAAAGGAGACAACTTTTCAGCTATCTCCTTTTCCTGGATTTGGTCGGGGCGGCGGGATTCGAACTCGCGACCCCTTGCACCCCATGCAAGTGCGCTACCAGGCTGCGCTACGCCCCGAAGGATTTGAAGTATATCGAAGACAACCTAAAAAAGGAAGTCCCAAACCCTTAAATACCATAAACACGGTATTACTCTGCCTTATTGACGAGATTATCCGTTACTCGTCCCTGCAACGTGCCCGAAGGATGGAAATTCACAACACGGCGCTCGTTGATCATGACAACGTCACCTGTCTTCAGGTTTCGACCAGGACGGGCATTCTTGTCACGGACGGCAAAATTGCCAAGTCCAGGCAGTTTGACCACACTGCCCTTTTTCAGCTCTTCAATGATGAGCTCAAAGAACCGATCGACAAATACCTTACCTTCTCGGCGATCAATACCGTGTTCTTCCCAGATAGCTTCGGCAAGCGAAGCTTTGTTGATCGTCAGGCAGGCCTTTTCGGCCTTTTCCTGTTCGAGTTCATTAGTTTCTGTAGCCATATTCTCGTGGTAATGAATGCAAGGGAAAGTTTCCCGTCTTCCCGGCGGAAAGATCGGGAAACTACTCTTTTATTCCGATTAAGCGCGCAAACGGGCGCCAGCAGTCTGAAGAACGTCCACCAGCGTTTCAATCGCCAGATCGGCCTCAACTTCCGTCAGAGCCTCTTCGCCCTTCGACACCAATTCAACGGCAAAGGCCAGGCTCTTTTCAGCCGTTTCGTCGGTCTTCGGACGATAAAGGTCAAACAATTTGAAGGACGCAACGGCAGCCAGACGTTCATCGGTCTTAACGGCTGTGTTCACCGCATCAAAGATCGTCTGCACTTCGTAGTCTGCCGGGACAACAACAGCAATGTCGCGACGCATCGGCTGGAACTTCGAAACAGCTTCGTAATGCGGGAGTCCCGTTTCTAGAATCGGATCGATTTCCAACTCGAAAACAACGGCGGCTCGCGGCAGATCATAATCGCGGACGATCTGAGGATGCAGTTCGCCTATACAACCGATACGCGTTTCACCGAAGTAAATGCCGGCAGAACGCCCGGGATGCAGACCCGGGAAAGTTTCCTTCACATAGCGCAACTGCAACGGAGCAACGAGACGATCAATATCGCCCTTGACGTCATAAAAGTCGACAGGACGGGCCTCAATGCCCCACTGAGCGTCGGCGGCATCGCCGTAGGCCAGGCCGGCCAAATGACGCGGCTGACGGATGCCCTTGACAGTCCAGGGACCGTCGGACACCGACTCATCCGGGAAGAAGGCACGGCCGAGTTCGAAGACGCGAACACGTTCGGCCTTACGGTTAAGGTTGTACTTCAGAATATCGACCAAACCGCCGACGAGCTGCGTACGCATCACGGAAAGCTGCGAAGCAATCGGATTCAGAAGACGGATCGGCGTGTCGTTACCGGCAAAATCCTTTTCCCACTGCTCGGGAACAAAGGAGAAATTGATCAGTTCCTGATAGCCCAACGTGGCCATTTCAAGACGCAGCTGATGAGCCGAACGCATGCCTTCCTTCGGACTCTTCATCGCAATGCGGGCCAAGGGCGGACGGTCCGGCAGCTTTTCGTATCCGTACAGACGGGCCACTTCCTCAATGAGGTCTTCCTCGATCTCGATATCGAAGCGGTGCGTCGGCGCCTGCACCGTAAAGACGGCCCCGTCAAAGGAATAGTCAAAACCAAGACGGGAGAAGGTCGCTTCCATGGCGGAAACGGGAATATCCATTCCCACCACCTTCAGACAGCGGTCCACACGCATCGTCACAGGCTGACGTGCCGGAAGATTGACAATACGGTCATCAACGGGACCGACCTTCGTATCGGCCGTTCCGCAGATTTCGACGACCAGACGGGTCAGGTATTCCAGATGCTCGACATGGCTACCGAAATCGACGCCGCGCTCAAAGCGGTAGGCGGCATCCGTCGAGAAATTCAGTTTGCGGCAACGACCCTGAATGGCCGTCTGTTGCCAGAAAGCAGCTTCAATGAAGAGATCCGTCGTCTCATCGGAAACGGCGGTTTCCTGCCCCCCCATAATCCCAGCGATGCAAACGGGCTTTTCTCCGTCGCAGATCACACCGTAATACGGTTCAAGGTCCACGGTCGTTTCGTTGAGCAGTTCGATCTTTTCGCCTTCGCGAGCCCAACGAACGACGAGTTCGTCACCCGCGAGCTTGTTCATGTCGTAGAAATGCGTCGGTCGGCCGAGCTCGAGCATGACGTAGTTGGAAATGTCGACCAGGGCGGAGATATGCCGCATACCGGATCGTTCGAGACGTTCCACCATCCAGGCCGGCGTCTCGGCACGGGCATTCAAACCGCGGATCACACGACCGGTGAAACGACCGCAAAGTTCGTCGTTTTCAATGCGAACGGGATAACGGCAATCGCAGGTCGCCGGGACCGGATCCATAGCAGGAATATGGAAATTGGCACCCGTCACGGCGTGCAGGTCGCGAGCCACCCCAAGAACGGAGAGAGCGTCACCACGGTTCGGCGTGAGCTTGATGTCAATGACGGACTCGTCGAGCTTGGCATAGTCACGAATCGACATACCGACCGGTGCATCGTCCGGAAGAATCCAAATACCGGAATGATCCTCGCCGATACCCAGTTCACGGGCCGAGCAGAGCATTCCGAAAGAAGCAACACCGCGCAACTTGGACTTCTTGATCTTGAAATCGCCCGGCAGCACGGCACCGATCGTAGCGCAGACAACCTTAATGCCGGCTCGGACATTGGGAGCGCCACAAACAATCTGGAGCGTTTCGCCGGTACCGGCATTGACTTCGCAGACATGGAGATGGTCGGAATTTTCATGATCCCGACAGGTCAGCACTTCTGCCACCACCACACCGGAAAACGCCGGCGCCACCTTCATGACCTCTTCGACTTCCAGACCGGCCATCGTCAGAGTTTCAGCCAATTCTTCCGTCGTGAGCTGCGGATTCACGTATTGGCGCAGCCATTCTTCTGTAAACAACATGTCAGTAATCCTTCCGATCAGTTGAACTGGCGCAGGAAGCGCAGATCGCCTTCAAAGAACAGGCGCAGGTCATCGATACCGTAGCGGAGCATGGTGAGACGCTCCAGACCGGAACCGAAGGCAAAGCCGATGTACTTTTCAGGATCGAGGCCGTAATTGCGAACGACGTTCGGATGGACTTCACCGGCACCGGAAATTTCCAGCCACTTGCCCTTGCGGGGACCGCTCGTGAACATCATGTCCACTTCAACCGAAGGTTCGGTAAACGGGAAATAGCTCGGACGGAAACGAACGATCAAATCGTCCGTTTCGAAAAAACGACGGAGAAAGTCGCTGTAGACACCCTTCAGGTCCGTAAAGCTCACGTCATCGCCGATCCACAGACCTTCGACCTGATGGAACATCGGAGAATGCGTTGCATCGGAGTCAACGCGATACGTACGCCCCGGCGCAATGACCTTGATCGGCGCCTGATGCGTACGGGCATAACGGACCTGCATCGGCGAGGTATGCGGACGCAGAGGCAGCTGACGGCCTTCCTCGTCGCAACGGTCAACATAGAAGGTATCCTGCATAGAACGGGCAGGATGGTTGGGCGGATTGTTCAGAGCCGTAAAGCTGAACCAGTCGCTTTCAATTTCAGGACCGTCGGCGACATCAAAACCGATGGAGCGGAAGATTTCTTCCACACGCATCCAGGTACGCATGACCGGATGAATACCGCCTTCCAGACGGGCACGGCCCGGCAGGGTCACGTCAATGGCTTCGCTTTCGAGCTTGGCCTGCATCGCCGCATTGGCGAGCTCCTCGCGACGGGCTTCAAGCGCAGCGGCAATGGCGCCCTTGGCTTTATTGATTTCCTGACCACGGGCACGACGTTCCTCAGGAGCGAGCGTACCGAGTTGCTTCATGAGCTGAGTGACGTAGCCGGTCTTGCCGATGTACTTCGCCTTGGCATCTTCCAAAGCGGCCGGTTGCTGAGCGGCGGCAAAATCCCGCTGGGCGGACTCAATGAGTTCGGAAAGTTCTTGCATAGTGACTAATCCCGACAACTACTTGATATTGCAGCAAAAATTTTAACAACAGTTCGACCGCGACAACGCAGCGAACCTCCGGTAGAGGAGTAGCGTTCGCGGTCAACCCAAAGGCTGCCAACGGGGCAATCCTTGAGAAAAAAAACGGCCGCGGAGATTCGCCGGCCGGCCTCTTTCCCAAGAATTTCCCTCCCGAACGTCTTTTCGGGAATGGAAATTTCTTATTTTACAGCGATTTGCATTTGACGTTACATTTTTTTAGCAAAAAACCCCGTCTCCGTCTTTCGGATATAAAAAAAGAGACTCGGCTTTAAACCGAATCTCTTTTTCCTGACTTTGACAGTTGGAAGTTCGCAATGTCTGTGTAACAGGGCTTTCGG
>Magnolia_p2__coassemble_896_pt1 | contig 28422 bp, 22 predicted proteins | sample Magnolia_p2__metabat2_high_PE_017 | metagenome-assembled genome bin Magnolia_p2
GTGGGTGGTGTGAGAGGACGGCGTGAAAATAATTCCACGCCTCCTACTCGATTGACAAGAGTGGGCGAACTTTTTTAGAACAGTCAACGACCCTAGCATGTTTTAAGGTTTTGGAGTTGTCAAGCCGGTCGGGTAATGGTATGCTACCAATCTTTTTCGCCCTTTGTCCGAGTCGGGATAAAGACAGAATTTTGTTACGTTGGTGTCCCGCCCGAAACCGTCCGGCGAAAGTAGCGGATGAGAAATTCGAGAGAGGCAAAGTCATGCAGGAACCCGTTAACGGAACTTCTTTCGGCGAAAAAGAATCCCAGAAAATACACGGCAACCCCTCGGTTTGATGTGGTCTGGCGCGGGAGGGAACTCTTCGGTGTCTGAAATCATGTTGACTCGGCTCTGACGGAAGCAGTCTTATCCGGACAGAAGCCAGAAACGAAGAATCCGCGCAAAATTCATCAGCCGATGCGTTGAAGCATCAATACGGGAATGATTACGGTTGTTCTTATTGGAAGAGATAGGAATGTCCTGAGAATTTCCCGGAACACAGAGACTGAAAATACAACATGAAGACGAACGAAAACGCTTTTGACAACGACGATCAGGATCTTGACGACGAAGAGCAACTCGAAGATCGTGATGTCGACACGCTGGCTGAATTTGATCGCGAGCCTGCCGAAGATGACGATTCGGACTCTTCTCCCCGCCAAACCCATAGTAGCAGCAACAGCAGCAGTGGCAACGGCTATGGCGCCCTGGTTCGACTCGGCCGTTCCCGCGGCTGGGTGACGGTAGAAGAAATTAACGATCATTTGCCTGAAAGTGCTGTTCGTACGGCTGAAAATATTCAGGAAATTACCGATGCACTGGCTCGTCTTTCCATCAAGGTGTTTGAAGCACTGCCTGATGAAGAAGATTTGTTGATGGCCGGTGGCGGTGTTGATGATACGGAAGAAATTGACGACGACGATGCCGCCACGATGCTGACGCCGGAAGAGTCCGCCGGCTTGTCCAAGGATCCGTTGCGTGCTTATCTTCGCGGTGTCGGTTCGCACAAGCTGTTGACGCGTGCCGGTGAAATTGAAGTCGCCAAGTCGATTGAAATGTTCACGGGGCGTTTGGTGACGACACTTGTCCAGTCCCCGATGGTGGTCAATGAGCTTTGCCAGCTGGCAGAAAGCCTCCGCGATCCGGATACGCCGGTCGATACGTTGGTGGACGGTTTGACCGACAAGGAAATTGAAGAAAACGAAGACGGTGCCACCGACATCGGAGCGGCGGCGATGACGCTTGAGCAGCTCGAGGAAATGCGTGAACGTGTTCTTCAGACGTTCGATGCTTGCCGTGAAGAGCTCGACATCATCAGAGCTAACTTCGGTCCGAATGGCGATCTGAAGGCCTATAACAATGCCTGTGCTCGCATTGCCGTTTTGCTCGAGCCCGTTCGTTTCTCCGTCAAGATCGTGACGCAACTGACGGATCTGGTCGGCGCTCATGCCGACAAAGTGAAGGAAACGCTCAAGAACATGCGTGCCGTGCTGGTGAATCAGTGTCATATGACCACCAAGGAAGCACTGGATCTTATCAATGACGATCCGTCCCGCGAAGGGCTTTTTGAAAAGTTGTCTAAGTCCAAGAAGTCTTGGGCTACGGGTATCGAACGCAATATGGGCGTCCTTCTGAGTCAGCAGAAGACGCTTCGCGAACTGGAAGCCGAAGCGTTGATGTCGGTGACAGCCATGCGTGAATTGAACCGTCTGCTCAAATTGGCTCAGGCTAATCTGATGCAGGCCAAGGCCCGCATGATTGAAGCGAATCTTCGTTTGGTCATTTCCATTGCGAAGGGTTATGTGAACCGTGGCTTGGCGATGACCGATCTGATTCAGGAAGGCAATCTCGGTCTGATGAAGGCCGTTGACAAGTTCGAATATCGTCGCGGCTACAAGTTCTCGACCTACGCTACTTGGTGGGTGCGTCAGTCCGTGACCCGTGCTGTGGCGGACTTCGGAAATACGATTCGTATTCCGGTTCATATGACCGAATCCTATAACAAGATTCGTCGTCACAAGCAGCACTTCCTGCAGGAGCACGGACGTCAGCCGACCGAACAGGAATTGTCCGAACTGGCCGATCTGCCTTTGGCCAAGGTCCAGTTGCTCACGCAGGCTATGCGCGGTGTAGAGTCTATCGACGCACCGATCGGCGATGATGAAGATGCAACCAAGCTCGACTTTGTGCGAGGTGACGAACGCGACGATCCGAGCCGTGCTTTCCAGGATCATTCGATGGTGGACTGCGTGAAGAAGTCACTCGATGAGCTGGCTCCGCGTGAAGCACAAGTTTTGCGTCTTCGTTATGGTATTGGTACCAATAAGGACCATACGCTCGAAGAAGTCGGTCACGCTTTGGGGCTGACCCGTGAGCGCGTGCGCCAGATTGAATCCGCTGCGATTCGCAAGTTGCGCGGTCCCGAGTTCCAGGATCGTCTGCACGACTATCTGAGCGAAGCCTAAATCGCATTTTGGATTGAGAACGAGTCCCTGATTTTTCTGGTGAAAATCGGGGACTTCGTCCTTTTTGGGGCGACTGCTGTAAGTAAAAATAACGCGTGATAATTTTTTTCACGATTTCTCGCGATTTTCTCCGAATGTCTGTAAAATAAACATTTCTCGTGGGCCTGTAGCCAAGTTGGTCAAGGCACCGGACTCATAATCTGGCTATCCTGGGTTCAAGTCCCAGCGGGCCCACCAGAATTCCCTCCTCCGTTGTTGAAGGACTTTTCTCTCAATAACGCGAATCTCCTGTCTCACACATCTGAAGAAGAGTTCTCTCGCAGAATGTCATCGTTCTCCCAATTCAATCTCGATCCGCGAATTCTGTCCGCTATTGAGCGTATGGGTTATCAGGAACCGACGCCGATTCAGATGGAAGCTATTCCGGTGGTTATGAACGGCGGTGATGTGATGGGAGCTGCCCAAACGGGCACGGGCAAGACCGCCAGTTTCGGATTGCCGCTCATCTCCCGCATTCTTCATCATGCCAATACGTCGATGTCACCGGCTCGCCATCCAGTTCGAGCCCTGATTTTGACACCGACCCGGGAACTGGCTGACCAGGTGTCGAAAAATCTGACGGCCTATGCCGCTGATACGCCTCTGCGTTCCGGGGTTGTCTACGGCGGTGTTGATATTCGTCCTCAGTCGGACATGCTGCGTCGCGGCGTCGAAATTCTGACGGCCACGCCGGGCCGATTGCTCGACCATATCGAACAGAAGGCAACCAATCTGTCCCAGGTTGAAATTGTTGTTCTCGACGAAGCCGACCGCATGCTCGATATGGGTTTTTTACCCGATATCAGCCGAATTCTGAAACTGATTCCGACCAACCGTCAGAGTCTGATGTTTTCGGCCACTTTTTCCGACGATATCACCAAACTGGCGAAAAATTTTCTTCGTCCGAATCCGACCGTTATTGAAGTTGCCCGTCAGAATCAGACGGCTGAAACGGTAACGCAGGAAGTTTTTCAGGTACGTGACCGTGAAAAAACGGATGTCCTGATTGATATGCTCAAAACGCGAGGCGAAGACAATCAACCGATGAAGCAGGTGATTGTTTTTGTGAATGCGAAAGTGACCTGCCGTCGTTTGGCTCGTACGTTGGAGCGTGTCGGTATCAATGCCGATGCTATTCACGGGGATAAGACCCAGGACGAGCGACAGGTTGCACTGGACGGATTTAAAAACGGAACGGTTCATGTGCTGGTGGCTACTGATGTGGCGGCACGCGGGTTGGACATCAAGGAATTGCCTTGTGTCATCAACTATGATGTTCCTTTCTGTGCGGAGGATTATGTCCATCGTATCGGTCGTACCGGTCGCGCTGGAGCCCATGGGTTGGCCATCATGTTGGCGACGAGCGAGGATGACAAGCTGGTCGAGGCGATTGAAAAGCTGACGAATCAGTCTTTCAATCAAATTCCGATGCGTCCTCTTTCTCGTCGTGCTCGATCCGAGATGCGTCACGATCGGGATGGTTCTGAACGTACGGATTCCCCGGAAGACGAACGGATGGCTCGTGATCGGGCGCGATCTTATGTTCCGCCGTCTCAGCGGCATCGTGATCCGATTTTTGATACACCGTACCGTGAGCGGCAGTTTACCCGAAATAAACCGGAAGAACTGCATGTCTTCGAACGCGAAGTTAAGAAGACTCGGCCGTTGGCCGCTTTGTTGGGCGGCATTCGCATTCCCTTAGATTGAGACAATGCTTCATAAAAAAAGCTCACGAATCCGTGAGCTTTTTTTTGCAACTGGCTCGGTGTTTGATACCGGTAGGAATTCGATGGCGTCCCCGATGGGGTTCGAACCCGTGTTCTGAGCGTGAGGGGCTCATGTCCTAACCACTAGACGACGGGGACGTTTTGTCGATGTCGTCATTCTACGCTTCCGGCCGCAGACAGGAGGAACAAGGTTTGTCGAAAGGCAAAAGATTCTCAGGAAAAAACAAAAAAGGCTGCCGCAGAGCAGTCTGACGGCAACCTTTTGGGCGAGCGGATCAGGGGTTTAGCAACCGATCCGTCTTTTAGAGAGCGCGGGCGATGCGGGCGAGCACTTCGTCCTTACCGAAAAGACAGAGCGTCTTGTCGATTTGCGGGGTACGATCAGCGGCGCAAACGCAGACACGCAGCGGATTGGCGAGAACCTTCATCGGGCATCCCAATTCTTCCATGACGGGCTGGATGCAATGTTCGTAAACGTTTTCAGGCGTCATATCATCCAGTGCAGCCAGTTTTTCCCCGAACAGCTTCAGGGCTTCGCGACCGCCGTCGGCCAGGACTTTTTCAGCCTCTTCCGCGTTGACTTCAGGGTTGACGTAGAAGAAGAGGGCATTGTCGGCCAACTTTTCCAACGTTGCCGAACGGCCCTTGAGAAGTTCGCAGACTTCTTTGAGGCAGGGACCGTTTTCTACATTACCGCCGCGAGCTTCAATGCGGGGACGGGTCAGTTCGGCCAGGCGGGCGTTGTCGGCTTCCTTCATATACTGACCGTTGAGCCATTCGAGCTTCTTCCAGTCAATGCGGGCGGCGGCACGGGAACAGTCGGAGAGTTCGAAGACCTTGGCGAGTTCGTCACGGGAGAACTTTTCCATGTTTCCGTGTCCCCAGCCAAGGCGGGCCAGGTAATTGAAGATGGCTTCCGGCAGGTAGCCCTGACGTTCGTATTCCAGCACGGAAACCGTGCCGTGACGCTTGGAGAGCTTCTGGCCATCCTGACCGTTGATCAGGGGCAGGTGGGCAAAGACAGGTACTTCAGCGCCGAGTGCATTGTAAATGTTGATCTGGCGGGGGGTGTTGTTGATATGGTCGGCGCCGCGGATCACGTGGCTCACTTCCATATCCCAGTCATCAACCACGACGGCAAAGTTGTAGGTCGGAATACCGTTGCGCATGATGATCAAGTCATCAAGTTCGCTGTTGGAGACCGTGATGGGGCCGTAAACCGCGTCATCCCAGGTGACGGCGCCTTCGTCGGGGTTGCGGAAGCGAATAACAGGCTTGACGCCTTCCGGAATCGGCTTGCCGACGCAGTTTTCCGGACGCCAACGACCGTCGTAGCGGGGCTTGAGTCCTTTGGCTTTTTGTTCTTCGCGCATCTGGTCAAGTTCTTCCGGCGTGGCATAGCAGTAGTATGCACGGCCGTCGGCAAGCATCTGGTCAACTACTTCGCGATAGCGATCCAGACGATCCATCTGGTAAATGGGACCTTCATCGTAATCCAGGTTGAGCCATTTCATGCCGTCAAGAATGACCTGAGTGGCTTCCTGCGTGGAGCGAACCTGATCGGTATCTTCAATGCGAAGGAGGAACTTGCCACCGAAATGACGGGCAACGGCCCAACAATAAATAGCCGTACGTGCGGTGCCGAGATGCATCATGCCCGTAGGGCTCGGTGCGATGCGGGTGCGAATCGTCTTCATTAGATTTTCTCTTTTCAGTAGTATCCCGTTCGAGGAAGGTCTGCGAACGGGCGGTCCGGTTGCTCGGCTTCGGGCACCGGCAGGAAAACGGAAGTTGCTCTTTAAGAGAGCACGGTATAACCAATAATTTTAGCAAAAAAAGAACTCGGTTCTTTTTGTCGCATAGACAGACGGTTTTGGGACATTTTGTTTTGTTGATTCGATTCGACGCAGACGGCAAACATTTCAGTTATTAGCGCCTGAGTCGGGCGACCAGTGACGAAAAAAACTGCGGCTTCTTTGAGAAAAAGCCGCAGTATATTGCCCGTTAATTGGTTGCTTAGACAGCCCAGGTGAGCCAGGTATAAACCGAGAAGATTGTCAGAACGGCAATTTCGGCGAGCACTACCGGCTTCAGCGTTTTGAAAAAGTCGGACTTAAAGTAATCGACCGTAATCGTCAGGCAAACGTGAGTCGGAGTGATCATCTGACCGGCAACCCCGAAAACCATGGCTACGCCGACGAGGTCCAGTGAACCGGGCATCAGACCGGCAACGATAGGCATGACAATGGCCACATGTCCCTGGCTCATACCGGTCAGAATACCGATGACGAAACTTGTGCAGGCGATGATGACGGGAACGGGCAGGGCGGAACCTTCAAAAGCCCCGATGATAGCTTGTAGAACACCGGTGGCATCGAGGAGCTGGATGAAATACAGAATGCAGATGATATTCATAAACAGCCTCAGATCGAGGGCGCCGACGAAGATGTCCCGAATGCCGACCGGTCGTTTCATCAGGTAGAGAATCGGAATCATGGCCACAATGACAAGTCCCATGGCAACGGCGGCGGACATATCGAAAGCCATCATCAGAATTACATTGACGACAACGGGCGCAATGGCGGTCACAATATTGACAATGCACCGTTTGAACAGTGCGGGCGGCATCGGTTCTTTTTTGCGCTTGTCTTCGAACTTCAGCGGTCTCACCATGAAGAACCAACCGGCCGCAAAGGCGATGACGGACATCCAGAACAGATGTACGACCAAATCGGCAATGCTGACGTGCGCAATGGCACAGCCCAAAATCATGCCGGGAATAATCGGTGAAGCAAACTCACAGACATGACGAAACCAAAAGTTAATGGCAGCTTTGCTCTCTCTGGAGATATCCATCCCTTTGCTGGCTTCGTCAACAATCGGAGCGGAGAAACGCGCTCCCCCCATGGAGGGGAGCAGTCCTAGAAAGGCCGGCATCGTAGCCAGAGTGACTTTGGTCGAAGTAAAGAAGCGGTTGAAAGCATCAACCATGCCCATCAATGTGCCGGACTTTCTCAGCTCAATTTCAAGGCACATTACAAAATAAAGCGCGAACAGCAGATCGTAGGTTCGGGGTTGATGGAGCATGTCGCTGCCGGCTTGGACGAGTGCGCCGAGACTCGGGTCCTGCATGAGCCAGATAAAAGCACCGCCGACCAGAATGGCCGGACCTATCGGGCATTTGAAGCGGAGCAATACCACAATGATTAGGATGGCCAGGGCGATGATGAGAAAGATATTCATAGACATTCGGCACGCCGGTCTCCATTTGTCGTAGAAAAAAGAGAACGGCGGCGGCCGTTTGAGAAAAGAGAAAAGGGAAGTGTCGAAATTCTGATCTTTTTTGTCAGGAATTGCAAATAAAAAAACGTGCCGATCAGGCTTTGTCTGAACGGAAAAAGCAAAGGAGCCTGCATCGTTTTGATTGGCAGGCTCCTTTTTTGCAGAGCGTCATGTCAACGGCCGGTCTCATTGTCGGCAGGCTTTGTCGCAAAGCGGATGAGCGGACGGACGTACTCGGGCAGTTCGGCGGGATCCCGCTCGCTGAGATGCCCCATGGAGAACTCACAGCCACACCACAGCTGATTGTAAAAATGCATCTCGGCAACAATTTCACTGCGACGCTGTTGCAGGCCACCTTTTCGCCAGTTGCGATCCCAGTATTCGGTGCCGGGATATTCTGCGGCGGCGGCCATCCCGGCGGCATTCACCTGGTCCAGACGTTTCCAGCGGCTGCCGGCCAATGTGGTGGTGAAGCGTTTGATGCCGAGTTTTTGGGCCACGGCGGCCGTGGCGCGCAAACGTTCTCCAAAGCAAATACGACATCGAGCTCCCCGTTCGGGCTCGTTTTCATAGCCACGGACCGCTTCTCTCCAGGCGTCGTGATTGCGATCGCCGTCCACAAACGGAACCCCGAGTTTTTCGCAATAGCGAATGCATTCGTTTTTGCGTACCAGATATTCTTCTTCGGGAAAAATATTGGGATTGAAGTAAAAAACAGTGGGATCGAAGTTGTTGTTCAACAGCCATTCCAGGATGGCGGAAGAGCAGGGAGCACAGCAACTGTGCAGAAGAATGCGTTCTTTCACGATACGAGAGAAAATATAAACAAACGTCGTCGGATAAAATCAGGACCATCTTCCGGCAAAAGAGGACTGCCGAAAAATTGTCATCATAACGCGAACCGTGGACGAAGGGAACTGCTGTCCGTGAGCGGTCGCTTTTTCAGGATTGGGCTATGAGCGAAATTAAACCGGGTTTGTCTGAGAGACTTGAGGTTGTGAAACGCAAGTTGCGTGAGGCTGTCAAGCAAAGCGGTCGTGCCGAAGAGGCGGTGACGCTGATTGCCGTCTCCAAAACGTTTCCGATTGCCGCCTGTGAGAGTGCCTGGCAGTTGGGGGTCAGACAGTTCGGTGAAAACTATGTTCAGGAAGGCGTGGAGAAAATCCGGCATTTTCGGGCCGAGCATCCGGATGAACCCGGCGTTTGGCATCTGATTGGTCCGCTTCAAACAAATAAAACCAGATTGGTTGCGGAAAATTTCGATTGGGTGCATTCGCTTGACCGTTTGAAGGTAGCCGAACGTTTGTCGTCGCAGCGACCTGTCGGCATGCCACCGCTCAATGTGCTTATTGAAGTGAACTTGGATGGCGAGGTGACGAAGTCGGGATTGGCCCCGCTGGAATTGGAAGCTTTCGCGCGGAAGGTGGCAGCATTGCCGGGACTTCGGCTGAGAGGATTGATGGCGATTCCTTCGGCACATCGTGAGGGAGATGACAAACGCAGGCCTTTCCGGATGCTCAAGGCGCTCTTCGATTCGCTGAAGACGGTGTGTCCGGAGATGGATACTCTCTCGATGGGAATGAGTGCGGATATGGTGGAGGCTGTTGTCGAAGGCTCGACCATGGTACGAGTCGGACAGGCTATCTTTGGTCCGAGAGACTATTCGTCGGACGTCGGCTGATACTGGGGTTTCTCAAGGTCTGTCGGACGGGCTCATCCGTCAGGACGAGGCGGGAAGAGAGAGACTCTCCTACAATCGCTCGGTAAGACGTTCGGCAAAGCGCGAACGGAGCTGCGATTGGCTAGTTTTTTTTGTGGACTGACGATGACTGCACTGCTTGGACTGATTCTTTGTTATTTGGCTTTTTTAACTTGGTATGGCCTCAAAGGGGGGCTTCGCCGTGAAACGCTGGCTCAGTTTCTGACCACGGGGGGAAAGACCGGCGTTGTTCTCTGTGCGCTTTCTCTGGTGAGTACGATTGTTGGCGGTTCGGCCACACTCGGTATCGGAGGGTTGGCTCAGAAAACGGGCGCGGCGGCCTTTTGGTGGTTGGGAGTGGGAGCCATCGGTCTTTTGATACACGGCTGGCTGATCGCTCCGAAAATTCGAGCTCTTCCTTGTGTGACGTTGCCGGAGGTAGCCGGTTATGTTGCCGGAAAGACGGCCGAGCGCTGGTCCGGAGGCATTATTGCGGCGTCGTGGGTGGCCGTGGCGGCGGCCCAGTTCGTGGCCTTGCATACACTGTTGTTGACACTTGCTTCTCCGACACTGGCGGAGTGTCTCTATGTGATGATCGCCGGTGCTGTGCTGGTACATACGTTGACCGGCGGACAGCGTGCGGTAATTCGTACCGATGCCGTACAGACCGTTCTGCTGTTGGGTGGATTTGCCGTGACGGCTTTTTGGCTCTGTTTTTTCCGTCCCGATGATGCTGCCGGTGTGCGATGGGAACTTTTTAACGAACATTTCGACTGGGTAGACTGGGTGAAGATGCTCCTCTTGGTCGGCATCACCTATGTGATCGGTCCCGATATGTTTTCTCGGTCTTTTTCCGCACGTAACGGCCGGACGGCCCGTTGCGCCGCTTGGATTGCGGCGCCGATGCTGGTGTTGTTCGGGGTTGCCATTACCTTTGTGGCTTTGATGAATCTGGAGGCCTCTCAGCCGATTGCGGCCTGGCTCTCGGAAAGTTCCGGACTGCCGTGGGGATTGCGTGCGGCGCTTGCTTTGGGACTAGTGAGTGCGCTGTGTGGCTCGGCGGATACGGTTTTACTCTCGGCTTGCGGAATTGCGGAGAGAAATCTGCTTGGTGGTGACAGTACTCGGACTGTCCGTTTTCTTGTTGCCGCCGTAGGCGGACTGGCGGCCTCCGCTGTGTACTTTTCGGGCGATATTATTTCCCTGTTGATTACGGCATATTCCTTTTTCGTCCCCGGTGTTGCCGTCCCCCTTCTGATGGCACTGCTGGGTGACGTGCGTCCCGTGAAGACTTCGCTTTGGTTAAGCGGGGCGATTCTCGGAGGATTCGGCGGTTTGGCGGGAAATCTGACCGGGAATCAGACTTGGACGTTTGCCGGTATTCTGATTTCCGCGTCACTGGCCCTCTTGAGCCGGTACTTCGGAAAGCAAGAAGCGGCCGCTTTTTGTTCCGAAAAACTCTGAAACGTTTTTCCGCCGAAGAAATCGTTTCTCAACGAAAATCGGCTTTTGACCTAAGAATTTCGCAAGGATTCGACGGTTATAATTAGCCGAATACAGGCGATGGGGTTTACCCTGTGTACCGCAGGGGATCACGCCGTCGCGGCGAGGCCTCCGGGTTTCGCCACACTTCTCCCATTTGTGATGCCGGGAATCAATTCCGGTCAAACTGCTCGTTTCCGGTTGGAGAAACGAGTTTCAAGGAGCCTTTCCCACTATGAAGATCCTCGTCGCAGTGAAGCGAGCCGTAGACGCCAAAGTCAAGGTTCGTCCTTTGCCTGATCATTCGGGTGTAGACCTGAAGTTAGCCAAGATGGCCATGAATCCCTTTGATGAAATTGCCGTGGAAGAAGCCGTTGAGCTTCGCGAAGCTGGCAAGGCGGATGAAGTCGTCGCCGTGACCGTCGGCCCCCTTAAGGCCGTGGATACGCTGCGGGTTGCTATGGCAATCGGAGCGGATCGTTCTATTCACGTGAAGACGGATGATGCGGTTGAACCGCTCGGTGTAGCCAAAATTTTGAAAACCATTGTCGAACGTGAACAGCCCGATCTGGTTTTGTTGGGTAAGCAGGCGATTGATGATGATGCCAATCAGACCGGTCAGATGCTGTCGGCTCTTTGCGACATGCCGCTCGGAACGTTTGCCTGCGAGGTGGATTTTGTGGACGGTCGTTGGCTTGTGACTCGTGAAACCGACGCTGGAACGCAGACGGTTTCTCTGAGCTCTCCTGCTGTTGTGACGGCCGATCTTCGTTTGGCCGAACCCCGTTATGTTACGTTGCCCTCGATGGCCAAAGCTCGTAAGAAGCCGGTGGAAACGATCGAACTTGAAACGTTGGGACTCGACGTGGCACCTCGTATTCGTGTGCTCTCCGTCGAACAGCCGCCTGCCCGTAAGGCCGGTGTCATGGTTTCTTCTGTCGACGAGCTGATTGAAAAGCTCAAGAACGAAGCGCACGTCATCTAAGGAGGAATGAAAGAAATGACTGCTCTTTTGATTGCCGACCACGATAATGTCCGTCTTCGTCCGTCGACAGCTCAGGCCGTGACCGCCGCACTTCAGATGACTGATACGGTCGATATTCTGATCGCGGGCAGTAACGGTCAGGCCGTTGCAGAAGAGGCCGCCAAACTCAAGGGAGTTCGTACGGTGTATTACGCCGATGCGCCTCAGCTTGCTCAGGATTGTCCGGAAGTTCTCTCTGCTCTTGTGCTGGATGAATGCAAGGGCTACTCGCACGTGTTGTTCGTTGCCAATGCCGTCGGGAAGTCTGCCATGCCCCGTGTGGCGGCCAAGCTTGATGTGTCGCCCTTGTCCGAAATCATCGCCGTGAAGGGTCCCAAGACCTTTGTGCGCGGTATCTATGCCGGGTCTTTGCTCTCGACCGTTGAGTCCGGCGATGACATCATTGTGGCCAGTATCCGGACGACGGCTTTTGAAGCCGTGGGTGAGGAAGGTGATGCGACGATTGAAGAAGTGATTGCTCCGGCCGGTTACGACGGGTCGCGTTTCGTCCGCTTTACCGAAGCCAAGTCCGATCGTCCCGAACTGGTTGCCGCTCGCGTGGTGGTGGCCGGCGGTCGCGGACTGATTGATGAAGCAGGCTTTAAGGCGATGACGGACTTTGCCGATTCCATTGGTGCGGCTATCGGTGCCACGCGTACCGCCGTTGATATGGGGCTTTGTCCCAATGACTGGCAGGTCGGTCAGACCGGCAAGATGATTGCGCCTGAACTTTATTTCGCCGTGGGTATTTCCGGTGCCATCCAGCATACGGCCGGGATCAAGGATGCCAAAACCATTGTGGCGATTAATAAAGAGGCGGATGCGCCGATTTTTGAAGTCGCCGATTACGGCCTTGTCGCCGACGGTGTGGAAGCCGTCAATGAATTGAAGGCCAAACTCGGACGCTGATAGGCGTTGCCGATAGACGGAAGGGAGCAGAGGAAAGATCGCTCCCTTTCTTTTTAGGGATAGGAGAAAAAATGACTCTGAAGACAAAAACATTGCCTCAGCATGTACCGATGACGATGTCGTTGGAAGATTGCTTGAAGAATCGTCGTTCCGGACGCGAGTTTGATCCGAAACGGACTCTCTCCGACGAGGTGTTGGCCTCCCTGCTTTTCGCTGCCTGCGGGCAAAGCGGTGAAAACGGTCTTCGCACCTGTCCGTCGACTTTGAATCGCCGCTCCGTCAGTGTTTGCGTTGTTCGTGAGGACGGTGTCTGGCGCTATAACGAGCGGAGCGCGACGCTCGAGCCGATCAGGAAAGGGGATTATCGCGACGTGACAACCGCCGGTCAGGATTTTGTGAAGGATGCGCCGGTAACCTTTGCCATTGTGTATGACGAAGAAAAAGGCCGGGGCCCCGACGGAGAAACATTGCCGATCGTCTGGGCATGGGCCGATGCGGCGCTCATTGCCGAAAATATTTATCTCGCCAGCACGGCACTGGGATTGTCCGGTGTAACCAGAGCCTGGTTTGATCCCGAGAAAAGCCGACGGGAACTGGGACTGCGTTCCTCGGAAACGGCCTTGCTGATGCATACGGTCGGCTATCCGAAGCATTGATAGAACCCATACGCTGCAAACCTCTCTTTTTGGACTGGGGAACGTCAACTCATCAAGAGCTCATGCCTTGGCATGACAATGACGGACAGATCGTGTCGGAAGAGCTGATATGGGGCATGTTGCCGAACCAATGAAGAGATAAAGGTAAAACGTTCAATTGCCGCATGAGTGGCCGGGCGAAGGGCATCCTGGCGGATGCTCTGAAAACCGTTTTCCTGCAGTGTGGTGTTCTTCACGATCACGTGAACGCCGCGTACAGATCGCAAATGGACAGTCGGACCAAGCGTCTTGAAGGCACGAGGAAAGGCGATCGTTTTACCGGCGTTGACGGGGTTGTGTTGCGGGCGGACGAACATGCCGCTCAGAACGTCTCGGACGGATTCCGCGATACAGAAATGTCAAGGTTTCTCACAAAAGATGAGAGCAAGGGAATCTAGCTCAGACGTCTCTCCGGTGCTGCTGAGCATCAATAGGCTCCGGCTGGGACATCAGCGGTAAGGAAACTCACTGCCGATGCCGTCAACAGAGTGCAGATAAGTCTAAATAAAGAGGTTTAACTTTGAACAACTTTTTTAGAACAGTCCTCCTATCAACCCTGATGAGCAGGGAGTAAAGAACAGTGAGATTCTTGGGAAGCAGATGCGAGTTCAGTCCCCTGAGAGAGCTGCCTCTTGGTCATCGTGAGCCCTCAGCTTTCTTCAGAGCGGCTTCAAGCAAAAAACGTTTTTTTCGCTTGCAACATCCAAGGGCATGCTATAAAATCCAATGCTTTCCCGATAGTGGCATTGTGTCCGTTCTTCGGCTGAAAAATATTTTTTTCTGTCCCTTGCTCCTCGTGACGGGGGCATTGGACTTTACTTAAACCAAAAAGTTAAAGAGGTAAACTCATGGTTATCATTCGTCTCGCCCGTGGCGGCTCCAAGAAGCGTCCGTTCTACTCCATCAACGTTTGCGACAGCCGTTGCCGTCGTGACGGTCGCTTCATCGAACGCGTCGGTTACTACAACCCGATGGCTGCCGGCCAGGCTACCCGTCTCCTGATCAATCAGGAACGTCTTGCTTTCTGGCAGGGCAACGGTGCTCAGCTTTCCGAAACGGTTGCCCGTCTCGTGAAGGAAGCCAAGGCTGCCGCCTAATTCCCGAAAACGGAATAGCCATTTGTCGACGCGCCAGACTTTAAAAGGCGCGAACCAACCCCGCGACCTCAAGTGCGGGCTCCGATATAACGGTCGTGCCTCTCGTGTCCAGCACATCGTGACCCGTTATATACCTAATGAGCCCGGTATCTACGCCTGAGAGACTGCGGGGTTGTTTTTTGTCTAGAATTTTTTATTGGGAAATGTCGATATGGACGATCTTGTTGAACTCGGACGTACGGCCGGAGCCTATGGTTTTCGTGGTTGGGTGCGCGTTGTTCCGTTTCAGTCCGGAGAAGTACTGCAGAAGGCAAAAACCTGGGTACTGACGGACTTGAAAGGCAAACGCGAAATCTTGAAGATCGAGGCCTTCCGTCGTCATGGCGACGGTTTCCTTGCCAAATGGGAAGGCTGTGAAACAAAGGAAGCAGCCGACGCAGCCCGCGGTCACATCTCGGTTGCCCGTCGTGATTTTCCGGATGCCGGCAAAGACACCGTCTGGGCCGTGGATCTGATCGGTTGCCTGGTGGTGAATACGGCAGGCGAGTCTCTGGGGACCGTTGAGTCCATCAGCTCCAATGGCGCACAGGATCTGCTGGTCATTGCCTACGAGAACGCTGATGCCAAAAAAGTGACGTTTATGTTGCCGATTGTTAAGGATGTCTACGTGCAGTCGATTGATGTCGATGCGCAATGCATCACGGTAGACTGGCAACTTGATTGGCGATGAGCGGAGGAAGAAGAATGCGGTTTGACGTCGTCACGCTTTTCCCGGAAATTTTCGATGCCGTCACCAAGTGTGGCATTACCGCCCGTGCCATGAAGCGGGGTCTCTGGTCCTGTCATACTTGGAATCCCCGTGCACTGACCACGGATCTGCATCGTACGGTTGACGACCGTCCCTTTGGCGGCGGTCCGGGCATGGTTATGATGGCCGAGCCTCTCGCACAGACGGTGGACATGATCCGTCGCTCCGGTAATCGGGGGCGCGTGATTTCGTTTGCGCCCAACGGCAAGAAGCTTACCGACGAGCGGGTGCGCCGTTTGCTCAGCGAAGACCGGGAAATTGTTCTGGTCTGTGGTCGCTATGAGGGCATTGACGAACGTTTTCTCTCTACTTATGTGGATGAAGTCGTCAGTCTCGGGGACTTTGTACTCTCCGGCGGTGAGTTGCCGGCCTGCGCGCTGATTGACGCAGTGGTCCGTCAGATTCCCGGAGCCATCAAAGAATTGTCGACGTCGGACGAAAGCTTTGCAACGGGGCTTCTTGATGCCCCGCACTATACTCGTCCGGAGGTCTGGCGCGGAATGGCGGTGCCGGAGGTGCTCCTGTCGGGGCATCATGCCAATATCGGTCGCTGGACTCGTGAAGAAAGTTTGCAAATAACCTTGCAAACTCGGCCGGACCTGATTACAATCGCAAATTCTTCCGGTTTGCTGAGTAAAGCCGACCTTCAGTGGTTGCGCGCTCACGGTTGGAAGGAATAATCACTTTTTTAAAATTTTCCATCCTCTCGGCGGTGGGCTTTGCTCCCTCAAAAAAGCCGCATGACGATGGTTACGGAGATAAAAATGGATCTGATCCAGATTCTTGAACAGGAAGAAATCGCCCGCGTTTCCGCCGGCAAGACCATCCCGGCTTTCCGCGCCGGTGACACGGTTGTTGTGAATGTTAACGTTGTTGAAGGTACGCGCAAGCGCGTTCAGGCCTTTGAAGGCGTTGTTATCGCTCGTCGCAACCGCGGTCTGAACTCTTCCTTCATCGTTCGTAAGATCTCTTCCGGCGAAGGCGTTGAACGTACGTTCCAGCTCTACGCCCCGACGATCGACTCCATCATCGTGAAGCGTCACGGTGATGTGGCCCGCTCCAAGCTCTACTACCTGCGCAACCGTTCCGGTAAGGCTGCTCGTATTAAGGAAAAGCTGGTTCGCAAGGCCGCCTAATTTTAGAGTTTCTCTAAAATAAATAAGAAATCCTCGATGTTTCGGCATCGGGGATTTTTTTTGGGGGCGCCCAGCATGGGCGCGTTCTAACGGGGGAAAGTTCCGAGCGCGGGAGGTAGCACCAAGCGCATAGCCGGAGGCAAGGGTATCCGTTGTGAGACGGAATCTGAAATCAGAAATCGAGAATACGTCTGAAAGATGCGCTGAGGATCGTGTTGGCTGGAAAGTTGAAATGCGGCCTTGAAGAGGTCAAACGTAAGTCGAAGGTAAAACTGTCAGGATGGGCGAATTATTTATTCACTCGCACCTGATAAATCCTGGCGTAATCGGATGGACGAATGGATCAGACGACGCATCCGAATGCTTCGAGAAAACATGGACGCGTTATCGCGCCCTGCGCACAGCAGGCACACATCCTGAGGAGGACAACACCTGTAAAGGTTATTGGCGTTCAGCGAATACGACGGTAGTTAAGAGAGCCCTGAGTCCGAGGTTCCTCGCAGACCGTCATTGGTAGTGGCTCAGTCTTTCGACTAAGCCTCTGGAATGGAAATAGAACTTTAGAAACCGCCCACTACCGAACGGTACGGTGGGGGGTGTGAGAGGAGGCGTGGAAACTAATTCCACGCCTCCTACTCGATCGTTTGTCGGGAAGGCCTCCGCCACGAGAGCTGAGCCGGGAAGATTATTCAGAAGCAACGTCACGATCGACGGGCTTGCGGCGGTTGCTGCCGGCGACCATTTCAAAGCGGAAGAAACGGCATTCCAGCGGACCGTTGAAGAGAACCGTTTTGCGAGATTCCTTCAGGCGCATCTGCTGGGGAAGCATGCGGTCCGAGGTGAGCATCCAGGCAGTCCAGCCGGCAAAGTGAGCCTTGAGGTTATCGGCCACATGTTTCATCATGGAGCGGATGGAGGCGGATTTGGGGTTGGACTGTTCGCCGTAAGGCGGATTGGCAATCAGCAGACCGGCGTCCACACCTTCGGGCGGCATCGCCTCACGTGCGTCTCCTTGACGGAAGATCAGACGGCCGTCCTCAATCAGGTCGTCCAGACCGGCCCGACGGGCATTTTCCACGGCTTTTTCAACGACAAGGGAAGAAATGTCCGAGGCCACAATGGTGACCTTGGCATGGCGGTTAATCATCGCGCGAGCGTCGTCCTTGAGTTCTTCCCAGTCGGCTTTGTCAAAGCCTTCGAGTTTTTCGAACGCAAAACGGCGATTCAAGCCGGGAGCCATGTTGCAGGCCATCTGGGCGGCTTCAATATCGATGGTGCCGGACCCGCAGAAAGGATCGACGAGCGGTTTGGAGGGGGTCCAGCCGGAGAGCATCAGAAGACCGGCGGCCAGATTTTCCTTCAGCGGTGCCTCACCGTGGGTAAGACGCCAACCTCTCTTAAAAAGAGCTTCTCCGGCCAGATCAAGGTAGAACGTGCAGGTGTCGTAGGTAATGAACGCGGCAATACGGACATCCGGGTTATAACGTTCCACATCGGGACGGCGACCGGACAACTCACGGAAACGGTCGCAGATCCCGTCTTTGATGCGCAGGACGGCAAAGTCGATGGATTCGAGCGGGCAGCGCTGCGTTGTCGCTGAGACTTTGATGGTGGCATCGTGGCCGAACCAATTTTCCCAGGGGGTATTGGCGGCAAATTCGTAAATATCCCGCGTATCCCAGTAGGAAGACTGAGCAACCTTCATCAGAACGCGGCTGGCGAGTCGGGAATGCAGGCAGACACTCATCGCGGTAACGGTGGTGCCGCTGAAAGAGACGCCGCCTTTGCCGGCGCGGATGCGTTCGCCGCCTGCAGCGTCGATTTCACCGGCCAAGAGTTCTTCGAGCCCGAACGGGCAGACTGCGTAAAAAGAAAGAGAGGCCATCTTGATGTGTTTGAAAAATTCGATAGAAATGCCGTAACGGGATCAGCGGCGACCTTCGCCGTGTCCCATAACGATGTATTTGAGAGAGGTCAGACCTTCCAACCCGACTGGGCCGCGGGCGTGCAGCTTATCGGTGGAAATGCCGATCTCTGCGCCCAAGCCGTACTCGAAGCCGTCGGCAAAGCGTGTGGAAGCATTCACCATCACCGAACTGGAGTCGATTTCACGCAGAAAACGCTCGGCGGAACGCAGATTGTCCGTAATAATCGCGTCGGTATGATGCGAGGAATGTTCGTTAATAAAATCAATCGCCTCATCCAGTGTCTCGACGACGCGAATGGCGATAACGGGGGCATTGTACTCGGTATCCCAATCCTCGGGGGTGGCATCCAGTGCGCTCATATGACAATGCTCAACGATGCGTCGGGACAATTCGTCGCAACGCATCTCGACATTTTTGTCATGAAAGCGACGGGCCATCTGCGGCAGAAAGTCAAAAGCGATTTTCTTGTGAACGAGTAAGGTTTCCGTGGCATTGCAGGGGGAGTATCGCTGCGTTTTGGCGTTTTCCACCACACGAACGGCCATCTCCAGATCGGCATCGGCATCGACATACGTGTGGCAGATTCCGTCGAGATGTTTGATCATCGGAACGGTGGCTTCCCTCATCAGGCGGGAGACCAGGCTTTTTCCGCCTCTTGGAATGAGAACGTCAATCCATTCGCGAGCGGTAATCATGGCGCCGACAAGTGCGCGATCGGTATGAGTTACCAGCTGAACGCCGTCACGGGGCAAGCCGGCCGCCTGCAGGGCGTCACTGACCAGTCCGGCCAATACCACATTGCTCTGAAGGGCTTCGTGGCCGCCTCGCAGAATGATGGCATTGCCGCTTTTGATGGACAGAGCCGCGGCATCAATCGTGACATTGGGACGGGATTCGAAGATCATCCCGATCACCCCGATCGCCACGCGCATTCGGCCGACACGAATGCCGGAGGGCATGGGTTTCATTTCGGAGACAACCCCGACGGGGTCCGCAAGGGCAGCGATCTGACGACACCCTTCGGCCATTCGGGCCAATACGGCCGGTGAAATCGTGAGCCGATCAATCATAGCCTCGCTCAGGCCTTCTCGGCGAGCCGCTTCGATATCAAAAGAATTCGCACGGACAATCGCGTCCTGATTGGTAAGCAGACTTTCGGCCAATAAAGAAAGGGCGAGATTCTTTTTTTCAGTATCGGCGGCAGCCATCAAACGGGCGGCTTTTTTGGCTCGTCGGCCGAGATCGGCGATGATGTCGGAAGCGGAAATGGCAATTTCTGGCATGATGTTCGGTCCGGAAACAGAGGGAGCGTTGCTTAATCAAAACGCTGTTAATTCGTTCATTGTATAGCCATCACCGCCTCTGAGGAAAGAAAAAGCCTGACCGGCGGTGTATGGATGCGTGCCGTTGCCGGGCAGGCTGCAGAGCGATCGGTTTTACTGGGCGAGGAAAATGACCAGACTTTTCAGTTCGAGCCACGGATTGCTGTCCCGATTGTCGACCGGCAAGCCTTTGGTGAGTCGATCAATCCAGCTGCAGACCAGCAGGGCATTGGCCAGTTTTTTGACGGAGAGTCGTTTGGCGGCACGGGACATGGCCGGGGTGGCAAATACACCGGGGACGCGATTCATTCCTTGGTCGAAGCCTGTTCTCAGTTTCAAGAGCGAGCGGATATCCATGGTCAGCATGGTCAGCAGGTAGGGCAATGCTTCGGATTGCGCTTCCAGACCGTCGATGATTCGGCAGGCGCGTTGAGCGTTACCGGCATGGATGCTTTCAAAAAGCGTATCAAAGTCAAAACGTGAGCTATTGGAGACGCTGTTGCGAATATCCTCTTTCGACAGTTCGCCTTTCGGGTATAAAAGCGAGAGCTTTTCGACTTCCTGAGCCGCGGCAAACAGATTGCCTTCGGTCAGATCGGCGAAAAACTCCAGGGTATCCGCCGAGGCACTCTGACCGTGTCGAGCTAAGCGATTTTTCAGCCAGCCGGGCAATTGAGGGCGTTCAATGGTATTGCAGTCGACTGCCGTCGCCTGTCGCTTCAGGCTTTGCCACCAAGTTGCTTTCTGACCGGCCCAGTCAGGGGTCGGCATCGTAATCAGGGTCACGACGCCGTCCGTCGGTTTTTCAACGTAGTCGCTCAGTACTTTGGCGCCCTGAGTGCCCGGTTTTCCACCGGGAATGCGAACCTCGAGAATTTTTTTGTCATCAAAAATGCCGATGTCGGCGGCTGCCATGGTCAGCATGGACCAGTCGGTACGGCCGTCCATATCCAGCACCTGACGATCCAGATAGCCCATCTCACGGGCGCACTGTCGGATCAGATCGGTCGTTTCAACGGCGAGAAAAGCATCATTGCCCGAAATCAGCCACAACGGATCCATTCGGCCGTTTTCGCGCATACGCCGGAGATAGGTCTCAAGATCACTCGCTTTCACTTAGCCCTCTTGGGGTTTGATCGCTTCGATATAACGCAGGATTTGACCGATCAGATCCTTTTCCATATCGCTGTAAAGGAAATTTTCTTCCTTTTCTCGGGAAAGGAATTCCACTTCCGAATAGGACATCTCTCGGGTGGCGGTCAATTGAGTCGGCACCAGATAGTCAAATCCTTCAGGACTGGAGACCCGAAAATCGATGGTCATCGTCAGTTCGTATTCACGGGCGCGTCCGGCGTCGTTAATGGACAGAATGTCACTGGAGCGGGTTTGGTTGATGAGAACCAGAATGGCTTCTGCCTCATTGGGATTGTCAACCAGTTCAACCGTGGAACCCGCACGGATCTGGCGTGCCAAAGTGGTGGAGAACGGCGTATTCTCCGCCATCTGCAGGTACATGGTTTTAAAAGGTGCGTTGAATGCACCGCGCAGGCGAAATCCGCAACCGGAAAGACCCGCGGCACTGAAAATGGCGGCCGCACCGATGAGCTGTCGACGGGAAATCACGATGTACTGGTCCCTAAATCTAAAGTTCAATAATTTTTCCATTATAGCGAGATGACGACTTGGATCGTCTGCTCCAGACGGAAAAAGGCCGTCTTTCTCCGGGGAGAAAGGCGGCCTTTCGGGGTTCAGCGGTCGGAAAAACGACGACTAGTTCGCCACAACGTTAACCAGCTTCTTTTTGACGACGATGATCTTACGGACGGTCAGTCCGTTGATGAACTTCTGTACGTCGGGGTTGGCCAGAGCGGCTGCCTCGATAGTCGGTTGGTCGGCCTCGGCGGCAACGCGGATTTTTCCGCGCAGCTTACCGTTAACCTGAACAACCAGTTCAATTTCATCGGCCTTCATCGCGTCCTCGCTCCAAGCGGGCCAGGGAGCGTCAATCAGATCGCCCATGTCGGCCGTAAAACCGAGTTCGCCCCACAGTGAAGTGGTGATGTGAGGAGCAATCGGGTACAGAGTACGCAGAAGGAACGAGATCGCTTCCTTCAGAGCGGCACAATCTCCGTCGTCGCGGTTCTTGAAGGCGTCAATCGTGTTGAACATCTTCATGCAGGCGGAAACAACCGTGTTGTACTGCATGCGGCCGAAGTCATACTCAGCCTGGCGAAGAGCCGTATGGATTTCACGACGAAGATCCTTGGCGGCCGGAGAGAGTTGGGCAACGTCAAGAGTCTTGGCATTCAGAATGGCTTCGCGATTCTGATAGGCCCAGTTCCAGATACGCTTGAGGAAGCGGTACGTCCCTTCGGCACCGGAGTTGGACCAGGCGGCGGACTGATCGGGAGGACCGGCGAACATGACAAAGGAACGGGCCGTATCGGCGCCGAACTTGTTGATGATGTCGCGGGGCTCGACGACGTTGTTCTTCGATTTGGACATCTTTTCGATGCCACCCATGATGACCGGCAGGCCGTCGGCCTTGCAGATGGCTGATACAGGACGTCCCTTCTCGTCGTACTGTACTTCGACTTCATCGGGGTAGAACCAGACCTTGCGGCCGTCGTCGCCGTTGCGATAATAGCAGTCGGCCATGAGCATGCCCTGGGTGAAGAGGTTCTTCACCGGTTCGTCAAATTTCACCAGACCGCAGTCGCGCATGACCTTGGTCCAGAAGCGTGCATAGAGCAGGTGCATGCAGGCATGTTCGATACCCCCGATGTACTGGTCCATCTGCATCCAGTAGTCGTTGCGCTCATCGACCATGGCGGTATCACAATCGTGAGAGCAATAGCGCTGGAAGTACCAGGAGCTGTCGACAAACGTATCCATCGTGTCGGTTTCACGCTGAGCGTCGCCGCCGCACTTCGGGCATTTGACGTTCAGGAAAGCTTCGCACTTGGTCAGCGGATTGCCGGAGCCGTCCGGAATCAGATCTTCGGGGAGAACCACCGGCAGATCTTCTTCGGGAACCGGAACCGGACCGCAGCAGGGGCAGTTGATCATCGGAATCGGGGTGCCCCAATAGCGCTGACGGGAAACGCCCCAGTCGCGGAGGCGGAATTTCACTTCTTTCTGACCCAGACCGCGGCGATGAAGTTCGGCTGCAATGGCATCCACGGCTTCGTGAATGTCCAGACCGTCAAACTCTCCGGAGTTGATCAGATGTGCCTTCAGCGTCTTGTCGCCGTACCAATCCTGCCAAGCTTCGGTCGAATAGGTTTCACCCTCAACGGCGACTACCTGCTTGATGGGGAGGCCGAATTTCTTGGCAAACGCGAAGTCTCGTTCGTCGTGAGCCGGTACGCCCATGACGGCTCCTTCGCCGTAACCCATCAGAACATAGTTGGCAATCCAGACTTCAACGTCCCCCCCGGTAATCGGGTGCTTGACGTAAAAGCCGGTGGGTTGTCCCTTCTTTTCCATGGTGGCAATTTCGGCCTCGGAGACAGAGCCCTTGGCGCATTCGTCAATAAAGGCCTGAAGGTCCGGACGGTTTTTGGCCAGATAGGATGCCAACGGGTGTTCCGCGGCAATGGCGACGAAGGAAACCCCCATCAGGGTGTCGGCACGGGTGGTGTAAACGCCGAGTTCTCTGGCTTCGCCGTTCAATTCATACGGGAAGGTCAGGGTGACGCCTTCCGAACGGCCGATCCAGTGTTCCTGCATACGGCGAACCTGTTCGGGCCATCCGTCAAGCTTCTTGAGGTCGTCGAGCAGTTCCTGAGCGTATTTCGTAATTGCAAAATAGTAGCCGGGAATTTCACGCTTTTCGACAAGCGCACCGGATCGCCAGCCGCGCCCTTCGATCACCTGCTCATTGGCGAGAACGGTCTTATCAACCGGGTCCCAGTTCACGATCTGCGTCTTGCGGTAGCAGATGCCCTTTTCGAGCATCTTCAGGAAGAGCCACTGGCTCCAGCGATAGTACTCGGGCTTGCAGGTGGCGATTTCGCGCGACCAGTCAAAAGCGAGACCCAGGGGTTCCATCTGAGCCTTCATGTCGGCGATATTGTTGTAAGTCCACGCAGCAGGAGCGACCTTCTTGGCAATAGCGGCGTTTTCGGCCGGAAGACCGAAGGCGTCCCATCCCATCGGGGTCATGACGTTGTAGCCCTTCATGCGATAGAAGCGATACATCACGTCATTGAGCGTGTAGTTGCGCACATGTCCCATATGGAGCTTGCCGCTCGGGTAGGGGAGCATGGAGCAAACGTAAAATTTGGGTTTCGGCTTGCCGTTACCGTCGAGTGCATTTTCGACGGCGCGGTAGACGTCACGGGCCTTCCATTGAGCCTGAACTTCGGATTCCACCGCCTGGGCAGAGTAAGTCTCGCGCATACGCTATTCCAAATAGTTGTAGAAAAAAGAAACAGATAACTTAAAAGTATACCCGTACCGATGAACGGCATGAGGGGAAAGCCGTGTGCAAATGAGGATAAATAAGAGCAAAAATCGTGTTTGAGCGAAAAAATATGCTACCGTTCTCCGGCAAAAGCGTTTTTATTTTTTATCTTCCCCGTCGGTACTGTCCATGTCAGAACTTTTGGCTTCTCTCAATCCCCGTCAACTTCAAGCGGTGACCGCACCTGAAACCAGCGTATTGATTCTTGCGGGGGCCGGATCCGGAAAGACCCGTGTCCTGACCACTCGCATTGCCTGGCTGCTTGACGAACACCGTTGCTCGACCCGCGATATTCTGGCCGTGACCTTTACCAATAAGGCGGCCAAGGAAATGCTGACGCGTCTTGAGTCCATGCTTCCCTATGATCTTCGCCGCATGTGGGTGGGAACGTTCCACGGATTGTGCAACCGTATTCTTCGTATGCATGCGTTGGAAGCCGGTTTGCCGAAAACCTTCCAAATTCTTGACCAAAGCGACCAACTGTCGCTGATCAAGCGCGTGATGAAAACTCTGAATGTGGATCCGGAAAGCTGTGATCCTCGTCAGGTACAGAACTTTATTAACTGGAATAAGGAAAACGGAATCCGTGCGGCGTTGGCTGCGACAGCCGGGGAGGACGGCAAGCCCGATACCGGCACGAAGATTTATCAAGCTTACGAACAGCAGTGTCAGCAGGAAGGGGTGGTTGACTTTGCCGAGTTGCTTTTGCGCTGTTACGAATTGCTCGATCGCAACGAAATTGTTCGTACGCACTATCAGGATCGTTTCCGTCATATTCTCGTCGATGAATTCCAGGATACGAACGTCCTTCAATATCGTTGGTTGCAAATGTTGGCCGGTTTTGGCAGGGGGGACGAGGGGCGTCCTCTTAACGCCGTGTTTGCCGTCGGTGACGACGACCAGTCGATTTATGCTTTCCGTGGTGCCAATGTCGGCAATATGTCCGACTTTCTGAAGGATTTCGGCGTGGCCGAGCCCATTCGTCTGGAGGAAAACTATCGTTCGACCGGGACGATTCTGGATGCGGCGAACGCGCTTATTGCTCACAACGATCGTCGTCTCGGAAAAAATCTTTGGACCTCGGGATCCCGAGGTGATCGTATTGCGGTCGTGCGTCATTTGGATGACCGGGAAGAAGCTGCCTGGATTGCCAAGGAGATCATGGCGGACGCTCAGCGGGGCAGGGCCTATCGTGATCATGCCATTCTTTATCGCATGAATGCGCAGTCCCGTGCTTTGGAAAGTGCGTTGACCGCTGCCGGTCTTCCTTATCGTGTTTACGGCGGACAGCGCTTTTTTGAACGTGCTGAAGTGAAGCATGTTCTCGCTTATCTGAGGCTTCTGGATAATCCGGGAGACGACACAAGCTTTTTGCGCGTAGTGAATTTTCCGACAAGAGGGATCGGTGCAAAAACGATTCAGGCTCTGCAGGACGAAGCCGCACGTCGGCATCAGACACTGTGGGCCACACTGACCGGCGATGATTGGACGGTTCCTCCTCGTCTGGCTGTTTTCCGGGATCTGATTCTCAATATGCGTCTGGATGCAGAGTCTCTGTCTTTGACGGATACGGTCAATTTGGTGATTCGGAAATCAGGCCTGTACGCTCACTATCAGAGTGAAAAGGACGGCAGCGAGCGTATTGAGAACATGAGGGAAATGCTGTCTGCGACCAAGGGATATCTGAAAAATGAAGGGCTGTGTGAAGACGCCCCGGCATTCGCGATGCCGGCGGACGCCGAGCAGACACCTATTCAGGGCTTTCTGACGCAGGCAACCCTCGAAGCCGGTGATAAAAACGAGCAGGGGGATCGCGATGCGGTTCAGCTGATGACGGTGCATGCGGCCAAGGGGCTCGAATTCTCTCATGTCTTTATTGCCGGTTCTGAAGAAGGGCTGTTTCCGCATTTCTCGGCAATTAACGATACCCGAGGACCGGGGGTCGATGAGGAGCGTCGACTGATGTATGTTGCGATTACCCGAGCTAAAAAGAAACTGGTGATCACGAATTGCCAATCTCGTATGCAATACGGTGAAATGCGATCGAACGAACCCTCGAGTTTTCTCTCCGAAATACCGGAAGAGCTTCTCGATCAGAAAGACCTCTGTCGTCGTCAGTATGGTTATGACGACCGATCGGAACGCCGTTCGCGTCGCGATAACGGTTATTCCGGATGGGACCGTCCTTCGTTCGGCGGATCTTCGCGCTCCGGAGGTTATGGAACCGATCGTTATGAAAGCCGTTCCTCTTCGAGAGATCGTGATGACTGGCGTCAGGGATTGGGCGGAGGAAATGCCGGAACGTATCGCTCTAAAGAAGAGCCTTTGGTTAAACGCCGTGCGGAAGCGGCGGCCGGAGAAGCGTTCGGATATGCCTTGGGGGATTCAGTGGAACACAAGAAATTCGGTTTCGGAACGGTTGAGGCCATCACGGGACGGGGTTCCGATATGCGCATCACCATTAATTTTTCGAACGGCGGACGTAAGGAATTGCTCTTGCAATTGGCGGCTAAAAGTCTGCACAAGGTTTAGTCTGCCTTTCTTGGCTGTATTTAACAACTTCCGCGGAATTCCCCATCCAATGCGCAGCATTGTGGGGAATGGGGAGCGGGCTGAGCGTCAGCTCGACAATTTTTGTCCTTGAATTGCAATCTGCTAGAATGTGCTCTTCAAGATTGGTCGCGGCTATAGTTCAACAGGATAGAACTGACCCCTCCTAAGGGTCCGATCTGGGTTCGAGTCCCGGTGGCCGTACCATATCACAGCAAACGGTGTCGTTTTGAGCGGCCCGCGTACTGCAGGGAACCGTGATATTCAAACCGTGCAGTGAAAAAATGAGATGGTCTTCTGTGTTGGAAGAGCCGTCTCATTTTTTTTGGGAAAAACTCAGATTTTTCGGGTCTTCCATTCTCCCTTCAGGTAGTAGTAGCCCGCCACGATCCCAAACAGGGCGTAGTAGACATAATCGGCGGTCCAGACAGCGGCGACGTTTCGGGACATTCCCATGATCAGCCAGATGTAGGCGAGGTAACCGAAGACAGCTGTCAGAGAGGCATACGACGTTTCTTTTGTCATGCCCATTCCTCCCATAACATAGAGAAAGAACATGGACGGGATGGCCACGATGTAAGATCCCAACATGACATAGAACGTCGGATTCGCGGCACCCAGGACGTCTTCAATTTCCGTGAAAATCATCAGAACGTGTTCCGGAAAGAGTCCGGCCAGACCGATCAGAGGTGTCATAAAGACCAAGCAAAGCAACAGACCGCGCCGACAGATGTCCGGAACCTCGTCGGCACGATTCTCTCCCAATAGGTTGGCTGCAACGGCTCCGCAGGCCGAACCGAAACCGTGAATGACTAAAAAGAGCGTCGACGCAACCTGACGAACAATATTGGAAATGGCGAGGGAAAGTTCTCCCAGATGTTCGACGGCGATAAAGAAGATGAGCCAGGCGGCAAAGGCAAACGCTTCCTGAATCATCAGCCATCGTCCGAGCCGGAAGAGTGAAGCGTTCAGCTCTCGGGTAACGCCTTGTCCCGAAAACAGGGTGTAACGACGATGATCCGTTTTTTGTCGGGCATAGAAGGTAAAAAACAACAGACAGACAGCTTCGGCCAGAGTAGATGCTATGGCTGCACCGGCAATGCCCATCGCAGGAATAGGGCCACAGCCGAAGATCAGCATATAGTTGAGGACCCCGTTGGTCACCACCATCACGAGAGAACTGGTGGAGAGAATGTTCGGCTTCAGTGTGGCGACGAAAAAGGCGCGGTACATGCTGCAGAGATAAGCGCAAGGCAATCCCATGACGCGCCAGAACATGTATTGGTCGGCCTTTTCCGCGACGTTGGGGGAGTCACAGACCGAAGAGAAAAAAACGGGAGAGAGCCAAATGGTCAAGCCGATCAGAAGGGCGGCGATGCCAAGAAGAAAGAGTGAACCGGTTCGGAAAGAAGCGCCGATCATCTCGTAGGCTTTCTCTCCGTTTCTTCGGCTCATATAGGACTGAACGGCCATGGTATAGCCGACCCCGAACATGAGGAGGGTGAGAAAGGCCACACCGGCGGGAGCGGCGGCGCCCAATTCGACCTCACCGACGCGTCCCAGAAAGGCCACGTCCATCATGCCGATGAGCTGTTCCAGCAAAAAGCTCAGAATAAGTGGGCTGGCCATACGGATCAGGTATCCGTTGGTATAACGTTGCTGAGGATAAAGAGTAACGGACATAGACGGAGGAATGAACTGGTATGGAAATTTTGTACAAGCACAAAATGGACCTCAACATGAAAGTTG
>Magnolia_p2__coassemble_964_pt1 | contig 25742 bp, 18 predicted proteins | sample Magnolia_p2__metabat2_high_PE_017 | metagenome-assembled genome bin Magnolia_p2
ATTATTAAGTCAAACTTTAAGAGAGTTTGAGGTGATTGTTGTTGATGACGGATCCACAGATGGGATCGAAATTTCTAATTATTGTGATAAAGATATACCTATAAAATTAATGAGACAGGAAAATCGTGGTCCTGGTACTGCTCGAAATTTTGGATTAGCGGAAGCTAAAGGAGAGTTTATAATTTTTGTAGATGCAGGAGATTTGTTAAAGGTAAATTATCTTGAGACTTTGCTTAAAGCGATTGATAATGTTGATTTTGCATTTTGCAGATATGAACGGATTTGTGGAAAGAAACGAGAAGTTGTTAAAAATGTTTTTTATGGAAATAAGGAAGCAGAAGAAGTATTAATCTATTTTCTTTGTTATAGGATATGTATTTCATTGTGGAACTCTATCTTTCGGAAGAGTGTAATTGATGCTGGAAATATAAGATTTGTTGATGATTGTTATTTTGGCGAGGATGTCAATTTTATTATTAAATACTTGTCTCATTGTAAATTTGTGAAATCCGAAGATATGTCAATCTATACATATTTTTATGATGAGAATAGAAATTATCATCGGTTTGTGAATAGTGACGGAAAAATTGAAAATGAGAATAATAAGTTGCCAGAGTATTTACGAAGTAGAGGTTTTTTGTTATCAGCTGATGTATTGGAAAAAACAAGATTTAGGGTGTCGAATCTATCTCTTTGCTACTTATATATGTCTAATGCTAATTGTTTCTCTAAATATGAAGAGCTAATTACTGGGGGGGTGCAGATGCCGTTTAAATCAAAGCTGACGTCTAAGATGTATTTTAAATCTGTTCTTTTATATGGTCTAATCAAACTTTTTCCACTAGCGTCATTTGAGCTAATTAGAGCATTTAGGTGTTTAAGGGAAAAGCATGAGAATATGTAATATGAATATGATCTTTTTTGTTGCATTTTTAGTTAGCGATATAAATCAAAAGGTATGAAGAATACACAAATTATCACCGTTGCGTCATATTTTGGGACCGGGTCTAGTGCAGTAACGGATTATTTACGTGAGTTTTCATCTGTTGAATCAACGGGAGATTTTGAATTTCGATTTGCACATGATCCTGACGGTTTATCTGAGTTGGAATTCAATTTAATTGAGAACTTCAATCGACATAACTCGGGTCATGCTATTAAGAGGTATAAAAAGCTAGTTGATTACTATTCATCTCATTGGTTTGCCAAGCGTTATGAACGATTTTTTTATGGTGAATGGGAAAAGATATCTTATGAATATATAGATTCGTTGATTTCTTTTCGGTACCCGGGCATTTGGCATTACGACTTATATGATAAAGGATTTTATTTTGATTTAATCTATCGGTTGATTTTGCGAGTTGCTAAATATTTACATTTTGGAGGTATTGGTAATTTATGGACAGATGTGACCTATGCTAGCGCTTTGACAGAGGAAGAGTTTCTAAGGATTACTAAAATATATACAAGTAAACTTATTAATATAATTAATAAAAAACAGAAGCCTTATGTCGTACTAGATCAATTAATGCCGTCTAGCAATATTTATCGTCATTCTCGCTATTTTGATAATATAAAAATTTTCCTGGTTGATAGAGATCCTAGGGACTTGTTTATATCTTCGAAATATATATGGAAGGACAACGTGGTTCCAAAAGAAGTTGATCTTTTCTGTCAATGGTATATATATAATCGAATGACACAGAAAACTGAAATGACGAACAAGAACGTTATGTTTATTCAGTTTGAGGATTTGCTTTATTCATATTCGAAGACGACCGACAAAATTAAGCGATGGATTGGTCTGGATGAAGAAGAACACATATATAAGAAAAAATATTTTGTTCCTGAGATTTCTATTAATAATACGAGACTTTGGGAGAAGAAGTACCCTTGTTTAAATGAGATTTCATATATTGAAAAAGTCTTACATGAATATCTCTATGTTTTTTAAATAATTAAATTTTAATGTTGTGAAGAACGAGGTTTTTGCAAGGTTTATTTGTAAAGGCCTTGTTTTTTTATATACAAATCTAGAAGCCTTGTGGGTGTTCATGATTTCGCGAGCTCAGGAATTGACAGCGAAGTGTTAATTGACTAATTAAATATAGGCCGCTATATTTTTTGTTAGATCTCCATTTTTCAGAAGTATCTTTTTCCACGCTTGTGAAGAGTTACATTGGTTATTTAAGCTAGTAAGCCAGGTTTGAAAAATCAAAGATGTCAACGTACCCTTCACCCAACTTTCGGCGCACTTGACAAAAGCATTTTTTGCCACCTCTTCATTCGGCTCATACATTGTTATAAAACGGTCTAACCAAGCATTCAGCTTAATTTCGTGTGCCATATCCTCAGTCGGATAGATGGACCAGAGTAGGGGAGTGCCGGCGAGCTGTGCACGAACAAAACTGTCTTCTCCTCTAACGATGACGGCATCGGAAGCCCACAAAAACTGATCAAAATCCTCTTGCGCAACAAAAGGAGCTCGAATCAGATGAACATTGCCAGCGCCCTCAAGTGCACTTGCCAGTTTGTCAGATGCCTCGCCCGGTGCCAAGATAAGATTGAAAGACTGTTTGGCTTCCCGAATCGCAACGGCGAGCTGATCAATAGGATTGCTCGGATACGCAAAAAAGTAGAGAGTGAGACGATCAGGAAGCGCTCCCAATTCGCGTAAAAACTTTTCTTTATCAAAAGCCAGTCGACGCTCTTCCAAATCCTCTTCAATTAAGAGACCGCCGGTTTTTTCTGTAAAACCTGGAAAGAACCATAACTTCTTCAAAGGCAGTGTGGGATGCAGTCCCCAGATACCGTGTGATCCTTCCACCCATTCCTCAGCCGAGAGATAATCAAGGTTCATGTAAAGACGCTTCAGATTGTCACACATGGACTTTTCAACCACTTCGGGAAGGCGACAACCGAAGGTCTCGAGGACCAGATCCGGAAGGGGAGCGACAATGGTGGGCTCTACTCCGTTGTGAAGCGCTTTTTCGTAAAAATCCCAGTCGATAATTCGGATCTCACGGATTGTCGAAATGGGGTGAGCCGGATTGAGAGCTGGGACTAATTTACTCAGTGTACCGAGTGAGTCAATGACGAGGGTTGTGGGAAAGCCACAATCGCGGAGTCGTTTGGCCAATCTCCAGGTCACGCCTGCGTCACCAAAATTATCAATCACACGACAAAAAATGAGCGCTCCGTGAGGAGCCGACTGAAGAGGTTCGGCCATAACAAAAAAAGAGGGTTAAAGACTATCGGGTGAAATTATAAGAAAGTTCCCAAATGAAAATATAAGTAAGGACTTACATGACAAAATGGGAAAATGAGCGATCTTGATGGAGGGAGCGTAAATATGGTTCCATGCTCACATAATGAATCGGACGATTTCAATGGCAATTGTCATAATGAATAATTTCGTCTCTCATCAACGGGTGTGAGTCTGTACAATGCAGGGGGAATTATTTTGACGCTTGGTTCGATACCGGGCGTTCTCGGCCGACAAATCGTATAGTTGGTCTCCTATCGTCAGACATCATGAAAAAACTCAAGCCGCCTTTCAAACTCAATGTTCCGATGGTTCTCACCTGGATGCGCATTGCTCTCATTCCTCTGGTGATCGTGATCTTTTATTTGCCGGAAACATGGATGAGTCTGCATTCACGCAATGCACTGGCTTGTGTCCTTTTTATCATTGCGTCCGTCACCGACGCTTTGGACGGTTATCTCGCTCGTAAATATGAAGGTTGGGCGACCAACATGGGAGCTTTTCTCGATCCGGTCGCCGATAAATTGCTGGTTTGTACGGCATTGGTCGTCTTGGTTGGCTTGGGACGTCTGGATATGTTGATCGCCATGATCATTATCGGCCGGGAAATTACCGTGAGTGCGCTTCGGGAATGGATGGCGAAGATCGGCGAATCGGCGGCCGTGAAAGTGAACTGGTTCGGTAAATTCAAAACGATTGCGCAGATGATGGCGATCCCGATGTTGCTCTGGTGGGATCCGCTGGTGCTTGATAATGAATTTGTGAGCGGAGAGCTGAGCATGAGCTGTATCGGTACCGTGTTGATTTGGATTGCCGCCGTTCTGACGGTGTACTCCATGGTTGTTTACCTGAATGCAGCCCGCCATGTGTTGAAGGAGTAATTCGAAAACGAGGTTGGGTTTGAGCGGCCTGCACAGAGGCTGTTCCAACGAGTGAACATGAAGGAAGAGGATTGAAGGGTTCTCTTCCTTTTTTTTGTGGATAGAAAAAGAAACGCTGCTTCTCTTGAAGAAACGTTGAGACGGATGAAAGAGAGGAAAACGCTGTTGGACAGCGATTGTGATGTCTTCTTAAGCGAGCGTTTCCTTTTTTGAGGAAATTTGATATTGTTGAGGTGTCGTTCGTTTTCAAACGGGAAGAAATCATGGATAAGAATTCCAACGAGATCGGCAAACTGCCGGCCGTTTTGCAGCGTTTTCTCCACTATGTGGATTTTGAGACCGCATCGGATATCGATTCTCAGTCGGCGCCCTCAACGGCATCGCAATTGGTATTGGGTCGGGAGTTGGTTCGGGAATTGCTCTCCCTCGGCGTGACGGATGCCCGAATGAGTCCGGAAGGGGTGGTGACGGGCTCTATTCCTGCATCGCGAGGCTGTGAGGAATGTCCGGCCATCGGTTTCATTGCTCATATGGATACGTCTCCGGAAGCCAAGGGCGGCCCCGTGAACTGGCGCATCGTTCGCTATCAGGGGAAGGATATTGTTCTGGATGCCGAAAAAGAAATTTTGCTCTCGCGCGAACGGTTTCCCGAACTGGATCGTTATCACGGACAGGACCTGGTCGTCACGGACGGTCACACGCTGTTGGGCGCTGACGATAAAGCCGGGATTGCCGCCATTATGACCATGGTGGATGTCGTCACATCACAACCCGATATGCCGCACGCCAAGATCTGCATTGCCTTTACGCCCGATGAAGAAGTCGGACGCGGAACGGAGAATTTTGACATTCAGGGATTTGGGGCCGACTATGCCTACACGGTGGACGGTGGAGAGCTGGGCGAATTAAACAGCGAAACCTTTTGCGCGGCTATCGCGACCGTCACGATGAGGGGCGTCTCGGTTCATCCCGGTTCTGCCAAAAACAAGATGGTGAATGCGCTTCGACTGGTGATGCATCTGATGAATTCGATGCCCGCCGATGAAGTGCCGGAGAAAACCGAGGGCTACGAAGGGTTCTATCATCCGATCCGGGTGGAAGGCGGTGTTGAAGAGGCAACCCTCCTGATGCTTATCCGTGATCATGACCGGCGACGCCTTGAATCGCGGAAAGCGGCTTTACAAGCGAGAGAAGCGGAATACAACTCTTACGGCGAGGGAACGTGTACGATCAGTATTAAGGAGCAGTACCTCAATATGCAGGAGTATCTGCAGGATGTTCCGGCCGTCATGGAGCTTGCCCGTGCTGCGTATCGGGCTGCCGGCATTACGCCGCGCGAACGTCCGATTCGCGGCGGTACCGACGGTGCCCGACTGAGTGAACGGGGACTCCCCTGTCCGAATCTCTTTACCGGGGGATTGAATTTTCACGGGATTTATGAATGCCTCCCGGTCGAGTCTCTGGAGAAATCGGCGGAGGTGACGATCCGATTGGCCGAGCTCTCGGCTCGGATGCAGAGTCTCTCCGAGCCGCCGGCGCTTCTCTGACGTGTACCTTCTCTCATCCGGATCGAAATAACCATGGCCAAGACGCCCGTTTCTCTCAAACATCTCGTGCGACGCCAGTATGGTATCAATGCTGTTCGAGCACTCTCTTCCTTCGTGATTGAACGTATGAAGGAGACGCAGCTCGTTGAAGTGGCTTCGTCAATGACGCTGACGGCACTGCTCTCGCTCGTGCCGTTAATCGCCGTGTCTTTGGCGGCATTCGCACTGTTTCCGAGTTTTGAGAACGAGCGTCTGGCTCTGGAAGCCTGGCTGTTTGAGAGTTTTCTGCCGGAACAATATACCGATGTGCTGATCGGCTATTTGCGGACGTTTTCCGCACAGGCGTCCGGTTTGGGCATTTTCGGGGTGATCGGGTTGATCGTGACGGCCCTGCTCATGATTGACAAATTTTTTGTCACGGTCAACCGGATTTTCCGAGTACGACGGATGCGTCCCTGGGGGCAGCGTGCACTGCTGTATTGGGCCTTGATCACCGTGGCACCGGCGCTTACCGCTTTTTCCCTGACCGTCGGAGCACAGGCGATGACCTCGGCCAGTGAGGGCATTGATCCCGGCATTATGCCGACGGTGTTGCTGATGGTTCAGCTGTTGCTTCAAGGGCTGGCGTACACCTTTCTCTACAAGTTTGTTCCGAACTGTCACGTTCCTGCCTCGGATGCGGCGATAGGGGGCTTTACCGTAGCTATCTCCGGTGTTCTTGTCCGGGAAGCCTTTCAGCATTATGTGACCCTCGGAACATTGGGGTCGATTTACGGTGCGTTTGTGGCATTGCCCGTCCTGCTCCTTTGGATTTATATTTCCTGGCTCCTGATTTTTGCCGGTGCGGCGATAACGGCGACCATTCCGCTCCTGACATCGGGTCGCTTCGCCGACAACTACAAAGTTGGGAACGAATTTCTCACCGGCGTCGCTCTGCTGAAGGTCCTCTATCGGCAAAAGAGAGCGGGGGCAATCTCAGTGCCGATCGACGTGCTCAGTGATCTGACGGATTCGGATCCTCAAACGGTACACCGTATTCTGGATAAATTGGCCGATAAGGGATATTGCGGCGAAATCAATCCGAAAACCGCGGCGCGGGATACGGATTGGACCCTGCTTTGTGATCCCGACAGTAAAACGCTTCGCGACGCGCTGGAGACTCTTCTGATTGACGGCAGCAACAAGTTGGTCTCACCGCAGCGTTTTGTCAAATCGAGTGAAGAAGGTATGCTCTTTGACTGGTATCGGGAGCTTGTGGCCGAAAAAACGATTGACAGTCCGCTCTCGAAGCTGTTTCAGGACAACGGGAACGACATCGAAGGGCTCTGTCATGAGGGAACAGCTTTTTCGAGCGACCCATAGCGGTCGATGGATGCTCGATATGGAAAAGGAGGCGTGGGAATGAATCCCGCGCCTCCTTTCTGAAAGGGATGAAAATCCGACGGATTACTTCACCTTGGCTTTCTTCACGATCTCGGTAAAGTGCTTCTGAACCGACTGGTTCGTGAGGTTGGCCTTAATCTGAGGCTTCAGTTCTTCGTACGACGGGAAGAGCTGTGCCGGACGCTTCGCTTCGAGCTGGACGACGTGGTAACCGTATTGCGTCTGGATGGGGCTTTCAGCCACTGCGCCTTCCTTCAGAGCGGAAATCACGGAACCGAATGCCGGCGAGAAATTGTGCGGGACCACCCAACCCAGCTGACCGCCCTGAGAGCCGGAGCGCTTGTCTTCGGAAAATTCCTTGGCGAGCTTGGAGAAGTCGTTGCCCTTTTGCAGGCGCTTGATCAGATTTTTGGCCTGATCTTCAGTTTTTACCAGAATGTGACGAACCTGATATTCGGTATCGCCGTAAAGACGCTTCTGAGCGTCGTAGGCGTCCTTAATCTCGTTTTCCGCGACCGGATGCTTGTCAGCCCAATCCTTGAACATGGCGTCGACCAGAATCTTGTCGTGCGCCGTCTTCAGAAGAGACTTCACTTCGGGCTTGGAGTCGACGCGGGATTTTTTGGCTTCCTGGAGTAAGACGGCATTTTGAATGGCGATCTGCTTGATCATCATTTCCAATTGTTCGCCGGCAGGCTGTCCCTGAGCGACGGCAGCGTCGTAAAGAGCCTTCTGATCAGCCACAGAGACGGTTTCTCCGTTGACAGTGAAAGCCTTGAGTTCGGCGTTGGCGGTTCCGGCGGCCATGAGCGCGGCCATTCCGAGAATCAAAAGTTTCTTCTGCATTTTAAATTTTCCTAATTTCCGAATCGATGAGGAAGCTCACCGTCATTATCAGAGGATCATCACACAACTTTCCCCTACGGAAAAGTTTGTTGGTATTGAGTATTTTGCCGTCTCAAAAACCGCTTGTCTTTAGAGACTATCCCCCAATTGTAAACACAAGTGTCTTAATGAGGATTTAGCAAAAAATGATCGCATCTGACAATCAGGGGTGAAATCCTAGAAGCAACAAAAGAAAATCGAGTCGAACGGCAAATCTCTTCCTTTTTCAAAAGAAAGGGGAGGACTTTCAGAGAGTCCTCCCCGAATGATCTGTCAAGCGCAAAAACGGTTAACGCTGCAGATTGGTTGCATGCTTGGTCATATAAAGCCCGATACCGACGGTGAAGATCAGGGTGAGTGCCATCAGTCCGAAAAGCTTGAAATTCACCCAGACATCGGTCGAGCAGGTGTAAGCAACGGCAAGATTGATGACACCGACCACGGCGAAGAAAAGGATCCACATCTTCTGCAACGTGTCCCAGGCCTGGGTCGGCATAGCAATCTCGGCTTTACCCAGCAGCATTCGGATGAAGTTTCGTCCGCTTAACTGCCCCCAGAGCAAAATGCCGCCGAAAACCCAATAAAGAATGGTCGGCTTCCATTTGATAAACATTTCGTTTTTCAGCCAGATGGTTAGTCCGCCGAAAACAACAATGACCGCGAGGCTGATCCAGAGCATCGGTTCAACTTTGCGACCGCGGATAAGGAGAAAAGCGACCTGACAGATCGTAGCCAGAATGGCGATGACGGTGGCGATGAAAACCGGCGCGGTCATCGGCGTGACGCCGTCTCCCATGAGTTGTTCGGCATAGAAAAGGGCGGTATCCGGCGAGTGTTCGGCCAACTTGAAACTCGCAAAGAAAAGAATGACCGGAAAAAGATCGAAGAGAAATTTCATAAAAAAACGGTGCCAGAGCCTCTGTCTTGAGAGGAAACGGTGAGTCTGAGAAGGAAAACTTCCCGGAAAAAGAAAGAAGTGAGTGCAATTGTGCCACAGACCGCTCTGATTCCCCGTTTTTGACATTGACGGACACAAATGATGCCCGGAGAACGCATGCTCGTCGATCGGGAAGCGTCGGAGAGACAAGCTTGTCATGGTAAGATTTTGATGCTTTTTTTGTGAAAAATCCTCCGGCGTTTTTCTCTCGCGGATCTGCCCCAGCCTGGCCAGACAAGACCGAAAAACCGATTGCCGGCAGGGCGTCAAAGAACTCCGGTTTGTTCGTGTTTTTTTTCGGAACGAACAAAAGGAAAGAACGGTTCGAGCAACAGGACAAGGTGGCTCGGACAGGGAGATATGAATGAATCAGACAATACCGGTTCCCGTTGTGACGGTTGAGGGGATCACCGAATACCGTCTGCCCAACGGGCTGAAAATTGTGCTTTATCCCGAGACCAGCAAACCGACCGCGACGGTCAATATGACGTATCTGGTCGGTTCCCGTCATGAAAACTACGGGGAAACCGGGATGGCTCATCTCTTGGAACATCTGATGTTCAAGGGCTCCAAACACTACCCTTGCCCGACGGCGGAATTTACCAAACGGGGATTTCGTATCAACGGCAGCACCTGGATCGACCGCACCAACTACCATGTTTCCTTTACCGCCAATGATGACAACATGAAGTGGGTATTGGGTTGGCAGGCCGATGCCATGGTCAATTCGTTCATCGCCGCCAAGGATCTGGAAACGGAGATGACGGTGGTGCGCAATGAATACGAAATGGGGGAAAATCGCCCGACGAGCGTGCTCTTAAAGCGTATGCAGTCCGTCATGTTTGACTGGCACAGCTACGGACGCAGCACTATCGGCGCGCGAAGCGATATTGAGAATGTCGAAATCGACAATCTTCAGGCGTTTTACCGACGCTACTATCAGCCGGACAACGCTGTACTGACGGTCACGGGAAATTTCCGTCCCGAGGATGTCCTTACGTGGATCGGCGAACGCTTCGGTCCGATTCCGAAGCCCGATCGCGTGCTGCCCAAGGAGTGGACGATCGAACCTACGGCAGACGGCGAACGCGAATTTACGGTCCGTCGTCCCGGCGAAACGCAGATGCTGATGGTGGGCTACCGGGTACCGGCGGCGCTTCATCCGAACTATGAACCGACGGCGATGGCTTCGATGATTCTCTCCGACGCGCCGACCGGTCGCCTTTATAAAGCATTGGTGGAAACCGGTTTGGCTTCTCAGGTCTTCGGCTGGATGATTCCCGGCCGTCATCCCGGTTTTGTCGTCTTCGGAGCGATGGTCAACAAGGACGATCCGTTGGAACCCGTAAAGACCAAGCTGATCGACGTGATTGAAAATGCTCTTCTTCGGGAGCCTGCCTCTTTGCAGGAGGTGGATCGTCAGAAAAACGATCAGGCCACCATGTTTGAGCGCGAACTGGCGGATCCGGAGGAGTTCGGTGTGAATCTCTCCGACTACATTGCGCTCGGCGACTGGCGCATTTTCTTTGCCGATCGCGATGCCATCGCAGATATTGCCGTCGATGAAGTCAACGCCGCGGCGGCAAAGTACTTTGTCAGGGACAATCGTGTGGTCGGTGCCTATATTCCGACCGAGGAACCGGCCCGTGCCGAGATAACGCCGGCTCCGGATGTGGAAGACTATTTGGCGGGCTTTGCTTTTAAGGAGGAAGGCCGTGTTGCCGAGGCCTTTGATGTGTCCCAGGACAATATCAATGCGAGGACGCAGTTTGTTGACGTCAATGGGGTGCGGCTCGCACTTTTACCCAAAAAGACGTTGGGCGAAACGGTCACGGTTCAGATGAAGTTCCTCAACGGCAATAACGGGACGTCGGCTCGGGCGGCTCTCAACATGATGATGACGGCCATGTTGCCGCGCGGCACGACCGCCATGACGCGTGAGGAAATTGACGATGCATTTACGGCACTCAAGATGGAAGGGTCGGCGCTCAACTTCACAACAGACCGAGAGCATCTGTCGGACGCCGTGGCGCTTGCCGGACATATCCTGACGGAGGCGTCTTTCCCCGAGCATGAATTCAAGACGCTGATTCGCCAGACGGTGGTGGGACTTCGTGCCAAGAGTGACGATCCGAGTGTCAAGGGGCGTGATGCAATTACCCGTCACTTCAACACGTATCCGGCGGGCGATGCCCGACATACGGAAACGAGTGACGAACTCATCGCGTCGCTCGAAGCACTGACGCTCAAAGAGGTGAAGGATCACTGGCAGGAGGTGTTTGCCACGTCTCGCGGCTATATCGCCGTGGTCGGTGACTTTGATCCCGCCGCTCTGACAGAGGCGTTGACGGCAACGGTGGTCGATCGGAAAAAGGCAACGGTGTCCTTTGAGCGGATCATTTCCGAGTACCGTCCGGTTGAAGCCAAGCGCTATGTTGTCGATACGCCTCAGAAAGAAAATGCTTCGTTCTTTGCCCGGGTGGATTTTGACGCCTGTGATGATTCGGCCGATGCGCCGGCATTGGTGATTGCCGACTGGATTCTGGGCGGTTCGCCGGGTCTCTCGAACCGCATTGTCAATCGTCTTCGTCAGAAAGAGGGGTTGTGCTACGGGGTCGGCAGTTATGTCACGCTGCCGGCTTTCGGCAACCGGGCTCACTGGAATATCGGGGCTATTGTGGCACCGCAGAATGTTCGACAGTTGGAGGCGAGTCTCTTCGACGAGCTCACGACGGCCTGTCGAGACGGTATTTCCGAGCAGGAGCTCGAAGAAGCCAAACGGGGCTTTATCGAGTATCGGACGGTGAACCGTGCGCAGGATCACGTCTTGGCCAGAAGCTGGCTCCGTCTGATGGATAAGCATCGCGACTGGGGATTTTCCAAGGCGATGGACGAGGCGGTCAGCCGTCTGACGGTTGACGACGTGAATCGTGCGATCCGACGTTTGGCCGAGCCCTCGAAACTCACCGTGGCGATCGCCGGTGACCATCAGAAGGCGAAAGAGGCGGGAGCTGACTTCAGCGAACGTTAAACGGTCCTGGCGAGAGGGGGCAGGCGCCGCCGGTCGGTGCCCGAGCCCCGGAGAAAAACGGCAACATCAAAAGAATGGCCGCACTCTTAGGGAGGCGGCCGTTCTTTTTGCGTTGCGTTTGAAAGCGAGCGGGAATTAAGCTTGAATGACCAGTTCCGCAATCTGAACCGCGTTGGTGGCGGCGCCCTTTCGAATCTGGTCCGCACAGCAAAAGAGCGTGAGCGAGCGGCGGAATTCGTCGCCGGCGGCCGAAAGATCCCGGCGGATACGACCGACATAAACAAGGTCCTGATTGCTCGTTGACATCGGCATTGGGAAAAGAAGTTTGTCGGGATCGTCGACCAGTTTCACCCCCGGGGCGTTGGAGAGCAGTTCGCGCGCTTTTTCCGGCGTAATGTCATGCTTAAATTCCACCGTGATCGCTTCCGAGTGAGAACGGGCAATCGGGACACGGACGCAGGTACAGGCCACGCGCAGCGAGTCGTCATGCAGCATCTTGCGTCCTTCGAACTGCATTTTCATTTCTTCGGACGTATAGCCTTCCTCGTTGAAGCTGCCGATCTGCGGAATCAGGTTATAGGCGATCGGATAGGCAAAGCACGATCCTTCGGCACGCTGTCCGTCGTTGGCGGCGACTTCCCTGTCGAGGGTATCCAATCCGGCTTTGCCGGCCCCGGAGACGGCCTGATAGGTCGAGACAATCAGGCGTTCGACTTTGGCATGGCGGTGCAGCGGAGCAATCGCGGTGAGGCCGATGATGGTCGCGCAGTTGGGATTGGCAATCAGTCCTTTGGAAAGACTCACGTCTTCGGGGTTGACTTCGGGAATTACCAACGGTACGTCGGGATCCAGTCGGAAAGCACTGGAATTGTCAATGACGGTAACGCCCATGGCGACGGCTTGGGGAAGCATAGCCCGGGCGACGTCGTTGTCAACGGCACCGAAAAGAAGGTCAAGCCCGCGGAAAGCTTCAACAGAGGCCTCTTCAATCGTGATGTCCCGGCCGTTAAACGGAATGCTCGAGCCGGCTGAGCGGGCGCTGCCGAAAAGACGCAGCTCGGAGACCGGGAAACGTCGCTCTTCGAGGACTTCGATCATCTGCCGGCCAACGGCACCGGTGGCTCCCAGGATCCCTACTTTGACTTGCTTGATCACGCTAACCTCCTTAATTCTGATGAGCCCGACGGGCCGCAACTGCCTGCGCGTCGGCGTTAAAGGTGTTGTAAAGGCAATGAATGGCCTTGCCCAGATCGCGATTGTCCACCCCGACAATAATGTTGAGTTCCGCGCTGCCTTGGGCAATCATCCGGATATTGATGCCGGCTTCGCCCAACGCTGTAAAGACTTTCGCTGCCGTGCCCGGGCGCGAATGCATGTTGCGTCCGACCGTGGCAATCAGGGCAAACGGATCGGTGAGGCGGATGACATCGGGATTCATTGCGGTTTTGATTCGGGCAATGATTTCGTGAATGTTCTGTTTGACGTCTTCTCGGTTGACGACAACGGAGAAGGAATCGATACCGGACGGAATATGCTCGACGGAGACGCCGTACTGCTCCAGAACGGACAGGACTTCACGAATAAAGCCCACGCGGTTGGACATGTTTTTCTGGGAGATTTCAATGGCAACGAAATCCTTGCGACCGGCAATCCCGGTTACGAGCTGTCCGGTGGGATCCGGGGGAATCGTGTCTCGGACGACGGTACCCGGGTCTTCGGGGCGATTGGTGTTCTTGACTCGGATCGGAATGTCTTTCTCACGCAGGGGCGAAACGACGTCTTCATGCAGGACACCGGCGCCCATGTAGGAGAGTTCTCGCAATTCGGCAAACGTAATGCTTTCAATGCCGCGGGGGTTGTCAACAATCCGAGGATCCGCCATCAGGAAACCCGAGACGTCGGTCCAGTTTTCGTATTCGTCGGCGTTGAGGCAGCGTGCGAGGATGGATCCCGAAATGTCGGATCCGCCTCTGGACATCAGACGGATGGAGCCGTCGGGCAGACTGCCGTAAAAGCCCGGCATCACGAAGCGTTTCTTGGTTTTGAGAATCTCGGCCACGCGACGTTCGGACTCTTCAAAATTGAAGGTGCCGTCAAAATTAATTGCCACCACATCCTTGGCGTCGACAAAGGCATAGCCAAGAAAATCCGCCATCAGACGGGCGGTAAAATATTCTCCCCGACTCACGATGTCATCGGTGCTCATCTCCGGCAGCGCTTCTCGCATGGCGGCAAGTTCTTCTTCAATCGGGGTGTCGACACCGATTTCCCGCTTAATTTCGAAGAAGCGCTCGGCAATCATGTTGAAGAGCGGCAGATGATCGACATGATATTTCAGATGGGCTTCGCAGAGATAGAGCAGATCCGTCAGCTTGTTGTCTTTCTTGAAACGACGGCCTGCGGCCGAGACAACGACGAAACGACGGGTCGGATCGGCTTCAATGATATTTTTGACCTTCTGGAACTGTTCAGCCGAAGCACAGGAACTGCCGCCGAATTTCGTAATTTTGATCATGATGAAAGTAACTCCGCTCTCGCCGGACCGAGGCGAGGAAGGTATGTAACGGTGTGAGGGCGATTGGCCCGATCGGTCTGTGGTTGTGTCTGCCAGCCTCGGTTCGATGAGGCTGATGCCGATCGTTCGGGCACTTCGGCCGTTCGGGTGGCGAGAATCAGGCTCATGAGACAGACGACATCGGGTGAATCTCGCCAAAGCATTGTCCGACAGGGCTGTCGGTTGACAGAAACACATCCTGCATCTTACCTGTGAAGGCGGATTTTCGCATGAGGATTCTTGCTTAGGCAATTTGCCTTAGACTGTTCGGAAACCGGGGATTCCGAACAGGTTGCCCGGGTGATGCCCCGGTCATTGGTGGGGCTTCTTCTCGGGAGAAGACGGCAGGATGGTTTGCCGTCATGTGTCTTCTGGTCTTTGGTGCAAGCCTTGCCTACAATAGACTTATTCACGTTTTCCTGGAGGTGGAAACAATGAGAAATTTCGACTATTTCAACCCAACGCGACTTATTTTCGGACGCGGTGAAATCGCTCGATTGGCCGAACATATCCCGGCGGATGCCAATGTCCTTGTGACCTTTGGCGGCGGGTCCGTGAAACGCAACGGAATCTACGATCAGGTCGACAAAGCACTGGAAACCCTTTCGCATGTCGAATTTTGGGGCATTGAGGCCAATCCCAAAGTCGAAACGCTTCGTCAGGCGGTCGCCCTGGGACGCGAAAAAAAGGTCAATTTTGTTCTGGCCGTGGGAGGCGGTTCTGTACTCGACGGCTCAAAACTGATTGCTTGCGCTTTGGCGGACGACCCGGAGCGTGATCCGTGGGATATTGTTTTAACGCGCCGGCCCGTCGGATGCCTTCCGTACGGCAGCGTGATGACGCTGCCGGCAACGGGTTCCGAAATGAATGCCAACAGTGTGATTTCGTGCCTTGCGACACAGGAAAAGTTTGCGTTTCAGGCACCTCGTTTCCCGAATTTCTCCATTTTGGATCCGGACTGCTGTTATTCGTTGAGTGCGCAGCAGGTGGCCGCCTCGCTTGCGGATATTACAGCGCACACGCTCGAACAGTACATGACCTGGCCGGGGCAGAGCCGCCCGATGGACCGTTGGGCGGAGGGGCTCTTGCTCACGCTCAAAGATCTGGCGCCGCTATTGCGCGAACCGAAACCCGACTACGATACGATGGCCGACTACATGCTGACGGCCACACTGGGACTTAACGAAATGATTGCCATGGGCGTTTCGCAGGACTGGGCAACGCATGCGATCGGGCATGAACTCACGGCGCTTACGGGAATGGCTCACGGGGCTACGCTCGCCATTGTGTATCCGGCACTGTTGCGCGTCATGATTGACGACAAGGAAGCGAAGCTCGTGCAGATGGGCGAACGGGTTTTCGGCGTGACCGAAGGGACGCCGCGTGAACGGGCGTTGAAGACCGTTGATCGGCTTGAAGCCTTCTTCGCCTCCCTGGGGCTGGCGACACGTCTGGAAGAAGCGCAGGTTGCGACGAGCGTTGACCGAACGATTGTCGAACGCTTTATGAGCCGTCACTCGGCTGTCGGAGAACGTGGTCGTGTGACTTTCGTTGAGGTGGAAAAGATTCTCGCAACGGCACGACCGGCCAAACTCTGAGTCGCTCAGTTGGCCGGCAATAAGCCGGCGTCACGCCCGGTTCATCTTTGGGTGAATCGGGCGTTGGTGTCTTTGCCGTGTTGTCAGGCAGTGCCGTTCCGTTAGTTGTCGTTATTTGGCATTGACGGCTTTTTAAATCCCGACAGCCCTGAGAGATTGCAGGATGGACCTCTTGCGTGAAAAGGCATCCGGTTATCCTCTGTGAGAAACGGCGGGCAAAGGGGCAAATTGCCTTCGCTTTTTACCGAGTGCCAGCCGTTGTCTCAATGAGGTTGATGAAAAACTACCGTGCATGAATCAGTCAAGCGGTAAAACGGCGCTCAGGACTGAGCGCCCGGGGCTTGAGCCGAGAAAAATATTGGTTGTTCTCTTGACAAGAGTGGGTGGTCCCGAGAGTAGACAGGGGAACTTCAAGTTCGATTGACCGAGCGGGAGGCGCCTCCCGGGGCGCGAGGAACTCAGTTCGGCGTGACAGGAGGCGGATTGTGTAGGAGTTCGGAAGGAGCGCCGTAGCGCGCCATGCAGATATCGGCGTCACTGGTCTGATAAACGAGTCCCAACGTGCCGTCGGGAATTGTCGGGACGGAGAGCGGCAGGTACCAGCTTTGACTGTTGTCGAGAGGGAGGGCATCGGGTGGCGTGCGGCCGGCTGAGAGCACCGTCAAAATGTCTTCGAGTGTTTGAATAATGCGGCTTTTGTCGGGGCTTTGAGCGATCAGAACTTTGTCGAGACGAAACTGACGGGTTTCGATGATAGGTTTGCCGCTGGCATAGCGGGACGTAGCCGACGAGACCCGTTCCCGTGCCCGCCAGTTCAGCATTGCCTGCGCTTCCTGTAGCGAAGCAATGGTTGGAAGTGTCGGATTGAGCGTGTCGGGGTCGACCGATCGGTCAGCGTTGTTGTCGCCGTCGGGCAGATCGTCTTGGGGCGCTAGGGGAAAGAGTTCTCCCTGGACAAAGAGCCCCGGCATATTGGCCGAAACGGTTCGTTTTCTCGGACGGGATACCGTTTTTTTGAGCGGCACAGCCCCCTCGCGGGCGGTTCGGCGCAAAATCTGGGTGAGCAGATTGTCGACGGTGAGTCCGTTCTCGGAGAGAACACGCATTGCCTGCCGGTAGTCGAGTTCATCAAGAGAGAGATGAAGAGTAACGGTCTTTTGCATAGAAAATCGTCACAAAAACACCTGTCCGTAGACAGAGAGAGTCCCGTCATGAACGGGAGCCGACGGGAAGGGGTTACTTGTGAGTGTAACAAACCGATTGTCCGCAGGAAATAGTTCGTTCTAAGTAGGCAGCATGATAAAAAAAGTCCGTGCCGAGGGCACGGACATATCGCACGGTTAAGCGTGGTTCAGAATGTTGCGGATCTCATAAGGCAGGGGCAGAAGGCTGATCTTGCTGCCGTCCGGCGCGAGAGAAAAGCCTTCCGATGCGCCGGCGAGCGCAGCCGAGAACAAAACCAGTGTTTTGTCGTCGACCCGAACGGCTTCGATGGCAAAACCAACTTCCCGTCCGCCGCTCCAAATCGTCTCGCCCGGGAGCACGTCACGGTCTCCTTCGGCCCAGCCGATAAAAGCTCTGCGAGGGCTGTCGCCGATATGCTGAACGCGGGAGACGACCTCCTGGCCGGGATAGCATCCCTTGTTAAATACCACGCCTCCGGTGAGTTCATAGTTCACGGCCTGAGGAACAAAGATTTCACGGGTGGCCGGCCACACGGTGGCGACGCCGGCAGCGATGTTGCCGAGCCACCAGAGGGCGGAATTCGGGGCAATGGCTTCGGATGGGAAGAGATCGGCATTGTCGGTGACGACAATCGCTCTGGGGGCGGCCTCAATCAGGCCGTCAATGGCCCCGGTAGCGGAAAGGCCTAGGACCAGAGAGCCGTCGCGGCGGAAGGTCTCACCGACGGCGGGCAATTCGAGGCCGACGTTTTTCAGGGCACTTTGTGCGGTGTTGAGCAGACCGAAAACGGTACGGGACGCGGTTATGTTCTCAAACGTGACGTCGGCCCGCAGGACGTAGAGACGAAGTCGCTTGAGAAGAGCGGGTTCCACGGCTTTGGGGAGCATCATCATGACCGCGTCCTCTTCCATCCACAGACGGAACGTGGCGAGCAGACGCCCTTTGGGTGAGCAGTAGCCGGCGGCAACGGTTCGCGTGCCGAGCCCTTTGACAGCATTGGTAAACTGGCCGTGCAGGAATGTGACGGCATCTTTACCGGTGACTCGCACGAGTGCCAGATCGTCAAGACGGATGATTTGGCGATGTCGGTCGGTCAGAGCGAAGAAACCGGAGCGGTCAAGTGGCTGAGTGGACGTCTCGGACATAATGATTCCTTCAATCAGTGAGTGGAGCGGCGCTTCAGAATGTAAGTCTGGACCGCGCGGTTGTGATCCCTGAGATTCGTCGAAAATTCACTGGTTCCGTCCCCTCGGGAGACGAAATAGAGAAATTGCGATTTGGCCGGATGCATGGCGGCCTCAAGAGAGGCCGGCGACGGCATGGCAATCGGCGTCGGCGGCAGTCCCTGGATCTTATATGTGTTGTAGGCGGAAGCGGTCTGCAACTGGCGACGCGTCAGATTGCCGTCAAACGTTTCGCCGAGCCCGTAAATGACGGTCGGATCCGTCTGCAACGGCATGCGAATGCGCAGACGGTTGTTGAAGACGGAGCTGATCAGATGACGGTCGGCGCTGTGGCCGGTTTCCTTTTCAATAATGGACGCGAGAATCAGGGCTTCATAGAGAGACGTAACCTGTACGTCCTCTGTTCGGCTGTTCCAGGCTTTTTCAAGCCGATCTTGCTGTTGTTTAAGGGCAACTTTCATGACGGTGAGATCGGTGGTGCCGCCGGAGAAATGGTACGTATCCGGGGCAAACCATCCTTCAAGAGAAGGAGTCTCCAATCCGAGCAGCGCCGCGATTTCCGCTTCGCTCTTGTCGGCCGTGGTCTGTCGCAGACCGGGATGGGATCGGATCAGACGCATCACCTCCCAGATCGGCGCACCGTCGGGAATACGAAGCTGTTGGTCGGCCAGGGCGCCTTTGGCAATGGTTTCCAGAATGCCGACGGGAGAGAGGCCGGATTCAAAGCGGTAAAGGCCGGCGTGAATGCGACGCAGGTCAATGTCGGAAAAACGGGCGGCGAGCCGCATGGTTTCGGGACTGACGTCAAGTCCGTTTTCTCGGAGTTTGACCATGACGCGTCGTGCGGAATCGCCTTCTTCAACCATGATGGTAATGTCGGTCGCTTCGACGGTAAAAGGGACAGGCCGATCGTGCAGGTACCAACGCAGACCGACAAACCCGAGGAGGAAGAGTCCGAGAAGAAGCAGGGCGATAACGATACCGCGTCGTCCGATGCGTGCTTTCAGCGGAGAAATCGAGCGTGTCTGCTGGGAGCGGGACTCGGTGTCTGACCGGGGGCTTTCCGTTGGCTCGCCGGCTGAAGTGTCCGGAGCGACTTTGTCGGCGGCGTCGGTCGCCTCAGGCGTCGCTTCGGTCGCGGGTGTTCGGACGGACGGGCTCTCTTCATCGGGAGCGGAGGGCTGAGAATTCACGTGATCTGACCGTTAAAGAAAAAGATAGCGTGATTCTACCGTAGGTACGCCTCGCACAGGGAAAGGTGCCTCGGGAGAATTCCGTGGAATTTGTTTCCGACAGTGAGTGACTTCACGCTAGAATAAGCCCTCACACTCGGTGTCAGAGCCGGGCATTGCGATTGGGATACCGGAAAGAGAGAGCGAAGCATGAAAAAAGGCCGTTTCATCACATTTGAAGGCATTGACGGTGCCGGCAAATCAACACAGATCGATGCGCTTGAAAACTATCTGAGAAAGCAGGGCATCGAAGTTGTACGCACGAGGGAACCGGGCGGCACGCCGCTCGGGGAGAAAATCCGCGAGATGCTTCTGAAGGACGAGATGACGGTGAGAACCGAAACGCTTCTCTTTTTTGCCGGACGCGCGGAGCATGTCGAAACGAAAATTCGTCCGGCTCTCGAGCGCGGTGCCTGGGTATTGTCGGACCGTTTTGCCGATGCGACCTATGCCTATCAGGTTGGCGGCAAGGGATTTGACAGTGCCGAAACGGAGGCGCTTGAAGCCTGGACGCTCAAAGGTTTTGAACCCGATCTGACGGTCCTTTTTGACCTCTCGCCCGAGACGGCCCGGGCAAGACGGGAGGGACGTGCCGGTGACGGTGATCGTTTTGAGCGGGAAGGTCAGACCTTTTTCCAGGCCGTCCGCCGAGCCTATCTGGACCGTGCGCAGCGCTGTCCCCGGCGTTTTCTGACGATCGATGCCGGTGAGACGCCCGAGGTGATTGCCGCAGAGATTCGGCAAGGAGTGGCGGCATGGCTCTAGCGCCCTATCCTTGGCTTGAGGAGGCCGCGTCGCGTTTGTCGGCTATGAAAAATCGTCTGCCCAATGCGGTTTTGATCTACGGAGCACCGGGTTGCGGCACGTTTGAATTGGCCCGTCATTTTGCCGAAAGTCTGCTCTGCGAAGCACCCCGTCCCGACGGAACGTCTTGCGGACGATGTGCCGGTTGTCGTCTTCTGAAGTCGGGGACGCATCCGGATCTTCGCATTGTGGTGTCGGAATACATGGCTCGCGAGCTCGACCTTCCGTACACGCCGAGCGAAAAGGAATCGAGTCGCACCAAACTCTCCCGTGAAGTCCGCATTCATCAGTTTCGAGCTCTGTCCGACTTTCTGACCATGGCGGCGCATCGCGGCGGACGTCGGGTTGTTTTGGTCTATCCGGCGGATATGGTGCGTGCCGAAGCGGCCGCGTCGCTTTTAAAATCCATGGAAGAGCCGCCCGAAGGGCTCATCTATGTGCTGGTCGCAGATGATATTGATGCGGTGTTGCCGACGATTCGTTCCCGCAGCCGTCTTCTGCGAGTCGGGTTACCCTCGCGCGAAGACGCCTTGGCCTGGCTGTCGACGCATAAACGAGTGAAAGATCCGGAAGGTGCTCTTGCGATGGCGGGCGGGTCTCCGCTGACGGCGCTCAAAGATACGACCGGTCTCACGCTGGCTCCCAAAGCGTTCGATGCTCTCAAACATTTGGTTCTCAAAGGCGCCGGACTGACGCCGGACGACATTGTCCGGGGGTATTCCGCCGAGATGACGCCGCCTGCCGTGTCACTCTTTCTTGCTCGCTGGTGTTACGATCTCGTGCGGGTGGCTTCGGGGCTCCCGGTGCGTTACTTTATTCATGAAACGGAAGCGATGGCGCAGTTGACGACCGGCGTTTCCCTCGAAGCCCTGCTGGCACTGGTGGCTGAGGTGGAAACGATGCGTCGCTCGAGCGAACATCCTCTCTCGGCCCGTCAGGTCTGGGAAGGCATCCTTCTTCAATACGCCAAGGCACTCGGTCGCTGAGTCCGAGAGGCCGTCTCATGGCTTTTTAACAGATTCCATTTTCCCATGTCCGAGTCATCGTCGGCCCGTGAGGCCGGTTATTTTCATTATCGCGGTCGCCGATCGGCGGAAAAGAAAGCCGCCCGTTTTTTCACGTTGATCACGCAGGTCGTGCTGATTCTGACACTCGCGGTCGTGATGCTTTTTTGGGGCGGACGTCATCCGACGGCCGTCGGTGCGCTCGGCTTCGGAGTGATGACGGCGCTGGTGACCTGGTCGCTGTCTCTGGCGTTGCGCGGGCGGTGGATCTGGCGTCACACGGGCGGGCTTTGGCTCTTTGTCGTCGCATTGCTCTTGGGAATTTTGCAACTGTCGCCGGATTTTTCGGCGGCGACCATGACGCAAGCGTTGCGGGGGCTTTATCTCGACGTGACGAATACCGGCGTTTTTCACGGCGAGGCGTTGCTTGCCGTCATTCCCGGTCTTCAGAAAGATGGCCTGTTGCTGCTTGTCGGAGCCGGATTGTGGTACGCGCTTGCCCGGCAGGTCTTTGATACGGATCGCCGGACGCTCACCTATCTGGCGCTCGGATTGTCCGCGGTGGCATGTCTGGCCGGCGTCCTCGGCATTTTGCAACGCTTTGCCGACCTTGAATGGATCGGAGCGGTCTGGCTCGAGCCGTCGAGAGAAGTGGCGGCGACCTGGTTTAACAAGAATCACTTTGCACAGTTCGAAGCCATGGGACTGATGCTCTCGCTGGGGCTGCTGACAAGTTTCGGACGTGCGGCCAAGGGCTCGGCGGTTCAACGGCTCTGGTCGCCCGGACTGCGCCGGGGCTTTTTCTTTTTCTGTGCGACGTCGGCTCTCGTCTGTGCACTCGGCGTGCTTTTTTCCATTTCCCGTACGGCCACTTTTTTGGCCGGAGCGGCACTGCTGCTCTACTGCCTTTATCTGCTTCGTTATCGGCTTAAAACGGGATTTGCACCGGCCGCCTTCGGCATTGTGTTGATCGGGGGATTTGTGCTGATCGGCGGGGATTATGCACTTTCCCGACTTGAGTACGGTCTCTCGGGTGAGGATGCGAGCGGTCTCGTTCGATTCCAAATTTGGACCACGACTCTCTCCGTGATCGGACTCGCTCCCTTTACCGGGACGGGTTTTGCGGCGGTGAGAGGGTTGAGCTCGCATTTTGATACGAGCTATATGCCGGGTTACGTAACCTTTGATGCGCATAACGACTATCTGGACCTGGCTGCCATGTTCGGCATTCCGTTTGCGACGGTCGCTGTTGGCTGGATTCTGGTGCACTTCGTTCGGGCGGGCTGGGTGCTTTTGCAAACCAAAGGCACGCGTTCGTCGCTCCATGCCGTCGCGATCGGCGCGTGGCTCGCTCTTTTCTGTGCACTGGGCCATGAAACGATGGATTACGGCCTGAAGCAGGGGGCGAATCTTCTGATGGCTCTGGGGCTGACGGTGGTGCTGACAGGGCTTTTGCGTACCATGGGGGACGCTTCTCGCGATACCGTTGAATCGGGACGCCGTTCAACGGTGAGTGAAAGAGAAGGCCTTCGCGTGGGCAGACCTTTTTATGCATTTCCCGTGCTGATGACGCTTTGTGCGGGGATAGGCTGGAGTTGTTACGCACAGACCTACCGTGTGGGTGAAGCAGTGGCTGATTTTGACAATCTGCGTCGTGTTCCGTCGATTCGAGCGGTCTTTTCCAATGAAAAGTGGTTGCAGACGCTGATTGCCCGAGCCCGCGGCATTGAAACTTTGGAAGGCGGACTTCCGGATGTGTGGGGAACGCAGGGGCGCTCGGAAGTGCGTTTGGCGCAAGCGCAGAGTACGGACGTCATGGCAACGGCCATGTCCCGCGTGCTGGATCGATCCGTGAGCACGCGTCAGGTATGGCGAGAGCCGTATCGTCGTTATCGCGAACAGGCGTTTTTCGACGTTCGTCCGGAAGAAAGAGAACGGGTGGCCGATTCTTACGATCGGGCGTCGGAAGCGTTTGCGGGAGCATTGCGGGCCGATCCGTTGAACGGGCTGACGCTGTCTCGTCTGGCCAAGGCACGCGACGATGCTGCGGCCTGGCGACGGGAGTGGGCGTCGTCTCTTCCCTTGCATCAGGCGGCGCTCGTGATGTACCCGACCCATGCCGAGGTCATGCGCAATGCCATTGACGGCTATTGGCAGGCTTGGCAGGAAACGGCCGATCCTCTCCTGAAGCGTGAGTATGAAAATGCTATGACGGCCATCGCCAGAGCTTTCGGTCGGCAGGTTCCTTATCGTCTGCGTGAAATTTATCCCTTAATGTGGTCGGTGACGCCCGATATTGCGCTGCTCGAAGACCTGACGCCGGATGATATTGCCGCTTTAGAGGAATTGGGTCATTTTCTGATGCAGCAGGAGTGCGATCGCGCCGCGCTTCGCGCTTTTGAACGTGTACTTCGCGTCAATGACGCCCGCAACGAGACGGAAACAGTCGAGACCATCGGTCAGTTGGAATTTCTGCGTCGGGAAAAGCGCTCCAAGACGGTGATTGCCAGGATGACCTGGGAACGCATGGCCGAGCTCTACGGCCGTCTTCAAGAGCCGCTCGAGCGGGAGAAGGCCGAAAGGACGGCTGCCACGCTTTTAATGATCGAAAGAGAACCCGCAATTGAACGGATCGACAGAGCGCTCACGGCCAGTCAGTATGCGATGGCCGAGGCGGAAATTCTCCCGATTCGGGATGACGTGAGGGCAAAAATCCGTATGACGGAAATTCTGCTTGTTACGGGTCGTTACGAAGGACTTCGTCATTGGGTTGCCGATGTGAAGGCGATCAGCGAAAATAACAAGCTTCCTGCCGAAGACGAACATCGCTTCCAATCGGTGCTGGAAAAAATGCGTCGCTTGGGAGTTCCCGTCCCGCAGGCACATGAATTTGATTTACCGGAAGATAACCCAGAAGAATTGAGTCAGTAAATGTTGACACGCCGATTCCTTTTTCCCGCGATGCACACGCAGCTGGTTCGCGGTGCCCTGGTGGCTCTCATCGCAGGTTTTATTGTGCAGATGACGAGCCAGCCCGCCATTGCGTCGACCGCGTCCAGTCAGGTGATCGCCACGATTGTGGCAAAGTGCCTGCTGTCTCTGCCGAATTCGGACATGCTGCTTTCCCTGTGGGGGTTGCCGGCCAAGCTGACATTGCTTGCGCCTGCACTGGATCATGCGGTACGCAAGACCGCCCATTTTACCGAGTATGCCGCTCTGGGCTTTGTATTGGTCGCCTGGCTTCGGCATACCCGCCGGTTTGAGCGTCACGCTTACTGGATGGCCCTGACGGCGGGTGCTCTTTTTGCCGGCTCCGACGAATGGCATCAGACTTTTGTGCCGGGACGTTCGGGACAGCTCTCGGATGTTTTGCTGGATACAACGGGGTGCCTTTTCGGCATTTTGGTTTATTATTGTTTTAAAGTGTTTTTTGTAGCGATACAAAAGAAAAGAGCCTCGGCGCAAAAGAGAAAATCGTCCGGCATTTCTGTTCAACCGGTCGCCTGACGTCGCCGTGACGAACCCCGTAAGGCAAGGATAAACTGACGAAAAGGTGTCCTGTTTGTTGTTGTTTTACAACGAGAAAAGCGGGCGTTTCTCAAAGATGTTACACTAGTCGCCAGGCTGTACGGACCGATATCGGTTTTGTCCGGCAGTTTATCCCTTCTTAGCCACTTGAAAATCCCGGAAACGGCATCGGAAACGTTTTTTTGAGGATAAAGCCACGGCGTGGCCAACAGCTAATGGCGAAGGGATTTTCCTTCGCCTTTTTCATTTAGGAAAACAAATGACGCAGAAAATCGTTCACCGCTTGGTGATGAGTGCGGCCCTGCTTGCGATGGGTGCCGCGATGGGTGTTGCCAGTGCTGCCGAAGTGCAGCAGACGGCAACGTATCAGGTTCAGAAGGCCGACGGCCAGGTCCAGAAGATTGTTGTTGTGACGGAAGACGACGGTTCCTTCGTGGTTCTCGTTGACGGTGTCAAGGTTGAAGGCGCTCAGGCTGTTCAGGTTCTCGCTGACAACGGTATCGCTCTGACGGTTTCCGCCAACGGCGAAATCCAGACGACGAGCGTGGCCAAGTCCGTTCAGGTTGTGGTCGCTCCGAAGGCTGCGACGGCTGCCGACGCTCAGGCTGTTGAAGCGACGCCGGCCGCCGAAGCCCCGGCTGCTCAGGCTCAGACGCCGGTTGTTGCCGCTCCGGTGACGCCGAGCCTGCCGTCCAACACGATGGCCGGTTCCGGTCTTGCCAAT
>Magnolia_p2__coassemble_1025_pt1 | contig 23839 bp, 24 predicted proteins | sample Magnolia_p2__metabat2_high_PE_017 | metagenome-assembled genome bin Magnolia_p2
TTTGCCATTCAAAATATCCCCAGAAAGGTGTCTCACTTTCTGGGGATAGTTCAGAATCGCTCGTTTTTTTACAATAAGGGACTGCACACTTTCCCTATAAGCCGGATTATGTTCCCAACCTAAAAGGTTAAGTGACGATCATTCGTCTAGGACAACGCTCGCGCGTTGCCTCAAGCCATCTACCCGCAATCGGTCCGGGCCGAACCAAAGATTGCCTATTTGATGTTGCTCCCCGTAGAGATTGCCCGTTTCACCCGACCCGAAGTCGGCTCGTCTCTGTTGCTCTAATCCTCACCTCACGGTGGACAGCTGTTAGCTGCTACGGCGCCCTGCGGAGTCCGGACTTTCCTCCCGTGACATTCTGTCACCGACGATCGTCTGGAAAAGTGTTTGCAGTCAGGAGGGACACTTTATTCGTTTTTCCCGCGTTTTTCAACAGGGGAAAGAGCATTTTTTACCGGCTCGTCTTCCAGATTAAAAACCCACTGGATCACATTGTCCAAGAAGACCGTTCCTCCCGGCATGTTTTTCGTCCCGTGAACACTGGCAAAAACCGCGTACCGGCGACCATTGCGTGCCAAGACATATCCTCCCACCGAACGGACATCCGAAAGAAAACCGGTCTTAAAGTGCCCGTAACGAACAGCAACTTTTCGTCTGGCCATCGTCCCGTCCACACCGGAAACCGGTAGCGAGGCCATAAAATCACTCATGGCAGGACTTTTCCATCCGGCCGCCAGCAATTGAGCCATTGCTTTCGCAGTTGTTTTTGTTTCACGAGATAATCCTGAACCGTTATCGATATATGTCACTGTCGGATCAATACCGTTATCCTGCATCCACTCAGTGATCACTTGACGCGCATCCTCCAACATCAGACTACGTCGGTAGGGGAGAGAACCAGAAAGAACACCGTTATCCGAGTTCTCTTTCTTCGAATCGGAAGTCGATTGCTTGTCCCTCTCTTGACGTTCTTCCTCGGCAATCACCACATTGCCCAACGAGAGAAAAATATGTCTGGCAATCAGATTGTTGGACCACTTGTTGACCAACCGGACGGTATCAGCCAAAGAAGGAGAAAGACGTTGCTGCAACAAAGTCACGCCTGTCTGCGGAACAGTGCCGGAAATCACCTTTCCGTTCCAGGTTCCTCCTTCTTTTTCCCACAGTGTTCTGAACAGTCTTTCAATGTATTCATTCTCATCAAACGCGATGACATTGAAATTTCTGGGACCGCAGGCCCGCGGCAATGCACCGTTAAAACGAACCCGTTTTTCTCCGTTTTTCAACGTTTCCATCCGATAACCGATCGCTTCTTTCCAATTTCCGCATCCGCCTTTCTTTTTCAGAGCAATCGTCTGAGGGACAGTAACCCCAGCCATGACCGGTAACGTCACAATACGCGCGTAATCCTTCCCAGGCACCGGAGTCATTTCAAAACTGAGATTACGATAGTTGATAATCGCCGGATCCGGCAACAAGTTGTAAGGACGGCTTGCACGGCCGTCAAAAGCAGCCGGATCACCTTTGGGAAGAGAGAAATGACTTCGATCAACTACGATATTGCCTTCGATATGCCGAACTCCGTGCCCCATCAACCGGTGAATCTCCAAAGCGAAATCTTCTACAACCAGCGTCGGGTCACCGCCTCCCCGTATCCAAAGAGTTTGGATTTTTCCTTGATTGTCAGGAAGTCGATCCGCGTAAAAATCCGTTTTCCATCGGAAATTTATCCCCAACCTGTCTAACGCGACCAACGTCGTCACCAATTTTGCCGTCGAAGCTGGCGAAATGCGTTTATCCGCATTCACCGCCAAAATCGGCATCGGATCACCCGCTGTTTCATCAATTTTCATATTGACCCGATCCAGTGGAATTACGACTGCCGTCACCTGAGACGGATCGACTTTCCATCGGCGGGCGGTGGCCTGAAGCGTCATCGGCAATTCCGTGATCGTTTTTTCCGTTCGGCCAGAAATTTCATCGGCATCCGCTGAGAAAGACAACGCACCCAGAAAGGCCAAGCCCACTGCAGCAACAACCGTGGCCCTACCGGCGCTTTTCTTTCTGTCTGTCTTCTTCGCACGGATCATCACATCATCTCCTCTATAATTTTTTCTTCACTGATGCCCTTGTTTTTTTTAAGGGCGTCCCCATATAGGGATTAAATGCTAAGCAACTTCCGTTTGTACAGGGGTTGCCTAACACTCATTTTTACATCATCAGGAACCGATACAGGCTTTCAATCGCCTTTTCGATTCAAACTGTCCAGTTTTTATTTGGAGCACACAAATGCAAATTCGTCCGTTGCATGACCGCGTTATTGTGAAGCGTCTCGACGTCGAAACGACCACTTCCTTCGGCCTCGTTCTTCCGGAATCCGCCGGTGAAAAGCCCGACCAGGGTGAAGTGCTTGCCGTCGGTCCGGGCAAGCGCGACGAAGCCGGTCGTCTTATCGCCCTCGACGTCAAGGTCGGTGATCGCGTTCTGTTCGGCAAGTACTCTGGCCAGACCGTCAAGGTTGACGGTCAGGAACTTCTTGTCATGCGCGAAGAAGAAATCATGGGCGTTGTCGAAGCTTAATTCGACCGCATTCATCCAAAGATCAGTTTTTTAAAGCAAGGATAAAAAAATGGCTGCTAAGCAGGTTCTTTTCGGTGATGATGCCCGCACCAAGATGGTTCGCGGTATCAATGTTCTCGCCAATGCCGTCAAAGTCACGCTCGGCCCGAAGGGTCGCAATGTTGTTCTCGAACGCGCCTTCGGCGGTCCGACGGTAACCAAGGACGGTGTCTCCGTTGCCAAGGAAGTCGAACTCAAGGATAAGTTTGAAAACATGGGCGCCTGCATGGTTCGCGAAGTCGCCTCCAAGACCTCTGACAACGCCGGTGACGGTACGACGACCGCTACGGTTCTCGCTCAGGCCATCGTTGACGAAGGCATGAAGTTCGTTGCCGCCGGTATGAATCCGATGGATCTGAAGCGCGGTATCGACAAGGCCGTTGCCGCTGCCATCGCTGAACTTCGTAAGATCAGCAAGCCGACGACGACTAACAAGGAAATCGCTCAGGTTGGCTCCATTTCCGCCAACTCCGATACGGAAATCGGTGAAATCATCTCCGAAGCCATGGACAAGGTGGGTAAGGAAGGTGTCATTACGGTTGAAGACGGCAAGAGCCTCGCCAACGAACTTGAAGTCGTTGAAGGTATGCAGTTTGACCGTGGCTACCTCTCTCCCTACTTCATCAACCAGCCGGAAAAGCAGGCCGTCTGCTTTGACAATCCGCTTATCCTTCTGCACGACAAGAAGATCAGCAATATCCGCGAACTTCTTCCTGTTCTCGAACAGGTTGCCAAGACCGCTCGTCCGCTCGTCATTCTTGCTGAAGACATTGACGGTGAAGCCCTCGCTACGCTCGTCGTTAACTCTATCCGCGGTACGATCAAGGTCGCAGCTGTCAAGGCTCCTGGTTTCGGCGATCGTCGCGTAGCCATGCTTGAAGACATCGCTATCCTGACGGGCGGAACGCTGGTTACCTCGACGATTGGCCTGTCTCTGGACAAGGTTACCCTTGAACACCTCGGCTCCGCCAAGAAGGTGGAAATCACCAAGGAAAACACGACGATCATTGACGGCGCCGGTTCCGCTGAAAATATTCAGGGTCGCGTAACGCAGATCCGTCAGCAGATCGATGCCACGTCCTCCGACTACGACCGTGAAAAGCTTCAGGAACGTGTGGCCAAGTTGGCCGGCGGTGTGGCTCTGATCAAGGTCGGTGCCGCTACCGAAGTGGAAATGAAGGAAAAGAAGGCTCGCGTGGAAGATGCTCTGCACGCCACTCGCGCTGCCGTTGAAGAAGGTATTGTTGCCGGTGGCGGCGTGGCTCTCATCCGAGCCAAGCAGGCCATCCTCAACATCCAGGGCGACAACGATGAACAGAACGCCGGTATCCGTATCGTTCTTCGTGCCATGGAAGAACCGCTTCGCCAGATCGTTTCCAACGCCGGCGACGAACCCAGCGTTGTCGTCAACAACGTTGCTCACGGCGAAGGCAACTACGGCTACAACGCTCAGACCGGCGAATACGGCGACCTCGTTGAAATGGGTGTTCTTGACCCGACGAAGGTGACCCGTACCGCTCTGCAGAACGCCGCTTCCGTTGCTTCTCTTATCCTGACGACGGACTGCATGATTGCCGACCTTCCGATGGAAGAAAAGCCGTTGCCGGCCGGTATGGGTGGCATGGACGGCATGCCGATGATGTAATTCGGGACACTCGGTCGGGCTATCGCTGAGACAACCCCGACCGCTCTCCGGTTCACATTCAACAAGGTCAATATCTTATGGATATTGACCTTGTTTTTTTCCCGTTGGAAAGAGCATCCACATTCCGCCACCAATAAGGCAAAATGTTATCTGGGGTGTTTTTCAATCAGATTTGCTAAGATTACGCCCGTTTTTTCATCTTTACTTTGGTGGTGCAAGCGATGACTTTTACCGACATGCTCAAAGAGCGCTGGCAGAATGCGAATTCTTTGCTCTGTGTTGGGCTCGATCCGAATCCGACACGATTCCCACACGAACTTGTCGGCCGCGATACGGCTATTTACGATTTCTGTACCGGCATCATCGATGCCACGGCCGATCTAGTCTGCGCCTTTAAGCCCCAAATCGCTTATTTCGCCTCCTGTGGTGCAGAAGCCGAACTGAAAGCCATCATTGACTATATTCACACCAACTATCCGAAGGTTCCCGTCATTTTGGATGCCAAACGCGGGGATATCGGCTCGACGGCCGAACATTATGCACGTGAGGCGTTCGAGCGTTTCCAGGCTGACTGCGTGACTCTGTCTCCCTTCATGGGGTTTGATACGATAAAACCCTATCTCTCCTACCAGGATAAAGGGGCCTTCATTCTCTGCCGTACCTCCAATCCCGGCGGAGACGATTTGCAAATGTTGACGGTTGACGGTGAACGTGTCTATGAACGTCTCGCCCGTCTCGCTTCTGACGAATGGAATTTGAACGGTCAGCTGGGCCTTGTCGTCGGAGCCACCTACCCCGACGAGCTTGCCAATGTCCGCCGAATTGCTCCGAATCTCAATCTTTTGGTTCCCGGCATCGGTGCACAGGGCGGAGACATCAACGCCTCCGTGAAAGCGGGGATAACAGCCGAGAAAACCGGGATGGTCATCAACTCCGGTCGAGCCATTATCTACGCATCGCGGGATGATGATTGGAAAGAGGCCGCTCGTCAAAGTGCCATCGCCACACGCGATGCGATTAACACCGCCCGCGGTTAATAGACAAAGTGAACGTCCCCTGTTCACACCTGAGTCAAATAAATTCCCCGAAAAGTGCGTTTGCTTTTCGGGGAATTTTATTTTTGCCGTCGACTCGCTTCTATCAACTACAGAGGCTTCCCATTTAAATAGAATCGTGCCTGAGGATCAATGTATCCGTGCCCTAGCAAACGATCTTTATCATTGAGCAGCAAGCCTTCTCGGAGCCAGGCATCGGTGTCCGGTCTCAACTGAGGAGCCTTATCAACAAAAGCTTTGTCGATCACCACTTCAAAGCGTCCCAATCCCTCTCCGTCATCGACAAGCTGCCCGGTCACGCTGACCTTGGCATCCCCTAAACACCATTCGTTCACGGGAATCCTAATTTTCAGTCCTTCACGGTGAAACGCGTATTGAAGATAAACCAATGTGCCGAAACCGTTTTCCGGCGTCATATCGGCCAATGCGTTGAACAACACTTCCGGTACCTCATGAACCTCGACACGCAAGTTCCAAGCATCCCAGAGTCGCTCACCGTCCTCAAGCAAAGAGCCCAAGTTCATCGCATAATCCAGACGCAAAACATCGTCTTCTTCTTTCTTTCCCGTCACTGTCGTCTCGACGGATAATGATGACAGACCGAGCTCCGCGTTTACACCGTTCCCCTGCATCTTCAGAGAATCCAGCGTCCATTTCACAGAAGAATTTCGCAAATTGTCTTCTTGAGCCGTAAACGTCGCCTTTACCGGTCCGGACACAATCCGGAGACCGTTATCGGCAATCGTGACCCCGGTCAGATGAAACCGAACTGTCGTCATGTCCGTAGCACCGTCGATCTTCATCGCTCCAACATCGGCCAACACCGTTTCATGATTCAGAACACGGAAAGGGACAGCCTCCCAAGACCACTCGGCATCCGACAAACCCCAACCGGATCGGAGTGTCAGCCTATCCTGATAACCGGAAATGCCCGCCGATTCAAACATAGCCGCCGTCCCATAGTCGGTATCCAACGTCAAAACTGCTTTTGTCCCCAACCCAAACGTTGCCTGACCGCTCCATCGCAGATCTACATTATCAGCATGAAAACGCACGGCGATGTCTCGGGCATTCCAGCGACGCCCTGTTTCCTCTGCAATCAACAGTACGCCCTGACGATGGCTTTCATCACTGAGTTTCTTTGACAGATCTGCAAAGACAGCATCAAAGGTATGCGCCTGCCAAACGACAGCGCCGCCGCAGGCACCCCCCAATAAAACCAAACATCCGGCCGTTAATCCCCAACGGGCTGCTGAAGTCATTGCCATAATCCATCCTCTTGCAGAAAAAAACTATCCCGACTCCGTGCTCTGAAACACGGAAGGTCACGATGAACGACACCTCTGTCACCGGACCGGTAGCTACTCGTTACAAAACGTCGTTACTCAGCGAGTTTTGCCGGGAAACAAGGACTTTGTCAATTCGGCGTTGGTCCATATCGACAATTTCAAAACGCCAACCATTCCATTCGCATACATCACCTTCGCGAGGCATGCGTCCGAGCAACAGCATCAAAAAACCGGCCAACGTGTTGTAGCGCCCCTCCTCCTCTTCCGGCATGTGTTTGAACGCAAGCACATCCTTTAATTCGGGGATCGGGATCATGCCGTCCAACAGCAAAGACCCGTCTTCTCTTACCGTCACCCAAGCATCATCCGGCTCTTCGGGTTTGAATTCTCCGGCAATGGCTTCCAAAACATCCCTCGGAGAAACAATACCCTGAACCTCACCGTACTCATTGACCACCAACGCGACCTGTGTATCCGTTTTTCTAAAATTGTCCAGCAATTCCATCCCGGTCAGAGACTCGGGAACATACACAGGGGATGCAAGATTGGCATGAAAATCGGCATGCCCCTTTTCCATCATCTGCTGCAACAACGTCCGAGTCGAACAGAATCCTTTGACGTTATCAAGGCTTCCTTCACAAACGGGCAACCGCGAACGATGGGAGGAGCGAATTTTCTCAACGTTTACCTCTCGAGCATCCTCAAGATCGATCCATTCAATATCGCTTCTCGGCGTCATCAATGAGGCAACCTGTCTGTCATCAAGACGGAAAACGTTACGAACCATGTCTCGTTCAGCTGTTTCAATAACACCGGACTCTTCTCCCTCATCAATCATGGCGTGAATTTCTTCTTCCGTCACAGCCAAATGTTTCGACGTATTGATATGCAACAAACGCAATATCAGAGCGGTGGATTCGGACAAAAGCTTCACGAATGGCGTTGCAAGGACCGACAATCGGTAAAGCCACGGAGATACCCGACACGCCAACCCCTCGGGAAACAGCTGACCGATTCGTTTCGGTACGAGTTCGCCAAGCACAATGGAAAAATAGGTTAGCAACATCACTACGGCGACCAGAGAAACCAACGACGCGGTCTCCACTCCCATACCAAGAGACTGAAGCCACAAAGACACCGGTTTGGCCAAGGCGGATTCCCCGAAAATCCCCGACAAAAGACCGACCGAGGTAATTCCCACCTGAATGGTTGACAGCGCTCGATTGGGTTCGGCATTCATTTCCCTGGCGCGGGACGCTCCCGGATACCCCTCCTCCTCCAAGCTCAACAAACGCGCTCGTCGACTGGTGATCAGAGCCACCTCGCTCATCGCAAGAACACCGTTCAAACCAATGAGAACAACCAAAACGACAATATCTAACATAACCTCAACATCAATACTCACAGGGCATGACTGCCGGATTCCCGTAACCGACCTTCTCGATCAGTCCGGCCAAGGCAATACGCACTGTCTCTCCCCGAACCACCGACCGGCTTCCTGGAATACAAAGGGTTCTAGAGCAAGTCACAACGTGACCGTTGTAGCGCTCCCCCCAGGCAATACAAACGGTTCCGACCGGTTGCCGAGCGCTTCCGCCCGTCGGTCCGGCAATCCCGGTCACGGCCACGGACAAGGTCGCTGTCGGAGAGTTTGCCAACGCCCCCCGAGCCATCGCCTGAGCAACACTCTCACTCACAACACCGGCCGCCTTGATCAGAGATGCCGGCACCCCCAGACGTTCGGTTTTTTTCTCAGCAGCATAGGTAATAAATCCTTCTTCAAACCACGCAGAACTGCCGGGAATCGCCGTCAGAGCCGCGGCGATACCGCCGCCGGTACAGCTCTCTGCCGTCACAATAATGTGACGACGCTCTGTTGCCACGGTCCCCACCTGTTCGGCGAGAAGAAGAATGCGATCGTCTAATGTCGACATATTCACTATCCGAAGATCCAGCCCAACAGACTGACCAAAACCCAGGCATAAAAAGCAGCGACAATATCGTCCGCCATCACGCCCCAGCCGTTCTTCAATTTCTCATCAATAATATCTACCGGCGGGAGCTTGACAATGTCAAAAAAACGGAACGCCACAAAACCGGCAATCCACCAGAAGATACCGGCCGGTAAAAATGCATAAACCAGCCAGATACCCACAACCTCATCAACGACAATGCCGGGATGATCATCCACCCCCAAATCCCGAGCCACACGATCAGAGGCCCACACTCCGGCGATCAGTAAAGCTAGAGTCGCCAGTAGCCAATATACCGTCGGCACACTCGGTGAGAGCACAATAAAAGACAGAGCGCCTGCCAGTGTCCCGTATGTTCCCGGTGCCTGCCGAGGCAAACCGGCACCGAAAAACGTCGCGATGATATGCGACGGATGTGACCATACGAAACGCGACGTTAGCTTGATTTGATTCGCAGGATTGGCTTCACCATACTTTTTCTGCATTCTGAACATAAACTGTTCTCCGTTGTATTCTTCTCTCTCCGAAAGGCTATTGACCCGCGAAATGATCGAAGCCGGCCGTCCCCGTTCGGATCACGGCTCCGTCCATCGAGCGCACCACCAGATTATCGCCCGAGAGAGGCTCGCAAACCTGACCTATTCTGGTTAATCTCGTTTCCGTCAGCAGACCGACCTGTTCTATACGAAGACGATGCTCTGCCGGCGCCGTGAACACCAGCTCGTAATCGTCTCCCCCCATCAAAGCCGCCTCACGCTGCAACCCGGGTGCCAACGACAGAACCGCATCTGACAGCGGTACCGATTCCCAACAAACGTCAGCCGCAACATGGCTTCTTTCCAGAATATGCCCCAGGTCAGCACTCAAACCATCCGAAATGTCGGCACAGGCAGTTGCCAGATCCAACAAAGCGTTGCCCAAACGAACTCGAGGTGTCGGACGATCCATTCTTGCGAAAAGTGACGGCATCGCGTCAGGCATCACCTGCCAGTGTCCCCAACGGCACTTCAAGGCAGCATACGCATCGCCGACTGTACCCGATACCCAAATATCATCTCCGACCTCAGCTCCGGCCCTTGTCAGTCCTCTTCCTTTGGGCAAGGCCCCCATCGCCGTGATCGAAATTGTCACCGGAGCATGACGACCGTTGACTTCGGCGGTTCTTGTCGTATCGCCTCCCAACAAGGCGCACCCTGTTTCTTCCGCCAACTGCATCATGCCTCGAGAAAACTCCGCCAACCAGGCGTCGTCCCGCTCGGGAAGTCCGATGGAAAGAAAAAAGGCCCGAGGAGAAGCGCCGGCAGCGGCCAAATCGGACAAATTCACAGCCAAGGCTTTATAACCCACATCAAAGGGACGGGCGTTCGGAAGGAAATGCGTACCGATCGCCATCATATCGGTAGTCACCGCCAAACGCGTATCCCCCGCATCGATGATCGCACAATCATCGCCGATTCCCTGACTTTGCCACTCTCCGAATGCCTCATGAGTAAAAAAGCGATCTATGATTTGAAATTCACCACAACGAGCCATCTTTACCTCCATCAATCGGATAGGGGTGCGGACATGATGTCCTCAGCCCCTTCCACACCACCCACCGTGCTGATCCGCAGTAGGCGGTTATCAATAACCTCAAGGGTGTCTCAGTAATATACATCCCCTAGGCACGTCCATCCCAGTTTTCGGAGAGTGCCGTTATTCAGCATGGTTGAGAGTATCCAACTATTCGCTACGTGCCAGTACGACTTGTACGCGTTGGCCCACTCCCAAGCCTTCCCTTCCTTTACACCAAGTTTTCTTAGTGCCGCATACTTCGTCCGGACTTTCTTCCACTGTTTCCAGTAAATCTGTCTGATTCGTCTGTGCAACCACTCGTCAGTCTCTCGCAGAAATTGACTCATGGAAGAGGTTTTGAAGTAGTTACCCCACCCTCGAACGAACGCCCTGAGCTCCCTCCTGAACTCTTCGAGGCTCTGGCCTCGACTACGTGAGGTAATAGCTCTCAGTCGCTGCCTGCATTTGGCTTTTGACTTTTGATGCAGGCATGCTCTCACTTCTGCCCCGTTTCGGGATCGCCAGAAACCGAACCCAAGGAACTTCAGGTCGGGGTCCGTCACTCGACAAATCTTCGTCTTTTGTTCGTTGAGTTTCAGGAACAGCTTTCCTTCAATGTAGGGTTTAAGGCGTTCAAGGGTGCGTTCCGCCGCCATATGCCTGATGAGGTTCTTGTTCATCAGCTCAAGGTTTTGCCTCGGGCTTCTTTCAGCCTATACCTCGCGGTGTACACCTTGCCTTTAGCTATGAGGTTGCCACTGCCGGCCCCTCTTGGGATTTTCACCCATTAGAACGTACCCATGCCGAGCACACTTGAAAAAAGGCCGCTCCTCAAAGGAACGGCCTTCAGAGAAGCCTTGATTGTTAACCCGACAGGTTTATTTGGCTGCCGTCTCTTCCGGACGCACTTCATGTGCGACCTTTTCAAGAACGGCATTCGTAAAGCGGAACCCGCTACCAAATTCCTTGGCAAGATCAATACTTTCGTTCAAAACAACGCGCCACGGCGTTTCCGGACAAGCCATCAGTTCATACGTTCCGATAAAAAGAACGGCTCGCTCAACCAGAGAAACGCGCTGAAGATCACGATCAACATAGCGCTGAACAATCGTACTCACCTCCGTGCTGTGATCCAATACGCCGGCGAGAAGCTTCGTGAACAATTCCTTATCGGCACGATCGAAATCACCCGGGCGGATATCACAGCCGTCGAGCTGTTCTCCTTCGTCATGCAGAAGACCTGCCAGATGCGCCTCAATACCGGCGTAGTCCTGAGTAGGGTCAGCCATCCACTGATAAAGGCCGAGCAACACAAACACTCGGGCCAAGTGACGGGCGGAATGGGACTGGCGGTGACCGTCCTTCTTTTCAGTCATGCGGATTTCCTTTAGTAGAGCGTATCTTCTTCGTCGTCAAAGTCTTCGGCAGTCACAAACTCTTTTGCGAGGTTGGCCATTTCGACAGCACAACGGGCACAGTCACGTCCCTTCATGTCGATACGTTCCTCACACTGTTCGTCGTTTTCCGTCGTAAGAACACCGTTCGCAACAGGAATATCCATATCACGAGACACACGGGCAATCCCTTCGGCAGACACATTACTGACAACTTCGAAATGATAGGTTTCTCCGCGGATCACGGCACCCAGAGCGATCAAGGCATCGTACTCATCGGTCTGAGCAAGCTTACGAAGAGCAAACGGAATTTCCAGAGCCCCCGGAACCGATACCTTCGTTACGTCTTCGTCCATAACACCGAGCTTGCGGAGTTCGTCCATGCAGGCTTCGAATTCACCGCGACCGGCATATTCGTTAAAGCGAGCAACAACAATGCCGATACGAAGATCGGTACCGTCAAGTTTGGTAGGAACAATATCAACAGCCATGTCTGTCTCCTTGAGAGCCGTTTGTCGGCGGGAGAAAAGTTTTAATCATCGTTTCAATGAGACGGACCTCGTCAGTCCTCTCGTCAAAGAGAACACCGGACAGCGTTCATCTTTGTTACATAAGTCGTTATTTTAGCGCGAAATGCAGACCTGTCGCGGACTGATCCCGTGAATGCGAACGTGTAATGCGATCACGGGATCAACGGGCACCTCCAGAACCGCCGGAGACCGGAGGCGTCCGAATCACACCCGGGCAAACTCAGAACAACGAGTCCTCATCGTTCTTCAGACTCATCATCCGTTCGATATAGCGAGCAATCGTATCAATTTCAAGATTCACTTCACTCTGAGGCTTCAAATGTTTCAGCGTCGTGACTTCAATCGTATGAGGAATCAGATTGATACTCACCAATGTATCCATGGCCGTATCTTCAACGCTGTTGATCGTCAGAGATACACCGTTCACGGTAATCGACCCTTTGTACGCCAAGTATTGGGAAAGAATCCTGGGAGCACGAATCACGAGTTTATAGGACTCGGCAATCTTCTCCATCGATTCCACCACACCAACACCGTCAACATGGCCGCTTACCATATGACCGTCAAAACGATCCCCCAGTCGCATGGCCTTTTCAAGATTCACCTCTCCGAACGTATCCAATCCCGTTGTTTTGGAAAGGCTTTCAGCCGACACCTCAATCTTGAACTCATCGTTCGCGGTTTTATCCACAACAGTCATGCAAGCGCCGTTCACCGCAATGGAGTCACCGATGGCAACATCATCAAGTCCCAACGTCGGCGCCCAAATCGTCAAGCGAACACCGTTACCCAGTTTTTCCGGTTCACGCACCTTACCGATGGCCTGAACAATACCCGTAAACATCAGAGTTTTCTCCTCAAAATCAAACGAAGATCGTCACCGATCCTTTTTATATCGCCCACTGTCCATCGTTGCGCGGCACCGGGAGTAGCCGGATTGGCCAATTTGGCAATGGGTAGTCCCTCTCCGAAGAAGCAAGGGGCCTGATAGAGCACGATTTCATCAACCAGATCCTGTCGCAGGAAGGATCCGTTCAAGCCAGCCCCTGCTTCCAGATGCACCTCATTGACCTGACGTTCGGCCAAACGCTCGAGCATTTTACCGAGGTCGACATGTCTCGCGCAGGACGGGTCCGGCAATACCCAGATTTCAGCTCCCGTTTTTTCGAGAGCCTGACGGCGCTCTCCGTGATCGGCAGCCACCACGACAATAACCCCTCCTCCCTCAAGAATTCTTGCTTCGGAAGGTGTTTCCATTCGGGGATCAACAATTACTCTCAGAGGCTGACGCACCTGATCCGGCAAACGAACATTCATCCGCGGATTATCACTCAGCACTGTTCCGATACCAGTAACGATTGCACCGGAAACAGCCCGCCAATACTGACCGTCGCGCCGTGCCTCCTCCCCGGTAATCCAAACAGAACGACCGTCCGGTAATGCCGTCCGTCCGTCCAGCGTCGCGGCACACTTCATTCGTACCCAGGGACGTCCTTTTGTAATTCTGTTCAGGAAACCGGCATTGGACAACCAAGCTTCTTTTTCGAGAACCCCCGAGGTTACCTCGATGCCAGCCCTCCGCACGATTTCCAAGCCCTGCCCAGCCACCAGCGGATTCGGATCACGAAGAGCCGCCACCAAGCGCCCCAATTTGTGCTCGACAATGGCAAGGGCGCACGGTGGAGTGCGTCCCCAGTGAGAGCAAGGCTCGAGCGTTACATAAATCGTCGCTCCCGTAACATCGTTACCTCGGGCTTCCGCATCTCGCAAAGCCATGACTTCAGCATGCGGTCCGCCCGTTTCCTGCGTAAATCCCTCTCCTAGCACCACCCCGTGACGAACAATCACCGCTCCGACGGAAGGATTGGGAGGCGACAGACGACGTCCCTTGGCAGCCACCTCCAAGGCATAACGCATCCAGCGCTCATCTTCGACAAGACTCACGTCTGTCATTTCACATCCTCGGCCCTGTCTCGATCGGGATCGACAGCTTTCCGAATCATGCTGATGAACATCTGCGGATCATTAATATTGAAGTACACCGAAGCAAAACGGATATACGCAATCGTGTCCAGACGCTCAAGCGCAGACAAGACCAAATCCCCCAAACGGCTCGAGCGAATCTCTCGCTCTCCGGTCAGAATCATCGCCTGCTCTATCGAATCCACCGCATCTTCAATTTTTTCAGCAGAGACGGGACGTTTTCTCAATGCCAATGCCATCGACGCGTAGAGCTTCTGTCGATCGTATTCCACCCGAACACCGCCCCGCTTCACAATCATCGGCATCATCAGTTGTGCACGCTCAAAGGTCGTAAAACGCTTTCCGCAGGCCGGGCAACGACGGCGACGGCGAATGACAGAACCCTCTTCGGGCGCTCGCGAATCAATCACTTGAGTATCTTTATTCTGACAAAAGGGACAACGCATAGAATATCCTTATCTTACGGAATCGGTTACCGGCCGGGACCGAAGCACTGAATGCTTTGCATTCTATCCTCTCAGCAGTCTCTCCGCCAACCTTCACATACAAAATATGGGCTGAAAATCTCTAAAAATCCTCAGCCCTTGTGGTCATCAATCCCTTTTATTAGCACTCAGGATTTACCATCCTGGGATTCAGACTGTAACGACATACCAATTCGGCCGTTGCGAGCACATGTCCCTGCACAGCCCGTTCAACGTCTTCCCAACGGAAGCTTTCGGGGAGGGACAAAGACTCCAGGTCGACGGCAATCACCATATAACGGTAATAATGCCAACGCGCATCAAAAGACGGAGGACAGGGACCGTCATAACCGGACCCCGTATCACCCGGCAGAACCGTCTGTCCCCGGCTATAGTCATTGATCCCGACGCGTCCGAAACCGGCCGTCAGCTTCTTCTCTTCTGTCAGAGCATCCTCCGGAATCTCCGTCACCGACAAGGGAATATCTGCCTGAACCCAATGAACAAACCGGCATCGCGTCTGAAATGCCGGGATTTCTCCTCTGGCATCACGCTCATTGCGATCCGTCGGCACATCATCATCCAGACATGCCAGGACAAAAGAACGGGTTCCGTCCGGAATCTCCGTCCAGTGAAGATCGGGAGTTCGGTTCGAGCTTCGCACCGTTTCCCCATTCGGCCCAATCCGGCCCCATGCATAAACGGCCGGAATCACGCCACCCTGAGAAAGATGGTCGGAAAAAATTTTCACATCGCCCTCCTGAAAAAAACAACGGCTCTTTAAGCTTAGCGCATTCCTGTAACGAACACGCCAATGCTCAAAGAGCCGTCAGCACGCTATCCGATCGCCGTTGGGCTTAAAGACTCATGGGAATGGTAACCGGGCCGTCATTGACCAGAGAGACCTGCATATGAGCACCGAACTGTCCGGTTTTAACAGGAACCCCCTCTGCACGCAGAGCATCCACAAAGGCTTCATAGAGAGCCAATCCCTCTGCCGGTCCGGCCGCCTTCCCAAAACTCGGGCGATTGCCGCTCCAAACGTCTGCCGCCAACGTAAACTGCGACACCACAAGCACTTCGCCAGCAACATCCCTGACAGACAAATTCATCTTGCCGTCACTGTCTGAAAAAATGCGGAGTTTGGCAATTTTTCCGGCCATTTTGCGAATTTTGGCGTCGTTGTCCTCCGGTTCAGCACAGACCAGAAGAAGAATCCCCGGTCCAATGTCCGACACAACACGGTCGTCAATCGACACCGAAGCTTCACGCACCCGCTGAAGAACCACGATCATGATAAACAGATCCTATTTTGACATCAGGCGATGGTGATCTTGCCCCACTTACGCTTGCCGACCTGTATCACGACAGTTTCACCTCTGGCAATCGTCAGTTTGCGGTCGGAAATCTTTTCACCGTTAATTTTGACGCCACCCTGATCGATCGTACGATATGCCTCAGAGGTTGAAGGTACAAGTCCGGTCGACTTCAAAATGAAACCGATCGGAAGATTGCCTTCCGGAGCGTCCAGGGTAAATTCCGGAATGTCATTCGGAACGGCACCCGCACGGAAACGAGCGTTGAATTCCTCTTCCGCTGCATTGGCGGCAGCGTCACTGTGGAAACGGCCGACAATTTCCTTCGCCAACAACACCTTCGCATCACGAGGATTGCGTCCTTCATCGCATTCTTTCTTCAGCGTCGCAATTTCGGCATTACCGCGCAAGCTTAACAGATCGTACCAATCCCACATCAGAGCATCGGAAATCGACATCACTTTTCCGAACATATCATTCGGGGTATCAGTAATCCCGATGTAGTTATGCTTGCTCTTACTCATCTTGACAACACCGTCGAGCCCGACAAGAAGCGGCATGGTCAGAATGCACTGAGGCTCCTGACCGTACTGACGCTGAAGTTCGCGTCCTACCAGCAAATTAAATCGTTGATCGGATCCGCCCAGCTCGAGATCGGACTTTAAGGCCACGGAGTCATACCCCTGCATCAGCGGATATAACAATTCATGCATGGCAATCGGAGCATTTTCAGCAAAGCGCTTGGCAAAATCGTCTCGCTCAAGCAACCGAGCCAGCGTGTATCGAGACGCCAGCTGAATCAGTCCGACACTGCCAAGATCATTATTCCATTCGGAGTTGTAACGAACTTCTGTCCTATCCAGATCGAGCACCATACCGGCCTGATTGAGATAGGTCTGAGCATTTTCAACAATTTGTTCATGAGAAAGCGGAGGACGCGTCGTATTACGTCCGGAGGGATCACCAATGGCAGCGGTAAAGTCACCGACCAAAAAGATCACCGTATGGCCAAGATCCTGTAACTGACGGAGCTTATTGAGGACCACCGTATGACCAATATGAATATCCGGAGCTGTCGGATCTAGTCCCAATTTACAGCGCAAAGGACGGCCTTCCAACTTGGCACGAGCAAGCTTTTGCTCAAATTCCTCTTCGATCAGAAACGTATCGGTACCACGGCGAATAAGAGCCATAGCCTCTCGAATGTCATCCGTAACCGGCAATTTTTTCATTTCCGGTTCCTGTGCCTGAGTTTTGACTGTCATGATGTATTCCTAAACCCGATGCACACTATGATTTCGCCTCCGACAGCAAAACCGTTTTGTGCAGGTCTGCATTAAACTATAAAGATTCTAATTGTTCCCTTTTTGACAAAATTTCGCAACCTAGAAGCCTCTTCGAATGTCTGCTCCCTCCATAATTGCGCAACAACTGCGAATTACAGGACGATTTTTTCTCTCCTGGTTGCGTTCTCATCGGTTTCACGCACGCTTGCGCGTTCTTACGCGCCTCAAAGGAATTGCCTTGGCAACAGCACTCTCTACAGCTGCTGTCGCCAGCTCGGCCGTCGTCCTCACTCTGGCCCCGGAAAATAAGGCACAAACACTCTCGTCTCGCACGGTAACTGAACAGCTGACGCCCCCCGACCTGAAGGCTCTCATGGTTCAACTTGCGAATGAAAACGAAATAAGACCGAAAAAGGTATTTGTCCGCAACGGAGAAACCTTGACGTCGCTCATGGCCCGACTCGGAATTACGGATCCGGAGGCCGTTCGCTATATCCGATCTCAGGATAATTTGCAGCCTCTGGTCTTGCCGCAACCCGGACAATATGTCAGCGCAGGCACGCTCCCTGACGGACGTCTCGCCTATCTGCGAATGTATTTGGAAGGACCTCACGAACGAGACAGTCAAACCTTGGAAGTCACAAGACACGGCGACCTTTTGATCGGGAAAAAACTGCCCTTTAGCTTCGATACGATTGAAGAGGGACTCTCCGGAAGTGTGGATAAAAACTTCCAGCAAACCGTACAGACTCTGAAAATTCCTGAAAATGTCGCTGATCAGTTGGCTGAAGTTTGGGAAGGCGCGGTCAATCCCATTCGTGAATTGCAGACGGGCGACAAAATCCGGTTGATTTTTGAACGTAAATTTGCTGACGGCAATTTCATTCGAAATGGCCAGCTTCTGGCAGCACAGATCGTCCGTCAGGATCAGGTTTATGAAGCCTATTGGTTTGCCGACGGAATCGGTGCCGGCAGTTTTTATACACTCGACGGTCGCTCGTCCAAACAGACATTTATGCGTATTCCCCTGGAGGTTCAAGAAGTTTCCAGCGAGTTTGCCGCTCTCAGACGTCACCCGGTCACCGGAGTTTTGCGTCCTCATAACGGAACGGACTTTCGCGCTCCCAAGGGGGCTCGAATTTTCGCCGCGGCTGATGGTGTGGTCACTTTTGTTGGCTACGAGCGCAAAGGATATGGGAAATACCTCAAGCTCGACCATGGTTTAGGACGCACAACACTGTATGCTCACATGTCCAAAATAGCCCCTCTAAAACGAGGAATGAAGGTTCGCAAGGGAGATGTCATCGGCTATGTCGGCAGAACCGGACTGGCAACCGGTCCCCATCTTCACTATGAACTGATGCTAGACGGAGTACAGATCAATCCCCGTACCGCCGATTTGCCGGATACGGAAAACCTGTCCGCTTTCCAGTTGGCCCAGTTGAGAACACATGCAGAACCCTTACAAATGAGATTCCGGTTAATGGCTCAACAAGAAGCCGATACCGTCAGTCAGCCAATCTCGAAGACGGAACATTCCGACACCCCTTAAAACCATTGGCAAAAAAATGCTGGAACACATTACGATAGGTCTGATGTCCGGGACTAGTCTGGACGGTACAGATGCGGTCGCCGTCCGTTTTTCATCGTCAGGAATGCAACGTCTCGGGCATGCCTATGCCCCGTTTCCTTCCTCTTTGCGACACGAACTGGCAGCACTAACACTGCCCGGCGAGCAAGAAATTGAACGAATGGGTGACGCATCCGTTCAATTGGTCAAACACTATGCCGAAACCGTCGATCATCTGCTTGCCAAAACAGGATTGCACTCAAGCGACATCGCAGCTATTGGCGTTCATGGACAAACGATCCGACACCGGCCCGAGCGTCATTTCAGCGTACAGCTGAACTATCCTGCTTTACTGGCAGAATTAACCGATATCGATGTCATTGCTGATTTTCGTTCCAGAGATATCGCCGCCGGCGGCGAAGGAGCACCGCTTGTTCCGGCATTTCATGCAGAGTGCTTCACCGGCGATATCCCCCGAGTCATCCTTAACTTAGGCGGAATTGCCAACATTTCCATCCTGCCTCCCAAAGCACGGCAAAACAGCATCACCGGTATTCTCGGCGGTGACACCGGACCCGCCAATATGTTGCTTGATACCTGGAGCCTCAAGAGTCGAGCTCTTCCTTACGACAAGGACGGGCTGTGGTCTTCAACGGGAAAAATCTCATCAGCCCTTCTGGCGTCCTGTCTCGAGGAACCCTATTTTGCAAGACCCTTTCCGAAATCAACAGGACGAGAACTGTTTTCCCCCGAATGGCTGGACAAAAAAATTACCGCCTTCTCCAACCTTCCCGCCGAAGACATCGCTCGCACCCTCACGGAACTGACGGCGGTAACCGTCACCGATGCCGTTCGCCAATTAGCGCCGGATACGGAAGAAATGATTCTCTGTGGCGGAGGAAGCTTCAACCACACACTGGTCACAGCGCTGAAATCTCACTTTAACGGACAGATTTTCACAACAGAACATTTCGGAATCAACCCAATGGAGGTCGAGGCCGCAGCATTTGCCTGGCTAGCCTCAAGATTTCTGCAACGCCTTCCTGGGAACCTTCCGGCAGTCACACACGCAGCTGGTCCGCGAATACTCGGCGCACTCTATCCAGCCGGATAGAAACCATCAAAAAAAGGGGGTATTGTCAAACTCAGATTCTCCTGAAGTTGACAATACCCCCTTTTTTTCAGATACCGACAAAACCGTTTTCGTTTGATGCTCCCCCAAAAACCAGGTTAAAGGGGATTCCGGAGGTCGTAACCCCCATTCTAGTCACTACCCAATTCGGGTAGTGACGGGCTGCATCAAACACTAAAGGACGACCCGCAACCGCAAGTCGTCACGGCGTTGGGATTATCAATCACGAACTGAGCGCCGGAAAGATCGTCCTTAAAGTCGATCTTGGCTCCAACCAAATACTGATAACTCATCGAATCGATCAGCAGAGTGACACCGCCCTTGACCATGACCGCATCATCTTCATTTTGCGTCTCATCAAACGTAAAACCATACTGGAAACCTGCGCAGCCGCCACCCTGTACAAACACGCGCAACTTCAGATCCGGATTACCCTCCTCATCCATAAGTTCCTTGACTTTGGCCACAGCAGCATCCGTAAAGTTAATCGGATCGGGCATCATTTCCGGGGTTTCGTCTCCAGAGAGATCAATCTTTTCTTCGCTCATTCTTTGCGTATTGGATCGTTGAATAACGATCGCTCTCCAAAATGGATAAAGGGATTCAAGAGGATAGAAGCGATTATTTCACAGTCTTCCTCAAGCATTGGGTAGGCATATCCTACACGAAAACCATTCACAACAAGAAGTGTTCAGCCCCAAATTCGTAACAAACAAAAAAGGCCGGTTTCACAAAGGAAAACGACCTTTTTCGAAAGGGAAAGCGAAGAGCGCACTCTCCGCTTTCTGCACACAAAGCAATTAACGCTTGGAGAACTGCTTGGCGCGGCGGGCCTTGCGAAGACCAACCTTCTTACGTTCGACTTCACGAGCGTCGCGGGTCACGAGACCGGCGTTGGAGAGAACGCTCTTCAAGCCAGCATCATAATCAACGAGAGCGCGGGTCAAACCGTGACGGATAGCGCCAGCCTGGCCGGATTCACCACCACCGCGGACGTTGACCATCACGTCAAACGTTTCGACGTTTTCCGTGAGCTCGAGCGGCTGCATGACAACCATGCGGCCCGTTTCACGGGTGAAGTACTGTTCCAGCGTGCGGCCGTTGATCACGATCTTGCCAGTGCCACGCTTGATGAAAACACGAGCGACCGAGCTCTTGCGGCGGCCGGTACCGTAGTTGTAATTACCGATCATCTTTCAAGCCTTTCGGAATTAGAGGTCAAGGACCTTGGGTTGCTGGGCGGAGTGCGGGTGTTCGGCGCCGGCATAGATCTTGAGCTTCTTGATCATGGCGTAGCCAAGCGGGCCCTTCGGGAGCATACCCTTAACAGCGATTTCGAGAGCGCGACCAGGATGCTTGGCCTGCATTTCAGCGAAAGTCGTTTCGTAGATGCCGCCGGGATAGCCGGTATGACGATAGTACGTCTTCTTACCAGCCTTTTCAGCGCTGAGCTTCAGCTTGTCAGCGTTGATAACGACGATAAAGTCGCCCGTGTCAACATGGGGCGTGAATTCGGGCTTGTGCTTGCCACGGAGGCGCAGAGCGATGTCGCTGGCAAGACGGCCGAGCACCTTATCACTGGCATCGACCACGAACCAGTCGCGCTTAACCTCAAGCGGCTTGGCCGAGAAGGTCTTCATTGCGTTTCACCTAATTGAAAAGTTAAACCGTTTGCAGAGCACTTAACGGATGGCGCCGCAGCCAAAACCCTATTGTCTGACTCGCACTGCTAGCAAAGGTTTGTGAAAAAAAAATAAAAGCGAACCGGAAGCATATTCGTTAGGAACCGCCCCCTGATGTTCGCCTCATGAAATATGGCGTATCTGACTTCACTATGTTTTACGGCGCCAGTGGAAAATAGATGGGGTAAGCAAACCGTAAGGCAAAGTCAGGGATGCGATTTTACCCGAAGATAACAGGCTTGTCCACACACAAAGGCGTTTTTTCTTCTGTTGAGAAATAAAACAGTAGTCTTGTCTCTGTGTGTCGCCCCCAAGTTGTCCGTGTTTCGAGCACAAACCGCCAAGACAACCGTTTCCACCAGCCGTTCTCCTTCCGAAACTCTCTGAAGCAAGGAAACTACCGGTTTTGACCGAGATCATTACTTACCGGCAAAACTTCGGAGAATCTCAACGCCGCATCAACATAAGGGATCAGCTGTTCTGCAAGATTGATATTTACCTGCCCCAGACGCAAGCGGCGGAATAAAACGTCTTCAGCCGTTCGAGCAAACTCATAATCCCTGGCAAAGACCGCATATTCAGCCAAACGTGCTGTTCCCTGCATATGGTTTTCGCAGTCCTTCTCAAGCGCTTCACGGTCCCAGGCATCATCACTCATCACGGGAAGCTCTGTCGTTCGGCACAAGCGGGTCGGGATAAGATGTCTTAACGTCGCCAACAATATCGCATCCGCCGAAATCTTGCGGTACATTGTCCGACACCCCCCAAAGACCGTCACCATATTGCCGAACTCACACCGTACGGCATGCTCACCGGATACTTTTTCGATCGGCATTGGAGGCCGATCATCCATCGGCCTAGGCGGACAGTACAGCGATCGAATCCCAGCAAAACTGGCCTTGACATCACTTTGCTTTACAGGCTTGTCCAAGTATGCCGATGCCGTTTTCAGTAAATATTCGACCTCTTCGTCGGACACCCTATTGCCAGCCTCTGCAGAGGACAGCTCCAGATCGGTCGTTCCAATCAAAACGCCATTACGCCATGGCTGAATCATCAGAACTCGTCCCTGCGTCATATTTGGAATCAATACGCCAGCCGCACCGGACATAAACGTTTTATCCACAACAATATGCGTACCGCGTGAAAGGCGTTGCATGTTCACTGCCTTTGCATCAACCATGCGACGAATATCGTCCGCCCGTGCTCCTGCAGCGTTAAAGACCATCCTCGTTCGAACTCTTACCGTCTCCCCGTTTTCCTGATCGGTGAGCGTCAAAGCCCGAATCATGCCTCCCTCACGTTCAATTGCCGTGACGGCCATATAGTTCACCGCTGTCGCTCCGTGAGCAACAGCCGTTTTGATCAAAGCCAAATTGAGACGGACATCATCCGTTTTTACGGCAAAAAACTCCACCCCTCCATGCAGACCTTCATTTCGAATTTCCGGTATTTTCCTCTTGAGTGTCCCGCCGCTCAAGACGGAGGAGCAACCAAGCTTGACGTCACTCCCCATAACATCATAAAGCCCCAGTCCCAGCCTAACAATTTCACGCAATCCTCTTTGATAACAAGGTACAACAATACTCATCTCTTTCGTCAGAGACGGTGCATTTTTCAATAAAAGATTCCGCTCTTTCAATGAACCGATCAGTTGTCCCCATGTACGAACATCTGTCAGGGCTCGAATATCCCCTAACATCAGTTGGGAAGAACGAGAGGAGGCTCCACTGGAAAAATCTCGCGCCTCAACAAGTAGCGTCTTTAGCCCTCGGGACGCCGCATCTACAGCTATCCCAGCTCCAATAACACCGCCCCCAATGATGACAACGTCCCAAAGCGGATCCTCACGCAACAAAGCAAGCTGATCCTCACGAAGATTTTTTTTATTTTCGGACATACTTTCTTCCTGTTCCTAGGCCTTAGGTCTCAATCTCCGTCCGATGACAGATATTGCCGACCCATCTTTCCCTCTTACCGGGACGATAACTTCAGAGAACGATTTACACCGTCAGACTCCCTCAGGGGCTCCCCTCTCAATCCCAAAGATTGGAAGGGGATTCCGGAAATCATAACCCTCATTCTAGCCACTACCCTATATGAGCTGTGACTGGTTAGCCCTCTTCCGTTTCAATCTGCCTTTTTAGCCAGTCATCACCGAGTTCTTTTCTTCCGATCTTCAGGCAAGAATTGACATCGGTAATCAAGTTAACAGCGCCGACAGCGTATAACATCACCAGAGCAATCTTCAATTGTGCAGAGACGCCATAAAAAAGCTCCCGACATCCCTAAACCTGAACTCCCTGAATTTTAGTACAAGCTAGATAAAAAAATTTAGTTACTC
>Magnolia_p2__coassemble_1067_pt1 | contig 22336 bp, 19 predicted proteins | sample Magnolia_p2__metabat2_high_PE_017 | metagenome-assembled genome bin Magnolia_p2
AGGAAATTGCTGCGGAAACGGCCGGCATCGACATTACCGACCTGTAAAACATAACTCCCTGACCTCGTTGAAGGATTCAGGGGGGGCCGATAGTTACGCAAAATCGATCACAATTTCGGCCAGTTGTGGCGACTGAACGGCTTTAGGGGAATCTTCTAGTGGATGAAGAATCATGAATAGTATAACGTGAAAAGGCTCCCAGAGATATGGAAGCCTTTTCAGTGTTCGAAACGAAGGAATAAAAAAGCAGAAAATCCGCGATTGGATTTCAACTGTTAAGAGAATAGATTGTCTTTGCTAAAAAGCCAGAGCGTGACTCACCAGCTTTCGCGGCAAGAAGATCAAGACGTCGAAGGGCTCGTGAAGGAAGGCAGATATTCAGACGCTCGGTCTTATCGGACAGCTTGGACATATCAATGTCAACAAGCATCCAGGTGCATTCTTGATAGTCTTCGTCAGAAAGATAGTTTTCGATACAAGTGGGAGATGGAATGGCTCGACCGTCGTCAAGCTCGCACTCCATCCAACCGGATGCGGCGTCTTGAATCATGGGCTCAAGCTCTTCGATAGAGTCGGCCTCAGTGATGACGCCAGGGAGATCGGGGACTTCGGCGGAGTAAGCTCCGTTTTCGACCCACACGGCCACTGGATACCTCATGGTGATTACCTTTAGCGTAATAACGCAAAAAGGGAGAGGGGTGTACAGGCCCTCTCCCCGATCAACAATTACCTCAAGGATAAACCGCTTTGTCTTTCAATGCTTTTAAGGGTTTTCATCGTCAGATCCTTTCGGGGATGCGGGACGGTGACGTGCCCAGGCTTGGCGGGATGTTTGAAAATGTGATGGCTTCCAGTGGTTCGCACGTGAACCCAACCATTTTCCTTGAGGATGCTGATCACTTCAAGACTCGATGTCATAACGGTTAACCTTATGAAGTAATCAACATTGTGTATGTTACACAATCAAGTAATGGAGGTCAAGTGAAAACGTGGAAATTGTTGGCGGTGCTCGTTTTGAGTGCCGCTTTTTTTGTTACAGGCTACCAGTACGCCGCCGCACTCTATCAAAAAGACATCGAGGAAATGCGCCGAGCCTATGCCGAGCGGGCGCGATTCATGGAGGAAAAGTACCGTGCAACAGAGCAGAAGCAAACTCAAGCCCTTGTGGCCGCGTGGGAAGAGCGTGACAAAGCTCTTGCCAGCCTTCGCGATCGTAGTGCTGATCTTGAGCGGGTGCGCAAGCAAGCAGCCGACGCTCGCGGTCGATTGTCCGCAATCAGTTCAGATACCTGCTCAGATGAAAGAAAGCAACTTGCCCGAAGCGCAGAACTTCTCGAAAGATGTGGGTGTCTTCTTGCTCCATTGATCCACTGACGTTCAAGCTTGAGGATTTCGCCTGCTCGCATTCCCGTGAAGCAGGAAAGAACAAAAGCAGCGTCTACGCGTTGCGTTTTTGTTTTCGGAGGCGTCCCCTCGACCCAACCGGCCACGTGCTTGATGCGTTCGATTTCGTCGTATGTGGTGACTCTTTCACGTGGCTGTGAATCTTTTGGCTTTCTGACTCCGTGACACGGATTTTCTTTGAGCAGTTCTTTTTGAACAGCCCACGAGAAGAACCCAGAAAGCATCTGAAACTGTCTGGCGATCGTCGACTCTTTTACGAGTGCGCCGGTCGTTCGCGAAGGAACCGTGCGACGATGCTCAATCCAAGCTTCTATGTGCTTTTTTGAAACTGAACGCAAAGGAATGTCGCCCAGTTGCGTTTCAGAAATGAAACCAAGAATTTCGCTGAGACACTTATGATTTTTCAATCTTGCACCAACAGTGTCTAAATAGTCTTTTATGAATTTTGATGTGGGGAGAGACGATGCTGGATCTTCGCCGTTGAGAAGGTCTTGCTCGATGAGAGCGACCCAACGACGTGCATCAGAGAGTTTTGTGAAAGATTTTGCGCGTCGTTTGCCGTTGACGCAAACTTGTGCTTGATAGCGACCAGATGGGCGCTTGAGAATTGTTGCCATTTTTGTTTGTCTCCGCAGTAAACGGTGCAGTAAAACTGCAGTAAAGATACGACGACAAACTAAAACTAGCACACAAACTCTAGTGAAAACTAACGGTAACTAACACTAGATGATGTGTTTATGGAGCGGGTGAAGGGAGTCGAACCCTCGTCTCTAGCTTGGAAGGCTAGGGTAATAGCCGTTATACGACACCCGCATTGTATGCTGGCGGAGAAGGGGGGATTCGAACCCCCGAGGCCCTTATTCAGACCTGCACCCTTAGCAGGGGTGTGCATTCGACCTCTCTGCCACTTCTCCGCAGGGATCCTACCGGAAAACCAACACGGTCGAGGTGTTGTGAACCGGGATGTTAATCAAACGGCAGTCGATTCTGGATCAAGCAATCGATGCCTTTCAACATCAGGGAAACGAAGGATAGCACGGTTATGTGAAAAAAGCAAAATCTTTTTGACCTTGCGATTTTTACCTTGCTATACAAAACGAAAACCGCCGTGTTGAACAACACGACGGTCTTAAGAATTGCTGGTGCGGATGGCAGGATTCGAACCCACGACCCTCTGGTTCGTAGCCAGATACTCTATCCAACTGAGCTACATCCGCACTCGAGGACATGAATCTTATGCCCTCTTTCAAAAAAAAGAAAGTTTGAAAATCAAAAATACCATAAATGCGGTATACGTAAGGATGAAAAGATCGCTTTCCTTGCCGAACAGATCTTTTGCGGACATCGACGCAAATGTAATCAATGGAAAACTCGTTAACGGCAAATAATCTTTGTGAATCTTTGCCTGAAAAACAGGCGATAATAAAAAGATCGCATCAATTCACCGGAAGAATTCAATTGCCAGATTTTCCAATTATTACGACCCTCGTCACAGCTTTCGGGTTAGCCCTTGTATTCGGGTGGTTTTCCGAACGTTTTCTTAAAACCCCGGCTCTGGTTGGTTACATTATCGCCGGGGTTGCCGTGAGCCTGTTTCCTTGGTTGCCGGAGTTTAATCGTTCGGCGACGGAGCAATTTGCCGAACTGGGGGTCATTCTTCTGATGTTCGGTGTAGGGTTGCATTTTTCCGTAGGTGATCTGGTTAAGGTTAAAGGAGTGGCCGTTACCGGGGCTATTGTGCAGATGACGGTATCTTCCCTAGCCGGTTGTGCCATTGCCGTGATGGTGTGGGACTGGGCACTTCCTGCGGCCATTGTTTTCGGACTGACTCTGTCCTGCGCGTCTACCGTTGTTGTGACCAAGGCCTTGGAAATGCGTCATCTGACGAGTGATATGAGCGGTCAGGTTTCAATCGGCTGGTTGGTTGTTCAGGATTTGGTGACGGTCTTCATTATGGTGTGTCTGCCCCTGCTGGCTCAGGTAACGACCGGGGAGGGAGATCTTGATACCAAGGCTTTGGTGGTTTCGCTTTCCAAGACGTTGCTGAGTCTGTTTGTCTTTGTTGCCAGCATGCTGATTGTCGGTCGGCGTGTCTTTCCTTGGATTTTGACCAAAGTGGCGGAAGCCGGATCCCGGGAACTCTTTACGCTCTGTGTGTTGGCACTGGCTATCGGCATCGCGTACGGTGCCGGGGCTATCTTCAATGTGAGTTTCGCACTGGGCGCCTTCTTTGCCGGGATGGTGATGCGTGAATCCAGTTTTGCCCGTCAGGCCGCAAAAAATTCCTTGCCTCTCCAGGATGCTTTTGCCGTGCTCTTTTTTGTGTCAGTTGGGCTGATGCTCGATTGGCATGTCTTTCTTCAGGAGCCGTTGGCGGTGTTGGCCGCCGTGCTAGTCATCATGTTGATAACGAGTACGGTCGGGATGTTGCTGGTGGTTGTCCTGGGGTGGCCCTTGGATACGGCTATGATTCTCGGCGCTTGTTTGGCACAGGTCGGCGAATTTTCCTTCATTCTTTGCGGTCAGGGAATCGACTTGGGACTGGTGACGCGTGAAACCATGAGTCTGATTGTTGCGGCGTCGATTGTGACAATTGCACTCAATCCGATAATGTTCGCGGCGATTCCTAAGGTCAAGCAGTTCTTGGTGGGAAAATTTGACTATATGCGCCATGCCGGCATGCGTGAAGCGCCGATGTCAACATTGCCGGCGGAAACACCTCGGCGCCTTTTGAGCGGGCATGTCGTCATTGCCGGTAAGAGCGATGTGGTCTGTTCGATTCTTCCTATGCTGACCGAGCGGCAGATTCCGGTAGTTTGTTTTGCCAAACCTTCAGAAGTCCCCAAGGAGGCGACGGGGGAAGGCGTCAAACGGGAGGATCAGCATGTGGCCTACATTGTCGGAGATCCTAGCGATCCTATGATGCTGGTAAAGGCTCATATGATGACAGCGGCCATGATGGTGTTGCCGGGGACGGATTTGATCTTGAATAAGAGCATCATTGCGATTGTCCGCGAACTGCGACCGGACATGCCGATTGTTGTTCGAACGCATTCGATTGAGGATGCAGAACACCTGACGGACACTGGAGATGACAAATTGAAGGTGATCTGTGATATTTCCGTCGCCAGTCAGGTTCTCTCCGATACGATCGGCGAATTGTTCGGGCTGACGCAGCGGGAGGCGTCGGATGAGGAAGTCGATGATGTGGAAGCATATGCCCGTCAGAAAGCTCATGAGGCGGAAACAAAAATTAAGAGCCGGCCATCTGCTCTGAAAGGTGTGGCGGACGGACTGACATCGGGGTATGAATCGGTCAAAAAGGGCTTGAGTGAAAATAAGCTGACGGGGATGCTTCATCGTCATCGTGACCACAATGACGGCGATTCCGAAACGGAAAGCGTGCCAGAAGACAAGGGTGAAAATGAACCGATATCGGCCTCATCGAACGATCAGACAGAGGTGTCTGCTCAAAGGCATGCATGGCTACGTTGGCCGTTTGGTCTTCGCTCGAAAAAAGGTAAAGAAGGGGATCTTTGATGGAACTCGGTTTTCAAGAAGTGCTGTTGTTGCTTCTGACGGTGATCGGACTGCTCATTTTGGTTGGGTTAGGAGCGCTCATTATGCTGCTCAGACGGATGGAGGCCGATCGTGCGCAGGAGCGTCCGGTAGATCTGCGGGATGAAACACTGGATGCTATTTTGAACGGAGTACGTTGTGAGCGTCAAGAAATTCAGGCTGCCATACATGTGGCGGACCGGAATACAGCCTCGATGATGACTAATCTGATCTCTTTGCTTTCCAATCAAAGTGACAAGAGCGTGGAGAAATTGGAAAGTCTCAATGAGACGGCACGGCAGTCACTGCTCAATATGCATACCGTGATCGAGAGACAGTTTCGCGAACTGCAGGGGATGATGGATCGTCGGTTTACACATGTCATCGAAGTCAATCTGAAGGCCAGTAACGATATGTCGAAAATGCTGTCGACGAAGTTTGATGAAATTCGTACAAGCGTAGACGGCAGTCTGGACAAAGTCCGTACGACCAATGAGAAAAAACTCGAGGAAATGCGTGCTACGGTACAGGAGAAACTCGATAAAACGCTGACAGATCGTTTGACGGCGAGTTTTAAAACGGTCGATGATAAGCTTCTTCTCGTTCAGCAGGGGTTGGGCGAGATGCGGACAATGGCACAGAGCGTCAAGGACCTAAAGGGGGTGCTGACCAATGTGAAGACACGCGGCACCTACGGGGAAACACAGCTCTCCGTGATTTTGTCGAATATTCTGACGCCAACACAATATGCCGAACAGGTACAGATGGTGCCCGACGAGAAAACAATGGTCGATTTTGCGATCCGTATGCCGGGTTCCGGCAATGCCGGTCCGTGTTGGCTTCCTATTGATTCCAAGTTCCCTATGGAAGACTATCAGCGTTTGCTTGACGCACAGGAGCGGGGCGATGTCAGAGCAGCTCAGGAAGCCCAGGCCTCGTTGGCACGCGCCGTACTGATTCAGGCCAAGTCGATTAGGGACAAATACATCCGTCCGCCTTTCACGACCGAATTTGCCGTGATGTATCTTCCGAGCGAAGGGCTGTATGCTGAAATTATTCGTTTGCCGGATTTGTTTGAGCGTTTGCAAAGAGAATATCGTGTGACGCCTGTTGGCCCAACAGTGATCAGTGCTCTGATCAACAGTTTGCAACTGGGCTTTGTCACTCTTGCTCTTCAGGAACGAAGTAGTGAGGTGTGGCGTATTCTCGGTGAGGTAAAAAGCGAATTTTTGCAGTTTGCAGACGGCTTTGAAAAAGTACAGAAAAAGTTCGGTGAGGCTCAGCGCAGTCTTGATGCCATGCGTACGCGCCAGAACGTTATGCAAAAGAAGATGAGTTCCATTGAACTGTTGAATGTGCCGGAGATTTCCTCGGGGAGCGAGTCTCTTGACGAAGAGACTGCGGAAAAAAATGCGGAATCCAACCGAATGGGGCTAAACTAAACCATCCTTCCTTTCTGCTACGGAAAAAAACATGAAAAAAATTACTCTCTTTGCAGCGATTCTTTGTGGTTCTCTTTTGCTGGCCGGTTGCAATACCGTGGCCGGTTTCGGTCAGGACCTCAAAAAGGCCAGCGCTCACGTCAGTCAGGGCTTGGAAAAGGCTGGTGATAAGTTAACCGCCAAGGCTGAGGAACATAGTTGATCGAACCGGTTCGCGATAAATCTCTCATTCCCATGAGGGGTAAAGCGAACGAATCTTTCTGAGTTTGGGGAGGGGTTTCGTCCGTGAATCTCTCCCCCTTCTTGTTTCTTTGAGCAACAGGCGTTGTGTGAACGATCAACAATATCGTTTTTTTTTGCCAAGGTGCTTGCAAAATATGCGAGAAAGTCTGCTTGGGCGTTGTTGTACGGCTCGATGGCAACCAACGTCGGAGCTATGTTGGCCGAAAACGCTAAGAGCTTTTCATCGGGCACCGGGTGAGGCATAGCATGGCTGCACTTCCCGTCAGTCGGCGATGGACTTTGAACCATTGCCCCATCACGTCGATAAAAAAAGCGAGTCCGGTACTTCACTCAGTCAGGCGTGTTTGAGGATGTTCTTCCCATCGAACAGTCAAATTATCGATGATGATGTAAACAGCTGGCTCAACTTCGGAAGAAAAAAATGGGTGATGATGGTAGCAAAACGCTAGTAGAAACCGATAGGGTTGTTTGATGCTTTCCCTAACTACGACAGCTTAAGCAAAAAAAAAACAGCCTGAAACAGTTGATGCACAACCATTTCAAGCTGTTTGAAGGCTTTGTAAAGATGAAACTCCGGAAAATTCTCAACTCAAAACAGATGGAGTATTGACGGATGGAGATTACGTTACGAAGCTTTTGGGAATGTAGACAGATAGGCGGACGTGATCGGTAGGGCGATCACGTTCCGTGCTTATTGATTGTCTTTTTTCGTCGCCGGATGACGGCGTACCGTATGGCGACGGAGGAATTTCATCGAACCCTGACGACGCAGACGGTGGGTAAAGTGCTCGTTGTCGGAACGCTCCTCTGCTGCTTCGAGTCGAGCTTCTGCAGCTTCGGTTGCTGCTGCAACGACTGCGGCATCATGAGCCGGCGTACTGAACTTGGAAACATAAACACCGCCATTGGGTGAGTGTGCACCGTATTCGGGTGTTTTTCCGACAATAAAATTGTCCTGATAGTCTTCAAGAACCTTACCGACAACCTTCGAGAGGCCGATCAGCGCGATCACGTTCGGAATCACCATGAGACCGTTGAAGAGGTCTGCCAGTTCCCACACCAGAGTAACGTGCAGGAAAGAGCCCATCATGATGAAGCAGAGCACAAGCACGCGATAGATCGAGACCCAGCGCATGCCGAAAAGGTATTTGACGTTTTGTTCCCCGAAAAAGTACCAGCCGATAATTGTGGTAAATGCAAAAAAGAGCAGACAGGTGGCCACAAAACCGTTGCCGATCGTTCCCAGACCGATGGTGAACGCTTTCTGAGTGAGTGAAATTCCCGTCGTTGTTCCGTCCAGTGCGCCGGTGCAAAGAATCACCAGTGCGGTCATCGTCACGACAACAAAGGTATCGAAGAACAGACCGACCATCGCGGCGAGCCCTTGCTCAACGGGGTGATTGACGCGAGCCTGAGCATGAGCGTGCGGCGTAGACCCCATCCCGGCTTCGTTTGAGAAAAGGCCTCGGGCGACCCCGTAGCGGATGGCTTCCTTGATGCCGGCGCCGATCACGCCGCCGGTGGCGGCCATCGGATCGAAAGCGCCTACGAAAATCATGCGGACTGTATCCAGCAGAGCTCCCCAGTTTGAGAAAATGATGGTGAGGGAACCGATAATGTAGAAGAAAGCCATGATCGGCACCATCTTTTCAGCAAAGGAGGCGATACGGCTGATGCCACCGATGAAGATGAAGCCGGCAATGGCAAAGACAACGATGCCGGTAAACCAGACAGGGACGTTAAACGCCGTTTTGAATGCGTCGGCGATGGAATTGGCCTGAACCATATTGCCGACAAAGCCGAGGGCGATGATGATGGCTATGGAGAAAAATGCCGCCAGTGTTTTGCTGCCGAGCCCTTCGGAAATATAGTAAGCCGGACCGCCGGTGATATGGCCTTTGGCATCGCGGGTGCGATAGACCTGAGCGAGAACTGCCTCGACGAAAATGGTGGCCATTCCGAAGAAGGCGGCAATCCACATCCAGAAAATGGCTCCCGGACCGCCCATGGCAATGGCGGTGGCAACGCCGGCCAAATTGCCGGTACCGATTTGAGCGGCAATGGCTGTGGCCAGAGATTGGAAGGAAGTCATCCCGTCCTTACCGGCTTTCTTACCGAAAAGATTCAGGTTCCCGAAAACCTGACGCATTGCCTGACCGAAACGCTTGATCTGAATAAGACGCAGACGAAGCGTGAAATACAACCCCGTTCCGACGAGGAGCGGAATGAGACAGTAAGTCCCCCAGAGCAAACTGTTAATGCTCTGCACAATTAGAGTGGCATTCTCCACTATAGCCTCCTTTGGGAATTCTGAAATGACCGGTAGGTGAATGTTGTACGGTCAACAGTTGAGCGCATTCAGCCCATGCCGAATCCGGTATGGCGAAGAAGCGATAACACGAGAACCCGAAGAGGCACCCGAACAAAGTATTGTAAGAAGTGTTTTCAGAGTGAGAGTCTGAATCAATCCCGTAAATGCGGTATTTCCTTCCTGTTCACTGTGTTTTTGCTCGGTTATAGCGACGATTCGTTATGAAGCCCAGTACGACAGGGCTTTTCCTTATAGCAAGCTAGAAAAAAAGGTAGAATCACAAATCTTTGTGATAACAGGAAACTGGAGTGTTTTTATGCGTAACTTTATTCGCATTTCCATGATCATTATTCTTTTGGCTATCTTGCTCTGGTTTGTTGCCAGTATTTTTGGTGCCTACAACATGTTGGCCTCTTAAGGCTGTTGTTTTTTCTGTTGTGCAAGCGCATCGGACAAATCTTCCGGTTTGACGCAGAGGATACCGAAGCGACGCAGTTTTTTGCCGGCTTTCAGTACAAGTTTGTCTTTGGAAACCAGAAAGCCGGCACCGGCAGCAACGGCAAGTGACAGAAATTTTTGATCGAGCGGATCTTTACATCTGACCTTGAGCGTACTTTCCTGATGGCGGACGGCTGCTTCATCGACGGCCAGACTGCGAAGGCACCAGTCGGCGACCAATTGCCCCGATTTTTCATCCGACTGAAGAAAATGGGGACGTGCGGCGACTTCGGCGAGTTCCAACATGCTTTCCCTGTCTCGTACCGCGGTCAGCTGACGGGTTTCCAGCAAATGTTTGAGCGTCTCTGCTCTCGGATCGTTCCAGAACACCAAATCCAGAATGACGTTGGTATCGATAACAACCGGTATGCCCCGAAGCTTCGGTGACGGCAGGGGAAGGCAGGATTCCTCCACGTAACGGCGGAGGGAGTCGGAGAGCGGCATGAAAGTGAAAAAAAATGTATTAGTCGGAAAATATCCTCTCGAAAGGATTCGAGAGTAGGAAAAAGTATGCTAATTTTAGCGAACGTCGACAAAGGTCGAAGGAAGACTTCGACACCTGGACGATGTTCCGGCGCACCCGCGGGTCGGGTGTTCTCCTCAATCTCGATCTTCAATGGAATTTCTACTTGATCCGACCATCTGGGTCGGTCTTCTTACCCTTATCGTTCTCGAAATTGTTCTCGGGATCGATAATCTCGTCTTCATTGCCATTCTGGCAAAAAAACTTCCCAATTCTCAGCAGGACAAAGCCCTTTATGTCGGACTGGGTCTGGCGCTTCTGATGCGTCTGGGGCTTCTTTCCATTATGAGCTGGCTCGTCGGACTGACGGCGCCGTTGTTCAGCGTTTGGGGACATCCGTTCTCGTTGCGTGATCTGATTCTGATTGCCGGCGGTCTTTTCCTCTTGGCTAAATCCACCATGGAGCTTCACGAACGTCTGGAAGCATTGCCGCATACCGATAAACACGGCTCCGGCCAGGCCGGGTTCTGGTTGGTGATTCTCCAGATTCTCGTGCTTGATGCCGTCTTTTCACTGGACTCGATTATTACGGCCGTCGGGATGGTGGACAATCTCGGCGTGATGATGACGGCTGTCATCGTCGCCATGGGGGTGATGGTTTTGGCCAGCAAACCGTTGACGACGTTTGTCAACACCCATCCGACCGTTATTGTTCTCTGTCTGTCGTTCTTGCTGATGATCGGTCTCTCGCTGATTGCCGACGGTCTCGGACTGCATATCCCGAAGGGGTATCTCTATGCGGCGATCGGTTTCTCGATCATGATCGAATTCTTTAACCAAATTGCTCGCCGTAATTCCGACCGTCACCTTTCCAGAACGCCTTTTCGCGAAAGGACGACCACGGCCATTGTTCGTCTGATGAGCAAAGACGGTCCCAGTATTGAAGTGCCCGGTGAAGAAACCGTGCCTGTCGAGGGGCTCTTTGCCAAGGAAGAAATGCATATGGTCGAAGGGGTCTTGACGCTCGCGGAACGCAATATCCGCACGATCATGACGCCTCGCAACGATATTGCTTGGATTAACAGTCGTCAGTCGATGGAGGAGATCCTCGAGCGAGTCCGTCATTTGCCGCACAGCAGTTTCCCGGTCTGTGACGGAGCTTTGGAAAATGTGATCGGCATTGTGAAAGCCAAGGATCTGATCCGTCCCAATGTCACGAAAGAAGAAATGACGGCTCAGGCTCGTCGCCGTCAACCTCTGACTGTGCCGGAAACGATCAATGTGATTCGTTTGATGCGTGACATCAAAACCACACGCTCGCCTCTCGTGCTTGTCACGGATGAGTTCGGTGTCATTCAGGGGTTGGCGACGGCACATGACCTTTTCGAAGCCATTGCCGGCGACTTCCCTGATGAAGGGGACAGGCCGGCCATAGAAAAGGTTGAGGGCGGCTGGAGCGCCGAAGGGAATGCAGACCTGCTGCTGGTTGAGCAGGAGACCGGTGCGGACGGTCTGGTAAGCCCGGACGGCGAGTACGTGACGCTGGCCGGTCTGTTGCTGAATCGTTTTGAGCATCTTCCGAAAAAAGGGGAAACAACCCGGGAAGCCGGTTTGCTTTTTGAGGTTCAGGAAGTCGGCCGTAATAAAATTGAGCGCGTGCTGATCAAACGCGTGGCTGAGCCTGCGGACGTGTAATGCAGTGATCTGAAGCCGGTATTTCCGAAAAGGGGATATCGGCTTTTCTCTGAAGGAGATGCTGTTCCGCGGTTTCGGTCAAAATCGTGTATCTTGGAATTGTCCGTTCCTGTTCGAAAGGGGAGATAACTATGATGAACAACACTATGCTTGACATTGCTCGTCGCCGATATACGACAAAACACTACGATGCCGCTCGCCGTCTCGGTGAGGCCGAGTGGAGTGCGCTTTTTGAGATTCTTCGTCTCTCTCCCTCCAGTGTGAATGCACAACCCTGGCATTGGTTTCTGATTGAATCGGAAGAGGCCAGAAAAAAACTGTTGCCGGCCATCTACGATTTCAATCAGGAGCGTGTGATAAACGCGAGCGGGATTGTCCTCTTTACGGTTCCGGAAACGATCGATGATGTTTATCTGGAAGAACTGTTGGCTCAAGAAGTGGCGGACGGCCGAGTAACACCCGATGCTGCTCGATCCGGTGTTGACGTCAATCGCCGCCGTTTCGTTAAACTCCATCAGATGACGCATCGCGAGCAGATAGAATGGGAAACTCGTCAGGCCTATATTTCTCTGGGGATCTTCTGTTATGCGGCTGCCGGCATGGGGATTGATACCACCTGTATAGAAGGGATGGATATGCTGAAGGCTGATGAGGCGTTCGGACTCAGGGAAAAGGGTTTCCGGACGGTGGTTGCCTGTGCGGTCGGGTATCGTTCTTCCGATGACAGCAACGCCTGTCGCCCGAAATCGCGCTGGCCTCTCGAGAAGGTGCTGACGCGTCTCTGATACATTCGGACAATGCCCGTTGACGACGTCCGGGCATTCACTTTTTCCTTATTTTGTTTAGAAATGATGATCAAACGTTGTGCCTTTGTTGCTTTTCTTCTTACTCTCATGACTTCGTCATCGGCTTATGCAGTCTCGGATGAACGCAAAGCTGAGCTGGAAGCCGGTAAACAGGCCGCCGATCTGATTCTGCACGACGATTCTTTTTATCGTCAATGGTCGGCGGAGGGTGCCATACGAACGCCGGAGATGGCCGAAAAGGTGAAGGATGAGGCGAAGGCTCTTCGCGAGAAAATAGACCGTGCACTCGATGACCGGCGTGCATGGTGCAATACCCGTTTTTTTGTCAATGCCTGTCTGGATGAATCCCGAAAGCTCTCCTTTACCCGTGACCGTGAGATCCGTCAGATTCTGATTGCGGCCGAGGATGTCCTGCGTGCAGAAAGAACCCGCCGTATTACCGAGAAAGTGAATGAGCAGAGGGCTGACCGACCGGAGCCGCTGAAAATCGGTAAGCCTCACCTGAAAGCCCCGGCAGAACCGATGTCGATAGGAAAACGTCCCGCCGCTTTGCCGGAGAGCGAGTCGGTCGGTCATGTGGGCAAGACTGCCGACGACGTTCGGGATAGTCACGAAAAAGCCCGGCTGGCTCGGGAGCAGGAGGCAGCCAATATAGCGGCTTTTGAGAAAAAACAGCGTGAGGCGGCACTGCGTATGGCTGAAGCAGAATCCAAGGCTGCGGAACGTCGTGCTTCCCGTGAGGAGCATCGCGAGCAGTTCCAGAAGAAAATGCAGGAACGTCTGGAGGCTCAGGAGCGTTACGAACGTAAACAGCAGGAAAAAGAATCCGGTTTGAAAAAATATTTCTAAAGGAAGGATAAGCGTTCATGCAGGATGAGATTGACGGAACGATTCCCTTGATTGACGGGCGTGTTCTGGAAGCGGCCGTTCGTCGTGCCTTTATGCCAGGCGGCGCGCTGGAAAAGGCAACGCCCGGCTTTTGTGTACGCGAGAGTCAGTTGGCTTTTGCACGGGAAGTGGTGTCCGCTCTGGAAAAACGCACGACGCTGATTGCCGAGGCCGGGACGGGAACCGGGAAGACGTTTGCCTATCTGACACCCGCTCTTTTGGCCGGGGTGACCTGTATTATTTCGACGGCCGGCAAATCGCTGCAGGATCAGCTCTATAAAAAAGATTTGCCGGCTCTTTCAAGAGCCTTGAAGTTGCCGTTTTCGTCCGCCATTCTCAAAGGACGTAGTAATTATGTGTGTCCCTACCGTCTGGAACTCGTGCAAAGCGAGGGGACGCTCCCGGAAAAAGATTCCTTCTTAAAGCTGAGAAAAATCATCCGTTTTGCGGCTGTCAGTCAGACGGGAGACAAAGCCGAATTGACCGATGTGCCGGAAAACGATCCGCTTTGGCCGATGGTGACGAGTACCCGTGAAAGTTGTTTGGGAAAAGAGCGATGCCCGTGCTGGGACCGCTGTTTTGTCAGACAGGCTCGTGAAAAAGCCTTGCAGAGTCAGGTGGTTGTGGTCAATCATCATCTCTATGTGAGCAGTATGGCCCTGAAGGCTGAGAGCGAGTCGATTGACGGTATGTTGCCTCAGGCAGATCTGACGGTGATTGACGAAGCTCATCAGATGGCTGATGTGGCGTGCAGTTTTTTCGGTGAGGTTTTCTCTACCCGGGATCTGGAAGATCTGATGCAGGAATTGCGTCAGGTCGGGCTCTCGAAGCTTCGGGACGGGGCCGACTGGAATCGTCTGTATGACAACGTCATCAAGGGCGTGCGCAATCTTCGTCTGGAAGCCAGCCTGATCGGGCTGACGGAAGGAACCCGGAAGGCGCTCACGGATCTGCCCTCATTCGGAGAGCTTCATCCTGCTATGCAGATTATCCGTGAAGCCATGCTGCAGACGGCGGCGGCCTTGCGTGAAAATACGGGGCGCGACGAGGCCGTTGACAACTTGGCGGAGCGACACGATCTGATTACCGAAGCCATGAAGGTATGGTTCGAGCTTGTCGAGCTGTTTCGACAGGCACCGGAGGGAACGGTGCCAGCGATGAAGGCCGATGGCTTTGTCCGATGGATTGAGGCGACGACCCATACTCTGCGCTTTAATGCCACACCGCTGTCGATTGCCCAGGCTTTTAACGGTATCCGTACCGCTGAAGGAGGGGCCTGGATCTTCACGTCTGCCACGCTTTCTAGTAATCGGGATTTCACGCATTTCAAACGCGAACTGGGAATCGAGGAAGCCGTTGAGGCTTCTTGGGACAGTCCCTTCAACTACTGGGAACAGGGGTGTTTTTATATTCCCGATATTCCGGAGCCGCATAACAATACGCTTGAGCATACGCGCAATGTGGTCGAGACGATCTGGCCTTTGATTACCGCCGCCGAAGGCAGGACCTTTTTGCTGTGTACGTCGCTCACGGCCGTGAAAGAAGCGGCCCGGCTTCTCTCGGAAAAACTGGAGGCCAACGGGGATCCTTATCCGCTGTATGTTCAGGGTGATGCACCGAAAATCGAACTGATCGAGCGGTTCCGCGAACACGGGCATGCCATTCTGATCGGCTCGAAAAGCTTCTGGGAAGGCGTTGACGTCAAGGGAGACGCACTCTCCCTTGTTGTTGTGGACAAGATGCCCTTTACGTCGCCTGACGATCCGGTGGCGGCCGCCAGGGGCGAGTTGCTGAAGGCGGCCGGCAAAAGTCCGTTTTTTCTTGAAGCGCTGCCAGACGCCGTCATTACGCTTCGACAGGGGGCCGGTCGTTTGATTCGTTGCGAAAGCGACCGCGGTATGTTTGTGCTCTGTGATCCTCGGATTCTCAAAAAGGGTTATGGTAAAACGGTGATAAACAGTCTGCCCGATTTCTACCGTACCCGGCGCACCGAGAAGGCACTGGAATTTTTCCTTGCCCCCGAGCGTTACGCCGAAGGGCTTTATCGTTAGTGATTGCTCGCGGAGGGTAGCCGACCGATTGTCGGTCGGCTACCGGAGTCAGCTTGACGACGGCGTTATCCCGCTTTTTGGGAACGGATAAAAAGCGCTACCGTTTCGATGTGCAGTGCGCCGGGGAAAAGGTCAACCGTGCCGATTTTCTGCAGAGTCCAACCGAGACGAATGAGACGGGCGGCATCGCGGGCGAAAGAGGCTGGAGAACAGGAAACGTAAACCAGGCGTTTGAGGGACAGAGAGGTGAGAAGTGAGGGAATACTCTCATCCATGCCTTTAAATGCGGGATCGACAATGGCAACTGTCGGATTCAAGCCGTTCTGAAGCAGACCGGGCAGGACTGACTCGACAGGGCCGGCAAAAAATTCCGTGTTCTCAATCTTGTTGGCATGCGCATTTTGCCGTGCTCGTTCAACGGAGGCCTCAACGATCTCCACGCCGACGGCAGAACGGGCGCGTTTGGCACCGAGCAGCGTCATGGTGCCGACGCCACAGTAAAGATCCAGGAAGACATCCTGAGGGCCGATTTCTGCCCATTTCAAGGCCAGGTGGTAAAGGCGTTCTGTCTGAGGCGTGTTGACCTGAAGGAAAGTTTCGCTCCGGATGGAAAAGCCGAGTCCGTCGATCTCGGCCGTGACCGCGCCGCGTCCGGAAAGAACCTTTGTTTGGGGTCCCAGAACGGTGTTGCCCGGTTTGGGTTGGATGTTGACACAGAATCCCGTGAGATTCAGAGGCGCCAGCATGCGTGCTGCTTTGTCAAGCGAACGCTCCACAGTCGGTGTTAGTTCCCGGACAACGAGCGTCATCAAACTTTCCGTTCCTGTTGAGGAACGGCCGTCACGCAACAGGAGTGCTCTGACATCGCCCGTGAGTGTTGTTTCATCATAAGCTGTCAGTTCGGTTGCATTCAGCGCGTCGGCAAGCCGACGGACCGCCTTGGGCATCCATGGAGCAAGTTGCGGGCAGTCCGCGGCGGCCGTAACGAGTGCGTGAGAGCCTTGAGCGTACATGCCGAAATGCCATCCGTCGGGTGTTTTCGTAGGATAAAACACCGCTTTATTGCGAAAGCCTTGACGTTCCTCTTCGAGCGGAGCGATCAGCGGGTCAGGTGACGGTGCCTGCACGCCTTCGCGTCGGAGAGCCTCTATCAGAAGGTTTTCTTTCAGAGGAATCTGACCTTCATAGGTGAGGCGTCCGAGCGGACATCCCCCGCAGGCCGGTGAACCGTCAAGAGCCGGACAGGGGCTCTCATTGCGATAGGGAGAGCGCGTCTGAATGCGAACGTGTCTGGCAACGGCCGAACGAACGCCTTTCGGCGGCGGTTCAACTTCGGCCAGGGCGGTTTCTCCGGGCAGTGCGTCCGGAACAAAGACGCGAAAACCTTGGTGTTGGGCGATTCCTGCCCCGCTTGGAGCAATCCCGGTGATGGAAAGAAGCGTATCGGACATAAATCAGAGCAAGATGGTCGGCTGTTTACGGGCAGCATTGGCGGCTGCCATCGCTGTCAGTTTGGCTTGCATCATTTCACGGATGGGAGACGGATAGTGCCGGTGCCGGTCGGGACAGACGGTAATACAGGCAAAGCACCCGATGCATTGTGTCGGATCGACGACCTTCATTGTGGTGGCTTCGATAATGTCGACTGGACAGACATCGAGACACAATCCGCAATGGCGACAGTCGTCCGAGGGAACGGGAGCTGTCGGCATGCCGGGATAGGGACGGTATTCTCCTTCGCCGGGAATCTGTAGACGGATGTCGTCGATAGAGTGGCTGTGGCGAATTTTTCGGACGACGTTGCCGGCAAAATCGGCAATGAGCACACGGTCTTCATGATCCGGTCGTCCCTCTCCCAAAGTCGGAATCTGATTGTGGGCGGAAAGAAAGGCGGCACCTGCAATGGTATGAAAGCCGGATCGAGCAAGGACGTCAGAGAGTTCTCTGAGCGCATCCTCATATTCTCGATGGCCGTAAACCACAACGGGTACGACGGCGGCACCGTTGCCGATAAGCTGCCGGAGGTCTTGCATCGGCAGAGGAACGCGACCGAAATAAACGGGAACCAACACAAAAACAAGATCGTCTGACGAAAAGCTTCTCGTTTTCTCACGTTCGTTTTTGTCGGTGAGATTGACGGAAACTAGCGGCAACTGTGTTTCGCGGAGTCCTTCCGTCAGGTAGCGGGCCACCCGGCGGGTATGTCCCGTTGGGGAGAAGAAAAGAATCGAAATGCGGGAAATGTCCATGGATAGCCTCAAGGGTAGGAAAAAAGAGGGGAGACGTACGGACAGACGGCGAGATTGTGCTTGTCACGGGAAAATCGGCTCCCTTTTAGAAACCTATTCGTTAATCATAAACACGTTAGGTCCAAAAGGGGAGATTCCCGATCCGGGCTCAATACAACGCCAGAACGGCGAGCGAGAGCCCGGCGGAAATGAGTGTCAGCAGAAGTGGGAGGAGCAGACCTCGGCGGAGTCCGTTCAGAAAGGGAATTCTGTCTTCTTCTGACAACTCTTGGATATAGGGAGAAAAACTTTTAAAAAGTAGACTGAGTGTCCAGAACCCGAAGAGCGAGAAGATCAGAAAGAAGACTGCCAGAGATCGAAACAGTGCTGTGACATAGTCGGTAGCGCAGATCACCATCGGATAAAGTCCGGCGGCTCCGAGGCCGAAAACCATCAGAGCCAGCCAGAGCGGACGATGTGCGAGATATTCCCGCAAAAGCACTGAACGCACGGCACGCCGACCGCGTTGAAAAGGCGTTTCGGACATGATTTATAGACTGCCGAGAGCGACGGTCAGAACAAAGAGCGGGCTGACAACGCCGATCATGATTCGAACAAACTGCAGGGTTTTCTCGGACATCCGAGAGCCTTGGAGCAGTTCGTTGCGAGTGGAGGGCCAGGCAACCCAGGCGGCCGCGATGGCGATCCCGAAGGTTGACAGCGGCATGCCGACGTTACTGGTGATGTAGTCGAGCAGGTCGAAAATCGTCTTGTCAAAGAATTTGACGTCGGCCCCGGGACCGAATGACAGGGTGGAGGCAAAGCCGACAACGGTCGATCCCAACATGGTCATCACGATGGCCGAGCGACGCGAAAGGCTGAATTGACGGGTAAAACAGGCCACGCAGGCTTCGAGCATGGAGACTGAGGATGTCAGTGCGGCCACGACCAGACAAATATAGAAGAACACGGCGAAGACCTGTCCCAGAGGTAACTGAGCAAAGATAGCCGGCATCGTCACAAAGGTGAGTCCAGGACCGGCCGTCGGATCCAGCGAGAAGGCGAAGACCGCCGGCATGATCATCATGCCGCCCAGAATGGACGACATGATGGCGAGAAAAGCGATCCAGCCGACAGACCCCGTTAGGTCGGCCTTCGGGTCGAGATAGCTCCCGTACGTGATCATGGTACCCGCACCGAGCGAGAGCGAGAAGAAGCAGAATCCCATGGCGTTGAAAAGGGCCATGGCATTGAACTCTTCCCATCGCGGATAAAACAGGTATTCCACGCCGGCCCAGCTTCCGGGCAGGGTAACGCCACGGATGATCAGAACGAGCATCAGAATGAAGAGCGAGGGCATCAGCACTTTGGAAATGCGCTCGATACCGTCTTCAATCCCCCGCAAGACGACCAGAGCGGTCATAACGAGGAAAACCAGTTGAAAGAAAAAACTCAGACCGGCATCGGAGACAAATCCGCCGAAATGCGCGCCAAGAACGGCCGGGTCTGAAATGAGGCCGTGCCCAAGGAGGGCATCGGCCAGATATTTGAGTGTCCATCCGCCGACACAGGAATAAAACGACAGGATGAGAAAGACGGTACAGACACCGACAAATCCGAAAAAGCCCCAGCCTCGACCGGCGACCTTGCGCAGACTTTCCATGGGCCCCGCCCGTCCAGCACGGCCCATCGTGAATTCGGCAATTAAGAGCGAGATGCCGACGGTGAGCGTAAAGAAAATATAGGGAAGCATGAAAACGGAACCGCCGTTGGTTCCGGCCATATAGGGAAATTTCCAAATGGCACCGAGACCGACGGCCGAGCCTGCGCTCGCCAGAATGAATCCCAGACGCGAACCCCAACCGGAGCCTGTAGTGTCTGCCATATGATTCTCTCTTGAAAAAAAAACGGTTGAATGAGGAGAAATATCAGAGGTCTCAGAAGAGACCGAGTCCTTTGAGAGTCACAATCACGATCACAAGCGGAGCCAAAACTCCTCCGACCAGACGATATCCCGTCAGAAGCCAGGGCGAGACAGGACGCACGAGCGAAAGCTGTTTGCAGGTCATAGGCCAGGCGAAATACACCGTCACAAGGGCAATCCCGAGCACGCCGATCGGCATGCCGATATTGCTTGTCAGGTAGTCAAAGAAATCAAAGAAGGTTTTGCCGAAAATCGTCATGTCGGCGAGCGGTCCGAAACTCAGGGCACACAGCGTACCGAGCAGAGCCAGAACCGTCGTTGTCACGGTAACGGCAAAGGAACGAGTCCACTGCCATTCGTCAGCCAGGTACTGAACGGACATTTCCAGAATGGAGATGCTGGATGTAAGGGCTGCAACAAAGAGGCAGACATAGAACATGATCGCAAAGAAATGTCCAAGGGGCAGCTGGGCAAAAACAGCCGGCATGGTTGCAAAGGTCAGGCCGGGGCCGGCATCGGGAGATAGGCCGAAGGCAAAGACGGCCGGCATGATCATGAGACCGCCGAGCAGAGAGGAGAGAATGGCCAGCATCACAATCCAGGAGACGGACGTCGGCAGATGCACTTTATTGGAAAGGTAACTGCCGTAGTTCATTTGCGAGCCGGAGCCGACCGACAGAGAAAAGAAGGCAAAGCCCATGGCATTGAGGAGTGACTCGCCGGTAAAGGCCGACCAATCCGGTTTGAAGAGAAACTCCACGCCGGCCCAGGCACCGGGAAGAGTGAGACCACGGATAATCAGTCCCAGCATCATGAAAAAGAGCAGGGGCATCAGAAATTTGGCGACGCGCTCAATCCCCTTGTCCAGACCCAGAAGAATCACAATGGCCGTGGCCGTGAGAAAGACCAGATGACTGACAACGGGGGCAACGGGCGACGAGGCAAAGTCCGAAAACGCCGTGCGCATGACGGCGGGATCGTTGACAATGGCGTTGCCGAGGATGGCCTGAAAGGTGTAGTACACGGTCCAGCCGCCGACAACGGAGTAAAAGGCGAGAACAAGAAAACCGGTCAGTACAGAGAGAATCCCGATTTTCCCGATCCAGCGTCCGCCGAACAGGGGAAAGGCTGTGGCGGCACCGGCCTTGGCGGCGCGACCCATGCACATTTCCCCGATCAACAGTACGAGTCCGATGGTCAGGGTAAAGAATATATACGGCAATAAGAAGATCGATCCACCGTTCGTTCCTGCCATATAAGGAAATTTCCAAATTGCTCCGAGTCCGACTGCCGATCCCGCACTGGCGAGAATGAAACCGAGGCGTGAGCCCCATTGAGAACGTATTGTCATTTTTTTATCCTTTACCGGCTCGGTGGATGTCAGCCGGATGAGAGTGAATGATCGAAGCGATCGGAATTGTGTTAAATCAGTCCGGAGATGAGGACCAGGAGAACCACGATCGGCGAAAAACCGATCATGACGAGTTGCAAAAGTCGGAGGACGTTGTCGGACAGCGCCCCTCCGTGAGAGATGTCTTTCTTGACGATATCCCAGCATTTCCACCCGGCAAGGTAGAGAATGACAAGGCCGCCGATCGGCAGAGAAATGTTGCTCGTAAAGAAGTCGAACACGTCAAAGAAAGTTTTTGATCCGAAGAACGTGATGTCGGCCAACTGTCCGAACGAGAGACAGGGAAGAGCACCGACCACGGCAAGCACAACCGTGGAGCAGACGGCGGCAACGGGGCGTGCCATCCGGTGTTCGTCAATCAAAAAGGCCATGATGATTTCAATCATCGAAACCGAAGAAGTAATGGCTGCCACGACGATACAGAAGTAAAACATCACGGCAAAAAGATGACCGAACGGAATCTGTGCGAAGACGGCGGGCATCGTGATAAAAGTGAGTCCCGGACCGGCGGAAGGATCCAGACCGAAGGCAAAGACGCTCGGCATGATCATGAGCCCGCCCAAGAGCGAGGAAACGACGCCGAGGAAGGCAATCCAAGTGCAACCGTTGATCAGATTGGTTTCCCTGGGAAGATAGGAGCCGTAGGTGAGCATGCACCCGCATCCGACGCAGAGGGAGAAAAAGGTAAAGCCCATTGCCTGAAGCATGGCGTCCCATGTGAAGGCGTCAAGATCGAATTTAAAAAGGAACTCCACGCCGGCCATTGCACCGGGCAACATGAGGCCGCGCACGATGATGACGAGCATCATGAGAAAGAGCATCGGCATCAAAATTTTGGAGACGCGTTCAATTCCCTTGGTGACGCCGAAAGCCACAATCAGACCGTTGATGAGCAGAAATAGCCACTGGAAACCGAGAGCAAGCACGGGATTGGCAGTCAGTTCGGCAAAGTGAGCTCCCAGTTGCGACTGATCGGCAACCAGACCGGTTCCTGTAATGGCGTCGGCAAAGTAGGCCAGCGTCCAACCGCCGATGGCAGAATAAAAGGACAGAACGAGAAAACCGGTGATGACACCCAAATAGCCCATCGGGACCCATCGACGTCCGGCAAGGTTGCGGTATGCCGTGACAATCCCGCCCCGCCCGGTTCTTCCCAGTGCAATTTCGGCAATGAGCAGAGCCAGACCGACGGTAAAGGTCATCAGAATATAAGGAAAGAGGAACGCACTTCCGCCGTTGGTGCCGGCCATGTAGGGAAATTTCCAGATGGCACCGAGTCCCACAGCGGCGCCGGCACTGGCGAGGACAAAACCGATGCGGCTTGAGAAGCTGCTTCGTTGTTTGTTCACGTGAATACCCCTTTTTTATACCGCCTTACCAAAGAGCGGCGAATTTCATCTACTCCAGATAGCAT